>Ga0123356_10006201_pt1 | contig 12096 bp, 10 predicted proteins | sample TergutEmb28metaG_2_FD_92546 | JGI IMG/M metagenome (GOLD analysis project Ga0123356, IMG submission 92546) | Embiratermes neotenicus P3 segment gut microbial communities from Petit-Saut dam, French Guiana - Emb289 P3 | ecosystem: Host-associated > Arthropoda: Insects > Digestive system > Gut ... | reverse complement strand
TGCGCCCAGAGCCATACCGTCGTTATGTGCAAATACTACATCAATCGGGTTGCCGTCTGCTGCAGCTTTTGTCAGGAATGTTTCCATAACTGCTTTGCCGGCTTCTGTTTCAAAGTTTCCGGTTTCTGATTGTGAAATAGTCAGATTTGAGTGTTTGCCTACTGTGTCGTGGAAACCTTGCATACGATAGATTTGCGGGCCTGAACCAACTGTTCCCTGAAGTTCTACGATGTTGATCTGATCGCTCATACGTCCTTCATGCTCAAGATATGCAATCAGCCATTCCGCTGCTGCCACGCCTTCTTCTTCAAAGTTGTTTGTAATCCAGGAAATGTAGTAATCTTCCTGATTCGGCATGCTGATAGTTCTGTCAATCATTACCATCGGAATACCTGCGTCTTTAACTTCTTGAAGAACTGCATCCCAGCCTGTTTCAACAATAGGTCCGAACACGATGTAATCAACACCCTGGGTGATGAAGTCACGAAGTGCGCTGATTTGGTTTGCTTGCTCTTGGTTTGCATCATTGAAGATTAGTTCCCATCCGGCGCCTGTGATAGCATCACTGACAGAAACTGTGTTACCTACGCGCCAGTCTGATTCTGAGCCGATTTGTGAGAATCCGACTTTGAGCGGACCGTCATTGCCGCCACCGCCGCCGCCGCACGCGGCTACCATTACAAATATAAACGCCAAAGATAATACAACTGCTAATGCTTTTTTCACAATTTTTCCTCCTTAAAGATGTGGTTTATTTCCCACCTTGCATTATAAATAACGAGCTCAGGAAATAGAATGGAATATCTTCTTAATTATGACTAAATTCTTACGAAATTGCTCACTTTCCACGAAATTCTTTAGGAGTCATGCCGGTTTGCTTTTTAAACACATAACTAAAATACTGAGTGTCATTATAACCAACCTCATAACCTATATCGGATGTTCTCTGTTGTGTAGTCTTTAAAAGAACTTTTGCCTGCTCAATTCTAACACCGGTTAAGTAGCTGATAAATGTCTCTCCCGTTTCTCTGCTGAAAATAGTACTGAAATGATTTGGGGAAATGCTAACCTCTTTTGCAACCGTATGAAGAGAAATGTCTTTTATAGAGTAGTTGTTTCTAATATAATCTTGCGCCTTGACAATAATATCACTGTATTTCGAGCCTGCCGCGGCATCTCGAAACTCAACAACCCTCTCCAGAACAGACGTAAGAAGGCTTTTTATTTTTTCAATATCCGCTCCGTCCTGAAGCATATATCCTGCATCAAAGTATTCCGACAAAACCTCTTTTGAATCTCCTCCGAACTCTTCTATTATTTTTGATGAACTGAGCAAGATATCCATAAATATGTAGTAAAGAAATATAAATGATGTTCTGGAGGTACTGTCAAAACTTTCCAGATAATCTTCCACAAATTTTGGAGCGTCTGCTTTTGTAGCATAGCGCAGTTTATCGATTACAGGCAGCTTATCGATTTTTGTAAGGGGCATTTTTCCGGCAATACTGATATCCTGCATACTTGCTATTAGTTTCTCGACATTACTTCTTCTTTCATTGTCTATTCTGCTTGCTATCTCCGTGAGCGTTTCCATCAGTTTCGCCGATGTGACAGGCTTGAGAAGATAATCTTCAACACCTATTGTAATTGCCTGCTTAGCATATTCAAACTCGTCATGACCGCTTAAAATTACTATTTTTATCCATGGCATTGTTTTCTTTACTTGCCTCGACAACTCAATTCCATCCATAAATGGCATCCTTACGTCGGTAATAAGAATGTCCGGCATTATTTCCTGCATAAGCGAAAGCGCCATCTCGCCGTCGGGAGCCTCTCCCGCAAGCGTAAACCCGGATTCGCTCCACTCAATGCTTTCTCTTATTCCCGCACGCATTGAAGCTTCATCATCTACATAAAAGACTTTATACATATATTCTCCCCTGCTTATATCATACTGCTACAACTCCAACGCGAAGCTTACAACCGTACCTTTTTTATATTCAGAACTCACTTCAAGTCCTTCAGACAATCCATAATAAAGGGTAAGCCTTCTGTTTACATTATATAAGCCATATCCTTTTTCTCCGTTGCCGTGGTTTATATCATAAATCAACGATTTGAGAGTTTCTTCATCCATGCCAATACCGTTGTCAGAAACTGTGAACCTAAGTTTTTCGTTCTCTTTCTTTACGCTTACAGTGATTTTTCCTCTTTCTCTTGTGTTCTTGATGCCGTGATACAGGGCGTTTTCGACAATTGGCTGCAATAGGAGTTTTAGAATCTTTTTATTTGGTATATCATCATCGACATTGATTTCATATGTCAGAACATCTCTGTAACGAATCTGTTGTATTATTAAGTAGTTTCTGACATGTTCAATTTCATCATGTATTGGAATATAGTCGATACCATGGCTGAGAGATATTCTGAAAAATGTTGAAAGAGAAGCAACAAGAGTGACAACATCGGTTGTATTATCCGCTTCAGCAGCCCAAATAATCGCATCAAGTGTATTGTATAAAAAATGAGGCTTAATCTGCTCCTGGAGAATTTTATGTTCCATAATCTGCCGTTGCTTTTGCTCCTCAACGCTCTGCTCCAACAGCAGTTCGATTTTTTCAGACATGGTGTTCATACCTGCGGCTAAATCGTTAAACTCGTCGGATGCCGAAAGCTCAACCCTTGAACTGAAATCACCTTCCGAAATTTTATTAGACATCCTCAGAAGCTTTTCAATCGGGTTCATAAGACTTCCGGAGATATATATAAAAGCAAATCCTCCAACTATCAGCACAACAACTGTAATCGATATATTCATGATAAAGCTTCTGTTGCTTTGCCTGTTCATCTCCTGATTGAGCACCGCGGCTTCTTCAACCTGCTTTGATGAAAACTCTCTTAATAAATCATCAATACCTGCTATGCAAACGCGTATCTCTTCAAGCAGCATTTCATTTTCTTCTACCGGATACCTTTCATTAATCTGCGAATTGAGCATTATCAGGTAGTCTTCAAGAATAGAGAGTGCTCTTATTGAAATCTCCATCGTTCCTCTGTTTTCAACAGAGTCTGTGTTATTTCTAATCTGTAGCATTCTGGCACGTATGTTGGTCATTTGAAGCCATATCCCGCTGCTTTCAAAAGTTTCTTTACCTGCTACAATATTCCAAACCATCGGCTCTACATTTTCAACAACATCCATGTTGAGCTGGTTTGCGTCAATGATGCTGTCCAGCATCTCCCCGTACAACTGTGCCTGTCGAAATGATGTAATATTTTGTATTATTACGGGAACAAGCAATAATATAAACATCATCAGAAAAAGGATAATTATTTTTCCGATAATGCTTTTTCTCATATTAAGAATTTTTTTAATATACTTGCTAGGCAACCGCTGATTCCCCCTATGGTCTGTAAACAGGCCTTATCGGCAATGTGCTGAAATCATCTTGATCGGTAAACACCCTGGTATCAGTAAAAGTATATACTTCAAAAGGTTCGCCGTTTACAATCTTATAGACTAACTCTATAAGAGCATCGCCTACATACGGACTGCATTCAATAAGGCAGTTTATTTTCCCTTGCATTAATGCCTCAAGGCCTGATGTCTGAGCATCTACAGAAACTATTGTTATATCACTGCCGGGGTTTAACCCATGCTCTTCCATAATTTCAATTGCGCCGAGCGCCATGTCGTCGTTATGCGCATAAAGTATGTCGATATCAGGGGTTTCCTGCAAAATTGTTTCCATACACTCCCTGCCTTTTGAGCGCATAAAATCACCTGATATTGAAAATACTATTTCAAATTTCGGGTTATCCGCAAGAACCTCGCGCAACCCGTAATATCTCCCAATTGCAGGCGAAGAATCCGGTGTTCCGCTTATCTCCGCTATCCTTATAGGACCCTCGGCATCGGCAAATCTTTCAACCATCCATTCGCCCGCTTTTACTCCCTCTCTGTGGAAGTCAGAACCTATGAACGCAGTATACATACCTTCTCTTTCCGTTTCTATTTCCCTATCCACAACAATGATCGGTATTTCTGCCGCCCTTGCCTCTTCCAGAACATTATCCCAACCTTCTTCAACAATCGGGCAAAACGCAATGACATCCACACCTTTTAAGATAAACGACCTTATCGCCTTTATTTGATTAAACTGTTGCTGCTGCGCATTTTCCATCATCAATTGAACGCGTGAGCTTGCCGCCGCGCGCTTTATATCATTGGTCGATGCTGTTCTCCATTCGCTTTCATCTCCAAGCTGAGAGAAACCAAGAACAATAAAACTCTCTATTTCCGATTCACTTTCGGATTCGGCGCACGCGGCTAATAGGAGAACACTTACGACCGTAAGTAGTATACTGATAATAATTTTTCTAGTCATAATAACCTCTGAGTGATTAATTATTCCTTTTTCAACATTATATATGATATATTACTATTGAACGAAGGTATAATCAAGAAAAGCTTTACTGCAGTAACATAGTTGTAAGGAGATTGACTATGACTTCAAGAGAGAGAGTTCAGACTGCGCTTGAACACAGAACACCTGACAGAACACCAAGAGATTTTGGTTCTACTGCGATAACAGGAATTTCAGCAAGCTTTATTTTTCGGCTGCGCCGTGTCTTGGGTCTGCCTGAAAAACCTGTGCCTATTTTTTGTCCATATCAGATGCTTGGCGAAGTTGACGATGACCTTCGCCGGCATTTACGCATCGATACAGCAACCGTATGGCCTTCCGGCAATCTCTTCGGATTTGATAATACCCCTGCAAAACCGTTTACAATGAATGACGGTACGCCTGTTCTTGTACCGGATGCATTTAATACAATTCATGAACCGGACGGGCGTTTATATCAATATGCATGCGGTGACAGAAATTATCCGCCATCCGGTGTTATGCCGAAGGATGGATTTTATTTCGACGCCACCGTGCGTTCAACACCTATTGAGGATGACGATCAACTCAACCCTGCCGATAACTTGGAAGAATATACTCTCTACAGTGAGGAAACCCTGCGCAAACTCGAAAGAAATATTAATGACCTTTATATGAGCACTGATTATGCGCTAGTAGGAGGCGGGATTGGAACAGGACTCGGCGACATTGCGCTTATTCCCGGAACTATGCTCCGTGAGCCAAAAGGTGTCCGTGACCTGGAAGACTGGTATATGTCACCGCTTATGCGTCCGGATTACGTCCGCGAGGTATTCGACCGGCAAACAGATATTGCCGTTGAAAACCTTAAACTCTACCATGAAGCGGTTGGTGAGAGCATCTCTGTCATTGTTATTTGCGGAGCGGATTTCGGGAGCCAGCAGAGCTTGATGCTCTCTCCTGTGGTTTTTCGCGACCTTTATCTTCCGTATTACCGTAAAATGACTGACTGGATTCATAAAAATACCAAATGGAAAACCTTTAAGCATTGCTGCGGTGCTATAGAGCCGCTAATACCATTGCTCATAGAAGCGGGATTTGATATTCTCAATCCTGTTCAAATTTCGGCATCAGGTATGGAGCCCGGGATGCTTAAACAAAAGTATGGTGATAAGATTACTTTTTGGGGCGGCGGTGTAAATACACAATCAACGCTCCCGAAAGGCACACCCGATGAAGTCAAAGATGAGGTAAAGCAAAACGTCAATATCTTTGGGAAAAACGGCGGGTTTGTGTTCAATACAATACACAATGTTCAAGCTGATGTGCCTGTTGAAAACTTCCTTGCTATGATTGAGGCGCTCAACGGGCCGGAGGAAATAAAATCATGAATGAAATGACAGGAAAAGAGCGTATCCTTGCCGCCCTGCGACGGCAGCCTGTCGACCGTGTGCCATGGGTTCCGCTTATAGTGCCGTACACAATAGCAGGGTTCCCGAAAGATACACCTCATCGTATTGCAGAGGCACAGCGCGCGGTTGGGTGTGATATATGGACGCAGACTGTTGCCGACCGCATAGGGTTATGGTTTCTAAAGCCCAAAAGCAGAATCAGACGAATTCAATACTTTGAAAACGGCGATGTTATAGCAGGGTATGAAACTCCACTGGGGCTAATCACCGATAGACAACGAAGCGGCATAGGCAACTCTATGAACGAGCACGTTGAATATCTTCTAAAAACACCGCAGGATATGCTCATTTATAAGTATGTATTACAAAACAGCTTTCTCTTTGTTGCAGACTATACCGACCACTATGAATGGGAAGATAAGATTGTCGGTGATGACGGTGTTATAACCGACGTAGGCATTGGATTATCTCCGTATCAGATGTTTATAAGCATGTTGGCAGGCGTTGAACATACTTACGATATACAAGCGGAAAAGCCCGGCTTGTTTGATGAAGTTATGGATATCATGCATCGGCAAAATCTCAAGCTAATCAGAGAAACCGTAAAAAGGAGCAATGCCGATATCTTTGTCAGCTCTGATAACATAAGCCGGACAACAATGTCTCCGGAAATTTATGAAAAATATTGCGCAAGGCAGCTTAGTGAATACGCGGATATTCTGCACGAATACGGAAAGCTGCACGTTGTACAAATGTGCGGAAAGCTGAGTAACCTGATAGATTTAATATCATCCTGCAGGTTTGACTGCGTTGCGGATATCGCGCCGGCTCCAACCGGAGATATGGAGTTATGGGAGCTGGCTGATACTGTTCCCGATATGGCAGTAAAAGGCGGCATTGGATGTGATACTTTTATTTCCGATAATCCGCAGGACTGCTATGTAAAAGCTGTAGAATGCCTTGAGAAAACACGTGGCCGCCCGGGCATATTACTTGGCTCGGGAGACTCGGTACCAAACGGCACAAGCCTCGAAAATTTGCGTGCAGTCTCCAAGGCAGTCAAGGAGGTGGGAGCATGTTAAAGCAGTTATTTCTGGAAAGAGCAATTAAGAATAAATGGAAAAAAATGCAAGTCGGCTCTGAGTATAATGTGAAGGATTATCTTGAAAGAATCCCTAAGTATTTTGACGCAAAAAGAGCCGCCGACCGTGAACTAACCGTGGTTTATGAGTTTCACGACAGCGGCGATAATGATGGTGCATGGACAATTACTATTGCCGATGGTAATTGCTCCTTATCTAAAGGAGCGGCAGATGAGTATGATACATTGCTTTATTTGACTGCGGAATCTTACAGCCGTATTCTTTCAGGCAAGCTCGACTATTTACGTCTTGCGTACTCGACCGGTGCCGTCAGGTACTTTGGAAATACTCTCGGGCACCGTGAGCTTAACAGTTATCTGGCACTTCCGGGAGATGCAGGTGTAATGGCGTTATAACTCTCGCTTGCTCATTAGTTGTTTCCCATAATAATATGAAACTCCAGATGATCCATTTCTTCTTGATAGTCTTCTCCGCATTCAATCAGCATATCATCGTCTTCGTCCGCGACTATCCAATTAACTACGACTTTTTTACCTTTGGAATGTGAGTCCATATATCTGAGCATATTATATAAGACTTTTGTTGTTGAACTGTTAAAGTACTCCAATGCACAATCAAAAGTAAGTTCGGTAAAATCGGATGTCATATACTTTTCCAGCCAGTCATTTATCTCAGAGAAAAACGTAAATATATCCTCAAGGTAGCTTTCACCATCAAAACGCATATAACCCTTTTCCTCATCAATGAGGATATAGGGTGATGCTTTTGTTTTTTCTCTTTCCAACTTGTATCCCATTTTTATTCCTCCTCACGGGCAATCTCAACGTACATTGAGAAATAAGACAGCTCATCATTAATATGGTCAAACGTATAGCTAATCGGTGCTGTCGCACGTCTGGCGATTTCAATTAATCCAAGCCCCGCACCTTTGCTTTCCGGATTATCGTTTTCTCCGCGCATCCTTTCTTTATTATGCTGCCTTAACTCATTTTTATCAAGTGAATTCAGATAATCTATACGGTTTTTTACAAGCTCAAGATTTTTGTTGTGTATTTCGTTACCGGTTTGAATAAAAAATATGTTGTCTTTTTGGCCCAACACCAACATTCCTGTCGGCACCACATCATCTGTTTTCTGACCATATATCTCTCTTCCGGCAGAATACATCAGCATATTCGTAACCTGCTCCACAAAAACCGAAAAAAGTGTTTTTGATGCTTTTTTCGGTAAATTTTGTTGTGATAATTGCGATTTCAGCATATCAGCCATGCTTATTATTCCTTCCTCCCAAAGAGGTCCGTTGTAGCTGATACTGATATTACGGCTTTTCAGGGAGTTGATGTACTCCGGCATGTTGATAACCATGTTAACTGTCTCCTTGTTCATTATACTCTATAAATGTATAGCGGTTGCGGCCGTTTTCTTTTGACTCATACAATGCCTTGTCCGCTTGTTTAATATATTCCTCGCCGCTGTGTGACTGTTCTACATCACCTGTTGTTACTCCGATAGAAATTGTAACACAATCCGCCGCATCATTTTTCTCATGCGGGATTTTTTTCGCTCTCATGTTCTCAAGTACTTTTCCTGCTATAACTCTTGCGCCCATCTCATCAGTTTTCGGCAAAACAACTACAAACTCTTCGCCTCCATATCGTGCTACGAAATCATCCGGTCTTGAAAGACTCTCTTTGATTGCTCCGGCTACCGCTATCAAGCAGGAATCTCCTTCACTGTGGCCATAAGTGTCATTAAATCTCTTAAAAAAATCGACATCCATCATCATCACACTGAGTGTACTGCCTGAGCGTGCATGGGATTTTATGATGCGTTTCAAGTTATCTTCCATAAAGCGTCTATTGAAAATTCCCGTCAGAGCATCAACATTCACTTTATCAAGAAGGTCATATTTACTTGCATTCAAGTTGCCTGCCGCACGATCTGCGAGTTTTGTCGCTCTGCGCAGCTGCTTTAATAATCTGCCGTATTCTTTGGTAAGTTCGTCAAATTTAACCTTATCTACTTTATCATCATTGCCTGACTCTGAAGAAAAAGATACGGCATTATCATAAATCTTCTGTTCTTCGGCAAAAATTTCTTCCATGTTTATTATCACTCCCTCATCATTTCTTTTTGCCTATGGTTTAAATGTAAATAGTTCAAAGTCGTCACGCCGTGGTTCGTCTCCCCGGTACTCTTCAAATGCTTCCCAAATCATATTGGCAATCACGTTTTGTTTTTTATTATGATTTTCCAGAATTATATTTTGAAATATTCTGGTTCCAAATCGTCTGCTTTTTTCGCCGCCAATCTGGTCAAATAAACCGTCGGAAGAAATATAGAACTTATTTTCCGGGTTTGGCGGAACAACAATAGTTTGAACATCATCCTTGCTTTTTAAAGCCCCTTCACCTGCAAACACAGACTGACCTTTACATCTTGTAACTTCTTTTCCGTCACAGACATAGACATTGATGTTCCCCGCTGATATGGTTACACTTCCATCATTTGATATAAACAACACGGCGAGATCGCATCCATCATTTATATCCATTATTCCGAAATTTGATTTTTCATCACTTTCTACATGCAAAACCGATGCAAGCCGTCTGTCAAGCATATACAATATTAGTGCTGTCTCACGGTGATTCTCATCTGTCAAAATGCTTTCAAACGCACTTACGACCAGCATAGTGAGAAACGCTCCAGGCGTGCCGTGACCTGTGCAGTCACACACACAAAGCACTGTTCCGTCTTCAAAGTTTTTCGCCCAATAAATATCTCCGCCCACGATATCTCGAGGTTTCCAAATGATAGCATAATCAGAAAAAGCTTTTTCAAATACGACTTCACTGGGTAAAATGTTCTTTTGTATTTTTCCCGCATAGTTAAGACTTTCAGTTATAGTCTTATTTGCCGATTCAACACGGCGTTTGGCAAGCTCTGATTCGTTAAGCAATCTTATTGCGAAAATGTTGAAGATCACTATAATCGCAAGCATAACCGCAAGCATAACAACAAATAATATAGTCATGCCGTTTCTGAGAGAGTCCCCTGTATTAAAATGATGGAGCGCAGTGATATACCAGTTAAGTGAAGGAATTGAGCCTATAACAACGACACCGTTAAAATAATGAAGCTCAAAAAAAGCAGTATCTCCTGGTTTTATTGATTGCTTTCTCTCAAGAATTTCTGTACCGAGCTGTCCGAGCTTTTCATCTATTCCTATCTTTTTTTCGATATATGACAGATCCTTCGCGCCGGTTATTTCCCGGTCTGCATTAAATAAGTATAAATCGGCATTGATTGTAAAGCGCTCATACATAGCATCAATAAAATCAGTTAGGTTTATACCTCCGCCTATCATTCCGATGGGATTTTTATGATTATCATAAACAGGCGCATTAATCCATAGATTCATCATATCTATATCAGGATTATAATTGATGTTGAAATTATAGTCCTCTGTATCATAAAGAGTCCTATTGTACCAATAGTTATCCGGATGCTCCGGGTCAACCACATATGGAGTTTGTCCGCTGAAATGAAAGATTTTATCCTTATCATTTATCCAAAATACCATTCCTGACGAGAACGTCTGTTCAAATGCCTCTAACTCCTCAAGAGCCATTTGCTCCAACTCAGGGTCTTCGGGATTTTGGAAATACCTCTTTATAAGTGGTGAGTTTGCCATATTTAACACAATACCTATCTCACTATTCACAGATGCTTCAAGCTTAATCTGCTCCCTTGAAACAATACTTGAAAGCTGTGTTCCGGTACTTGATACCAGATTCTGTTCCATCAGGATTGCAAAGGCAATGCTTCCAGGTATAAAAATAGAAAGGAACAAAACTATTGAAAACACAATTAATTTTCGCTGCATAGGAGAATTTTTCTTGTCCACTTAATAACCTCGTCTAAAACTACATCCGATTATAGCTATGTTACATTGTTTTCCCTTTTCCGAGTACTTTCCGAATGTGAGTATTATAACATTTTTTTCAATGTTTTAGTATTATATAATGAAAAGCCTCAGAGATACTGACTCTGAGGCTTTCCGCTTGGTGACCTTTCCGCTATTGTATCCGAACAGGATTCCTGTGTTGGCGGTTTGGATCGGCTTGTGGTTATTTCATCCAGCATTATCGTTTTTTCGCCATCTTTGTGGTTGAACATAATTATCAGTTCTTTATCATAGTGGTAAACCGAGTTTACAAATACATCTATGAACTCTTTTCGTTCCTTTTCATTACTTGGATTTATTTCTCGCCATTTACATATCCAGTGTTCTATCTGTTCCCTTGTTAACATAGGTGATGCTATTTTTTCTTGTATTATGGCTACTTCTGTGTCTTTTTTTGATTGCTCCAGTTCATCTAATCGTTGCTTAGTGCTTTCTGTAAGAACTCCGCTCTGTATAGCGTTTAACATATTGCTGATAGCTTTGTTGGTATCTGAAAGTTGTTTTTCAAGAAGTGGGAGCACAGCGTTTTTCTGAGATTGCATTTTGTAGACTGTGTCTACAATGCGTTCTACAAGAGGTTTATCAGTAAGTAATTTCATTGTGTACTCGATAACTATATCTTCAATGAGTTGCTTTCTGACAGAACGTTTATTGCATCGTCGTTTTTTTGCTTCTGAGCATTTATAATAGTAGTATGTTGCACCTGATGCGCTTTGTCCGCATTCGCCAACCATTTTTGCTCCGCATTTACCGCAAAACAGTTTGTCTGACAGCAGATATAGTTGTTTTGCTTTATATTTTGCAGCACCTTTTTTGTTTCTCCTCAGTCTGTTTTGGACATCATCAAACAAGTCCTGTGAAACTATTGGTTCAAATGCATCCGAGATTACGACATCTTTAAATCGGTATTCACCCAGATAGCGCCTGTTTGATAACATTCGTCTTACTCTATGTTGGTCAATAAAGCCACCCTCGGGTGTGCGTATGTTTTTCGATTTCAGATGTCCGGCAATATTTTTCATTATCATACCGTCGGCATAATTCTGAAAGACTTCAATTACTATTGGTGCTGTCAGTGGGTCGGGTTTGAAGTGCTTGTTTTCATCAATGATATAACCGAAAGCATGATTTCCGCCGTTATATTTTGCTTTGAGTGCATTATCCTTCATGCCACGCAGTACCTTTACAGCAAGGTCGGCAGAATAATATTCGCTCATGCCCTCGATGAT
>Ga0123356_10006200_pt1 | contig 12097 bp, 13 predicted proteins | sample TergutEmb28metaG_2_FD_92546 | JGI IMG/M metagenome (GOLD analysis project Ga0123356, IMG submission 92546) | Embiratermes neotenicus P3 segment gut microbial communities from Petit-Saut dam, French Guiana - Emb289 P3 | ecosystem: Host-associated > Arthropoda: Insects > Digestive system > Gut ... | reverse complement strand
TGCGTTCTTGTCGGTTTGACTGTCATCTTGTGCGGTAGTCGAACCTGCAATCGTGTTGGGTGTTGATGATTTGTCGGCGACACTGTCGGTCGTGTCAGCCGTGTCACTTGCGTTACTTGCGTCATTTGCGTCGGGCATTGGGAACAACACTACGCGATATTTGAGAGAAAACAAACATTTTATGTGAGGCGAACGCACGCGGTTGGTGTGCGGGTTGTGGCGAAACGTCACTTGGCGGTGGTGTTGGATGGGTGTTCGGTGTTCGGTGATTTTGTTGTTGCATTCTCGGGGGTAGGTTGGTTGTGTGATTTGCGTAGGAAGGCTGGCAGATGTTGTCGAACGCCGCGTTTGTGGTGTTGTTGGCTGCGGCAGTTGACGGCGAGCGGCGCTGTTGACTCTGGACTGGCGATGTGATGAGAGATTCGGCGCGGTTGTTGGAATTGTCGACACTGAAGGCTGATGAATAAATTCAGGAGGCACGAGATATGAGCAAGAGAGTTTTTCTGTCGTGGGCCACGGTTTCGGTTGCTTTGGCTGTTCCGTTGTTTGCTTCATTGATGGCGTCGGGATGTAAGAAGGAAGAACCCAACACGGCGCAGAATATGTATGGACAGCCTGGATACGGGCAGCCCGGATACGGGCAACCGGGATATGGGCAGCAACCCGGATACGGGCAGCCTGGCTACACCCAACCGCAGCCGGGCTATCAGGATCCCAACCAACCAGGAACTCAGCCACAGCCCGCAACCCCATCCGATCCCCTGAGCCAAATAACTGGCGCTTTGGGTGGCCTTCTCGGCGGCGCATCGGGAACAGTTACCGGCGGAACCGGCGCGTCACCAGGCACCGGTGGGTCGGACGTCATCTCTGTTGGGATCAGGCAGAACGCCAGTGCGAACGCCCAAGGCATGAACCCGGCTGGAGACGCTGTTAGGCTTCAACTGAGTCAGGGGCAGACCGCGGAAGGGCAAGTCAATCTCCAAATGGGCAAGTGCTACACGCTTGTCGGAGCATCGACCCCCGGTGTGTTTGAGACAGAGGTCGTGGCGTTGGTGCCGTATGTCAATCAGGAACTCGGGAGGAACGCCGCTGGCATGAATCCCATGCCGGTGGTTTGGGGAGGCGGAAGCTGCTATCAAGCGCAGGTCCCCGCGATTACCATTCGGGTCACTATGAAGAGTGGTCAGGGAACAGTGGGGATTCAGCCATACGCCAAGTAGACGTCATGCAGACGTCACGCAATTGTCGGGTAGACGACTTGTAGATTCTTGTCGAGCAACGCCTTTGGAATTGTCCCAATACTGTTTCCGTTTTTTCCCCAAGGATGTTCCGTTTGGGGATTCGGTGATGGCGTTGTTCGAGCACGACAGGTTCAGGCAACATGCATTGATGAGAGAGGGCGGTATGTCCAGTTGGGCCCCGTCCTTAGCATCGGAGACTCACAAATGAAACACCTATGCGCTTCCATTACAGCGGTGCTGTGCGTCGCTGCTTTTGCTCTGGGTTGTGGTGGGAAAAAGGAAGCTGACAACCCTCAGCAGGGGTTCTATCCGCAGCCAGATCCAAACGCGCCGCCGCCGCAGCAGCAGCCGAACTACGACCCAGGGCCGCAACCGGGCGGCCAACCTGCCGCGGCCGGTCCTGTTCCGAATGACCCGATGATTCAGCAGGCGATGGCAGCCCAGATCGCGATGCTTGCCCCAAACCAGGCCAAAGGCATGAAGCAAGAAGGCGAAGGAGCTGGTGCCAATCTGCAGCAAGGGCAGTCGGTGGAGCTGCTTTTCATGCTGCAGCCTAACAAGTGCTACACCGCCATCGGACTCGGGATGCCCAGCATCCAAGACATTGGCATCGTGATGGTGCCAGTTGTTCCGGTTCTAGGTGGGGTGGGTGTTTTGGCTCAAAGCCAAACACAGGGAACCCAGGTCACCATGGCACCCAGTCCAAACTGCTTCACGCACCTGTTCCCGATGCCGATGCAAGCGAAGATAGTAGTAACTGCACGCGCTGGAGCCGGCCCTGTCGGCGTGCAGTTGTACGTCAAATAGCGTTTCCATTCACTTTCTACGCAACTAAATCATCGGAGTGTCCGAATACCGGGCATGCCCGCACAATTCAGAGTCGAACTATCTGACGATCACCCGGACTTTCCTATCGAAGCCCGGTGCATGTCACGTCCACCCAAAACTGTTTACATCCACGGCGAGCTTCCCCGAGGCAGACGCATCGCAATTGTCGGAACAAGGCATCCATCGCCGTGCGCCCTCGGGTTTGCGCGCGGTCTCGCGAGTTGTTTGTGCAAGGAAGGATGGTCAGTCTGGTCGGGAGGGGCCGCGGGAGTGGATTCCGCAGCGCATCAGGGAGCTATTGACGCTGGTGGGAAGACTGTTGTTGTGATGGGGTCAGGTTTTGATCATTTGTATCCAGTGGACAACGCCAAACTCTTTCAGCAAGCGATCGAATACGGAGGCGCATGGCTCTCGCTGTATCCTCCCCATCACCCAGCCCAACGATGGACATTTCTCGCAAGAAACGAGCTTCTCGCCGCAATGGTTGAGCACGTTGTTGTTGTCCAAGCCCCGATAAGATCCGGAGCCCGCTCGACCATGGCAGCAGCGCGACGAATGGGAAAAACCACTTGGGCCGTGCCCGGCAGCCCATGGGACACCCTCGCCGAAGGATGCATGCGAGAAATCGAACTGGGCGCAAAACCTCTCGTATTCCCACAACAAATGCTGGGACTGAGACGCCCCACCGCACAACCGCAACAGCACAAACTATCCGACGCCGAGCAAGCTGTCGTCAACTCGATCGCTAAGGGACCAACACACCTCGACGGCATCTGTGATGTCACGGGGCTGGCAGTCGGAGAAGCATCAGCGCTGGTGCTGTCCCTGACTCTTCGACGAGTGGTCAAGGAGGCGTCGGATGGAAGGTTCTTCGTTGTCAGCAATCAGTGGGCTGGCCCATCGCAAGCCAACGATACGTTGGTCAAAGATACGTGGGATGAGGAGACGATAGATACATGACAGTGACAACGATTGTCGGTGCAGGACTCGCAGGGTGTGAATGCGCGTGGCAGCTCGCTGAACAGGGCATCCGTGTCAAGCTCGTGGAGCAGCGACCAGTGTCCACAACACCGGCTCACCAAACAGATATGCTAGCCGAACTCGTGTGCTCAAACTCACTGCGAGCTGCCGCTGTCGCGAACGCTGTTGGGACTCTCAAACAAGAGCTGGCAGCCTGCGGTTCTCTCATCATGCGAGTTGCGAACAACACTCGCGTACCAGCCGGTGGGGCGCTCGCTGTGGATCGCGATCTCTTTGCGTCTGCAGTTACTCAAGCAGTTGCATCGCATCCATCTATCGAGGTCGTGCGCGAACATTGCGAGAGTGTTCCTGTTGGACGTCCTTGCGTGATTGCGACTGGGCCTCTCACTAGCGATGACCTTGCGGCTGATATCCTGCGGCGGATCGGGGGCGGTGGCTTGCAGTATTACGATGCCATTGCTCCGATTCTGTCTGCTGACTCGATTGACTGGGGTGTGGTGTTCAGGCAGTCCCGGTACGATCGAGCGGACCTATGCGATGAGGCGGATGCGCGTGCTTATGTGAATTGTCCGTTTGATCGCGAGCAGTACGAGGTTTTCGTTGGGGAGCTGCTTCGCGCAAATCAGTTGAAGCCGCGGGAGTTCGAGCATGTTCCGTACTTCGAGGGGTGCTTGCCAATTGAGGTGATGGCTGAGCGAGGGATCAAGACTCTCGCGTTTGGGCCGATGAAGCCGGTGGGGCTTCTGGATCCAAGAACTGGAAAGAGACCCTATGCGGTGGTCCAACTGCGTGCTGAGAATCAGGCTGGGACGGCGTACAACATCGTTGGGTTCCAAACGCGGCTTGAGCGACCTGAGCAGGATCGTGTGTTTCGGATGATTCCTGGACTCGCGAAAGCTGAATTTTTGAGATGGGGAGCAATCCATCGCAACACGTTTGTTGATGCGCCCCGGGTGCTTGACGAAACCCTGCAACTACACAGCGAACCAGGGGTTTACATGGCCGGCCAAATCACCGGCGTTGAGGGGTACGTCGAATCATGTGCGTGCGGTCTTCTGTGCGGGCGAATGCTTGCTGACACGCTGGGTGGACGGACGCCGCGCAGGCCACCATCAACAACGACACTGGGTGGGTTGCTCGGTCATCTTTCGAGGACCGATGGGCCATTTCAACCATCCAATATCACTTGGGCCCATGTTGACCCGATCGAGGGGCGGATGAACAAGACTGCCAGGAAAGCTGCGATGGCATCGCGGGCATTGCGTGACATTGATGCTTGGTTGGGTTCTTGATCTATCGACGCTTGGCGCTTGTGGGTAGTAATGGGGGGGCAGTTAGTTTGGAGTACTGACGATGAGATCGGCTTTGGTTGGGTATGCCCAAACGGGCAAGACTACGTTGTTCAATGCGTTGACGGGACAGACCGCGGTGACGGGTGCTGGGCGAGGAGACAAGCCCAACCTCGGCGTCATCAAAGTCCCAGACCCTCGAGTCGACAAGCTGACCGCGATCTACAAACCGCGGCGGACTGTGTTTGCCGAAGTGAGGTTTGTGGATGTTCCGGGGCCGCGGACGAAGGGCGGTGGGCTGAGTGGCTCAATCATGCAATCTATCAAGGAAGATGAGGCTCTCACCCTCGTGATTCGTGGGTTTGTTGGTGCCGACGGCGCGCAGCCGGATCCTGTTCGAGAGATGGATGACTTCGAGGCTGAGCTATTGATCTGCGATCAGATTGTTGTTGAGAAGCGGCTAGAAAAACTTCGCAAAGAGCACAGCAGGGATCATGCGGCGACTCTCGATCTCGAAACCCTGGAGGCTTGTCTAACTTGCTTGTCCGACGGCAAACCTCTTCGCCTGCTTGACACGCGGGCCGAGCAAGAACCAGTGCTCGCGTCGTACGGGTTTGCATCGCGACGTCCTATGCTAGCTGTTCTCAATGTCGCTGAAGACCGAGCGACGCTGGATCCGCCTGATACTCTTGTGCGAGCGGGGGCAGCTCGGGGTGTTGATGTGATGTCGGTGTGTGCGTCGATAGAAGCCGAGATCGCAGGGTTGGCGTCCGACGAACAGGGTGATTTTTTGGAGAGTTTGGGGCTGACCGAGGCAGCGTCGGCGAGGTTTGTTCGCAATGCTTATGGGTTGCTTGACTACATCAGTTTCTTCACTGTTGGGCCGGACGAAGTGCGTGCTTGGACTACTCGGCGTGGGGATCGGGCTCCTCGGGCTGCGGGGCGTGTGCATTCGGATATGGAGCGGGGTTTCATTCGTGCTGAGGTCATGAAGTACGAGGAGTTTATGGCTGTTGGCAGTGAGCAGCGGATGAAGGAGCTGGGGAAGCTGCGGGTTGAGGGGAAGAACTATGTTGTTGAGGATGGCGACATCCTCAACTTTCGATTCAATGTGTAGAACACTGAACGCGCTGGACTCTCACGCCGCCTGGCACCGGTTGAGTGAACACACCGTCGGGAAGCGGCGGGTTCAAGCCAACCTCTTGGTACCGAAATCTCACATCATCTTTGGTGTAAGGAACGTCGATGTGGATACGTCGAGGAACCTCAGCGCTGCACTTGGGGCCGCTGGGTTCAATCGGTGGATCGAGGCCGAGCTCGTCGAGCCTGGGTGGCATGGTGGCTGAACTCTGATGGTCCGATAGAGAAGCGCGATAGTGGATGTAGTCGCGCTGTTTGACGGAGATGTGAAGAACCCTGATGCGCTGCTTTTGGTATGGGAGTGCGAAGTCCGATGGGTTGGGTTGGAGGTGGATTTCTTGGGTGGCTTCGTGGAGGCTGGGGATCTGAACGATATAATAGCCAGATCCGCTCCACCGAATAGACGCATCGCTGGGGTTGTGTACGAGAAGTGGTGCCTCGCCGCGCAATAACCTTACGATTGCGTGTGCGGGCATCTCGACCCGGGTGAGTCGAGCGATGTTGCATGGTTCTGGTGGGCCCGTGAGCAACGAGCTGTTCTGCATGTCGAAGAACGCGAAATCCTTGCCGTCGGAAGTCAGGGTGGCGAGGGTGACGCCGAATGGGGAGATGATGTCGAAACGCACACTGTCGGGATTGACCGCCATGAGCATACTATCACCGCGGATGCGTCCCGAATCATTCATATAGTCCAGTTTTGCTTCACCCTGGACCCCAGTCGCGCACGAGTACGTGGCTTTCATTTGGTCGAGTGCTGACGCCGCGTTTGGAAATTGGGATGCGGGTGGTTTGTGGGTGCAGGCGCACACGGTGATTGCGGCGATGGCGATCGTCGCGATGGTGGAGAAGGAGACTGACAGGGTTTTGTGGGACGTCATGGGTTTTGGGGCGGGTTGGTGTGGTTGGGGTGGGATGGTCGAGCTCTACGAAGAACGCAGAGCTTCGAGAATGTCGAGGTCCGGGATGCACACTGGCAGGGTGGCGCGTACAACGGCGACGTCGTGTTGTTCGCATAGACGCGCGATTCCGGTGCCGTCGTAGAGAATGACTGGCGATGCGGCTGTTGCTGCGGCTTCTTCGCGAGCGCCGGAGAGTACGGTTCCGGCAGTGATTAGCCAGCCCGCATTTGCTGGGCCGTAGTGATGGAATGCGCCTCGGAATTCGGCGACGCGTTCTCGTCCAATTTCTCTTCCGTCGCGACGGATTACGACGACGGATTGTAGTTGTCCGACGTTGGTTTCGTGTTGTGCGGTGAAGTGTGATTCGCTGGCGGGGATTCCGGATCGTCGGATGGTTCGGAAGTGTCGGAAACCTAGTCTTTCGAAGACGAGGAGTACGAGTTCTACGAATGCGTGGCCTGGGAGTTCGTGGATCTTGCGGACAAAAGCTTTGCGGGCAGCGTCGCGGTATCGCTCGACTGCTGCGATGGCGTCTTGTTCGAGTCTCGAAAGCTCGGTGCTGAGAAGCCAGTCTGTTGAGGCCACGCGTCCTGCGACGAATCGGAATCGGGGGCGTTGTCCGGCGGCTGTTCGGCGCATGTTGTCTGCGCGAACTGACGCTGCGATTTGGGATTGGAGTTGTTGCATGTCGCCCGCGAGGCGGCCTCGTCGTTGGGCGGTCTCGGCTAGTTGGCGAAGAGAGACGGCACCTGAGGATCGATCGGCTGCGGATAGTGCTGCAGCGATGGCGTCGGCCATGTCTTTTCCACCGAAGTCGTCGATGCCGACGTGGTCGAGGGAGTTTGCGCCGATTTCCAGAACGACGGGGTGTGGGCCGATGTGTTGGTTAACGGCCGCCGCGGTGGTTCTGGGTTCGGGAATTGGGGAGTCGCGATGGGCGTCGGTGTGTGTTGTTGGAGGGGATGCGGAGTACGCGATTCCAATGATTTCGGGACCTTTTCCGCGACGGCGACGGCGACGGCGTCTGCGTGAGCCATCCCGGTCCATTCCGCCATCGTGGGTAGATAGGCCGGTCAGGTCGTCGTCATCGTCGTCGTCGTAGGCGGCACCTGATGTGGATGGGTCACCATTGTCTCCATTGTCGGCATTGTCTCCATTGTCGGCATTGTCTCCATTGTCGGCATTGTCTCCATTGTCGGCATTGTCGGCATTGTCGGCATTGTCTCCATTGTCGGCATTGTCGGCATTGTCCGCGGTTTCTCCGATGTCCCCATCGTCAATGGCGTCGCCGTTTTCACCGATGTCGCTGATTTCGTCGATTACGCTGCCGCCAGCATCCCCGCGGCTGGGAGCGTCACCAGCGCTGCGTGATTGATTGGCGTAAGTAGCGTATTCGCTGTTCTTGCTGTCGACGCTTCCGCGCACATCGCTGTTTGCAGTTCCGAATACGCCTTCGTTTTCGCGGGTTTGGCTGACATTTACTTCGGTCGGGACGGCATGATGAGGACCGGTGTTTTGGGCATCGCCAACAGTGCTTACGGATTCCGCGAATCTGGCATCTTCTGAGCTTCTGGGACCCCATGCGGTATCGCCGTTGCTGAACGCGGCCGTGATTGCGCTCGGACCGGTGATTGCGGCAATTTGGGGTCCAGTGCGGATGGCTGTGATGGCAGCGTTCGTGGGTGCTGTGGTTTGGTTTGGTGCGGTTGGTTGGCTATCCAGTGCGCGACCTCGTCGTCGGATGGGCATGAACCTTTCGGAGTCTGGTCGTGGTTCTGGCTCTGGGAGTGTTTGTTGTTTCGTGGGTTCTTGTTTTTGTGGCGGTTCTTGGGGTTCGGGTTCGGGAGGGAGATGGATTGCGGTGACCGTGCGAGCGGTGGGTTTGGTCTTTGATACCAGCTCTTTCAGTTCGCCTGATTCTTCCCATGCTTTGAGTGCGAAGAATCCAGTGCGCACGCGGATTAGTGGGTTTTCATCGTCAGGCTTCTTGAACAAGGCCGCGAGTCTCGCACCCATGGTGACTTCAGGACTTTTGCCTACATGGCTCAGCAGGCTCTTTTCAATCGCGTAGGCCGTAATCTCTTTGTAATGGAGCGGCCGACCAACCTGGCGCAGCACCTCTGCTGCGGCTTCGGTAAACGTCATGCTCAACCTTTAAATCGAGTTTGTAGGGCGCAAATTGAGAACGAAAGCATTTGTTCCAACGGCAAGAACCCGCGCCCGTGTCCCAACCGCCAGCAGTAAAACCCGGGAAGCATCATCACTCCCACTCGAGCAGTACCGCGCGATGCGCTGCATTAGCACCATCGGTGTGTGGCAGTCAAATTGCCCCGGCATTTTTCCCTAAGAGGTTGTGTAGTGAGAAAGCACAGGTTGGTAAGAGACGGCCAAACTCCAGCAAAACCGGCACAAGCCAACCCACACAACCAGAACACATCCAGACTATCCCCCGAAATTCTCCTACAACACCTCGAAGAGCTTCTAGCCAAGCTCGATGTCGAAGTGCGACAAGCATCGTTTGCCACGGAACCTCTTAGCAGCACCCGAACTCGCGGCGGAATCTGCCGAGTAAGAAAACGAACCATCGTGTTCGTCAGCAGTCACGCATCCATCACAGAACGCATCGAAGTCCTGGCCCGAGCAGCAGCATCATTCGACACAGAGGCAGTCTTCATGCTGCCGGTGGTTCGACAGTTCATTGAATCACAGCGAGCCGCATTGCTCGACGAGGCATCCAGGCTTCAGAAGAACTCCTGAGCGAGAGATTTGGGGCACAGGAGACGCAACCAGTTTTTGTCCACCAATACTTGACTAGCACCGCGCGTCTTTGACCCGAAGCACGTCAGCTCCGAGACCAGCCAGCTTGCGTTCGATGTGCTCGTAGCCTCGATCTAGATGGTAGACGCGGAGGATCGTGGTGTCGTGGGTCTTAGCGACGAGCCCAGCAATGAGTAGCGACGCGCTTGCTCGTAGATCTGTTGCCATCACGCTTGCTCCACACAGCACCGGAACCCCACTAACAATCGCGGTGTTTCCCCGAACTTCGATTCTCGCCCCCATGCGGGCAAGCTCGCACACATGCATGAAGCGATTCTCGAAAATGGTTTCCGTGATGACGCTCCTGCCATCAGCCAGACACATCAACGCCATGAACTGGGCCTGCATATCTGTCGGGAATCCAGGATACGGAGCGGTCGTGATGTCGACAGGGTGAAGCGGGCCCAATCGAGACACGCGAACCTCGTTGCCATCGATAGCGATAGAACACCCGGCTGCTTGCAGCGCAGATACAAACTCCCCCATGTGCTCGATGGGGGCTCCCTCAACAATTACGTCTCCACCCGTCGCAGCCGCAGCAGTCATGAATGTCCCTGCTTCGATTCTGTCGGCTATCACAGCGTGATCAAAAGCATTGAGACTATCCACGCCATCGATCTGGATCTCGTCGGAACCAGCGCCACGAATCTGCGCACCCATTCCGATGAGCACACTCGATAGCTCAGTGACCTCGGGCTCCCGCGCGCAGTTCGACAGGATAGTGCGGCCCTTCGCAAGAGTGGCTGCCATCATCAAATTCGACGTTCCCGTGACAGACACAACGTCAAAACAAAAGTCAGCGCCACGCAATCGTCCGCCATCAGAACTGGGCCCCTCAGCAACCACGTATCCGCGATCGAGATCAATTCTCGCACCCATTGCCGTGAGCCCCTTGAGGTGTTGATCGATGGGACGCGCTCCGATTGCGCAGCCGCCTGGCAGCGACACTGTCGCGCGGCCATATCGAGTCAAAAGAGGGCCGAGCACCAGCACGCTAGCGCGCATCTGTTTGACAAGCTCGTAAGGAGCCTCGGGGCGCACCGGACCAGACTCATCCAGCACGCGAACAGCACCGTCTTCGACTTCGGTGTGTCGTCCGAGAAACCGAAGCAGAGCAGACAAGGTGTGGATATCGCGAAGATTGGGGGCATTGCGAAGGGTGGATTGGCCCGGCGACAGAATAGCTGAGCAGAGAATTGGGAGAGCAGCGTTTTTGGCACCGCTGACGCGAACGCGACCAGTCAGCGGTGTGCCGCCCCGGATTCGAATGGCATCCATGTATTGTTGAGTGTCCTCGGAAGTGTCGTCGGAAGTGTCCTCGCCTGTGACGGCGATCCCCCTTATTACAGTTGTGGGCTGTTGGGTACGATCTCGGAAAAACCTCGCCGTCCCGAAATCCCCGATGAGTGCATGTTGACCGCGGCGAATCACGAGCCCGCGAGCAGCGGTGAGGAAAAAATGCGGGCCGTTGTCGAAAACATGCAACGAGATTCGAGAAGTGTCCGAAGTACCTGAATGGATTCGGTATCTAGCAAACCTGTCATTGCCGCCTATCGCGGCCGATCCCCCAACAATTACTCACCAGAGCAACCGTCGACCGGCCAAACTGGATTTGCCCAAACCGGATTTGGCCGGGGCGGGTCTGGTTATCTGCTCACATATGCGTTCCTAGCTTGTGGGGTGGCGTGCAGCGTTGGGTGTGGTGAGTTGGGGCAACCTCCGAAGCCAGGTCAAAGCGGCGCGGCCCCCAGCGAAGTGTCTTTGGAGATTGAGCCTGAGCCGGTGAATCAACAGCTCGCGCCGATTGTTCGGTTTCGAGTCAAGGGGCTGCCGTCGTTCAGGGCTGGCGAGACGATGGTCATCATCAAAGGCGTTGCGACTCCTCGCAACATTACGGATTTGCGGAAGAACGCGATTGGCGATGCTCTTCGCAAGAGGATTGTGGAGTCGACGGTGTGGTTGACGGAGGAGGGGCATTGGGAGCTTGCGGCGAGGCAGCCACTACAACTTGGTGAGCAGTACTCGGTTGTCTCGCCGGATATTGGGTGGTCTGTGAATGTGAGAACAATGGAGCACGACACCATGCCAATGCTTCGACGGATTTGGCCTCCGGTCGATGAGGCTGGGCAGTATGTTGCTTGGTGCGTTTCGGTGCCGACCAATGGTTTGGTACGGTCAGAGCGGCGTGATGGACGATTGGCTCCGGGTGTACCCGGTGAATTCGGGTACGGGGCGCTTGGAGGGATTGGGCACGATTGTGTGAGCTGGCAAGCGTACTCCGGTGGCGACGTCGTAGTGCCAAATACAGTCGCTCAACTGGATAACGGAACGATGGCGCGGCTGGATCCGTCGCCAATTGATCTGGACGGTACTTCCGACAACTGGCAAGCGTCCTGCGCGAATGGGGAAGAAACCGTGGGACCGATCTGTGTGCGGGTGATGGACGACAGAGCGGTAGTAACCGCCAATGCGCAATGGCTTGTAGGATTCCAACTGCAAAATGGATCCTTCGCAACTGCCGTCGGACCAGAATCGCCCTGGGTTGCGCGAATGTTTGAACCGTCGACGCAAGTACACGCGAAAGTGTACCTGGCTTCGGTATCTGGCGAGACTCGGGTGATGGATGTGGATTGGTGGACTCAGAGTCCGATCGAGAGGGTGGTGATCAATGAGGTGATGGCGCGTCCGATTGGACCTGAGCCGCAGCAAGAATGGGTGGAATTGTACAACGATGGGAAAGTTGCCGTGGATCTGGGCGGTTGGCGATTTGAAGACGCGCGAAACAGCATGGATGTGTCATTTGTGGTGCTGCATCCACGGGAATACGCCTTGTTCGTAGGTGAGAACTACGATCCTACGAGTAGGGTGGACACTCCACCGGCACCGTAAGCGATGTTGATTA
>Ga0123356_10006199_pt1 | contig 12101 bp, 12 predicted proteins | sample TergutEmb28metaG_2_FD_92546 | JGI IMG/M metagenome (GOLD analysis project Ga0123356, IMG submission 92546) | Embiratermes neotenicus P3 segment gut microbial communities from Petit-Saut dam, French Guiana - Emb289 P3 | ecosystem: Host-associated > Arthropoda: Insects > Digestive system > Gut ... | reverse complement strand
GCAGGCGGCCATGTCCTACGTGCGCTCCCGCGCCCACCGCTTGGGCCTGAGCCGCGACTTCTACCGCAACCTCGATCTGCACGTGCACGTGCCCGAAGGCGCTATTCCGAAGGACGGCCCGTCTGCTGGCATCACCATTGCGACCGCCATTTCGAGCGCGCTGAGCAAGATTCCTGTCCGCCGCGACGTTGCCATGACCGGCGAAATTACCCTTCGCGGCAAGGTTCTTCCTATCGGCGGATTGAAAGAAAAACTCCTGGCCGCCCACCGCGCTGGATTGTTCGAAGCGATTCTTCCCAAGGACAATGAGAAGGATCTGGCCGAGGTTCCCGAGAATCTGCGCAACGCGATGAAGCTACATTTCGTCGACACGATGGATCAGGTTCTCGCCATCGCGCTGGAATCACCTCTGCCCAAGATCGAGGAGGCGGAAACCGCGCAGCCCATCGCTCCGCCGCTTACCGCGTCGACACCGGAAACGCCCACCGCTCATCAGTAGTCAGCGACAGGGGCTGATGTTGGGTACGAAATGCGGGTAGGCGCCTTTCCGTTCCCCTCCCATCCTGGATCCGGGTTTGTCCTTTCGACGCCTAACCTATGTCCTGCTGCCGCAAGCCGGAAGCCGAGAGCCGCGCGCCTGGTTTGGCGGACATGTCCCGAAGTTGATTCCCGCCTTCCGCACGCGAGAGAATGGCGGGTTACCTTCGTTCGGCGGAGGCGATAAAGGTTTGGGTAGAGCTCCGCTTCCGCTATGCTGGACACAGGAGGGCTCAATGACGATTCACATCCGAGGCACCGCCGCCTTGGTGGTCGCCGCGGCTATCGTCGCGGCAACGCTGATCTGGTTGCCCGCCTACCGGTGGTTTCTGCTTATCAGTGTCGCTATTGGGGTCGCGGTCGCCAGCGGTCTCTACCTGTGGCATGAACTGCGTCCTGTCCACGACGACGACGTCGAGAACAAGCGCCGGTTGGGGTTGAGCTAGGCAGCCTGGCGTCTCCCCCAAAGCTCGACATGCCAATGAGCCGCCACGAAAATCTTTAGCTCGCCGAGAGCCTTCGGATCACCGTCCCTTTCAGTTTCCGCTGGAGCCATCCCGCCGGCATTAAGATAGAGCGACATCTTTGACCGGCAAAAGCGAATACGACGGCGTTGTGGTTGGCTCCGGACCAAACGGGCTGGCTGCCGCTATCGTTCTCGCACGCGCCGGGTGCTCGGTGATCGTACTCGAAGCACAAGACCAGATTGGCGGCGGCACACGTTCCGATACGCTGACGCTTCCCGGTTTTCTTCATGATGTCTGCTCGGCGGTTCATCCCATGGCCGTGGCATCGCCTTTTTTGCGGGCACTTCCGCTCAACGAGTACGGGCTCGAATGGATTCATCCGCCCTACGCCCTGGCTCATCCTCTCGATGAGGGCACGGCGGCCGTTCTGGAAAACTCAATCGAGAACTCCTGCCATTCGTTGGGCGAAGACGGTAGCCGTTATCGACAGCTCATCGGCCCCCTTGTGGCCAACTGGAGCGTACTCGAAGAGTGCATTCTGGGGCCTCTGAATCTGTTCCAGCACCCACTGACCATGGCACGCTTTGGGATTCACGCCATGCAACCCGCCGGCTATCTGGCCAAATCGACATTTAAGTCGGAGCGGGCACGCGCTCTTTTTGCCGGCTTGGCTGCACACTCGATCATGCCCCTCGAAGCGTGGGGAACGTCGGCAATCGGAATGGTTCTGGCGACGGTTGCACATGTGAGGGACTGGCCCATCCCAAAGGGCGGTTCCCAAAGAATCGCCGATGCCCTGACTTCTTATTTGCGCTCGCTTGGCGGAGAAATTCTCACGGGATTTCGGGTTCGCCGCTGTGAGGATCTGCCGCCCTCGAAGATGGTCCTTTTCGACCTGTCGCCGCGCGGGCTGATGCAGATTCTGGGCGACCGTCTTCCGCAAAGCTACCGCCGCTCGCTCGAAAGATACGATTATGGCCCAGCCGTTTTCAAAGTGGATTGGGCGCTGCGCGGTCCGATCCCGTGGAAAGCTCCGCAATGCCGCCAGGCGGGTACGGTGCATCTTGGTGGCACACTCGAAGAGATTGCCCGCTCGGAGAGCGATCCGTGGCGAAACGAACATTCCGAACGTCCCTTTGTTCTGCTCGCGCAGCCCAGCCTTTTCGACCCTTCACGTGCTCCCGCGGGGTGCCATACAGCCTGGGCCTACTGCCACGTTCCAAACGGCAGTCAGACCGATATGACGGCCCGCATCGAAGCGCAAGTGGAACGCTTCGCACCCGGCTTCCGACAACTAATCCTGGCGCGTTCAACGAAATCGCCGGCCCAACTGGAACAGGAAAATTCCAATCTGGTGGGAGGAAGCATCAGCGGGGGCGCCAACTCCCTGCGCCAACTTTTCTGGCGACCCACCTCCAGCCTTTACCGAATCCCGGTGTCGGGGATGTTTTTGTGCTCGGCCTCGACGCCACCGGGCGGCGGCGTCCACGGGATGTGTGGCTACCACGCCGCGACGCGGGCCTTGGCTTACCGCAACCCAGCGGATCACTAGGGCAGGATCGTCAAGCCTCCCAACCGGGTGTGTCCTGCCTGGGTTTTCAATCGCTTACACTGCTGATCTCTGGCAATCATTGCCCCTTACTAGACGGGTATCGACGGCCCACAGAACGGCTTGCGCCATTCAGCCCCTACCAGGACTAGCAGACTTTAATGCACAAAAATCGTTGCAGGAAAAAATGGGCGAATACATCGACCTTGAATCTGCAACTTCCGCGAAGGATGAGCTGAACGCGGTTGTCACGAACCTTGTCCTAAACATGGGAACTTATGGCCTAAGCGGATGAATCAAAGGCGGTTATGAGTGGAACAACGATCGTTTCTCAATTCCAAGCTCCGTGTCCTCTCTCATCCCGAACGCGCTGAGCACGAGACTTCCCTGCTCTTGCCAACCTCGCGCATGCCGTTGCAAACTTGAGCATGAGAGTCCTCTCCCGGTTTCTTGCGTCGGCCACCGACGTTTCCCACTTTCCCGTCCCCTCGGTTCCGGAAATCGCCTTCCTTGGCCGCTCCAACGTTGGAAAATCCAGTGTCATTAATTCCCTGGTGGGCGGCAAACTCGCGCGCACCAGTTCCATTCCCGGACGCACCCGCAGCATCAATTTCTTCGAAATCCGCTGGCCTGGCAAACCGCATCCCGAGCTGATTTTCGCCGACCTTCCCGGCTACGGATATGCCAAAATCTCGCGCACGATTTCCGAGGAGTGGCCGAAGTTTATCGAGCCTTATCTCAACCAGCGAGCAACGCTAGCCCTCTGTGTGGCGCTGATCGACGTCAACGTCCCAGCGCAGCAAAGCGATCGCCAGTTGCTCGACTTCCTCGGCGCCTCCGGACGCGATGTCCTCGTCGTCGCCACCAAGAGCGATCGCCTCTCCAACAACCAGCTCAACAACGTCCTTCGCACGCTCGCAAAAGAGTATCCGTTGGCGCGCCTGCTTCCCTATTCCTCGAAAACCGGCGCGGGACGGGACGAACTCTGGAAGCTGATCCGCCGGGTGATTGAACCCGCACCGTCCGAAGCCGAATCTCGGGCGGCGCCGCTCGATTCGTAATTCATGACACACCCTTCGGATCGTCGTTAATCCGGCGCCCCGGTCCATCTGACGGAGAGCTGTCAAGGTTAAAACCGGGCGGCCTTGTTTTGATACTTCAAAGCTTGCAATTCTGAAACCTGCTGTCCCAAACTTTGCAACGTGCACTTCCCATCCATTTCGCTAGATAAATACGCAATGTTTGTTTCCTGCATAACATCAACAACTTACCCGGCCGCAGTCAGCCACTGAAGTCCGTGTAAGTCCGTGTAGGTTACCGACCCTGATTTATCTGATTTGCGGAAATCGGCGTAGCGGGCCTACTCCGAAGCCGATGATCGCAATCCCTGCAACGCCCGCAACAATGCAAGAAACCGTGGGGATCAATGTTCAACATCGCTCTTTCGACCACCGCCATTATCTGGGCTAACAGCGATTCGGACAATGGTCCATTCATTATCTAGTTGCCACTGAAATCCTCGGAGGATGTGGTCCCTATTCCATGCGCAATGCTTCCATTGGATCGACGCGCACGGCGCGCTGCGCGGGGATGAGCGTTGCAACCAGACTCACGGCGAGAGTCAGCAGCGTGACGGTAGCGCACGTGAGCGGGTCGGTCGGACTTACATGGAACAGCAATGACTGAATGAAACGAGTGAGCGCGATGCTTCCGACGATGCCAACCGCCAGTCCCGCGGAAGCGAGGACGAGTCCACGGCCGATCACGATCCAGACAATATTGCCGATGGGCGCGCCAAGAGCTCGGCGGATGCCGAGTTCGCGCGTGCGCTGCAACACCCAATAGGCGATTGTTCCGTACATTCCGATCGTTGTGAGCAGGACGGCCGCGGCAGCAAAGACACCAAGCATGAGCAGGACCAGTCGGCGTTCTCCTTCTGCCTGCTGCGCGAGTTCGTCCATCGTGTAGACGGCGGAGATGGGCTGGCCGGGATCGATGGCGAGCACCTTTTTGCGAATCGGCTCGATCAAACCCATTGGATTCCCCTCGGTCCGAACGGCAACCATCATGGTGGACGAAACCAGTTGCAGCGACGAACGGAATGTAGCAGGAGTGACGTCGCCATCGAGGCTCTGCCGAATGTCGCTGACGATGCCGACGACTTCATATTGCGTGGTCTGCGCGCCGATGATGATCCGCCTGCCGATCGGATTTGTGTGTGGGTAGTCGGGCCAGAGCTTGTGCGCGCAGGCTTCGTTGATGACAGCGACGAGCGGTGCGTCTTCACGATCGCCCTCGGAGAATTCACGGCCGGCGACAAGTGGGATGCGCAACGTGCGAAAGTAGTCATGCGAAACGAACTGGACCATGGCCAGAGGTCGATCATTCAAAGCACGAATGGGTTCGTCGGCGGGTTGTGTGGGGCTCAGAGGAAACCCCATGAACGGCAGCGTCAGCGTGATGCCGGCGTTCCTGACGCCGGGTAGTGCTTCGATACGGCGCAGCAGGTCTTGATAGAAGGCGCTGATCTTGGGGGTGTTGCTGTAATGCGCCTGCGAAAGCGAAACGCGGAAGGTGAGCACATTGGTGCGATCGAAGCCCGGATTGACCTGGCTGATGCGGGCGAGACTGCGCATCAGTAATGTTGCTCCGCTCAGGAGAACGATGCAGAGAGCGACCTGTCCTGCGACAAGAACATTGCGTGTGTTGAAGGAAGCGAAGCGTCCGCCGGAGATCGATTCGCCTCGCACCTTGAGAACCGCCGATAGATCCGGGCGTGATGCGCTGAGCGACGGCAGTAGTCCGAAGAGTACTCCGGTCGCGACCGAAACACACAACGCAAAGGCGAGCACGGCGACGTCGAGATGAATTTCGTTGAGCCGCGGCAGGTCGAGCAATGCGAGATGAACAAGGCCGGTCAACATCACCCATGCGAGGAAAATTCCAACAATGCCAGCGGCAAGCGCCAGCAACACGCTTTCCATCAGCAACTGACCGACGAGCCGCTTGCGCGCAGCGCCCAAGGCAGCGCGTACGGCGAACTCGCGTGAACGCGACGTTGCGCGAGACAGCAGAAGGCCGGCAACGTTTGAACAGGCAATCAGCAGGACGAAGCTTACCGCAACGAACAGAACCCAGAGATTTTTGCGAACGTTGGCGACAAGCTCTTCCTTGAGGGGTTCGACACGGTCCGGACCGGATTTGAAGTCGAGCATTCCAGGGTGAATGGCGCTGTACTGCTTGTTGATCACCTGTAGTTCCGCGTTTGCTTGGTCGAGCGAGACGTTGGGTGCAAGACGTCCGAAGGCACACAGCAACGGACTGAACTGCGTAACACCTTTCGCAGGTTGGGGGAACCAGAGGTCGGCTTCGGCGAAGGGAAACTCAAAGGCGGATGGCAGGATGCCAACGACGGTGTGGGGAAACCCGGCGACGTTGATGGTCTTGCCGATAATCCGCGGATCGCCGCCGAACCGCCGCTGCCAAATACTGGCGCTAATGATAACGACCGGCGGACCTCCGGGCGTGTCCTCTTCCTTGGTGAAGCTGCGGCCCATCAGCGGCTCGACACCGAGAATGGAGAGGAAATTTGCCGAGACCCGCGCCTGTTTGATGACTTCGGGCGGGAAGTCGCCAGTAAGCGCGACGTCGTCGGAACTGCCGAGGTACTCACCGATCTCGCTGTAAGAGCGAACGGTCTGTTGAAGCAGCTCGAACCGAATCGGCGTGACGCCGCGGCTGAGTTCCACGACGCGGTCAGGATCGCGATATTGCAGCGGCCGCAAGAGAACTGCGCGGACGGCCGTGAAGATCGCCGTATCCGCTCCAATGCCGAGGGCGAGCGTCAAAATCGCGGTCAGCGCGAAGGCCGGACTCTTGCGCAGCGTGCGAAATGTATAGATGGTGTCGCGTGATACAGAGTCGGCAAGGAGTATGACTCGCATGACGGAGGAAGGCTATCACACGATGACCTAACCAGGCGATGCACAAGCTTGCGTTTTTCGTCGCCAAAATTGGAGGTCAAAACGCGATTTCGCGATGTTACGCCGGCGATCGGCGACTTTCCTCCTCCGACTGGTAGTCCAGTAACCCCGGCGAGCTTTGCGAACTCTTGGATGCGGAAGGTCCTCATGGGACTCACCGTGGACATCTTTGAACATGACGTGAGGGTAAGGTCAAGCGGTTTTTTGAGAATCCGTACAGAAAAGTCGGCGACTGCCAGCAATTCATGCAGTTCCAATCTCACTGGTTGCGGACGTAGAGCGACGTAGAGCACTTCGGTTCACCACCGAGGCAAGAGTTGTTAAAATAGGCGGTTACACTCAAACTCCCGCCCAGATGTTGCGCCAGTTACGAGGCCAAGGGTTAGCTCAGTGACTCACCAGCATTCAAAATAGGCCCTCTGCTGCTCCAAGGTTACGCCGATAGCGCACATCGTTTACCTTAAAGCCCCACCTTTCTTCCGTTCGCTGCCCTCCGTCTGGGGTCCACTGATCCCTGCGATAAAAGCGCTCGGCACGAACGTTGCCTACGAGCACCCAGAGAATCGCATTACGAAATCCCAGATCGAAAAGCCGAGCACGCGCTGCCGATACAAGTGCCACGCCAATGCCACGACCCCAGTGGTCGGGATCAACGTACAGTGCACAGAGTTCTCCGTAATCTGACATATTCGAGTCCTGCGATGGCGCGGTCGTGGCAAAACCCCGAATTCCCCCGCTTTCAGTCGCAATGATCGTCTGCGGCCTGATGGGATCGAGGTTACCGAAATCGTACTTTTTCGCTCGATCCTCGGGACGCAGTTGATCGAGATAATCATCAGGCATCAATTTCCGATAGGCCGCCTGCCATGAACGAACATGGACTCGGGCTACGTGTATCGCATCCGCTGGCTCTGCGCGTCGCAGTTCCATATCGACAAATGCTAAAGCATCTAGGCAACGCGCTCCAGTGCCGATTTCCGAATGGGAAAACATCAACGGCACCGGATCGCCCTTCAATAGAGAATTGTAAGTTGTCATGAAGAAAAGCTATGATTGATGAGCGAGACTGCCCCATGAAATCCCCTCGGGTCTTGATCGCTCTCTCCCTTCTGCCACTCACTGTTGGTTGGCTTATCTGGGATCGTGTCCACACGTTCTCTCCCACTCCGCTCTCTCTTACTCCCGAAACGGAGTGCGCGTTCCTTAAGAACTACACTCCCACGAACGTACTGAATCGGTTCAACGAAGGGCAGGTGTCGTACTCCGGCGGCAGAGGCGCTGCCGCAGGCCACGACTCCGTCACGCATACAGCAACGTTTCACGGAGATTTTGCTCTGTGTTCAGAAAAGTTTATGCCCCTGATGGACGCTCTCAGCCACGACGTTGCGGCACAGCTGGTCGGGAACGGGGCGCGTATTCTCAGCCAAGTCGGCGAAGCTCCGGCAGGATTTCACTTTGACTACAAACTTGGCCAAACGGTGGGTTCCGTGACTATTGCGCCATTGGAGCTAACCCCTGTGGAGCCAGCCCGTTTTCTCGGTCACAGCATGCCGGTGCCAAATTGCATGGTGGGCGTCCACACTCGGATAGACGTAGCAGAGAAGTGGTTCCCCAAAGACGAGGGCTTGATCCAAGTTAGCGTGTCCATCCAGTAAGCAGTCGTAACCAGGGGCAAACAAGCGAACGTTAATTCAAGCTTCATGGGCGGGTATCCTAGCACGGAACCAACGTTCTTAGAGTATCGAAGGGATAGTTGTTTTCGATGCATCCTGCTGCCCTGGGCGTACCGGAGAGACCGTGCTGTTTAATCCAAGCCTCCTCGATGTATCGAATGGACGTTGGCGCTTACGATTGGACTGTCGCGAACGGTTACTTCGCTCCGAGCAAACCGCACCATCAGACCAGCGAGTTCGTTGGCCGATTCTCTGGTGGTGATGTTCACTTCCACTACGAAACGGGCACCAGAGTCGGCTAGCTGTTTTAAACAGATAGCACAAGCTTTCGCTTTTTCTCCGCCCTTTGCTTGTCAAGGTGTCAAGGAGTGCTATGGCTGATGTTTCACCAGATTGACGTAGGATAGTTCGTCACTCTGACGCATCGTCAGCTGCGAGCTTTCGAGCCCACGGTTCTCCGAATGGAGGCGGTCCAATAATCTCTTGCTTCCACCCATAATCCGGAAGGCCACATGGGTATCCGGCCCGACGTTCCCAAAGAAGCGATCTCGATCGCTGTTCTCAATGCCGCGGGGAAATTGGTGATGGAATCGATAATCAAAACCAACTCTGGGTTCAGCGGTGTCGTGGTACAGATAGGGTCTTAAGCTGCGCCGAGACTGGCGTCGCCAATGTTCGCCTCGGCTTCCAGCGCTGTCCCATGGAGAGCGCAGTTGCTATAGTTTGTAAACACGCACCGATCTAAAAGGCTGCGTAGATTAGACCGGCTCCCGCCATCATTGGCACGGGGGAGAGAACGCGGATCGCCATCGGCCGCGATCGAAGCGAAGATTCTGTTCGTCGAGGATGGCTTTGAAAAGCTCGCGCTGCTGCCACTTGGGGAAAATGAGGTCCGTCGCTCCTGGCATGCAACCTGGGCCCCCAAATTCAGCCGAGGTCCCGTGCTTATGGCGGCGAGGCATTGGCTAATGTTTGGACGGTTGCGCCAGGACCCACGCTTTAATGAGATTCTCTTTCGTATGGGATTGAAATAGAATCTTCTGCTTTATCAGGTGCTCGGTTGGGTTTCCGGAGGCCGTCATTAGTCATCGTAAAGCGGCAACCGCGCCGCTCATGTCGAGGCGGAAACTGCGATAACGTGTAACATGGCCCAAAAACCCAACTCAGAGGACTACCCTGATCATCAAGATGTCCACGGATTAAACACGGGCACACCGGTAGCCGACACATCGCTGGTATTCCGAGTGACGAAAGTGAGATTGTGCTCGAAGGCTGTAGCGGCCAGCAAGCCATCGATGACCGGGATTGGAGTTGCGGCTAGTCCGATAATGACTCCCCAGCGGTCAGCCACTTTCTCATCCAACGAAAGAATTCGTCCGACAAAACGTTGCTTGAGATCACGACTCAGCCATGCTTCTAGTTTTACTCTTCGAGCAGCATCGGGATGGGAGGTGATTCCCTTGCGAATTTCACCCATCGTCAGAACACTCAGATATAAGAGGTCCTCATCGGTGTCTTGGATCCACTGCACCACCTTCGGCTCTGGCTTCTTGCGCACGAGTTCGGATATTACGTTGGTGTCGAGGAGAAATCCGCTCACAATTCAATATCCCTTCCGTAGTCTGATCTTCGATCAAAGCGGAGATCTACCTCAGCCAATGGCGATTTTGCAAAGAACTCGACGAGACTCTCCGGCTGACGAGCGCGAGTCAGCCTCTCAAATTCTTCCGCCTGTACGATAACGACCGCCTCCCGGTCCTGTTTTGTGACCCATTGAGGCCCTTCCGATCTGGCTCGGCGGAAGACTTCACTGAATTGCGCCTTGGCAGCCTGGAGCTGCCATCGCCTTTTTGATAACAGCTCGGATTTCGCAGCTTTGCGGCCCGTCACCTTCCTCTTTGCCATACAAATGCTCCCGACTAGTCTGACTAGTCATTGTAGCACACACGTACAGGGTTGCTCACACGCTGCGGTCGCAAGTATTTCAGCAGCCTGGACGTCACAATCCTGTGTCGCTCACATTCACGGGCCTGCGGGCAGCTTCGCCTGGCAAACCTCCATCTGGGCAGCCCCAGATAGAGGGGATTCGCTATCGTGTATCCAATATAGAACAGGACCTTACGCTGGCGTTCTATTGCGCCGATTTCGAGGTTTCGGTGTAGAGCGTGTCACCCACGTCAATGGTTATCTGCCATCCTTAAGAAATACGCTATTGTCAATGAAGATAGCTGTCGGGTCTGGATCTTGATTCTCAAAGAACGCCGTGTACAGTTCCGGCGGGCCGTTGGATGGCGTCAGAGTGAGGGTATATCCCTCGAACCTGTACTGGCCGCTGCCAAGGCCTCGCGTCGTTCGGCCAACCGATAAACTGGCTGAAGAGAATCCAGACTTCTGATACGTGCCATTGGCATTGAACGAGATGAAGGTCGGCGAGAAATTGTCTGTGCGCAAAGTGAATTTACCGGAGAGGATCCGGTTATGAACAGGGAGCACCTCAAAGGCTTGCGTTCCGTGATATGTCGCGATGATGGAGTGCCCGGGAGCACCCGCTGTGAAAGGCGAGGCTGAACTGGTTGATCAGTCCGAATTCAGCGCGCTCGGTAAAGGTGATGATGCCGTTTTCGATCTTGTACGTGCCGCACCGCTCGGGCTCCTGGCGGCAAGCTGTTGCGAAATCAAGATCGAGCACATGGCCGTCCAGCGGCAAGCCAAAGTAGGCCTGTCCCGTCGGTAGCAAGACGAGATATTCGCGACTCGCGACGAGGTGCATACCACCGACGGCATATTGGTTCTGCACGGTGGCTCCAAAGAAGAGCCCCGAGCGGCCCCCGACGGCTGACGTTAGATGCAATGGATCCCACGTTCCTCCTGTCTCTCCATGCAGCACGGCACTCGACATCATCGCGTTCAGTTGTTTCTGAACCTCCACGGGCTCCCTTGTATTGTTGAGCAGCAGTGCCATCTGCAGCTTTCCTCCAACAGCGATACCTACCGCGGTTACGTCCTCGTAATTCCCCTTAATTGTGCCATTATCGTCGCGCACATACATGGCCTGGCTGCCTCCGGCCGTCGTTCCCATGACCGGGTATTTGAAGGTGAGACCGGTTCCGGGGAAGTTGGCGCGCACTCGGTTGTAAAGCGCTTGCTGTAGACTCCCATTCATCGGCTCCGTCGTCAGAAGCATCACCGCCGTGTCGTAATGCATCCTCCTTGTGAGGGTCACCGCTGAGAGAGTTCGCAACACGCAGCGGATGGACGGTTGTCATGAATATGTCGATCCCGAGACCGGCAAAATTCCCGACCGCGGACAGTTACAGCAGATGTTCACGGCAGCCTCGCAGCATAAATCGACGCACTGCTTTTCTGGTCACTCGACCGTTTGAGCCGCGGAGGCGTCCTGCCGACACTCGAGCCCTTGCAGCGGCCGACCAGCTACGGCGTGGGCTACCGCAGCTTTACCGAGCACTATTTCGATTCCTGCGGCAGGTCGAGGGGAAACGGAAAACTCGCAGCAGACCCTGGTGCTCGATGAGAAGATTGTCGATCTGCTGGCGACATGGAGGAAAGAGTCGGTGTTTGCCGCCGATTCCGACTGGATGTTTGCCTCGGTTGCAAGACTGGGCAGGTAAGCCACTCAGCTATCCTGGCGCCTGGAAAGCCTATACCGAGGCTGCAATCGATGCGGGGCTTACTCACTTCGGCACCCATACCCTTCGTCACAGCTACCGGGCATGGTTGGGGGATGTCGGCGCCCCAATCGATGTACAGGCGGCGGCTCATGCGCCATGCTGATATCCGGACCACAATGAGCAGCTACGACAACGGCTCCAGTGAATGGTCGGAGGAGATGCGGGAAATCCAGGGCCGGATTGCCGGGAGAGTTGTACAGTAG
>Ga0123356_10006198_pt1 | contig 12103 bp, 12 predicted proteins | sample TergutEmb28metaG_2_FD_92546 | JGI IMG/M metagenome (GOLD analysis project Ga0123356, IMG submission 92546) | Embiratermes neotenicus P3 segment gut microbial communities from Petit-Saut dam, French Guiana - Emb289 P3 | ecosystem: Host-associated > Arthropoda: Insects > Digestive system > Gut ... | reverse complement strand
CGAAGCGAATTGCGAGGTGCCGCCGTGCTCGCTCCCCGAACAGCGCAGAATCAGCGTGTTGCCGCAATTCTCGACGAGAGTCTGTGCATCGCCGCTGCCGTACGTCGAAGACACCTGCGCAACCGACTGAAACCCGAGGACGCAGCGCCCGCCAAACTTCCGCAAGCGCGCCAGCGCATCCTTCAGCCCGTCGATCTGGCCGAGCGCATCGAGTTCATCGATAACGAACCACAGCCGCCGCTCGCCCTCCTGGTCGTTCATCGCCTCGAAGATCGCGAGTCGCATCCACGCCGAAATCGTCGAGCGCAACGCCGCGACCTGCCCGGCGCGGTAGGGCATGAACAACACCCCGGACGCTGCGGGCGATGCTCCCGACGCGCCCTCGCCTCCGCGCACCCAGCGGCGCACCGACAGCGGTGTGCTGCGCTGGCGGGCGACGTACTCCAGCGCGCCAACCGCCGAGCTCGTCACCGACCGGATGGAGTCGAACATGCGGCCGTTGTGCTCCTCGAGGAACGGCTGTGCCGGCGTGCCCGCGACGAGGGTGCGCAGTTCCGCCGTGCCCGCCATGACCAGCAGCCGGTAGAGCTCGCTCACATCGCTGGTGCCGGCGGCACGGGCCTGGGCAGTCACCGCGCTGAAGAACGTGCGCGCGTAACCGCGCCAGCTGCGGTCCAACCCCTCATGATCGGGAATCAGCGAGCGCGCCAGCTGCTCGACGTCATAGTCGTTCTCGAGCTCGCCGAACAGGTCCCACCTCGCCGAGCGTGGCTCGAAGGGGTTGAGAATGAGGTCGCCGCGCTGCCGATCGAAGAAGCGGCCCAGGTAACCGCCGTCGGGATCGGCGATCACGGCGCGATCGCCGCGCGCGAGTGCACCGGAGAGCAGTTCGCCGATCGCAGTGCTCTTGCCGGTACCGGTCGTGCCGATCAGCTTGAAATGCTTGACCTCATCGTCGACTGCGACGCCGCGACCGGCGAGCGTCAGCGCGGGGAGCGCCGGGTCGCGTGTCAGCGAGGCGCCGCGGCCTCGCGTGCGCCTCTCGGCCGCCGGCTCGGTTCCCAGGACGATCGCGCCGCGCCGGTGAATCGCTTGCGCCGCCGGGCGGCGCACGAGCGCGCGCCCCGTGGCATACCCGGCCGCGGCAAACATTGCCACCGCCAGCGACACCTGCGGGAGGCTCCCCCGGGCGAGGCCGAGAGCATCGAGCGCGGGTGCCGCGGCGGCGACTGCCACGCCGGACAGTACCGCCAGAGGCGCTGCCACCAGCGGCGACACCGCCAGCTGGCGCAGCGACGCGCGCTGCTGCAGCAGTCCGACCAGCAGTGGCGCCTGCACGGCGCCGAAGGCCGACAGCACACCCGGCCAGCCATGCAGAAGCCACTGCATCAGCGACGCGTCGGACACCGTCTGTCCTCGCGCAGGTGACGGGATGAGTGACGGCGTCTGCGGCACGGATCGAACCAGATCTCGCGCACCAGGCGCCGATGCTCCTCCAGCGCGCATTGAATGACGACATCCACCAGCAGATGCAGCAGACATTTGATATCTCGCCGAGCCAGAGCACGCCCCGCCGGGCTCTGCTTGACCAGCAGTACCAGCTGCTCGAACGCGAGCTCTGCGCTCGTCGCGTGCACGCTGGTGATGGAACCCGGGTGCCCGGAATTGACGTTGCGCAGATAGTCGAAGGCTTCCTCGGCACGCAACTCCGCCAGCAGTATGCGGTCCGGACGCATGCGCAGACAGCCTTCCAGCAGTTGCTTCGGTGTCACGCGGGCGAGACCCTGGTTGTCCTTGCTGTAGTACAGACGCACGTGATTCGGATGCCGATCGAGCACGAGTTCGCGGGCGTCCTCGATGGTCACGAGGCGCTCGTCGGCGGGAATCTCCTGGATCAGGGCCTTGGTCCAGGTGGTCTTGCCGGAACCGGTGGCCCCCGACACGACGATGTTCTTGCGCGAGCGCACCGCCAGACTCATGAACTCGGCGTACCGCTGTTGCGCGTGCAGCTGCAGGAGCTGCGCCTCGATCTCATCCGACCCGGCACCGCTGCGCCGCAGCCTGCCGAAGGCACCGTGCCCGGCAAGCTCCTCGATCGACCAGACGGCGTCGGCAGGACGGCGAATGGTGATGGCGACACATCCGGGCGTGGTCGCCGGCGGCAGCACGATCTGTACGCGCTCGCCGGAGGGGAGCGAGGCCGAGAGCAGCGGGGAAGATTCATCGACGCGCTGCCGCGTGACGTTGGCAATCAGTTTGGCGAGGCGCCGGCACCAGTCGAAGTCTGCGAACGGCAGCTCCTCGCGGCGCCAGCCGGCGCGCGTCTCGATAAAGATCTCCCGTGGCCGGTTGATGCAGAGCTCCGTGATCTCGGGGTCGGCGAGGAGCGGCCGCAACGCCCGCAGTGTCAGATCGAGCGCGGAAGCCTCGCTCGCGGCCGATGGCGACGCCCCTGGGAGCGGCGGCACACGGGAGAAACCGTCAGCGGCCGGCGGGCGTACGCAGCTCATAGACCGACCTGAAGTCCAGATCGCGCGCCACCAGCACCTGGATACGATCGCCGTTGCGTTTGACGACCGTGGGAGCGATTTGCAGCGTACCCCGCAACACTTCCGCGAGCACGTCCTGCGAGGCCGAGGGGGCGTAGATCACCGCACCGCCATTGCGCGTCGCGGCGGACTGCACACCCGCCTGCACCGCGCCATTCAGCACCGACAGCAACATTGCCGCCCCAAAGCGCTGCCAGAAGTGACGCTCGACCTCCCCGGGAAGTCCCGCGCGCCCTAGTTCGTCGCTGCCGGGTGAATCCAGCGCCACCACCACGCCCGTCGGCGTGCGCGCCTCAGTCCACAGCACGAACACCCGTGCCTGTCCCTGCTGCACCTGACCGTGCGTCTCGCCGACCAGCTTGGTGCCGCGCTCGAACAGCACCACTTTGCCGTCCGCACTGAAGGTGTCGGCAGCGATGACGCAGGTCGTCATCCCCGGCAGCGTCGAATCGATGGCGGTCTCGAGCGTGCAGTCGATGAAAGCTCCCTTCGGGAGGAGCAGGCGGGTCGTCGGCAGCAGCTGCGCCTCGGTAGCCGTCGTCACGGTTGGCCGCAGCCGCGCCGCGAGCGCATCCTCGCGCCTCGTCTCGGGGCGTTGGGTCTCGCTGCGCTCGCCCGGCAACGCCACCGCCGTCGACAGGCTTGCCGCAGCCGCGGCAGCAACTGCAGGCTCCGACGCTACCGGCTGACCCGCGGCCGAATTGCTTTCCCGGGAGAACACGGCCCCCGCGAGACGCCGTTCGCGCGCGAGCTCTGCGGAGGTCTTGGTGCGAGAGGTTGGCGAGGGAAGCTGCGTCGCCAGGGGCACCACGGCGCCGCCGCCGAGCGGGCCCGCGCCGCCACGCGCCTGCTCGAGAGGCAACGCGGGCATGGATGCTGTGGCCAAAGGCGCCGCCGCATCTGCGCGCGCCGGGCTGCCCGGGATCCCGGGAGGGTCGATGCGACCGAGCGGCGGCAGCGGCATCTCGCCCTGTGCACGACTCAGTGCCGTGGAATGCGCGGCCGCACGGGCGCGCGTTTGCTGCGTGAGGGCGTGAGCGTAGTACCAGCTCAGTGCGCCGACCCCGAGCACGGTCATGAGTCCCGCCGCGAGCGCGCCGCTTACTTTCGACTGCACCGTCGCAGCGGCATTGACGACTGCCTCGGCGCGCTCGCCGCGCACGCGCTGCAAATCGGGCGGCGCGCTTTGCGCGGTCATGGGCGCGGCTCTCGGGTGACGCGCTCGACGCCCGGGGCAATCGTTCCCGACTCGAGACGTTCGCCGCTGCCGGTGAATCCGTCGTTGAGAATGCATCCGCGGAGGCGGCCGCGGCGGACGACGAGGTGCCGGGCCACGCGCTGCACGATGACTTCGCCGCCCTCGATGCTGAAGTTCAGCAGCGACTCGCTGCCGTCGTCATTGCCGATGAAGATTGCCGGCAGCTCCTGCTGCGAGGCGAATCGCAGCCGCATCTGCACGCCGTCGTCCCAGGCCGATAGCGGCCTGAGCTCGGGACTTCCCCGGTAGTTGTAATTGAGATTGCGCCAGCGCCCCTGCGCAGCGCTCGCCAGGCGCTGCTCCAGAATCTCAGGGCCAGCTTCGCCCGGCGGGCGCGCATAGACGAACCGCAGCACGTAGACAACGTCGCCGAGCGTCGCATCGGGCCGGTGCTCGCTCGCGGTATAGTCGAAGTGATAGGTACGGCGGTTCGTGAGCACGGTGATGTTGGTATCGACGCCGCCGCTGCGAGGCTTGAGGAACAGATGGTTGTCCTGCGCGGCGAAAGTGAGACTGTCGAGATCGCCGGCGCCGAGACCGACGAAGCTCTCGCCGGTTTCGAACTCGAGATCGATCTGGTAGCCGACGTAGCCCCTGAGGCGGTATACCTCGTCGTCCGCATAGGCGAGGACGCGGATGCGTCCGTCGGCCGGACCTCCGGCGGCAGCGGACGCGAGGGAACCCTGCAACACGAGACAGAGTCCTGCGGCGGCCAGGGCGATCGCCAACGCACTGCGTGACGCCACCGAATCCGGCGAGTCTGGCCCCGTGACTCGAGCGCCCATACTCAACCCCCTCCGCCCACCGCCGCCGGGACGCCCACGGCCGGCGCAGGGTTCCCCGCAGGCCCCGTGCGCCCAGGCAGCGTGCTGGCGGGCGTCACCGGCACCTCGGGCTCAGTGGTGAGCTCGACCACCTTGAAGCCGAGCGGATTCCAGCGCCGCATGCGCGGGTCTTTCGAGGGCGACGCGTAGGCGTACTGAATCGTGGCGATCCAATGTGTGGCGTGCTCGTCGGCGCCGTTCCCCTGACGCTCGGCTTTGAGGTAGCGCACCTGGGCGAGATCGGTCACGCCGCTTGCCCGCTGAAAGAAGCTCACCGCTTCGACCTGCACCCTCACGGTACTGCCGTCCTTGTGGAGGTTGAGCGGCGAGGCCGGGTTGTTCGGGTTCCACAGCGCGTACCACGCCTGGTTGCGCTGCGCAGCGTGAAACGCGCCGCACTCCTCGTAGTCGCTCTCGGCGGTGTCGAAATTGAAGCGCTCGCAGACACTGATGTAGTGAGCGAGGAAGTAGCGCGTCACCGTCTGCTGCAGCCCGCTATTGCCGGCGTACACCGGTACCACGTCGACGACGCCGCTGGTGTTGTCGACGCGCACGACGAAGGGGTCGACGCGCTTGAGCGGCATGAGAAGCGCCAGGCACAGCGCCATGGCGAGCGCGCAGCTCCAACCCGCTGCGGCCGTCTGCCAGGCGCGCCGCGCATTGAGCCGGGCCTGCGCAAGGCGGTCGGCATCCCAGGTCGCGGCTTCGCGAAAGTACGCCGTCAGCTCTTCGGTCCCACGGGTCACGGCGCTCTCCGCGGACGGTCCTCGCGGTTGTCAGCAGCGCGGTCGCCATCGGTGCGTTCGGCGCCGGACTGCTCGGGCACCGCCGGGTTCGCGGCGTCGCGCGCCTTTCCCCCGGGCGCGGGCGGCGGTGTGTTGATTTGCTGCAGCGATCCCGTGCAGCGCAGGCTGTGGGCGGTGCAGCCGGCGAGCGCCAGGCATAGCCCAAGACATGACAGAACGACACTCGAGCGTGCACTTCGCATACTTACCAGCCCGTGCGTGCAACCAGGGGTTCAGCCAGTGGCGCTTGCGCAGGCGGCGATTCGTCCCGGGGAAAGACTTTCCGCACCCTGCGAGCCGTTTCCATCCCGCTGTGACGGCCCCGCTGCAGGCCCCAGCTGATGAAGCGGCTAATGGTCCCGAAGCTGCTGAGCGCAACCCCACCGGCGAGCGCCGCGGCGATAGGCATGACCTGGCGCATCAGCAGGAACACGAGCATCGCCACCAGTACCATGTCGAGGGCGTCCACGGTCTGAATGGCCGAGCCGCGGGCGGCGGTCTGCTCGGCGTACGACTGCACGATCTGCAGGAGCAACGCGGCCGCGAGTATGGTCAGGATCGTGACGAGGGCGTAGTTGGCGAGCTGCGCTATCCAGGCTTCGAAGAAGCGCCGCGTCGCATCGAACAGCAACAGCGTGAGGAACAACGGCCCGAGCGCCAGCAGCACCGCCAGCGCGATGCCCGACAGCGCGATCAGGAACATGGTGTACACGCACAGCAACCCGATCAGGATCCAGACGACGGCGCCGGCTATGTCGTAACCCACACCCGCAGGCATCAATCCACCGTTGCTCCACAGATAGTCAGCCACCGCCCCGCCGCGCTCCCAGATGGTGTCGATGGTTGCCACCGGGTCCTCGGCGCCGACGATGGCGGCGGCGAGCTGACTCGGCGCACGGTAGAACGTATCGACCAGCAGGCTGTTGTAGAGCCACAGCTGTAATGCGCTGCCGAGCACGACGGCGAGCACGACGATACGCCTGAGGCCTGCGACGAACGGCTCGTCGATACGACCGGTGAGCTGCAGGTAGCCCCACACCATGACGTACACGGTTGCCAGCACGACGATCGCCGGCTCGAGCGCCTGTGAGACACGTGCGGCGTTGGTGCCGATGTAGGTCGCCAGCTCGGTATTGAGCCACGTCCAGAATGTTTCGAAAAACCCCATGGCCGCTGCGCGTGTCTAGGGATGCGGCTGAAAACGGCTCACGAACTGCCCGCGGCCGGCGATCGAGAGCTCGCGGAGCTGCTGCGCGTTCGCGCGCTGCTGCGCCTCGACGCCTTGAAAGAGCATGGCGAGCTTGGTGTGCTCGTTCTGCAGCATCCCCGCCTCGGCGGCGATGCGCGCCTGCAGCTCGAGAATCGCCTTCTGATCGGTGGTGCTGCCGATAGCATCGATCAGCTGCTGCAGCGCGGCGAAGCGGCTGCTCGAGTTGGCAAGTGCCTCGTGCGACAGACTCTGCAGCAGCGCCACGGACTGGCGTTCGGCCTGTAGCTGTGCGCCGGCCGGAGGTGACAGCGCGGCGAGCTGCGGCGCGGTGAGGACCGCGTTGGTGCGCAGCGCCGCCTGCACATCCGCGGCGAGCCGCGGATAGCCAGCGGATCCCTGGAGCTCCGCTGTCAGCGCGCTCCAGTCCGGCGGCAGGTAGTTCCGCGGCGTCCCGGACAGGAGCTGCCCCATGCCGCGCGAGCCGCTGATCGACTGGTATTCCTGTTGCGCCTGAGCAAGTGCGGTGCGCGCCGTCGCCAGCTGCTGCTCAAGGGTCTGCAGCTCGGAGATGAGTTGCGTCAAAGAGGCGACGTCGATCACCGCGAACTGCGCGTGCGCTGCCGGGGCTCCGGCGAGCAGTAACACGAACGCCACCACAATCCGACCGCGCCGATTGACCATGACACCCTCCTGCCAGCCGCTGCGAGCAGTCGCTTCAACTTTCACTCCCGACTCGTGTCACTCAGGAACGCCGGCAGCCAGTGCGCCGGGTCGCGGCCATGCTGCGCCATGAGGCGTCGCATGCACGCAAGGTGGCTGGCGCGCCCGGAGATCACCGCCAGCTCGCCCTCACAGCCCTTCAGATCGAGCCGACACACGACGCTGTGATGCCCTTGCTTGACGAGAAAAGTCCGTGAGCCCGGCTCGAGCTGCTCCCTGACGAGCCTGAATTCCCGTTCGCTGAGGCCGAAGCCGCGCATGTACTCCTCGGCGCTGGCATCGGCGTTCGGAAAGAACACCTTCGTCGGCGTCTGTTCGATGATGGTGCGGCTGATCGGGCTGCCAAGCACGTCGCTGGCGCTCTGCGTCGCGAGGCACATGACGCCGTTCAGCTTGCGCCAGGTTTTGGGCCCGTCCTTGGCGAAGCTCTCGAAGGCGGGGTCGGCCAGCAGCCTCCAGAACTCGTCCATCCAGCAAACCAGGCGCCGGCCGTCGAGCAGCTGACGCACCAGATGGAACATGTAAAGGGTCAGCGGCGGCCGCGTCAGCGCGTGATCGAGAAACTCGGTCACATCGAAGCCGATCACTGCGCGTCCGGCGAGCTTCGCCATCACCGAGTCGCAGGCATTGTCGAACACCCAGGCGTAATCGCCCTGAGCGGATTCACACCAGCGGGCCAGCCGCGCGTGGACGCCCTCCGGGTCGGTGGGATCGAGAAACTCGAGCAGCCGCGACAGCCGCCGCGCAGCGGGCTCGAGCGCCAGCGTGCCGTGCAGCGCTTGGTCCAGATCGGCGCCTTCGCGCGCGGACAACGGCCGATCGCCTGACGGACGCACCAGCATTCGCAGCCAGGCTTTCTGGAACTCGAGATGTCGTCCTTCCGGCGGGAGCTGCAACGGGTTGAGTCCGGTCGCCACGCCGCTGCGCAGCTCGAAGTACTCGCCGCCCAGCGCATGGACCAGAATCTCCAGGCCGCGATCCTTGTCGAAGATCACCTGCGTGGCGCCGTGCTGCTGCAGCAACGTCACCAGGAACCCGATGAGGACCGTCTTGCCCGAACCGGTCGGGCCGCAGATGAAGGTGTGGCCGGTGTCCTTGCGGCTGCCGCCTTCCGGGTCGGCGGGATCGCTGGCATGGAGCGAGAAGTAGTAAGGCGAGCGGGCACTCGTGCACAGCAGCGCGAGTGCCTCTCCCCAATGATTGCCGCTCGCGCGGCCGAGCGGATAGTTGTGAAAGGGCGCCATCGCCGCAAAGTTGCGCGAGGTGATCGGCGCTTTGCGTGGCCGCATGGCGAAGTTGCCAGGGAGCTGGGCCCAGAACGCCGCCTCGATGGCGAGGTCCTCCCGCGCCACCGTCATCCCGGTATCCGCCAGCAGGTTGCGTGCCAGCGCCACGGAGTCGTTGAGTGGCTTCAGCCGCCAGTGAGCGGGCGTCTCGTCCGGTGCCGCCGCCTCGAGATCTGCCAGTACCTGCAGCGTGAAGTGGTGGTCGCCCATGACGAAGTCGTTGCTGCTCAGCCCATCGAGCGCCTCCTTGAGTTGCGCCGCCTGGGAGACGGCGAAATCTCCGGCGTTGAGCATGCGGAAGTACTGTCGCTGCAGGAGTCCCTGTCCCGCCGCGCGCGACAGAAACGTATACGACTGCGTCAGCACCAGCGGAAAGGGCGCCGACAGCAGACGGTTGTACATGCCGACCACGCTCGGCGTCGGGTACTCTTTGATGCCAAGCATTGCACCGACGCGCGTTGCTGTGGGGGTGCGGTACTCGATCGCCTCAGTGCCAAACAGCAGGCGCGTCGTTACGAGCGCTGCACTCACGGGGCCCGCAGGAAGCGGCACCCGCCGCCGCTCACCGTTCACCAGCAGAGCGAGATACTCGAGCAGCGACGAACACCAGCGCTCGCCGCAGCGGTAGACACCGAGCGCCTCCGGCTCGTAGCGAGCCAGCGAGGCGCACAGCGTCTGTCCAAGCTTGGCACAGCTCTCGAGCGCATCGCGCAGCTCGGCATCCACTGGCGCTGCATGGGTGCGCGTGAGCAGCCGGGACACGAGGCCGGCGGCGAGCCCCGCCGCCGGGCGGTAGCACAGGGCAATGTACAGTTCGTTGGCCATGAGCGTCTCGCCCGCGAGGCGCTCGCCGTACCTGGCGGTCAACCTGTCAGCGAAGCCACACCCGGTCGTGACCCTGACGCAGGCCGTCTCGGGCCTGCGGATGAGGTGCGTCCACACCGCAACGTTGGCATTTGCGAGATTGCGCCACAGCACGTTCAGCCGCATGTGCCAGTTGTTCAGCTGCTCATCGTCGGCACTCTCAAAGCTCGCGCCCCCAAGTCGAAACACCTGCAGGTAGTCACCGCAGGATGTCTTCACCACCTGCGCAGAGACGTGACAGGAGTAGGGAATGTGCACGGCGGCGGCCCGCTCGCGGCGCAGCGCTGTGGAACGCGCGGTACTCAACACCGTCTTGCTCCCTGCGGCACACCGGCAATCGGCATAGTGACGACCGGCGCCCGACGGCCGGCGGAGCGGGGCAGGTTCAGCGTCAGGGGGCTATAGCTGCTCGCGTTCCATACCTGCAGCGTTCCGAGCATCGCCGGCAACCGCGTCCGCACCCACAGCACCGCGAGATCGAAGAACCGCGCATCGCGTGCGCACAGCAGCGCGCACATGCCATGGATCGGGACGCACAGCAGCAGGGTCAGCAGATTCCGCGTGGCGAGGAAGGCTTCCAACGTGAAGACCAGGTTGCACAGCAGGGCTGAGTAGGTGACACCCCAGCGCATCGGCGGCCGGGTCGCCCCGACAAACAACGGGTCCGCTACCAGCCCGGCGTTGCGCGTGGCCATGCGACGCCCCCTCAGACTCCGAACATGCCGCGCACCCACGCAACGATCTGCGGAGCGCCGAAGGCGATCGCGATGCCGATGACTGCCCCGAGGCACCAGCCCCACGACATGCGGTTTGCCATTGCCATGGCCCCGAGCACCATGACCAGAATGATCGCAATCGGCGTGAGCCACGCCAGGATGTTGGTCTGCAGCGCGGTTGCCCCGGTCATGAACGGCGAGCTCTGCGCCCGCACCAGCACCGGCACGGCCCCCAACACTCCCGCCAACAGCGGACCCGACAATGTCAGCCTGTTGCGAACTCGATACGTGTACATGAGCAGACCTCCGCGGCTACGGTCAGCTGGTCCGCGCGCTGCCGGCGGCGGTGTGCAACGGCGACTCGTCGAGCCGCGCGTCGCGTTCCTGCCGCTTGACTTTGCCCGGGGCGCCGAAGCGGAAACCGTCGACAATGAAGGAATGGTCGAATTGCTTCTCGCCCTGTTTGTCCGTCCAGTTATTGGCACGCACGCGCGCCTCGACGAACAGCTGATCACCCTTGCGTGCGTTGCGCGCGAGCGCTTCGCCCATGGCGCCGAAGGCGGTGAACCAAAGAAACGTCACCACTTCGCGGGCGGCGCCCTCCTCGTCCTTACCCGCGTAGTCGTTGCCAACGAGACAGATGCGCGTGTAGCTCGTGTCGTTCTTGGCGAAGACTTCCGGATCGCGCGCGAGATTGCCGACTGCCGTCAGCGTAAAGCTGTTCATCGTGCTGCTCCTCGACGGATGGGGTGATTCGCAAGAGTCGCGGCAAGTCTAGGCACGCGGCCGGCGATTGAAACTGTGATTGACTGTCTGTTTGTGCAGAAACACGCGCGGTCAGCAGCGCATGCGCCACGCCGCCAGCGGAACTCGTGTATGGTTGCTGCCCGATCTCGCGGGCAGCGGAGCAGAACACATGTCGTTCGCAAGTACCGAAACCGGTGAAGGCACGGTTGAAGAGTGCCTCGATGAACTCGACGACCTCATCGCGGGATTGTCACACTATCCGCCCACTGTGCTGGCGGTGGCGCTGCGTGTGCACTTGGAGACGCTGCTGCAGGCGTTACTCGAGGGGCAAGTGTGTACGCGCGAGGAAGTGCGCGACTTCCTCAGAGAGTTGGAGCGGGAGACGCTGCACTACGACGAAGGTTGAGCGGTCGAACTGACACCACGCAGAGCTCGCGGCGCCTCGGGCGCGCTGCAGGTCACCGCTCCGCCCGCGCGCGCGAATCACGATCGCCGTGCGCGGCGGAATCACGCGGCCCCCGGGTGGGCTGCGCCTGCGCCGGCGGCGCTGGGTATACCGCGGGCGGTGCCGCAGCGGGCGCTGTCGCATGTGCAGCCGCGGGCGGCACGGCAGCCGCAGGCGCGCTCGCATGCGCCGCCGCGGGCTGTGGGACCTGATCCCGCGCCGCCCTCTGTCTCTCCTGCGCGACAGGCGATTCCTGTGCGGGAGTACCCGGATCCGTGCCCACCGGCGGGAGATACACCGGCAGCGAGGGCGGGCCGCTGTACGCGGGCGTAGGATCCTCCGCAGTGAGCGCACGCTGCTGCGTTTCCGGCACGCGCTGCGGAGCAGTGGCTGGCCGATCGCTGCGCCACGCCGCAGCGGCTGAAGCTTCGCGGGCCGCTGAGGGTGGAGCGTTGGTTGGCAGGTAAGGACTGGCGCTGGGCGCCTGACTGCCCGCACGAACTGTTGCCGGGCGCCGTGGCAGTGCAGTCGCGGCGATCACCAGTCCCTTGGGCGCCGTCACCCGCAACGGCGTTGGCGGAGTGTCCGGCTGGAGCTGCGCGAGTTGTGCCCGCGCAAGCGGCCGGCCGCCATTGGCCCGCATGGCGGCGACCTGCTGCTCTAAGGACGCGGGGGCGCGCGGCGGTGCGGTGCGCGCCT
>Ga0123356_10006197_pt1 | contig 12106 bp, 9 predicted proteins | sample TergutEmb28metaG_2_FD_92546 | JGI IMG/M metagenome (GOLD analysis project Ga0123356, IMG submission 92546) | Embiratermes neotenicus P3 segment gut microbial communities from Petit-Saut dam, French Guiana - Emb289 P3 | ecosystem: Host-associated > Arthropoda: Insects > Digestive system > Gut ... | reverse complement strand
TGGATGATGAAATCTACTATAACTTAGAGTTTAACGCAATTGGAACACTCCTTTTCTCAGGCGGCGCCCAACGAAGCAACCGAACCCGTTTTCCCAACGAAGTAACGTCACAAATACGCCGCACTTCAAGCTTAGGCAATCAACCATTTGATACCAGTGAAGATATAGATGTTTGGAAGTTGACTGTAGCGATTCCATTGTCCGTTTTTTCGCTTAGTCCTATCGAGCCATTAGACGGTCGCTCTGTGAAAGCAAACTTTTACAAGTGCGGTGACAAACTCCCCGTACCTCATTACCTTTCATGGCATCCAATTGGTACAGAGCGACCTAATTTTCATTTGCCTCAGTATTTTGGGGTGCTTTATTTTGAGTAGAAGCATGGCAAAAATATACGTACAACCCTAATTTTAAAGTGGTCGAATTTGACCACTTTTGAATGTAAACGTTTCACATTGATAAATATATAATTAGAGAATAAGCATGAAAACAGAACAAATAACAACAAACGAAAATTTGATTTCGCACTGTGGTTTTTATTGTGGCGCTTGCCCCACCTATTTAAAAGGAAAATGCGAGGGTTGTAGAGGCGATTCGCCCAAATGTGCCGTTGGAGTGAAAAAATGCCTGGTAAAGCAGTGCTGCGTGGAGAACGAATTTTTCAATTGTGCTGACTGCACAAAATTCACTACCACAAAGGAGTGCAAAAAATACAATCCTCTTTCAATTAGGATTGGCGAATGGATTTCGAGTACAAGTCGCGGAAAAGCAGTAGAAATGATACGGGAAAAGGGGCGAGCAGAATTTTTGTGTTATATGGTGGATAAAGAATGGGTGACGGTTAAAGTTCGAGACACTTTTGTAAACAAGAAATTAGGGAAAAGACGAGAGGAAGTCTGAAAGGAGTAGCGCATATTTAGTCGTTACATGCAATGGTGGAGACAGCACCGCGCAGAGAACGGCGAACATTTAAAAAGAAAATAACAATATATCATAGATTTTATCGTTAATCAGATTATGAATGCAGTAATAAATAACCCATACAGAACACTTGGTCTCTTTGGAAACGCAAAAGAAAGAGACCTGCAACGACAATTATCCAAACTGAAAGCCTATACATCTATGGGGAAAGAAGTTTGTTTTGATTATGATTTTCCGTTTTTGGGAAATATGGTTCGTAATCCTGAAAAAGTACAGGAAGCCGCAAGCAGAATAGAACAGACAAAAAATAAAGTTCACTACGCTTTATTTTGGTTCGTTAATAATGGACACCTTGACGAAGTTGCATTGAATAATCTGAAAGAAAGAAATATAGAAAAAGCCATAGAAATCTGGGAAAAAACAATAAAAGATGACGCTGTTACTACTAAAAACTTTACTTCAATAAGCAATCTTTCAACCTTACAACTTGGAATTGTAACATATAACGGCTCTTTTGATTTTGAAACATTTACTGAATCTGTTGAATTAAAGGGCAAACTTCTTTTATCGGACATTTTTAGCCATTTCGCTGCAACAATTGTCGGAGGGGATATTTCGATTAATCAAAATTCTGTATTGAAAGAGTTTGTCGATGAAATATTACAAATTGTTAAACCTTATTTGAATCAACCAAACGGAATAAAAACAAGCCAACTGATAGATACTTTTAAATCATTTCCCAATGAAATCAGTCAATATGTTTCTAAAAAATTTACAGACAGCCCATTAAGTAACATTGAAAATCAAATTGAAAAGACAAAACAAAAACGAAGTGATAATCCAATTAATGCTGAAGAATGCGGAAAGGGACTATATAAAAATGTTAATGAAAATTTAGTTTTTCTGAAAAGCACATGGGGCGAAAATAATATTCAATATCAAATGATTGCCGATAAAGTGGCAAATGAAATATTGCAGTGTTCAATAGACTTTTTTAATAAAAACCAGGATATTGATGCAAACAATAATTATCACGAAAAGGCTATGGAATTGGCTAAATTGGCTAATGGAGTTGCAATCAGTAGCCGAACCAAAAACAGAATAAAAGAGAGTATCAATACGCTCGAAGAAATGAAAGACCGAGAGATATTGCAAGCAATAGCATTGTTGCAATCGGTAAAAGATGCGTATGAAACAAATAAAAAACAAATTAATGAGCAAGTTCGAGTTCAAGAAAGATATTTGGGGTATGGACAATCCATAAATTGGAACAAAGTTAACGAAGTGATAGAAAATTCAATTGATTGGGGAAAAGTTGTAACCTTAATTAAACAAGTAATACCGCCACAAAACATTAGAAAAATTAAAGAAATACAAAACCAAACAAAAATTAATGAATACAAAAGTTTGGTTAAGTTTTTGATGGAAAAGTTGCGATATTCACAGAAGCAAGAAGTCAAATATTTAGCGTATTGGGATTCAACAAGTAGTGGTGGAGGTTGCTATATTGCGACAATGGTATACGGAAGTTATGAACATCCGCAAGTTTTGGTATTGCGAGAATTTAGAGACAACATTCTTTCCAAATCTACTTTTGGTCGTGGTTTCATAAAAGCATATTATAAATATTCGCCAAAATTTGTAGAAAAATTCAAAAATAAACACACAATAAATAAAGCAATTAAATCAATGTTAAACACCATAATACGAATCATAAAATGAGAAAGAGAATTTTAATCTTAACAGCAATTGGATTTTATAGTGTTGCATCATTTGCACAAGTGAAAAACGACACTATTCATCAACTGCAAACAAGTATTGAAAGACTTGAAGCAGCAAACTCTAAATTGACGGGGCAACTCAATTCTGCCAATTTAGCCATTCAAAAAATAGAAAAAGAACTATCGGCTACCGCCGATAGCCTTAATATTTTAAAAGAAAATTTGGCGAAAACAAATAATAATTTGCAGGCAATCGCAGATAATTTGGGCGTTCAAATTCAACAGACAAGCGAAAAAACAAGCGCTTTGAGCGAAACAGTCAGCAAAAACACGTTATATTGGATTATAGCGGTATTGTTCATTGCACTATTATCAGTTTTGTTATTTGCTTGGTTGAAAAAACGCTTAAGTAAAGAAAAAATCGGTTTAACAGACCAAATAAAGAAAACTTCTGATTCTTTGCGAGAGGAACAATTAAAACTTGATGAGCAGTTAATCAAATTACTTGATACTCAAATGCAATTGATGAAGGAAGAGCGGCAGACTTCACAAGCAAAAACAGAAGAAAACGACCATTCATTGGCTCTAAAAGTTGCTGATGAAATTATTCGGATTCAGCAAAATTTGAGTAATATGGATGCAGAAACAAAAGGGTTAAAACAACTATCAGCATCGGTAAAACGTATTCAAGCGAACTTTGAAGGTAATGGATATGAAATTGTTGATATGCTGAATAAACCTTATGACCCGGGCATGATAGTAACGGCTAACTTTAAGCCTGATGAAAATTTGAAACCAGACGAACAAATTATAACACGTATTATTAAACCACAAGTAAACTTTAATGGTGTGATGATTCAATCAGCACAAATTGAAGTAAGTCAAGGCGAATAAAAAATATAAAAATCAAAAATAGATAAAATATGGCAAGGACAAAAATTGATTACGGAATAGATTTAGGCACAACTAATTCCGCTATCGCACGAATGGAAAATGGTGAATCCGTTATTAAAAAAGCAGATGACTTGAAAGACACAATGTCATCTTGTATCAACTTCAATAAAAGGCAATCAATTATTGCGGGAGTACGCGCAGCAAATCAATTTCGCGAAGATAGATTGCGGGCTTTAAAAGCTATGAAATCAGATGCAAACACTTTCATAGAATTTAAACGCACAATGGGAACTGATAAGACGTACAACAGTTCAAATATGAACAAAGAATATACTTCGGAAGAACTTTCAGCCGAAGTGCTGAAAAAACTGAAATCGTTTATTACTGACGATGAAATAAAGTCAATCGTAGTAACCGTACCGGCAAAATTCACAATAAATCAAAAAGATGCAACCACGAGAGCAGCAAAACTTGCAGGTTTTGAACATTGCGAGTTATTGCAAGAGCCTATTGCCGCTTCAATGGCTTATGGTTTAGACTCAAAAAGTAAGAATGGACTTTGGCTTGTTTTCGATTTTGGAGGAGGCACATTTGATGCCGCCTTGCTAAAAGTGGAAGACGGTATAATGAAAGTAATTGATACTGAAGGAGACAATTACTTGGGAGGGAAAAATATAGACTATGCCATTGTTGATGAAATTTTGATACCCGATTTGAAAAACAAATTTGAAATTGAAAGTTTTTTGTCCGGCAGCAAATTGGACTATTTTAGAGATGCACTTAAAGATTTTGCCGAAGATGCTAAAATAGCATTGTCTTTTGCTAATTCAACGGATATTTTATCGAATCTCGGAGATTTTCCCGAAGACGACGAGGGCAACGAAATAGAATTAGACTTGAAAGTTACCGAAGACATCATTGCACCTGTAATAAAACCAATATTCCAAAAGTCTATTGATATTTGCAGGGATTTGCTTACAAGAAACAATTTAAGTGGCAGCAATTTGGGAGCGTTGATTTTGGTAGGTGGTCCTACATACTCCCCTATTCTGCGAAAAATGCTAAAAGAACAAGTAACTGAAAAAGTTGATACAAGTTGTGAGCCCATGACAGTTGTTGCAAAAGGTGCAGCATTATATGCTTCCACCGTAAATATTTCGGAAGATATAATTGAAAAAAACCGCGACAAAACAAAAATACAACTTGCTTTAGGATATGAGCCTACTACGGTAGAGAACGAGGAATTCGTTACACTACAAATACTTAAAGACAAAACTGAAGGCATTATTCCAAGTCAATGTTTTGCCGAAATAGTAAGAGCAGATAAAGCATGGTCGAGCGGGAAAGTTCAAATTGACGAAACAGGAGAAGTCGTTGAAGTAAAACTAAATGAAGGCAAAGCAAACGCTTTTATTGTATTTGTTTACAACGAACAAGGCGATTTAATTCCAAACGAACCAAGCAATTTTACGATTATTCAAGGTTCGAAAGTTGGTAGTGCACCATTACCGTATAATATTGGAATTGAAATTAAAAGCAAAGCAAGCGGTAAAATTGTTTTCCGTCCGATTAAAGGACTTGAAAAAAATCAACCAACACCGGCAACAGGAATTGCCAACGGGTTAAAAACACAAAAACAAATCAATCCGGGTTCAGTTTCCGATTTTATCAAAATTCCTGTTTATCAGGGTGATTATGGTGCAGAAGGCTCAAGGGCAATCTATAACGAACACGTTTATGACGTGATAATTACAGGGGAAGATTTGCCAAGTCTTTTGCCGGAAGGTAGCGATGTTGATTTGACTGTGAAGGTCGATAAATCAGAACGCATTACTCTTTCTGCATTTTTTCCATATTTCAACTTCACCCAAGACGTAGATGTTCCAAGCAATTCAACTCAAAAAGAAATTGATGCCAATTGGCTTGAGACCGAAATTTCCAAAGCCAAACAGACTTTGAATATCATTAAACAGGAAGGCGATTTTGCAGACAAAGAAGCATTACATAAATTATCAAATGAAGTTGCTGAGTTAGAAAAACTTTTGGAACAGGGAAGAAGCGATTACGACCGTAAGAAACAAGTTTTAGATAATCTCCGTAGAAGTTTACGAAAAATAGACAAGATTCAAGACGAGACAGAATTGCCAAAAACAGAGGAAGAATTAAAAGAAGCCTTTTATAAATTGGAAAAAACTTTTAAAGAATTTGAAGGTGATGATGAATTTAAAAATGAAGAAAGGATTAGAGAAACCATTGCACAATTTAAAGAACAAATTCCACAAGTAATTAGAGATAAAAACATAAAAGTTGCTAAGGAATTGATTGATTTAATGCGGAGCATGGCATTTGCAATTGTTGACGAATGCTTGGGAGTAAAAATGGAGATTTCGTATCTTCACCAATTCAATGATGGTTTTGATATGCACGATTGGAACGATAGAAACAAAGCCAGAATGCTTATTAATCAGGGGCTACAAATTGCAGCAACCGACCCAAGCAAACAGCGATTGAGACCAATAATAATAGAATTGTATAAACTTTTACCGGGTATTGATAAACCACTATTTTCCGGTGATGATAGCGTATTGACAGACTAATGAAAGAAAAAGAAAACATATTACAAAAGGGATTTTCCATTGCCAACCGTTTTGAGATTCAATTTCCAATCGGAGGTAATTCTTTTGCTCAATCATATAGGGCTAAAGATAATACAGGCAAAACCGTTAGGATAGATTTAATAAATCTTGCCTCGCTTTCATCAACATACTTTAATGAAAACGGGAAATTGCTGCAAATTGATTTACTGAAAAAGTTAAAACACAACAATATCCAGACATTTCTTGAAGAAGGCGAAACAATTATTGATAAACAAAAATATGTTTATTTGATTTTTGAATTTGTCGGCGGCGAAACACTTTTAGAAAGATTAAAACGAGAAGGAAAACTTTCGCCTTATACTGCTATTCCGATTGTAATAGAATTACTTGGCACGTTAGAGTATTTACACAATCAATCAGAGCCTATTATTCACAATGGAATAAACTTGAATACGATTAAATTAGACTATTCCGAAAAGAGAGATAAGCCGATTTTGACAGGTTTTGAACAGGCAAGAACGATTGAAGGACAAAGTATTTCAATGAAATACTTATCTGTTTTTCATGCTGCCCCCGAATTACTAAATGGCATCTTTATCCCGCAAAGCGATTTATTTTCAGCAGGCGCCGTTTTATATCACTTACTTTTTGGTGTACCGCCATTTTTTAATGAAAATATTATCAATCAACCTGTTAATAAACAAAAAGGGTTATTAGAAACAGAAAGAAACAAACCTTTGAATTTTGCTCTTGTTGATGAAAATTTGATAGATGAACAAATTAAAAATACGTTAATAAAAGCCTTGTCCATTGACGTTGAAGAACGTTTTAAAACTGCCGATGAATTTTCAAAAACATTAAGGCGGGAAATGGTTTTAGAAACAAAGGATATTCAAAAATCTTTCATAAAATCAAAAGAGATGGAAGGAAAAAAGAAAGGAACAGGCTTTGAACAAATTGCGGGAATGGAAAATCTGAAACAACAACTAAAAGAAGATGTAATTGATTTTTTAAACAATCCCGAACTATACAGAGAATATGGTATCCCGATGCTTAACGGAATGTTACTGTATGGTCCGCCGGGTTGCGGAAAAACCTTTATCGCTCAAAAATTTGCAGACGAGGTTGGCTATAATTTTGTAATGATAAAACCTTCTGACTTGCAAAGTAAGTACATCAATGCAACTCAAGAAAATATTGGTAAACTTTTCAAAGAAGCGGAAGAAAAATCCCCTACAATAATTTTTATTGATGAATTGGATGCAATTGTTCCAACAAGAGAAGGCGAACTGCACCAAATGCACGCGTCAGCAGTCAATGAAGTGTTGGCTCAAATGACCAACTGCGGAGAAAAAGGAATTTTTGTAATTGGTGCAACAAATCGCCCTGAAAAAATTGATGCTGCAATATTACGGACAGGACGTTTAGACAAAGCTGTTTATTTGCCGCCACCAGACAATGAAGCGAGAGCGGCAATGTTCAAACTCTATCTGAAAGACCGCCCCATAGACCTTGGGCTTGATTATAAAAAATTAGCAGAATTGACAAAAAATTACGTCTCAAGTGATATTAAATTCTTAATAGACGAGGCATCCAGAAAAGCCTTAAAATCAAGAGACAGAATAACAATGACAATTTTTGCAGAAGTATTAAACGAAAACAAACCTTCGGTTACGTTAACAGAAATTCGGAAATACGAAGCATTAAAAAAGCAATGGGATAACGAAAAACAAAATGTACAAACCCAAAACGAAAGACCAAAAATAGGCTTTCGTTCATCAAATAATGAATAGATATGTCAATAGAAAAACAAAAATTCCAACAGTTACTTTTCAAAGTTGCCTTTTGCACAATCGCTTGTGATGGGGAAATTCATGAATTTGAAATAAAAGAAATGAAAAGAATGGGCAAGTCTGCCGCTTATTTTCAAGGTATTGATTTATCCGATGAACTTGATAACTTGCTTGTAACGTTTAAAGAAAAAGGGCAACATATCATTGATGACCTTTATGCTTATTTGAAAGCAACAAAACTTAATACGATACAAGAACTTTTAATTCTTGAAGTTGCTTTTCGTCTTGCAATGGCAGATAACGTATTGGTTGAAAACGAAATAAAATTTATTCGTTTTCTTCGTTCCCATCTTGCTTTACCTGACGAAATTATTCGAGACCGTTTTGGAGTCGTTGAGTATCTTTTTGATAAAGATTACTCACAGGATATTGTTAAAAGTGAAACATATAGCGATTTGCTTTCAACAATTTCAATTCCTGAAGTAAAAGAAATTGAGAGTATTGATTTTTCGAGTTTAGGTGATGGAAAATGATAGTTTTAAGAAAAGTAACGAACAGAAAATCTCTGCATGCAACAGGCGGTTTGGCACAATGGCGGATGTAACTCCGCTGAACGTTTCGTGGGAAATTGAACGTTAGTCGCCCGCATGACCGATTGTGTCCCCCGCCACTGCGCCAAGCCGCCACCACGTTAAGCGCAAGCGTGGCGAGGACGCAGTAGTGTGAAATAAAAATGAATTTAACTGTAACATAAATCGTTCGAAAGGACAAAATCAGATAAAATTGAAAGTAGGTTTTTTCCAATATGATGTCATTTGGCGAGATAGAGATGCAAATCTCTCATATATAAGTTCAAAAATCAGAAATTCTGTTTTTGATTTATTGGTGTTACCTGAATTATTTACAAGTGGATATGCATTTATCTCAAAAGAAGAAATAATTCCTTTTGCGGAAAATTTGAATGATAGTTATACTGTTGATTATCTCACTCAATTGATGAAAAAATGTGGTGCTTATATTACAGGAACAATACCTGAATTGTGCGATAATAGGCTATATAACACTTCGATTATTGTTGGAGCCGAAGGACTTGTATCTTCTTATCGTAAAATTCATTTGCCTGATTACGAAAAACGTGCTTTTACAGAAGGTGACAAAGTGGTGTCATGTAGTTGTAACAACACGAAAATTGGACTAACGATTTGCTTTGATGCTTGGTTTGCACCTTTAAGTTCCAGATTAAGATTGCAAGGAGCCGAAATTATTTGCCATTCAGCATGTTTTGGTGGTGCAGTTACGCCAACAATCATTCCTGTTCGGGCATTGGAAAACCAATGTTTCTTTATTAGTTGTAATCGCATTGGAATAGAGATGTTTGATGGAGAACTAGAGTCATATTGTGGAAAAAGTCAAATAGTTAATCCTGATGGAAAAGTATTGGTTAAGGCAGAGAATGAAGAAGCACTATCTATTGTTGATATTGAATTATCAGAAGTAAATAATCCTAATTTTGGAGGTTTAATTACGAAAGATTTTTTTTCAGAACATAAAAAATATGAGGTGAAGCAGAGATAGAACACATTTAAAACAATTAAAAAGATGAGATTATCAATGATATGTTAATATAGAAAGCGGATAACAAATAGTTTATAAAATTTGTGGTTAAACATAAAATTGAATAAAATATAAAATACTTATTTACAGATAAAAATATAAATATTTAAAATTAATAATATAAAAAAGAGCATAACACGCAAAGAAACATATATATATAAATTCTAAGAACTACAAGACTTGTTTTTATCAGTCAAATGTTCATTCGAACTATGGACGTAAACAATAATCAATAACCAAAACAAACGAACAATGCAGAAAAAAGCTTTAATAATCATCGACATCCAAAATGATATAACAAAAAATTACAAGGAAATCATTGATAATATTAACAAATCCATAGATTGGGCAGTTCATCATGATATTCACGTGGTTTAGTGACTGTCTTATCGGATTGCATTACGAGTTATGATAAAAAGAAAATTAACGAAATGCTGCATTATTATGAAAGTAAAGGTAGTAAAGTAATTAGCTTGGATACATTGATAAAATAGTTGGTAGTAAATAGCATAAATCTAATAAAAATGAAAAATAAAGAAGCAATCGAAAAAGTTTTTAACAGCGCAACACGTTCAAAGAGCGTTCATGAAGCTGTTTTATTTGTTGAAAATACAAAAGGTGATTTTTCTGTCAGCTACGGATATGGCGGTAGAGATAAGCATTCGCCGCTTTTTACGGCAAGTGTTACCAAACTTTTTGTTACTTCCTGCATATTGATTTTGGAGGAGCAAAAGAAGCTGTCGCTTGACGATTTGATAGTGGATTATATTGATAAGGGATTACTGGATAAAATCCTTATTTATAAAGGAGTCGATTATTCTGATACGCTTACGATTTCTGATTTGTTGTTTCATAAGAGTGGATTGCCCGATGGGCTTTTGGATGGAGACTTTTTGAAGAATTTGATGCAAGAAAATAGTGAATTTTCTTTTGAAGTTGTGTTGGACAGGACAAAAGCGATGTGTCCGCATTTTGCGCCTAATACGGCAAATAAAGCTTATTATTCCGACATTAACTTTCGCTTGCTTGTTAAAATCATCGAGAATGTGACCGGAACTTCTTTGGCACAGGTGTATCAAGAGTACATTTGTAAGCCTATTGGCATGACCAATACGTATTTGCCGACAAATAGCGAGGATTTCATACCGGGAATATATTATAAAAGCGAGAAGTCTCACTTTCCAAAATTTTTTACCGGCAGTTACAATTATGACGCTATTTCTACTGCAGCGGATTTAATGCTGTTTTTGAAAGCGTTTTGGAATGGCGCACTTTTTCCGCACTCTGTTTTTGAAAAGTTGTCTACATATAGAAAGCTCCAAATCACAATGGGACCAATTTATTACGGTGGTGGGTATATGAAGATACCCTTGAAAAATATCAATACGCTTTTTATGGGTAAGGGTGAATTAATCGGTCATTCCGGCTCAACAGGCTCTTTTGCGTTTTACTATCCCGAAAAGGATTTGTATTTTGTTGGCGACCTAAATCAAATGGCATGTCCGTCACTTCCCATACGCTTGCTTATAAAACTTGCTATGTCTACTGAGAGAAATATTAACACTAAAAATAAATAATAATAAAATGAACATAACATACAAAGAAACAAAGACTTTTGAGTCTAAAGAGTTGCAAGAGTTGTTTTTATCTGTCGAATGGTCGTCGGGACATTATCCCGAAAAACTGGTGATCGCCATGAAAAATTCCGGTTCAGTATTCTCTGCATGGGATAATGAGAAGCTTATAGGGCTAATCAATGTTTTGGATGACGGCATTATGACCGCTTATCTGCACTATTTATTGGTAAATCCAGAGTATCAAGGCAAAGGAGTTGGAAAAGAGTTGCTCCGATTGGTTTTAGAGAAATACAAGGATTACCTGCGAATCATGTTAGTTGCATACAGCAATGAAGTTGATTTTTACGAACAACGTGGTTTTACGGCTGGCGAAGAAAAAGTACCCATGTTTATTACGTCGCTGTGGACATAAATCATGTGGTGAGGCAAGAGGAGATAACTTCTACATGAACGGATACCCAACCCCAAACTGAATTGAATAAGTATTTGGTTTAAGCCAATTTGAGACAGGCATCCATTGTCGCAAATGTGGGTCGCGCAGTGTGATTCCCATATCTAAGCGAAGCAAAACAAACTCAAGATTGAGGCGAATACCCATCCCGCCAGCTACAGCAACACTTTTAGTAAAGTCTTTAAAGCGAAAAGCGCCAGCCTCTCTGCCTAAATCTTGTCGCAGAGTCCAGATATTTCCCGCATCCACAAAGAGCGCTCCCTCTAACTTCCAAAAGAGCTTGGGGCGGTATTCAATATTTGCCTCTAACTTTACATCCCCTGTTTGGTTGGGGATGATGAAAGTGGTGTCTAATGGCATAGAACCCGGTCCGACTGCACGGGCTTGCCATGCACGCAGGCTATTAGCGCCTCCCGAGTAGAACAGTTTTTCAAAGGGCATGGCATTGGAATTGCCGTAAGCAACGCCAATGCCGCCGTATAAACGCATAGCGACACTATGTTCGGGTACAGGTTTCCAAGTATATACAGAGTTGATCTCA
>Ga0123356_10006196_pt1 | contig 12109 bp, 11 predicted proteins | sample TergutEmb28metaG_2_FD_92546 | JGI IMG/M metagenome (GOLD analysis project Ga0123356, IMG submission 92546) | Embiratermes neotenicus P3 segment gut microbial communities from Petit-Saut dam, French Guiana - Emb289 P3 | ecosystem: Host-associated > Arthropoda: Insects > Digestive system > Gut ... | reverse complement strand
GCGACCGCCCCGTCACTGTATGACCTGCGGAACCTGTTCCAGGTGAACGTGGAGGAGGGCCGGCACCTGTGGGCGATGGTGTACCTGCTGCACGCCTACTTCGGCCGCGACGGCCGGGACGAGGCGGAGGAACTGCTGCACCGCAACTCCGGCAGCGAGGACTCGCCGCGGATCCTGGGCGCGTTCAACGAGGAAACCCCGGACTGGCTGTCGTTCTTCATGTTCACCTACTTCACCGACCGGGACGGCAAGTACCAGCTCGGCACCCTGAAGGAATCAGCGTTCGACCCGCTGTCACGCACGTGCGAGTTCATGCTCAAGGAGGAAGCCCACCACATGATGGTCGGCACGACCGGCGTGGACCGGGTCGTCGAGCGGACCGCGCAGCTGATGGTGGAAAACGACACCGACGACGTGGTGGCCATGGGCGCGATCCCGCTTCCGGTGATCCAGCGGTACCTGAACTTCCACTACTCGGTGTCCCTGGACCTGTTCGGCGGCGAGACGTCCACCAACGTGGCGAACTACTACACCGCCGGGCTCAAGGGCCGGTGGAACGAGGACCGGCGCGCCGATGACCACAAGCTGGCCGACGACGGGATGCTGGTCGACGCCCTAGTGGAGGGGCAGATCGGCCAGGCCGAGGTCGCCGCGCTGACCGGGCTGAACTCCGACCTGCGCCGCGAGTACATCGCCGACTGCACTACCGGCGTGAACCGGTGGAACAAGATCCTCGAATCCGCGGGCCTGCCGCACCGGCTGGCGCTGCCGCACATCGCGTTCAACCGCAAGGTCGGCGCGTTCGCCGGCATCGAGGCCAGCCCGTCAGGAGAACTGCTGAGCACCGCGGAGTGGCAGCAGTCCAAGGCCCAGTGGCTGCCCACCGACGTCGACAAGACCTACGTCCGCTCGCTCATGCAGCCTGTCCACGAGCGCGGCAAGATCGCCTCCTGGATTGCGCCGCCCCGCAACGGCATCAACGGCCAGCCGTTCGACTACGACTACGTCCATCTGGCTTAGCGCGCGGCTGGACCCGGGGTTACCGCCAGCCGCGTGGCGGCGGCAACGGGCCGGATGTGTCGGGCCAGGCGGGGTCGGCCAGCAGGCCGACCACTCCCGCGGCTGGCTCCTCGTGCCCGCCGAGCCAGCTCATCATCGTGGCGAAGACGACCGGCACGTAGCACACAGCAGGGACGGCCCACATGACGCCGACGGCGAGCTGGTGGTCGGGTACGGCGCTCTGGGCGTGAGCCAGCCCGGTGGTCGACATTCCCGCGATGTAGGCGATCGCCCAGATCGACCACATCGCCACTGCGGCCATCGTGGCGCGCAGGGGACGTGGCAGCGCGTCGCGTGTCACGTGAGGTCCGGCGAGCTCCGCCCACAGCGCGCATCCGGCCGGGACCAGCGTGACCAGCTCCAGCGCGGTCAGCCCGGGGTCGCGGTCCATGGCGGCCAGCACCACGGGCACGCGCCAGACGATGACCAGGGCAAGGACCGGTAGCAGGGCCGCCGAGGCCCTGAGCGCGGGCCGGGTCGCCGGTCCTCGCGGGTCGCGTACCCTGCGCAGCGCTGGCGGCAAGAAACGGCTTGCCCGGAAGAGACGCGCTGGCCAGCCGAGTACCAGCAGCGCCGGAGCGGCCGCTGCGAAAACAACGAACTGGAACGCCTGGGCGACCTCGTCCTGCCGCGCATAGCGGCCGACGGGCGGCAGCGCCATGATCAGAGACATGGCAACGGCTGCCAGCAGCAGCAGCGGTCTCAGCCTGCGGAACCCCTGCGGCATGATCACCTCGTCGTGGCTGAGGCCGCTAGGCTCGCGGCATTTGCGCAGGCGGTCAGCGTATCCGCCTGGAATGCGCGATGGCGAGAGCACCGCAGCCGAGAAGCGCCGCAGCTAGCCGGGGCCGGTGTCCTCGTCGGGCAGGACGTGCAGCGCCGCCTCTTCGGCGCTTGCGCCACCGCCGTCGATGCCGATGTCCCGCGCCACGGCGGCGGTCTCCCAGCTCCGGAAGGCCGCGTCGTCGGCGTATGCCCTGATCAGGCGGCCTGTGCGCGGGCCCAGCCCGTCAAGCGCGGCAAGGCTGGCGATGTCCCCATCCGTCGCGTTCTCGTCCCAGCTGACCCCGTCAGGCCGCTCGTCGGCGGGGTCGAGGATGTACTCGGGATCCTCCTTGGCGAGCCGTCTGTTCAGGGACGCGCCCGACCGCTGCTCTCCGGCGGTCGAGCCGAATCGCATCGCGGCCGACCAGCGTTCCGGGGTGGCGACGCCCCGGTCGAGCGGGTCGTCTCCGGGGGCACCGGTGAGGGTGTCGGAGGAATCGAGGACTTCGTAATCCGTCAGGTCAGAGGACCTATGGCGCCGCTCAGCGGGCATCTGTCCACCCCCTCCCCGGCACACACGGTGACGATCTCAGACTAGCCAGCGGGCCAGCGGACGCCCCAGCCGGGCGCTGGCAACCGCCCTCGGCCGGTGCGAGGCGGAATGCCCGGCTGGTCGGCACCGGGCTAGTGACCTTATTCGGATATTGCCGGTAGCATCCATTTCCTCCTAAGCTCGCAAAAGGCTCCTGTGACCGCGTTCCTCGTCTTTGCGTTGGGAGATCATGCCATGCGCATATCAGCCGGACGGCTACTCGCTGTGGCCGCGCTCGTCCTAGGGTCGGCTGGCGGGCTGGCCGTCACCCTGCCGGTGAGTGCGAGCACAGCCGTCAGCGCGGGTCCGAGTGGCAGCTTCTGCATTGGCCGGCACCCCAACGCCTCTGCGGCCTGGTACACCGGTGCCTGCACGGGCCACGACGAGCCCGAGCTGGATCCGGTTTCGTCGCTGCCGGGCTCGGCGCAAGATCTGACCTGGACCGCCGTGCTGCCCTCGGACGGCTCGGTTCCGGTGTCGGCGGTCGGGCCGACGTTCTGGTGGGGCGGCGCGGTGTCGGATCCGAATCCGCATTCCCTGTTCGGCCAGGCCTTCCTGGAGCTGCAGTTCTACCCAGACGCCATTGTGAACAACTGCTCGACTGACGGCGGATTCCACGTCACCTACGCGCCGGACAAGTTCTCGGTCTGCTCCCCGGTCTGGCAGGTCAGCACCCAGAGCGGAGCCGAGGACGCGGCCTTCAACGCCGAGCTGTACCAGGGCACGACGAGGAGCCCGCTGGTCATGAGCGGTGGCGACACGGTGCAGATCCACTTCTTTGTCGCCTCGCCCACGCAGGGCTGGAACATCACTGTCAGCGACCTAACGACGGGTCAGTCGGGGACTATCGTCCTCAACAGCAAGTACGGCCCGCTGTTGCCGCTGTTCAGCACCCAGCAGATCGGGAACGCGCTCGGCTGGGGGCTGGTCGACGATACTCCGAACGCCTTCGTCTGGGAGATCGGTCACACATCCGACTTCGCCACCCCGGCGGGCAAGCTCTGCGACCCCGGCCAGACGAACTGCGGGTCCTATGACATCCCGCACTGGCTCGGCATCAGCCCGCTCAAGATCCTCTCTGTCACCTTCGCCGACGGATCACACCCGTCTCAGTGGGCGGTGGTCAGTGACCTGGGCGCCACGGCCGAGGTGAACTCGTTCTGCTCCACGTATGGCGGCGCATACTGCAGCTACCCGTGGTATGCCTACAACTCGGGTGCGAATGCTCTAACCTATGGCGGCGACTACCCCGGCACGCAGTCCGACTACGGGCAGGGCTCGCAATTCGCGACAACGCCACTGTGCGGCGGGCCGTTCGGGGCCGATTCGACCTACTGCGATACCGTGCTCAACCCGTCCCCGCCGCTGACGTAGCGCTCGGCCCATGGCGGGCCGATTACAGTGGGCCTGCCATGGGCGAGATCCGCATCGGGACGGCGTCGTGGACCGACCGCACACTCATCGCATCGGGCTGGTATCCGCCCGAGGCGGATAACCCAGCGAAGCGGCTGCAGTTCTACGCACGCCAGTTCCCGCTCGTAGAGGTCGATGCGACGTACTACGCGCTGCCGGCCGAGCAGACCGCGATGGCGTGGGCGGACCGTACCCCGCCGGGCTTCACGTTCAACATCAAGGCGTTCAGCCTGTTTACCCAGCACCCGACCCGCGTTGCGGCGCTGCCGGCCGATCTGCGCGAAGCCGTCCCGCACACCGACAAGGGCACCGTCTACCTGCGGCAGGTCGAGCCGGTGGTGGTCGAGCAGGCGTGGGACCGGTTCCTGGCCGCGCTCGAGCCGCTCCGGCAGGCCGGGAAGCTCGGCGCGATGTTGTTCCAGTTCCCCCAGTGGTTCCCCATCTCGCGGGCGAACAAGAACTACATCCTGTCGTGCGCCGACCGGATCGCGCCGCGACGGCCGTGCATCGAGTTCCGCAACCGGACCTGGATGACCCCGGACAACCAGGAGGAGACGCTGGGCTTCCTGGCGGAACACAACCTGCCCTATGTCGGCGTGGACATGCCGCAGGGGTATCCCAGCTCCATTCCGCCGGTTCTCGCCGCCACGAGCGACCTCGCGGTGGTGCGGCTGCACGGCCACTCGGACAACTGGGCAAGCAAGGATATCTACCAGCGGTTCGGCTACCGCTACGGCGACGGCGAGCTGCGCGAGTGGGCGCCCCGGATCCGCGGGCTGGCTGAGTCGGCTGCCAGCACGCACGTGCTGTTCAACAACTGCTACAGCAACTACGCGCAGGTCAACGCCCGCCAGCTGGCCGACCTGCTAGGCGTCTAGTCCCCGGCACCGCGGGTGTGCAAGCAGCATGGCCGCGCCCACCCAGCCCGGCGCTCGGAGAAGTCGCGGCACCGCGCCCGGACCGATTCGGCGGTCGCGCTGACACACACTGCGACCGTTAGCGTCAAAACCACGCCCGATTGATGGTGGTTCATTTCACGCTAACGGTCGCAGTTCAGTCGTGGCTGGGAGCGGGCGGCACGTGGGGAACGCCCGGCATAGTGCAGTCGTTCGCGAGCACCACGGAAATGTCTTCCTGCCACGTGAAGGTGGTCCCATCCGCCGAATAGATGATGACGGGACCGCCCGATCGGGCCGTCCTGGCTGACGTACGCATCAACCCGGCCGCCAGGGTGTCGGTCTGGTGCGGCCCGATTATTGCGCCGACCGCCGGCCTCCGCTTGTCCCAGTTGCGCGTCCGGGCTGGGGGCGGGTAGGGCCCGCCCGTTACACCGCCGCCTAGAAAGTGAGTCTTGGTCTTTGCGACGTAGTAAGGCGGAACCAACCACGTCTTAGTTGTCATCTGCAGGTGGCTCGCGTCCGCCGGCAGGCGGACGCTCTTGATGGTGACGGGAGTGTCGCCATGGTTCTCTACGGCCCATCCCATATTGATCCACTCGCCCTGCCGGGCCGGCATGCATATCTGCGCGAATCCACTGTCTGCCGGGACGAGCGGGCCAGGGCCCGCTGAGCAGCCGCTCAGCAGCGCCGCCATGCTCAGCAGCGCCCCAAGCATCAGCCCGGCTGGGTTCATGCCCATGAGCACCCGACGGCTACTGCCTGGGGGAGCGCACGCCGGGTCGGCCCCGCGAGGATGCCAGCGCAGCCTCGTAGCTGGCGGAACGTGACTGGCCATTTGATTCCCGCGATGAGTAAGACTGGGGCACCCGGCACAGCCACGAAAAGCGCGACTTGATGGAGCGCTTGGTCAGCAACGGGCTCAAGCTATCCCGGCCTACCCGACCAAACAAGGGCACGCGCTCGCGCGATGTAGTGCCGCTGAGGCTGCCGCCGCCTGCCAAGGGTGACGCGGTCTCGGCACTGAGGGTGGTGGGTGGGACAGCCCCCTCCGATGTCCCACCCACCACCCCTCCCAGCGGTATACCGGACGCATGTTGTATGGTCAATAGAAAGTAGCTAACTGCATACAAGTCGGCAAATCGGAGTGGATCCTTGCCCTGGCGGGACGAGAGCTACGGTGGCCTCTGGTCGCACGTAGACACAAGCGAGATCGAGCTCGACGGGATCGTGCCCGCTTACCTTCAGGTGGCGTCCAACGTCCGCTGGTACGTCATCCAGTGGCAGCTACCCGCGGGTGCCCCGCTCCCGACCGAGAACGAGCTAGCCGAGCTCTACGGCGTCAGCCGGGATACGGTGCGCCGCGCCTACGAGATCCTGCGCCGGTACGGGATGATCGCGACGAGGCGCGGGATGGGTACCTTCGTCCGGTCCCGGCCCGACATGCAGTACGTGAAGGTCGCCCCCGGCAGCCGGATCACGGCGGTCATGCGGGCGGCTAGCTCGGCCGTGGCGATGGCAGCACTCACTCCGGCCGGGCGCTCCCTGTACTCGCCTGTCATCACGGTCCAAGAGCCCGGCAAGCCCCCCGCGCACTACGACTCCGCGGCCACGGTCATCGATGTGCAGGACGAAAGTGCCTAGCCAGCGCGCTGGCTCGGGAGAACTCGCGCTGCTAGCGCGGCTGCATGCCCTACTGTCTTGGGCATGCTCCGAGGGCTAGACGACGCCACAGATGGCGGACCGGATCAGCAGGTCAAGTCCTGGTGGGCTGAGTACGGGGCCATGATATGCGTGGCGCTTGCGGTGACTGTGATCATTTGCATCTCGTATATCGGAGCCAGGCGGGGATGGCTGCCGTGACGCCAGCTGGCTGACCTCGTCGGCGTGTCGGTTGTTACGCGGGCGGCATCGGGTACTCGTCGGCGTTCAGCACCCAGCCGGGGCGCTCGGAGAAGTCACGGCGCGGCGGCGCGAAAATGTCGATCAGGTGATTGGTGCCCGTTCCCTGCCCCTGAGAGGTATGGATGGTCGGCGGCGGGATGATCGTCACCGACGGGCTGCCGCAGACCACGTGCTCGTCCTCTCGCCAGGTGCGCAGGTCGGAGGTCCACGGCCAGCGAATGTGGTGGACGTACTCGCCCGCGACGACGAGCGAGCCCTGCTCGAAGTCGGGGTGGGAGTGCGGGGACAGCTTCGTCGCGTCCCGCGGCCCGTCGTATGGCCAGCTCAGGTTGACCATCAGCGTCGAGCACCGCCAGATCCGGCCGAGCCGGCCCTCGACCCGCGGAACGTCCAGGCTGTAGATGCGGATCCGCGACCCGCCGGCCGCCGGCGGCCACGGGGTCCACGGCGGGACGTTGCCGTGATCCTGCTCGTAGGACGCCGCGTTGATGGCCAGAGCGCGCAGATCGGCGGCGTGACGGCTGAAGATCCGCACGACCTGGCCGGTCCCGGTGATCTCGATCTCGCTGTGACCCGGCGGGATCACGGCCAGGCTGTACCCGGCGGTGTGCGCGACCTCGCCGCCGGCCGAGATGCGCGCGCGGGTTTCGCGGCCTGGGAGCAGCAGCATCCACTCGTCGGGCTGGTCCTCGCGGCGTGCCGTCATGGACCGGGCGCAGTCGGAGTAGGCGACCACGAAGTTCTGACCGCGGGCATACCAGTGCCGGCCGCCGTTGCCGTCCACCTCCGCGGGCGCCGCGTCCCGGAAGACGACGTAGTCAGCCGGGTAACTGGACCCTGGCGACGCGGCCGGGACCGGTGGCGCGGCAGAGGCGAGTGTGGCGCGCGGGTCCGAAGCGTTGTACATGGACCTAGCCTCATACGCGCAGAAGGATCCGGCTAGTGCCCGTCCGCCGGGCGGGATGCCGCGTGACCGGGAACGGCTGGCTCGCTGCCGGGCTCGGCCGCAGCGCCCCGCCCGCCGCGCAGCGCGTAGACGCCCGCGACAACCGTTCCGGCGCACAGCGCGACGGAGCTGAAGGCGAAGGCAAGCGGGAGCCCGATGGCGGCGCCGACGAGTCCCACGGTGAACCCGCTCCCCGCCCGCAGGCCGTTAGCGGACACGCCCCACAGGCCCACGACACGACCGCGGTCGGCAGCCGGGGCCAGCAGCTGGACGACGGTCTGGGTGATGGACATCGAGGCGAGGTTCGCGATCCCGCCGACGAACAGCAGCACGACGGCCGTCGGGTAGCTGGTGGTCAGGGCGAAGAACACGCTGGTCACGCCGTAGATGGCGGTGCTCACGACGGCAGCGCGGACGGTGGGCCTGATCCGGCCGCTCACCTCGAGCAGCAGTCCGCCGATGACGCCGCCTGCTCCGTTGGCGAACAGCAGCACTCCATACGCGATGCCCGCGTGGCCGGCCCCGAGGCGCTGAGCGAAGATCGGCATGGACGTCTGCAGCGAGGTGCCGACGAAGAACGAGCCGAGCCCGGCGAGCACGATCATGCTGACGAGCGTGTGGTTTGCCCGGACCGTGCGCAGCACGCGCAGCGAGTCCACCAGCCCGACGCGAGGGCGGGGGATCCCCTGATCGCGGATGTGACCGGTGAACCTGGTCCGGAACAGGAACAGCGTGAGGGGCAGGTAGATCGCCACGTTCACGAAGATGCCACGGGTCGGGCCGAGGCCGAGCAGCAGCGCGGAGCCCACCACCGGCCCGAACAGGATGCCGAGACTGCGGAACGTCGCGTTGAGGCGCACGGCGCTCGGCAGTTCCTCGCGTCCGACGAAGTCATGCAGCATCAGCTGCTCGCCTGGACCCCAGATGGCGCCCGCGCAGCCATGCAGGACCAGGAGCAGGCACGCTTCCCAGACCTGCAGCGAGTTGGTGAGGAACAGCACTCCCCACAGCGCCGAGACCAGCATGAACAGTGCCTGCGCCCCCTGAATGAGGCGGCGGCAGTCATACCGGTCGGCCAGCGAGCCGAAGTACACCGAGAACAGCAGGAACGGCACCCAGTGGCTGATCACCTCGAAGCCCACCAGGGCGGGGGAGTGGAACTTCTGCCACAGCACCCAGTACGTGATGACGTGCTCGACGTTGTCGGCCATCATCGCCAGCGCCGCGCCGAACAGGTAGGGGCGGCAGTCCCGGTTGCGGAGGGCGGCGAACTTCGCGGGAGCAGCGGCCAGCGGGGCTATCCCGGCGGCCGCAGCGACCTCGTCATCCTCAAGGACGTGGGTGGGGATGCCGCAGGCAGAGCACATGCGCGTGGCTTTCCGGTCGTTGCGTGACGGCTAGCAAGTAGTAACCGCGACGCGGGTCCTCCGTGTTCCTGAGTGGGTGCCCGGCTACCAGTGGCCGTGCCGGACGACCTCGCCGATGGGCCGGCGATTCGGCCTGGCGATGGGCTTGAGCGGCCGGTCCGCGGGATAGCCCAGGCCGATGAGGTAGGCGACGTCGTGATCGGCCGGCACGCCGAGGATCTTCCGCGCCTCATCCTGGTCGCTGACACCAGCGTGTCCGCTGCCGATCCCGAGGTCAGCGGCGGCCACCATGATCGCGTACGTGGCCTGGCCGAGGTCGTAGCGGTCGGTCGCTCGGGAGCGATCGTCGTCGGTCTGCGGGATGACCAGGGCGATGGCCGCGGCGGCCTGCGCTATATGCGCAGCGCCCTGCCAGACGGCCGACAGCGCCTGCAGCTGGTCGCGGTCGGTGACGACGATGAACGTCCAGTGCTGCCGGTTGCCGGCCGACGGCGCGCGCCAGGCGGCCTCAGCGATCCGGTCCAGGTCGGCGGCTGGCACCGGCTCGGCCCGGTAGCTGCGGACATTGCGCCGAGCGCGGATTGCGTCCCAGGTCTCCATCGGCTTCCCTTCGCGTGCTGTCCCCTGAGGGACAGTATTCCGGTGCGGGAAACCGCGAGCGCTTCCTATCCCGCGCAACAGAAGGGAACGTGGCCGTTCGGTCCGCGGTCGCTGCCTACCTGCTGCCGCCCTCGCGCAGCGCCATCCTGGTGAACAGCTTTTCGTACCGCAGCAGGTGCAGGTCGCCGACGTAGTTGCCGTTGATGTGCGCCTTCGCGGCGAGTCCCATCCGGTCGGCCTCACCGGGATCGGTCAGGAGGTGGCGGACCGCCGAGCCGAATGAATCGAGGTCGTGCGGGTCGGGAAGCAGGATCCCCGTGCCCGGGGAGATCTGGTCGATAATGCCGCCGACGGCCGATCCCACGACGGGGCGGGCCTTCCACATGCCCTCCGCGACCGTCAGCCCGAATCCCTCGGCGAGGCTCTTCTGGACGATGACCGAGGCATGCCGCTGCAGTGCGTTGACCATGACGGCGTTCTCATCGGGGTCGTCCAGGGGCAGGGTGACCAGCAGGATCCGGTTACGGACGGATGCTCGCAGGTCGCGCCACTGGAGCATGCAGTCCGCGAACACGGCCGCGCCCTCCGGGTCGTCGGTCACGCCCGCCACCGCCGGGCCCGCCAGCACAAGATATCCGTCGCTGTACGGGGCGACGTACCTGGCGAACCCGTGCATGACGCCCGCCATGTCCTTGAGCGGGTCCCAGCGCGACACCTGGACCACGAGCGGGTCATCAGGCGCGGGGCGGCTGTCACCGGTGATGTCAGCCGGCCGGCGGACCTGGCCGGTGCTGCCGTCGCGGCGCACATATGCGACCGGCTCGTGCGGCGCGGCCCCGTCCAGCAGTCCGATCGCAGCGAGGATGCCGCGCACAGTGGGCGCGTCGAGCTGCTGGTTCTTTGGCGAGAACGGATCAATGGACGGCGGAATGATGGCGACCCTGTCGTCGGGGATCCATGACGGCACGTATTCGCGCCGGGAGAATACGAAGCCCTTCGCAGAGGTGACCTGCGGGCGCAGAAAGCTCCACGCCGCCTCGGTGGCGTCATTCTGCCAGGCCACGCCGATGTGGGAGCGCCAGGCGACAAGGGCGCCCGCATGGGTCAGGTACTCGGTCAGGCCCGCCGTCTGGGGATCGTGCAGCAGGACAAGATCACCGGGCCGGATCTGGCCAAGCAACTCGACCGCGTTAGCGGCCAGCATCCGGGCGTAGTGACCGGCGTCGGCGGCGGTCAGTGGCCCCCCGGACAGATCGCCGTGCAGCTGGTGGTGCACTCGCTTGGTGATGACGAAGAACTCGGCATCGCCCGTGATGACCATCCACTGGCTCGGGATGCCGAAGTCCTCGACGTAGCCCAGCAGCGCGTGCAGCATCTCGGCGACTCCGCCGCCGACCGCCGTCGAGCTGATGTTCCAGATTTTGCGTCCGGACATCTCCATGCGGAACCGATCGGCGGCTTTGATGAGGTCCTCGTACCGCTCGGCGCCGATAACCGGCTCGAGCTGGGCGACCGGTCGCGGCGTCACCGGAACGGGCTTGACGAGGCTCAACGCTGGATCTCCTCCCCCAAGGAAGACCGTGGCCCCGGCGCTACGGAACAGCCTCACACAGAGGCAAGCCCTGCTATCACGTCGCCCCGGTCAATCGCCCCGCGGGGCCGCGAGGGGCGGCCTGGCTCGGGAGCTAGCGGGCTATCGGCACGACCGAGGCCGACGTCACGTCCTCGAAGATCGGCATGAGCCGGTCCAGGCCGTTGAGGCTGATCACGCGCCGTACCGCGTTGCTGGCAGCCACCAGCCGAAGCTCGATTCCGCTGGTCGTGGCCTGGCTGAAGGCGGTGGCCAGCGCTCGCGCCCCGGCCCAGTCGCACGACCTCGTGCGCGACATATCGGCGATGACCACCTGCGGGTGGCCTTCGGCCGCGGCCGCCAGGTCAGCACCGATCTGGGCTGCATTGGACTCATCCAAGTGGGCCGGAAGCGTGACGAGCACAATCATGACCACACCTCTCGCGAGCGGCCCTGTGCAGATAAACCGGCCCGCTCTGGATATGCTCCGCGCACCGCCTCACCGGAAGCTGAGGTCCGGGTGCGTTCTTGCTGACCGTGACGCCAGGCCGGCCGTTGCTAACACGGCCGGCCGGGCGCCGCGGTTCGATCACTCCGCGCGCAGGGCTGCGCCGGTTCGGATGGCGGCCGCCCAGCTGGCCGGCAGCAGGGCGCCCGCGACCGCGAGCGCGACGCCGGCCAGTGCCAGGATGACCAGCTCGGCGCCGTGGTAGACGGCCAGGTAGCTGGGCGGCAGGCCGACATCCACGGCGTTCGCCATGGCTGGCAGCACTACATGGTGCACTGCTATCCCGATAGGGACGGCGATGACGCCGGCGATCAGGCCGATGCCGGCCACCCAGCACACCGCCATGGCGGTCGTCTGCCGTGGCGTCATGCCGATCACCTTGAAGATGCCGAGGTCGTGCACCCGCTCTCTGGTGTTGAGCACGACCGTGTTGAGCACCCCGAGTCCGGCCGCGATCGCGAGCAGCAGCGTCAGCGTGCCGATCAGCG
>Ga0123356_10006195_pt1 | contig 12110 bp, 11 predicted proteins | sample TergutEmb28metaG_2_FD_92546 | JGI IMG/M metagenome (GOLD analysis project Ga0123356, IMG submission 92546) | Embiratermes neotenicus P3 segment gut microbial communities from Petit-Saut dam, French Guiana - Emb289 P3 | ecosystem: Host-associated > Arthropoda: Insects > Digestive system > Gut ... | reverse complement strand
GTCGCCCCATCATTTGGGGAAGCTGTCTATATCCTCACGGGCCGTTGAAGAACCAGGCATGTCCGGCCAGAGTGCTCCTGTGTTCGGCCTGGCCCATCTCCTCGGCATTCTCCACGATGCGTATGTGAGTAGCCCATCAGGGACGGGGAACCTCAGCGAGTTCCCCGTTAAATCCGGAATTACAAACGCAGACAATCTCTTCACAATCTTTTGACAATTTGGGGGAGGTAATCGCTCCTATTCTTACCTTGCACGCGCCTTTCCAAAGTCTGTCGATTACAGAACTTAGAAGTGCAGATTGCAAATGAGAAGTGCAATACAAGAATGGAGGAAGCGCCATGTTTGTCAAACACTTAAACAAGATCTGGATTTCAGGCCTTCTGGTTTTACTTCCTTGCTGGGTCCCGGCCCCGGGCTTCGCGCAAGCGTCAGGTACCTGGACGGCCACCGGCACGTTGAACTTTCCCCGTGTAGGACACACCGTGACTCTGCTGGCAAGCGGGCAGGTTCTGGTTGCGGGTGGCGCCGATTCCAGCGGCAATCTTGTCCCCAGCGCCGAACTGTACAACCCGGCTACCGGACGTTGGACGGTCTCCGGCCGCATGCTCACAGCTCGCTATGATCACACAGCAACGTTGCTCGCGAATGGCGAGGTTTTGGTTGCGGGCGGCTTTAGCGGTTCTTACACAGCCAGCGCTGAACTCTACAATCCGTCGACGGGTCAATGGACCGTTACCGGCAGTATGACGACGCCACGAGCCTTTGCAGCCGCGGCGCTGCTGCCCACCGGCCAGGTATTGATGGCAGGCGGGAGCAATGCTGATGGGACGTCAAACACGACAGCCGAGCTATACAGTCCGGTCACCGGCCAATGGACAACCACTACGAGCATGCCCTCCAGTCACCTGTATCCCGCAACGCTGTTGCTCAATGGCAAAGTACTGGTGTCCGGCGGCGGCGGTGTGCTCTACGATCATTCCACCGGACAGTGGAGTTCGACAGGACCCTTGTACTACAGTGGCGGCACCAGCAACACAGCCCTACTGCTTCCCAACGGTGACGCGCTGATGTATGGGAACAAACTTTCTTGCTTTGCCGCCCAGCTTTACGACCCATCCAGCAATTCCTGGTCGCGGACCCAAGGTCAGTGCGGCAATAACGTCAGCTATGGTCCTCTGGTTTTGCTGCGGACCGGTAAGGTTCTCCTCGCCGGAGACCTTATATCGTACAGCGGTCATACATCGCCCACCACTCGATGTGCGCTGTACGATCCGTCTACGAATTCCTGGATGCCTACCGGGTCACTGTTACGGGCCCAACATAGTACAGCGACACTGCTTCCCAACGGCAAAGTTTTGTCTGTGGGGAGTAACGACGCGGAACTCTACACACCCTAGCTCTATACGCGCTAGCGCGTGGACACCCTGCGCGACGGCGTGTGTCGGCCACAGCTGTCGCGCGATCCTTTAATGGTGGACGGCTGTGACTCCTCCAGGAAATCCAACACAACTTATTGAAAGCACGCAGCCCGAATTCCTTCCGTACAATAAAAGTGGTGGCAACCGGAAGCGGCCACAACAGCCCGGGTTTCAGACCACCGAACGGCAGCTGATCGTGCAAGTGAACATGACAGCCAACGGGAAGTGTGAAGCTGGAGCTCGGCCAGTCCACCCAAATCGTCCAGTTCGAGGCATCCAATGCCCAAGTGAATACAACCCAAGCCGAAGTGCACGGGGTGGGGCACCGTAACTAGATAAAAATGCCATATTAGGTTATCGCGTCGAATGCCGATTGAATATCCTTTAACGCGATTGATTTTGAGTTTGGACTCTAACTGCTACTTCAGCGCCTTGGCGATGGCGGCGTCGGCCAACGGGGCCATGAGTTTGTATCCCGCCTTGTTGGGATGCAGCCCGTCGTCGCTCAACTCCTTTTTCAGCATTCCTTTGTCATTGACTAGGGCCGTGTAGTAGTCGAGATATACCAACCCGTTGGTCTCGCAATAGTGTCTCAGCCAGTAATTGACAGCCAACAGCCTTTCGCGCGGCCGCAAGGCGAAGGATTCTTTCGCATCTTCAGAACTGACATTGTTGACAGGTAACAGAGACGCGAAGACCACGCGGATGCTGTGCCGACGCGCCAACTCGGCCATAGTGGCGTAGTTGGCCTCGATGTCTTCGTCGCGAGCCCGGCCGGTGACGCCTGCGATGTCGTTTGTCCCGGCGAGAATGACCAGAAGCTTGGGATGCAAGTTGATCACATCCTGGCGGAAGCGCACCAGCATTTGTGATGTGGTCTGGCCGTCGATGCCGCGATTGACGTACCGCTTGCCGGGGAAATAATCGGCGAGATTCCAATAGTCGGTGATGGAGTCCCCGAGGAAGATGACTCGATTCTCACTGGCCTTCGGAGCGGCGAGCGCGGCATTGACTTTGCGGTAACGCGAAAGTTCGCCGAAGTCGTCAGTGTAGATGGCTATGCGCGAAGCGCGGTAGTGATCAAGCCCGGGGAAACCGGTGGAGGGGATGGGAGGAGCGGGTTGTTGAGCGATGGCGCCAACGGTGAATAGCAAATATGCGATGAGGTATCTAAGCGCGCGGGACGGGATCATGGGGTGTAGGGTTTCATGAACAGGATAATGAGTGGAATGAGTTGAGTGAGATAACGCTGCCGCCTAGCATACGACTTGGCAGCTCAAATGAGGAAGATATCCGAGCTGAGCAAAGCCACGAGTGCATAAGATTTCGACCAGCATGGCAGCATAAATGAACCAGTTCAAGAAAAGGTAACTCCTCCACCTAGTGATTAGCGCTTATGTAGGAGTAACAATGATGACCATGATGTAAACACCCCATATCTGCCATGGGTTTAGTGACCCTCGGACGCCCGTGTGCGAAACCAGGGGTACGATTGCGCGAGGCCGCCGAAGGGGATTGCTAAGCCGGTGAATCATAACTTACGACAGGAAGGCCGCGAGTTTATTGGTATGTCCGCACCCGGTTTGGCAGTTTTATGGGCCGAATTACGCCCCATGTGCATTCTACCATGCGTGCATGCCGTCAAGAGAATTGTCTGCTAGAATCGCCATAAACTCGGCCGTATTGTGAGCCGGCGGTCAATGGTGGAGGTGCTCGTGAGCGAAGCCATCAAATTCGATATGTCCTGCGCTGCCAGGATTCTTTTCCGCGCAGGGTCAAGCGTGGGGAATGCCGGGCATTTGAGCGTATCGATCGGGTCCAACCGCATGCTTGTAAACCGCTTCGGACCGTCGTTCGCCACACTCACGCCGAAGGATATTCTTACCTGCGACTATCGAGGTGAGGTCCTCGAAGGTCAGGGGGCAGTCAACGAAACCATACAACTACACGGAGTAATCCACCGCTATAACCCCAGCATCGTTGCTGTCCTTCACACACATCCGCCGGCGGTGGTCACCTATGGAGCATTTCGTAAAATGCCGGAAATCTATGACCAGGAGAGCTGTTTGCTTGCGGGAGAGGTATCCGTAGTCGAAGAAGATTACTCCGGCCTGGCTGCCACCGAGGACCGCATTCGCCCCATGGCAGCTGCCTTGGGCAAGACACGAGCGGTGATGTTGCCCAACCATGGGGCCATCACGACCGGGCCGGACATCCAGCAAGCGACCATCCTCATGTTACTTCTCGAAGGCATGGCGCAGCGAAATCTGGCCGTAGCCGCGGCTGCAGGGGCTACTGGATGGACACCCAGGCCGATTTCAGCTGAGATTGCCCTACGCACGAAGCGTGAAATTGCCAGCAAAATTGCATTTCTCCAGCCATATTGGCAAGATCTGCTGATTCGGTTGCAGCGAACGGATCCCGACCTATTTGTGCAACAGCCGGAAGGAGCCGCGGTATAGGAGAACGACACTCGCCCACTGCCCGGACGCGCTATTAAAGTAGTGTCCCGGTTTTCGCTGTTTGCTGAAGTCTGACCATCTGATGTACACACCTAGTTCCCTCGCGCTTCGCTTCGGTAACCTCCTCTGCCAGCCATTCTCCTTCCCGCCGTCCGCAGCACCCACGGCGTGAATCGCTCTAGCGCGACCAAGATTTTGCCGTGTCCTGTGATGATGGCCTCGCGCTTTCCGCGCGCCACTGCGCGCAGGATCTGGCGCGCCGCTTTTTCCGTGCTCATGACCAGCCATGCCGGAATTGGATCCTTGGCTCCGCTGTGCAGCCTTCCCTGATTGTCCACGCGGCGAATGTCGCTGACCACAAATCCCGGGCTGATCAGGGTGACTTTAACTCCTGACAGCCGCAGTTCAGGAGCGATGGAATTGGCCAGCGAGCGCAATGCGAACTTGCTCATCGAATAGGGAGAAGCTCCCGGCGATGCCGTCCATCCCGAAACGCTGCCAATAATCACGATATGACCCCTGGTCTTCTCGATCTCCGAAAGGGTTGCGTAAATCGTGCGCAGCACACCAAACACATTGGTTTCGAACTGCCGCCTGTAATCGTGCATGGAGAGCTTTTTCAGTGGGCCGACTACGCCATAGCCGGCATTGGCGACCACCACGTCTACCTTGCCCCATTGTTTTACGGTCTCCTCTACTGCGCGTTCCAAGTCGCCTTCCCGCGTGACGTCGCACTCAACTACCACTGGCCTCGGGCCCTGTGCTTGCGCGATTCGTTGCCCCAGATTTTCGAGTAACTCCCGGCGTCGTGCCAACAAAGTCAGCTTGGCCCCCCCTTGTCCCAATTGCCTGGCTAATTCCTCGCCAATCCCCGAAGAGGCTCCCGTGATGAGAACAACCTTATTTCGAAAATACTTTAGCGCCCTGTCCATGCGGATTATCTTACGCTAGCACCCTGCGCTGTCGATTAGCGCCCGCTCTTTTGCGCTTCGATTTCTGGTAGGCACGCCGCTTTGTGCCACGGTCGGCCTCTTTCGCTTTTCACCGCGAACCAAACAAATTACACTTACTGGCGGTTATTATATGGACAAGACGCGATTTCATCCGAGGCTCCACAGGAGCTGCCTCCTTGCGCCTCTCGATGCCTAATTCACTCATGCCGGAAGGGCCGGAAGAGTTTGCTTCCACTCAGGAAAGACGCCGCAAAGAGCTTTGGGGATTACTTGGCGACCTGCCATGGCAATATCGGCCCGGCCCGGCAAAGCTAGTCACTATCGAACAACACGATGGGTACAGGTTGGAACGTCTGATTCTTGACATCAACGGAAGCGAGCCGGTTCCTGTGCTGCTACTGATCCCGGATAAGCGTCAGATCCGGGCGCCGGGCCTGCTCTTCCTTCACTGGCATGCCGGAATGTACGACCTAGGAAAGGAACAGTTATTGCGAGGCGTCGAGGCCCAGCCCGCGTACGCTCCGGTATGCGCCGAAAAAGGGCTGGTAACCCTGGCGATTGACAGCTGGTGCTTTGGCGAACGCAAGCACGAAGCGGACGGCAGGGTAGGGGAGGAAGACGCTTTCAAGCTGATGTTATGGAGGGGCCAAGTTCTGTTTGGGATGATGTTGTTCGATGAAATTCGCGCACTAGATTATTTAACAAGTCGGCCCGAAGTGGATACCCAGCGTCTCGGTGTTCTTGGAATGTCTATGGGTGCCACCAAGGCGTGGTGGCTAGCAGCCCTCGATCCCCGACTCAAGCTTTGCATGGACGTTTGCTGCCTTACAGATTTCGACGAACTGATCAAAGCACATTCAGTCAAAGAACACGGGATCTATTACTACGTTCCATCTCTCCTGAAGCATTTTCAGACTGCACAGATCAATGAGCTCATTGTCCCCAGGGCTCATCTCAGTATGAATGGACGCCTCGATCCGTTGACTCCGTCGGTTGGAGTTGAGAAGATCCGCGACTATCTTCTGCCACGATATCGCGCCCACGGAAACGACCGAGATCTCCGAGTTGAACTGTACGACTGTGGCCACGTGGAGCTGCCTGAGATGCGCAAACGGATTTTGGAGTGGGTGGATCGCTATCTGCAACCCGGGACCTAGGAGTAGATCGGTGTAGAAGCAAGGGGCCAGTCAACACGTGAGCATTGAAGGCGTACAGATGTTGAGCAAGCTCTCACAGTCAACCAGGCCGTCTAAAGTCAAAGAGCGTGTGGCGGATTTGGATTTGATTCGAGGCCTTTACCGCGTTAGCTTCGGACCTTTGTACGCGTTAATGTGGTCTTCTTGTTCAGAGTCAACATGGATTTTGAATAGAATGGGCCATCGATGAGCCCGTGCCAGGAGGGAAGTGCCATACCCTGGGGCCGAGAATCCGCAGCAAGGGCGTACAGACCGCAGGCGAGGAAAGCTTTTCCCTATCCGGCACCAGCCGCGCAAGAAAGGACGCGGCTCGTGGTGCAGGAATTCGTCGTCCATGAGACTACCTGCTTGCGTCTTATCGCGAACTAATGAAGCGCATTAACGGCATTTGGCAGTCGGTTATGTCGCCCACACAGTGGAGCCTGAGGACTGTTTCAGGAGATTCTGCGATGGACGACGTAAAAGTGATGTACCATACGGGCGCGCCGCGGCTGGCGCTGGGAAGACAATCCATGATGTTCCAAATCTGGTGGGGGGCGCTAAGAGCGTCGCTGCAAAAGGAGCCGAACATTCGGATGAACAGATCAGGATCGCATCACAGAGTATTTCGCTGGCTGGCCTTTCTTTCGCTCGTATGCTCGCTGGAATTGATATGCCCGAATCTGTCTCAGGGAGTTGCGGCCAGCACTGCGAGCTCGCCGTTCGCACAACTGAAGTACCGCACGATTGGACCCGGCGGGAATCGAGTCGCGGCAGTTGTCGGGGAGCCCGGTAATCCCATGGTGGTCTACGCAGGCGCCGCCGACGGAGGAATCTGGAAAACCAGCGATGGGGGGACCAATTGGAAACCGGTTTTCGATAACCAGGATGTCTCAGCGATTGGGGCACTAGCCGTCTCTTCGTCCGACCATAACATAGTTTGGGCCGGCACGGGCGAACCATGGATTATACGGCCCGACTATTCAATGGGTGATGGCATCTATAAGTCCACAGATGGCGGCGAGACCTGGCATCATATGGGGCTTGATTTGACTGGTCATATTGCGCGTATCATCGTCGATCCTCACAATCCCGACCGCGTCTTCGCCTGTGCGATCGGTCAGGCGTATCGTCCGCAGCACGAGCGCGGCATCTTTCGCACAACCGATGGAGGCAAAACCTGGCAACAAGTACTTTTCGTGAATGAGAATACCGGCTGCTCCGAACTGGCGATGGATCCTCACGATCCCGATACGTTGTTTGCTGGAATGTGGCAAGTGGCCATTCATACGTGGGACCTGAACAGCGGCGGCCCCGGTGGTGGCGTATACGTATCCCACGATGGCGGAACTACATGGCACAAAGTTGCCGGCCATGGGTTGCCCCCGGAAGATAGGACGGTGGGGAAGACTGCGGTTCAGGTGGCTCCAACGGATTCCAATCGCGTCTACGCCCTGATCCAGGAGGGCACGCCGCGCTTTTATCGTTCGGACGATCGCGGCCAGACGTGGAAAATCACGAACCAGAGCCACATTCTTGACGAACGCTCTCCCTATTACACGAGATTCGCCGTTGCTCCCGACGACGAGAACTTTATCTTCTTCGTTGCGGTAAGTACTGTCTACTCCCGTGATGCGGGCGCGCATCTCGCCGACGATATTGTTCACCCCGCCGGCGACGTCCACGACATTTGGTATGACCCTTTGAATCCCAATCGAGTCATGATCGCGCATGACCATGGCATCAGCGTCAGCTTGAACCGCGAAAAAACCTTTCAGACCTTTTCGTTCCCGATTGCGCAGATGTACCACGCATTCACCGATGATCAAATTCCATACAATGTGTATGGCAATCGCCAGGATGAACCCACATTTCGCGGCCCGAGCAATAATTTGCAGGCCAGCTTTGCGGAAGGCCCTTCCCCGGCGGGTATTACCGCTGGCGATTGGACGCAAATTGGAGGCTGCGAACCAGGATTCTCGATACCCGACCCAGTGAACAACGATATTGTTTGGTCGGGCTGTTACAACGGCGATCTGACCCGCATGGATCTGCGCAGCGGGCAGGCACGGTGGGTGTCTGCCTGGCCGGAAGCTACCTATGGGTGGGCGCCCAAGGATGTCAAGTATCGCTGGCACTGGACAATGCCCATTGCCATCTCGCCGCACAACCACAATCGCATTTACGTAGGCAGCCAATACGTTCACGAGACTGACGACGGCGGCCAATCGTGGAAGCTCATCAGTCCGGACCTGACGCTGAACGACAAAAGCCACGAGCAGAACTCGGGAGGAATTCACGCCGATAATCTGATGACCTTCGAAGGCTCTGTGCTCTATGCCATCGCGGAGTCTCCCGTCAAAGCGGGTGTGATCTGGACCGGCAGCACCGACGGGCAGGTGAGTTTAACGATCGACGGGGGCAAGACCTGGAAAAACCTCACCAAGAACATTCCTGATCTTCCCGCTTGGGGAACTATTTGGAACATCGAACCGTCGCACTTCGACGCGGGCACTGCTTACGTGGTTGACAACCTGGAACAAGGCGCGGGCGACTATAACGCCTACGTCTATAAGACGAACGATTACGGCCAATCCTGGAAACTGATTACCGCCGGAGTTCCGAAATCAGTGAATAGCAGTGCTCACTGCATTGTTGAGGACCTGGTGCGCAAAGGCATGCTCTTCCTGGGCACCGACAACTTTATTTACGTCACCTGGGATGACGGCGCACACTGGACGCTGCTGCACAACAACATGCCCCCTGCGCCGATTTACTGGCTGAACATTCAGAAACGTTATAACGACTTAGTAGTTGCCACGTATGGCCGGGGCTTCTGGATTCTGGATGATATCACTCCGCTTCGCGATTACGACGAAGCAAAGCAAACGAGCGTGTATCTGTTCAATCCACGGCCCGTATATCGCTACCGCACGTTCGGTAACGGTCGCACGTCCGATGTCAACAATCGCATTGTGGGTGAGAACCCCTCCGCAGGTGCGGCGACCTGAATTATTTCCTGAACGCGCCTGCTAAAAAGGTCGAAATCACCATATTGCGGAAAGACGGCCAACTCGTGCGCAAATTAGCGGGCTCCACAGAACCTGGCATTAACCGAGTTTGGTGGGACCTCCGTTATGAATCGCCGATTGCCGTGAAACTTCGCAATAGTCCTCCTGGTGAACCGTGGGTCCAAAATGGTCCGGAAGGTTGGCGCCGGCTTGCGCATTGGAGGAATTTTGAGCATGGGCCCAAGGTCTGGCCGGACTCCTACACCATCAAGCTGAATGCAGACGGGACGGTGACGACGCGCACCATCGATGTTCTTCGCGACCCACAGGATGATGCGAATGAGGAGCAGATCAAGACAAACGTGGAATTTCTTTTGCAACTTCGAGATGAATTGGATCAGTGTGCAAAAGCGATCAATCATATGGAATGGTCACGGAAACAGCTCGACGACATGAAGGCGATGTTCTCGGAGGATCCGAAAAATACTTCTGTTTTGGAGGCGATCAATAAAGTCCAGCAACAAATCCTTCCCGTTGAGGAGAAGTTCTTCCCGTTGGCTCTTACAGGCAGAATAGAGGATGCCTTCCGCGCTCCGACCAGGCTGTATGGCAACCTGGCCAACCTTGCTTTCCTGGTGGAAGGTGGAGCGGATTTACCACCCACTAATCAATCGGTCGAGTTGAACGGCGAATTAAGAGACGATCTTTCGGCGGCTCAGAAAGCTGTTCAGGAACTCGATGATAATATCTTGGGCTCATTCAACTCGACATTGAAAGCTCGTGGCTTGGCAGTAGGGATCCAGCCCTAGCATAAATAACGCTAGAGTGCCTAGGATTTGAGTCAGCACCCGATGTCGATTGGCGCAACATGCCGAAGAAACCTAGGATGAAGAAGCCAAAACAATACCGCAACTCGTCATCCTGCGACCGCAGCCTTGCCGAAAACCCGCAGCCGATTGACGCTGTGCTGGGAATTGTCGCACGCTTGCCGCTGGTGGCAGGCCATCACGACGATCTCGGTTCGAGCCGCAATGTTTTGAATGATGCATCGAATCCGGGCCCGCTTGGCGCTGCGCACATGATACCTACCTCTACAGTTCGCTGAGGCGGAAAATATCCCATCCGAACAGACATAAATCGGGCACCGTCAAGGGAACACAGTGTTTCGATAGAGTCTTTCTTCCGGACGATTTGCCACCATATAGGTTCTGTTTCCGATAGGTCGGGTAACGTTGAGCCATCGGAATATGTCCGAGTAAAAACGACGCTTGCATACCGTTTGCGGTCAATGAATTCTGTCCCACATCTCATCCAGTTCTCTGCGTCGATCCTGACCATCAATCCAGCCTGGTCGTACTGGGTCGCGTATTTACCGTTAATCGAAGCAGTGAACGTAAAGTCCCCGGATGCGGTCAAGTGAAAGAAATGGCCGTTATCGGCGACGTAGCCATCGAATGTCTTCTGCCAGAAGTCGGTCTTTGCTCGGCTCCGAACCAAGATCTGACCCCCAAGGATTTTTGAAGATGCCGGCTCGTTCATCCAGATCATGCGGTTCAATAATTCATCATTCGACGATACGGCCGCACCCGCACTTGGCGCGCCATACGCGGAACTCAAAAACAGTGCACCAGCCACAAGAACCGATTGATCCACAAATCGACGCCGGTCAATCAACATTTGACCACTCCTTGTTGGTGACATCAGAAAATTGCAATTTAATCTCGGTCTGGACGAGTAATCGTAGCACGTCGATGACCTGCGCAGACTGAGGGCGCATCATGACTTGACGTGGGGATGCTTGTAGACTTTCCGCGCCGCGGTCGGGCGCGCCTCGGGCGTGGGAGAACAATTTCCCTTGGCATGGTCAGCCTATCTCCTCCTGCTGGCGGTGAAGATGGCGGAGGCTCGTAATTTCTACCAGACGGCGACTCTTCGAAATCAGGAAGCTCCGTTCCTCCGCAGAGGCTCGTGTGGCGCTTCACGATCTGTCCCGAGCGTTGTGTCGTCGATTGGCCAGCCGCTATAATTCGGGCGACTTTCTTTCATTCTTTCAGGAGCGTTCCATGCTGCGTAGTAGCCCGAAGGCCTTTGCTTGGTCCCTAGTATCCTTCTCGATTCTGCTTGCGGCGGTTCCGGCGGTTGCGCAGGCCAATCCCCCTCAAACCAATCCCGCTCTAGTAAACGTGAAGAAGATCTACGTCGAAAAAATGGATAACAATCTCGACCAGTACATTACATCCGAAATTTCGCGGCAGTTCCATGGCTCGCTCGAAATCGTCCTTGAGCGCTCCAAAGCCGACGCTATCATGAAGGGCATCAACATTGGAGCCCAGAATACGACGAGGGCGACCGTACAGCTCGTCGACCCCAGCGGCAAGTCCGTGCTGTGGTCGGGAACCGGCGGCGATCGCGACAAAGTATTTCTCGACTTGAAGCATGGCGGTGAGCAAAAGATCGCGGCCCACCTGGTGAGAGATTTGAAGCGAGCGATGCAGCCGAAGTAATCAAGAGTGCACGCGAGAGGTTGTTAGAAATCCGCATGACAAGCCGGACCGATGACTGCCGATGGGCGGACAACGAGAAGGGAAGCATCCCTTCTCTACTTTGTCTCGCGCGGAGGCCAAAAATTTTGCTAAACGAAGCGTCTGGAACCATTTGCGCCAGGACGCTAAAGTGTTACCTGAATGTTTCCGCTTGATTTAATTGCAATAAAAGCACTTGGAAAAGATGGGGAAGATAAACACTCACAAATGGGCGGCTGTTTCTCCCGCCAGGGAAGATCGGCCAGCCGCGCTCCTTGGCTTGCGAGATTTCAAGCTAAAAACCAGCAGCTCTCGAGAGATTGGCAGCGCGTACTTTACATAATACCTATTATCGGACGTAATATTCATCAGAGGACTGTAGTCAGCGAAAGCCGTCTTTGACCCGCTGATCCGCCTTCTCTGTTTATGACTTGATTTCCCCCTTCATGCCCCGGCACCCCGTAAGAGGCATAGTTAGCAAAAAGAAGCTGCCTGTTTTGCCGCACGAGAGATGCAGCCCTTTGCATACCAGCAAAGCAAATCGCCACTGCAGCTCTGCTAAATCATTT
>Ga0123356_10006194_pt1 | contig 12111 bp, 13 predicted proteins | sample TergutEmb28metaG_2_FD_92546 | JGI IMG/M metagenome (GOLD analysis project Ga0123356, IMG submission 92546) | Embiratermes neotenicus P3 segment gut microbial communities from Petit-Saut dam, French Guiana - Emb289 P3 | ecosystem: Host-associated > Arthropoda: Insects > Digestive system > Gut ... | reverse complement strand
TGTTTGCTATCCAGCCCTGCGGAATGTCGATCGCAAAACCAAACCTGTCGTTTACCAGAACCTGACTTGGCGCATCCGGCATAAACGAATACGAATTTATGAAGTCCCACAAATGTTCCTCGGAATACGAGTAAGCCAGCCTGCCGCCTTCAAAATAAGTATAATCATATTCTATCGCTATCCTGACTGGATTCACGCGGCCATACCCGCTTCCCGGAAAATATTCCGTCATAAGCCTGTCAAATTCATGTTGGCTGGCGGACCTTCCGTCTATAGTAAACTCCTCGCCACTCGTTAAATGGTTATACCTTGACGAAAAATTAAGTGCAATTGCATTATCAGCAAAGCCCTGGTCTAAATTTGTGTCCTTATCCGACCTGTATATCATGCCCCCGTAAGTGTCAGAAGAGCCCATCGCGCTGATAAAACCCCAGGCATAACTATCGTCGCTCTGTCTCCTGAACAGGTTTATTTCATTGATATTGCACGGGCCTCTGAAAAACTCATATAAGCCGTCATCCCCGATAGTTAAGATGCGTACGTACTCTGACGAGCCAGCGCCATCACCAAAGATAAAAAGCTCCGGAGTCCCGTCAAAATTCAGATCGGCAAGCATAAAACCCGTGAGTAAGAAAGGGTACTGGCTGTCATGTATGGGAGGCCAGGCGCCGTAGTGGGCATAATGATGCGCCGCCTCAATAACCTCCATATATGCGAACTTCCATCTCATTTCGCGCCAGTATGCAAGCATGTCCTGGGCGTAGTCGTATTCGATTTCCTCGACCTCCATCTCACCGGTAAGGGAGTTTATCAGAATGCTGGAGTACGTAATGGCGTCTCCATACCAGTGTAGTTCGAAATGATAAAGCTCGATGCCTTCTGCCCATTCGCTTTTGTGCTGGCTAACCTCGCCGCTGCCCTCGAATTTGTATCTTTGTGAAATCAAATCTAGCGCCTCTTCGGCGCTAAGTATTATTTCCGGCTCCGGCGATGCCTGATTATTTGAAGCTGCATTCGCATTATCCCGAGGTTCGTCAAGAAAACTACGTGTTCTTCTTGATCCCTGATCGTCAGCAGGGCTATTGTCGTTGCATGCAACGCAAACAAAAAGCACTGCAACGAGGCAAAGTACAAGCAGCTTTTTTCTTTTTGAAATAATTCCAAAGTTAGGCATAAACACCAATCCCTTCATTACTTTGTGGCAAGCTGTATTCGTAATGAAAGAATAGCAGAAAACCTCGCTTCCCGCCCTACCCGCTATGGGTAGTTATTTTAAAAATCCCCTCAGGATATCAGACTTTCTGACTTCCTGAGGGGACTTTTCAACAGTATCTCAAGTGAACAGCCATCTGAGATTGCGGCTTCCGTGGACGATGCGGTAGACGGTGACGGCTTTCTCTTCATCGTTCACCTTATACAACGCGAGGTATTTGCCCGAAACTAGTACACGAAAACCCTGGGAGGAAAGATAATCGTCCCTTGCTGTTGGAGCGCTGTACGGAAAATCGCGCAGACGCGCCAAATCGGATTCTATCTTGTTTAGAATGCGTTCCGCACTTCGCGGCGCGTTTGCTTCCTCCGATATGTACATTAAGATATCCAGCATATCATCTCGCGCCAACTGAGTGTAATTCAGGCTGTACATATCGTTATCCATGGGTATTGAGCCTTTCGCGCAACTCTTTGAACAGTTCGTCGTGCGATAAAACAGGCTCTCCAGCATCTATCTGGCGTTGCGCTGCCGCCAGCTTATCATATAGTTCAAGGCGCGCGACAAGTCGGGCATAGTCTTGAGCGCGCAGCAGTACAAGGTCTTCGTAACCGTTTCTGGTAATAAACACCGGTTCGCGCTCGTTCCTGCATAGTTCAGCTATTTCATTAAAATTGCTTTGGCATTTTGATACCGGTCGGATAGTCATGGAATATACCCCCTGAATTAATGGTATAATTATACCATGTATATAAGATGTTGTAAACAGAAGTATATACTAAGATATAAATATCCCCTCAGGATTTCAGACCTGCTGATTTCCTGAGGGGAGTTTGTTTGTGTTGCTTGCTATGGCATTCTTTCAATTTTCGGGTCTCTGCCTGTCTCGTCAGTGAACCGACATTCGGCTATTGGGGCAATCCTGTCCGAACGCGTAACATCAGGCCATTTTTTTGTTTTGGACTGCGCCGATGATGTAAATTATCGGGAGTACCAGGCCTATGCCCATGCTGGCTGCGTTGAAATCGTTGCCGCCAGACACGTTCAGGATATTGCCGATGACGGAAAGTACAATGATTATTACGCCGAATACGATACACGTGCCTGCTTTTTCCGGATTCGCGGCGTTTTTGACGCCCATGATGCCGGCGATAAGCTGGATTATGCCGCTGAATAGCACCAGGACTGACGAGAGCATCAGCAGGCTTGTGTTAGCCTCGTCACCTAGCAGAAGCGCGAGGGCGCCGACACCTATTACTGCAAGGACTCCCAAAATAATGCTGATAGCTCCGCCGATGATCATGATAATGCCCGATACCTTTAGCAGCTTGTTTGACTTTTGCTCCATCTTCCTCTTCCTCCCTAATTCACAATTCATAATTCATAATTCATAATTATTTCCAGAAATGCTATGCTGGAGCTTTCATCTTTCGACTGTAACCACGGGCGGCCGAGGACGTCCGCCCCTACAATCAAAACACCCGTCTCCTGACCACTTTACGCTTTACACTTTACACTTACACACTAGACTCCCGGCCACTTAACTCCCCACGCCGCCAACGTGGCGTCTGCTCTTGCTTTCCATGCCGTGCGGTCGCCGTACTGCATGCGCTCTATTGCTGCAGCCGCTTCGCCGGCTTTTTCTTCCATGTCTTCGCTTCCTGACGCCGCAGCCTTGACCGCAGAACCTGCCGCCTTGACGGCGTTTATCTGGTTTTTCCATGTAGCGCCGATATTGCCGAGCGTCTTCTGGATTCCATAAAGCTTGTTGAAGTATTTATCGATACTATGATGATCGGCTTTGTTCCTGATCCTGACGCTGAAATCTGATTCTCCGGGAGTGTCCCAGAAGTAGTAGTGGCAGTGGTGGGTGTTCTCAAGCTTGCTGGTTTTGGTGTTTGGATCGCGTCTCATCTCCGACCCCTTTTCATACTCGTAAGAGTAAAGATCGGCAATCCGGAAAATACAGGCCTGCTCTACATAGCTGACAAAAATGAAGTACTTTTTCCCGATGCGGACTCTGGCTATCAAGCCGAGGTCCTCATAAACCCTGAGACCGCCGATTTGCTTGAACTTCGCCTTCGGCTTGGCTTTCCAGAGAAACTTTTTGAAAATCTCCGTGTCGTTTTCGACCTGTTTGATATGCTCCTGCAGCGCCGGAAAGTTTCCATGCATGAAATCATAGCCTTTCATGGCCTTCTTCTGGCATACTTTGCGGCATATAACAGTCCCGTCAGCCATTTTCACTTGCCCCGTCAGACCGACTTCCGTACCGCAGATCGCGCATGGTTTCTTATCCAGTATTCCCATTGTAAATACCCCCAATTCATTTTTTTTGATTCTGTGATTACATTTTAAACAGTTTTTTTTATTCCCGCCCTACCCGCAGCGGGTAGTTTTTTAAGCAAAAAAACTACCCGTGGCGGGTAGGGCAAACAGAAAGAGAATCATTTACAATACGAATATCCGGAAAGATTATTTTAAAGGAGAGAAAACAAAATGGGTAATAAGAATGTGAGGTCGCGCAGGCTGATAGTATTGCTGGTTACCATATCAATGCTTATGACAATGCTTCCGCTTCTTTTTTTGCAGGGGCTGGCATACACCAATACGACCGCTATACTGGAGATACCCTATACTAAAACAGTCGCTCTTGGGGGTAATGCCGCGCCGGGTCAGGAAAATTTCGCATTTGAGTTTGCCACGCCCAGGTCTGGCTTCTCCTTGGACCCGTACGTGATCACCACTAATGGCGCAGGTTCTCACACTGGAAACATAATCATCGATATCACACGTCAGGATGTTTACGATTACATCTTCACCTTCGGATTTGATTTATGGGAAAGGGATGACGGCAAAGCAGGCTGGGAGTATTCCAAGTCGCGGTGGTTCGTGAAGCCGTACTATGATCAGAGCGGTAATATCCAATACACAATTCGCCAGTACGCAGGTGATAGCATGCTTGACGATTCGGAGCGTGTCGCTTTTACGAACACTTATACTGCGAACACAGTCACGCTTGAGATACCTTATACAAAAATCATCGCGCTGGGGGGCAATGCAGCCCCTGGACGGGAAGAGTTCACGTTTGAGTTTGTTACGCCCAGGTCTGGCTTCACCTTAGACCCGTACGTAATCACCACTAATGGCGCAGGCTCTCACACAGGAAACATAGTCATCGATATCACACGTCAGGACGTTTACGATTACATCTTCACCTTCGGATTCGATGTATACGAAAGGGATGGCGGCAAAGCAGGCTGGACGTATTCCAAGACTGCATGGTACGTTAGGCCGTATTTTGGTCAGCAACAGGAACTCCGATACGTGATTCGCGAGTACGCAGGTGATAGCATGCTTGACGATTCGGAGCGGGTCGCTTTTACAAACACATACACAGCAAACTTGACCACATCGACGCTCACAGCGCTCAAGACGGATGCAGAGGGCGTGCCTCTCGCGGGGGCCACGCTTCGTTTGGAAGGCGCCACCGAGGCAGGCGTCCCGCGCATACACGATGTCGTCTCAAATGCCAGCGGCGTTGCGACTTTCACTGCCGAACCCGGGACATATACGCTGTCGGAATTCGCCGCGCCCTCCGGCTACAATCCTACGGACGACAAGTATACTATATTCATATGGGAAGGCGGGCTTGTGTACATGGACATGGGTCCAAACCGCAATCCTGCACCCTACGAACCTGTCACCTTCGTAAACAGACCGATTCCAACCCTTAATATGGACGACCATTTCGCCTATATGCAAGGATACCCCGACAATACGTTCGGGCCAAGCAGGAATATGACGCGGGCTGAAGCCGTCGTTATGTTCTCCCGCCTACTGAATGAGTCAATGGATCTCGACAAGGATCATAGAAGCAATCACTATCCTGACGTTCCCGCAACCGCATGGTATGCAAACCAGGTAGGTTATATGCATTCGCTGGGCGTGCTAAGAGACTATTCCCGGGACGGCAGGTTCCGCCCGAACGAACCGGTCACGCGTGCAGAGTTCGCTACGCTGGCGGCGCATTTCGACAACCTGGCTTTGACAAGCACAAACAGGTTCACTGACGTTGCAAACAACCATTGGGCGGTGAGGTATATAAACTCTGCTGCGGAAAAAGGGTGGATACTCGGTTACCCTGACAATACGTTCAGGCCGGAAGCAAGCATTACGCGTGCTGAAGTCGTCACTCTTGTGAATCGTATTCTGAACAGGACCGCCGATGAAGCCTACGTAAGATCAAATGCAGCGTCACTCCCGCGCAGCTTTTCAGATATCGCAAGCACACACTGGGCATATATGGCTGTTATGGAAGCATCAATAGCGCACGATTTCATAAGAGAGGGCACTGCCGAAAGATGGACGGCTGTACGTAGCGACTAAATTGAGTTGATATCTGATAGAGTAAAGTGTAAAATAATGATTATAAAGTGCCGGGTGCGATCGCCATACGCGAACAAACGATCAATCCCGGACGGCCTGGGGGAAAGGAGGAAGTATTGTTATGCGGAGAAAGGGTAGTTCCGATGATGGTTTTGTTCTCTGTTTTTTATTCAACCTGCTATTTAATTTCTGGTGGGGGATACTTGCGTTTATTCTATGGATTTTGTACCTGTTGCTTGGAATACCTCTCTATTGGACGCTTATTGCGACGCTCGTCTGGTTTGGCGTTGCGTTATTCAGCACATGGTTTGTGACCTGGGCAGTGAATAATGGAAATGAGCCGACGCCGCACAGAGAGAACCTAAACCCCTATTCCGCAAAAAACTCCGAAGTTTTCAAGGATGTAAATATTCCTGATAAAACCTTGGACACGCCGCAGGAAATCGAGCAGGAATCAGGGTTGGAATCTGACCCCGATTGTTTGGACAAAGACGAAAAAGGAAAAACTACCCGCTGCGGGTAGGGCGAAAAAAGAGAGATATCGTTATAATCTTAAGAACACCAATTATGAGAGGAGCAGCATCATGGGACTTATTAAAGCAGCTTTAGGAGCAGCCGGGGGAGTGATGGCAGATCAATGGAAAGAATATTTCTATTGCGAAGCGCTTCCGACAGACGTACTGTTGACAAAAGGGCAAAAACGCCAATCCAGCCGCAGCGCTAATACAAAAGGTTCCGACAATATCATTTCCCAGGGCTCGATAATAGCAGTGGCCGACGGCCAGTGCATGATAATAGTGGAGCAGGGCAAGGTTGTTGATATCTGCGCCGAGCCGGGCGAATTCACATACGACAATTCCACAGAGCCGTCGATATTCAGCGGCAGCCTGAGCTCGTCGATCCCGGGAGTATTAAAAAACATCGGGAAGCGTTTCACCTTCGGCGGAGAAGCGCCAAAGGATCAGCGCGTCTATTATTTCAATACAAAGGAACTTATCGGGAACAAATACGGCACGGCCTCGCCGGTCCCGTTCCGTGTGGTTGACACCAATATCGGCCTGGACGTTGACATATCTATCCGCTGCTTCGGCGAATACAGCTACAGGGTAGTAAACCCCATTCTGTTTTATACAAATGTCAGCGGTAATGTGGAAGCAGAATATAAGCGCGAGCAGATCGACAGCCAGCTTAAAACTGAGCTGCTTACCGCCCTGCAGCCTGCATTTGCAAAAATCTCTGCAATGGGCGTCCGCTATTCGGCGCTGCCGGGTCATACAGTCGAGCTTGCCGATGCGCTTAATGAAGTCCTGAGCGCGAAATGGAGCGACCTGCGTGGCATATCCATCGTTTCTTTCGGAGTCTCGACCGTCAAAGCGTCGGAAGAAGACGAAAACATGATAAAGGAACTGCAGCGCACAGCCGTCATGCGGAACCCGAACATGGCAGGTGCTACTCTTGTAGCCGCTCAAGCCGACGCGATGAGAGCCGCAGCAGCCAACGAAGGCGCAGGCCCTGCTATGGCGTTTATGGGCATGAACATGGCAGGAAACGCAGGCGGAATGAACGCGCAAAACCTGTTTGCGATGGGGCAGCAGCAAGATATGCAGCAGCAACAGCAGATGCAGCAGCAGCAACAAATGGCGCCGCCTCCGCAGCAGGCGCCCGCCCCGGCAGGATGGACTTGTTCGTGCGGTCAGGCCGGCAACACAGGGAAATTCTGTTCCGAGTGCGCATCGCCGCAACCGCAGGCGCCGGGTACCTGGACATGCGAGTGCGGAACGGCAAATACCGGAAAATTCTGTTCAGAGTGCGCCAAACCATCGCCCTCGGCAGACTGGACCTGCACCTGCGGGGCAGTAAATTCAGGCAAATTCTGCTCCGAATGCGCAAGCCCGAGATCTTAAGAAGTGTAAAATGTAAAGTGTAAAATGTAAAGTGGTCAGGGGTCAGGGGTCAGGGGTCAGCTGAAGGCATAAGATACTGCATATCTGGAAATAATTATGAATTATGAATTATGCATTATGAATTAAGCATTAAGCATTAAGCATTAAGCATTAAAGTAGTGGGGTGGTTACATGTCAACTCAAGTAACGAATTACCAATGCCCAAACTGCACGGGGCCGCTAAAATTCGTCGGCGAAACCGGACAGTTGGGATGCGAATACTGCGGAACGCAATATGAAGTCGCTGTCATTGAGCAGATGTTTGCTGACAAGGAAGAGGCGGCCGCAGCCGCCGGGACTGAGCCGCAATGGGATCTGTCGATGGCCGGCGGAGAATGGAGCCCGGAGGAAGCGGCCAACATGAGAGGGTATATATGCCCTTCGTGCGCGGCTGAGATCATCACCGACGCAACAACGGCTGCAACATCCTGCGTATACTGCGGCAACCCGACCGTCGTGCCCGGCCAGTTCTCAGGCCAGATGCGGCCTGATTTAGTAATCCCGTTCAGGCTGGACAAAAATGCTGCCATTGCAGCGCTCAAGGAATACTACAAGGGCAAGAAATTCCTGCACAAATCCTTTGCGGATGCAAACCACATCGACGAGATCAAGGGCATCTATGTGCCGTTCTGGCTCTTTGACGGTGAATCCTATGCAAACATGCGCTTCCGTGGCACAAAGGTGCGCACTTTTAAGCAAGGCGAATACGAAATCACGGAAACAGATCATTTCCGCGTCGTGCGCGAAGGAAACGTAGCGTTCGAGAAGGTTCCGGTCGACGGATCCAGTAAGATGCCGGACGCGCATATGGACGCGATCGAGCCGTATGACTACAGGGATTTGACGCCGTTCTCAACAGCATATCTTCCGGGTCACCTTGCCGACAAATACGACATCGACGCCGACACATGCAGCCAGCGCGCCAATAAACGCATAAAAGCCAGCACCGAACAGGCGTTTGCTTCAACGACGACAGGGTATTCCAGCCTTATCACCGAACACTCAGTATTCAATTTACAAAAAGGTGACGTCAAATACGCGTTGCTGCCGGTCTGGATGCTCCACACAAAATGGTCCGGAAATGACTATCTCTTTGCGATGAACGGCCAGACAGGAAAGCTCATAGGCGATTTGCCGGTTGACAAGGGATTGTACTGGAGCTGGTTTGCAAAGCTTGCCGTGCCGATAGCGGCAGTGCTGGCAGTGCTGCTGTTCGTAATATAGCGGCGGGGGGTGGATACAATGATGAAAAAAACATTTATCGCTTTATTGCTGTCTTTATTACTCGCCCTGGCTTTTGTACCGGTTGCGTCCGCGCTTGATCTGGATCTGGTCGAAGACTTGGCGGGTGTCCTCACATATGAGGAATTGGATGAGCTGCTCTGGCTTGCGGAGGAGATATCCAAAGACCACAGGTGCGACGTCATTATCGTGACAATGCAGGAAATGCCCGATGGCGACAACGCCTATGAGTTTGCTAGGTTTGTCTTCAGGAACTACAACTACGGTTACGGCGCCGACAGAAGCGGAGTCATGCTTTTCCTGAGCGTAGCGGAGCGTGATTTCGCACTTATCGCGAACGGCTTCGGCAACACAGCCTTTACAGACCACGGCAAGGATGTAATGCTCGACAAGCATATTCTGCCGCTCTTGGGCGAAAACAAGTATTTCGAGGCGTTCAGCGCGTATCTTAATAAAGCAGACGAGTTTCTCCAAATGGCGCGCGACGGCAAGCCTTTTGACGAGGCCGACTCAGGATCAATTATTTTCAAGCTCGCTGTTACTATTCTGCTGCCGCTGCTTGTAGCCTTCATCGTATGTTCGATGTGGAAAAAACAAATGAAGACAGCTGTAACGGCAAAAACCGCAAGTTACTACATCCCTGACGGCGGGTTCAGGCTGACAGGCCAGGTTGACATGTTCCTCTACAAGACAAGGACGAAAACCAAGATTCAAAAGACTTCGTCATCGTCCGGCGGAGGAGGCACCACAAGAGACAGCAAAGGTTTCTCAGGCCGCAGCGGAAAGTTTTAACCGCAAATCCGGTTCGTTTGTTAGCTGATACATGCCTTGATCGGATTTGCGGATGCAAAGGGGGGCGATTATTTGTATGGTGTTGACGACCTTCTCAACAAGCTAAGTGAAATCGAATGCCTGATACTAAGATACACGAACCCCGATGGTTCATGCAGTTTTGATGCTGAACGTGTCTACATGAGCCTGGAGATTGCCCTAAGGGCGCTTTCGTCGGGGACCAAAGCTTAATGCATAATGCTTAATGCTAAATTTGGACGAGAGTATCGATAGAGCTGGGGTAAAAAAGAAAAGGAGCAAGCGGTTTTTCTGCCTGCTCCTTATCTATAAACAATTATCACAGCAAAATCTAAACGATACCCTCGTCGCACATCTCAATAAAGCTCTTTATATAGTTTTCAAGAAACTCGATTTGGCGGCTCGTCAGATTAGATATGTTTTGATTGAGTATCAGTGCATCGGCCCCTGTATACTCGCCTGAAAGCAGATAATCAGCACTTACATCCAGCGCCTTCGCGATTTTTAATAAGTTTCCGGCTCCCGGCTCGCGCAAACCGTTTTCGATCCTGGAAACAGTCTGCTTCGTTATTTCAGCCTTTTCTGCCAGTTGTTCCTGAGATAGCCGGAGGGTTTTGCGTCTTTCGTGGATGCGCCTGCCCATCTCAGCAAGAAAAGCCTCCCCCACACGGCTCACCTCCAAATGGATTCTGGTCACACCCATCGCCCAGACAAACATGTGACCTGTTACATAATATACCGTTTATTTCAGATGTTCGAGAACATTAAGGTGACAAAGGTTGCCAATGTGTTGTATAATGCAGATATGGGGGAAAAGTTTGCCTTTTTTAGCCCTTTGGTCTGCTTGTTTAAAGCAGAATGTCATAACGTGGAGACAAACGGTTATTGACGTTCGTGTCAAATGCATCTATATTAAAAGCAGTGCGCCATATAATTGCCGCCTCAGAAATAATAAGTGCGGCAGCACGACACAATTATACAATACGACATTGTTCGGGATATATTACAATTCGGAGGTAGACTGCATGTCAAAACACCGACGGGTCAGAGGAATTAGCTTAACTATATGCCTCTTTGTTCTAGCCGGAATGCTCGCCGTGAGTTTATCAGGATGCGGCAATAGCGACATCCTCGACCCAAAAAACCCGGTCACCCTTACCTTATGGCATACCTACGGCCAGCAACTGAACGAGCGCATGAGGGAATTGGTTGACGAGTTTAATGAAACGGTCGGCGCCGAAAGAGGAATTTTCATTCAAACAACATATATCGCTGACGCAAGGGAAGTGAATGAAAGGCTCCTGATGGTGGTCAACAGAGATCCCGGCGCGCCGCCGCTTCCCGATATAGCCCTCATCTACCCCAGAATAGGGGTGTCACTCGTTGGGGCGGATCTGCTGATGGACTTTTCCACCCAGTTTACGGACGAAGAATTGTCGGCTTATGTACCCTCCTTCATTGAGGAAGGGAGGCTGGGTAGCGATGCTATATACATAATGCCGATCGCGAAGTCAACCGAAGTGCTATATCTTAACTCTACGATTTTTAACCGTTTCGCAAATGAAACAGGTGTAGATTTATCCTGGTTAGAGACATTCGAAGGGATCGGGCGCGTTGCCGAAATGTATTATGATTGGAGCGGCGGAATAAACTTCTTTTATCCCGAGTATCTGTTTAACTCGGCGCTGACCGGGTTTGAGCAACTCGGCGGGGAATTCATCTCTGACGGAAGACTTAATCTTGATTCGCCGTTATTTCAGCGGATATGGGGCGCGTACTACCCGCTGGCAGTAAAAGGCGGTGTTGCGATTTTTGACAATTACGGAAACTTCCTTATGGCCTCCGGCGACTTAGTTTTAGTTGCCGGTTCGTCCGCGAGCGTAACGTTTTACCCTGAATCGGTCACCTATGCCGACAACACAAGAGAAGAATGCGAGCTTGTCATATTGCCTTACCCTGTTTTTGAAGGCGGCCGGAATGTCGCCATACAGCGAGGTGCGGGGATGAGCGTCTTCAAGTCTGACGCAACGAGGGAATACGCCGCAGGCGTTTTCATAAAATGGCTGACGGCCCCTGAACAGAATATGCGCTTCACCCGGCAGACCGGGTATATGCCCGTAACAGAAGCTGCCTTCAGGGATTTTATGGCAGATGACCCCGAAAACGTCCCGACTGATATAATCAGAAGGCATTATGAGACGCTTATCTTTATGCAGGAAAACTATACATTCTTCGTCCCGCCGGTTTTTGACGGATTTGAGGAAATGCAGAGAAACTATAGCCAGAGGCTGCTCCAAACGGCAGAGAGCTCTCGGCGGGAATACCTTGGCCTTCTTGAAACGCTGGAGCCCGCCGCCGCATTCGAGGAAGCAAGACGCGGAGTCTTTGAATCATTCATCGCCGGCTGACAACGTTCGCCCGCCGCGACCCCCGTCCCTAATTAAGCATTAAGCATTAAGCATTAAGCATTGTATCACCCGTAGGGGCGAACTGTGTTCGCCCGCAAAACCTTGGAGG
>Ga0123356_10006193_pt1 | contig 12114 bp, 6 predicted proteins | sample TergutEmb28metaG_2_FD_92546 | JGI IMG/M metagenome (GOLD analysis project Ga0123356, IMG submission 92546) | Embiratermes neotenicus P3 segment gut microbial communities from Petit-Saut dam, French Guiana - Emb289 P3 | ecosystem: Host-associated > Arthropoda: Insects > Digestive system > Gut ... | reverse complement strand
GGTTTCCAACCCGGATAAATCCAGTAGACACTTGAGAGAATACTGGCTACACAGGCTATGGTCAAAAGCGCGTTAAAGATCAAAGTTAAACTAAAAATTTTTTTGCTAATTATCCAAACACGACTCATGACTTGTCCTCATTAAATCAAAATTAGAACCAATACGATATGAACATTATGGCTGTACCTCTTTATGTTTGAGGGCAAACTACTAGGCCAGTTTGAAACTAAACCCAAATAAGTCGGTCTATTGCCTATAGGTTTGGACAATGAGGATATCGAGGTACGCTGAGGCCAAAGGCGGGGAAATTTAAGCTGGAGGCTTGTGAGTGCTTTTTCCGCTACTGAGTCCACTCTTCAAATTATTTTACTACTAAATAGTTTGTTAACGTTACTACAGCAAGAGTTTTATCAAACTTTAACAATAGAGCGTTGTCTAATGTCTATGGGGGGCTTGGTGATTTCAGATACTGTTTGGTTTACCGTTAAAGAGCAGCGGTGGAAAATTGGTTTTTTTGGCAGATTTTTTTGGACTGGAGAAGAACAGTTTTGGGACTCAGATAACTGCACCATCAGTATTGCAAGGACCCTCAAAGAACAATGTCTAATTGTAGTTCGAAGTAGTCAAACCAAGTACAGTCATTACATGCAAAAAGATGTAGTGCTTCGCTATATGCTTGGCTTTGAGATCTCAGCTATACCCCAAGAACCCCATACAGAAACCTATACCGCCCGAAATAATATTTCTAAAAAAAGAAACGGTCCAAAAGAGCGCTGGGTCCTGCAGCTTGACGGTAAACATTGGATCTGGGAGTGGGCTCAAAAAGGTAAAGACATTAAAAACTCCACAATCTATCGACTGTACCGCGAAATAGTTGATGAATTAACAAATCGTTTTATACATCCCGACAATATCTTTAAAACACAAGTTGAGATGCCATCTGTAGATCTGATTCCAGTTATATATCAACCCAGTGTTGATGCTTTAGATAATTTTGTACGTGAAGTTCACTGTGCCAAAAACACTCCAAATCCCGATGGATCCTACACAATGGAGGTCTCTATTCTCTTTAACAATGAACGTCTTCGTCAACATGGTATCTTGAACTCAATCTATGAATGCATTCGGCGTATCATCTATGGCAGAATAATGGATCTTGAATCCTTCCAAATCACCATAGCCAAAAACCCTGCAGATAACCACTTTCTCTTTGAGGGTATCTACAGCGGTAATAACGAACTTAACGCTGACTCTATTCATGGAGACAAAGCACCTCCCCCTCCCCCCAAACGTCCCATAAAGTACTACTTCATTAACCAGTCTCATCCCGTTGTGTTTATCAACACATCCAATCATGCAATGGCTGAACATGACACAAACAATCGTCTCTGGAAATGGGAATACCTCCCCTGGTTATCTGATGCACCCATAAAATTCGGTTCTATGACACGAAAAGAACTCGAGGCAAACCTCAAAAAATCTAAAGCTACTTGAGCATACATTAGTTAGTGTGAAAGATCGTGAGATCTCACTTGTTAGGTTGTGTCTGTAATGGTGTTTTGTCAATTTCTGTGTCTGTTATGCTCTTTGGGTTTTATGGTTCTTGTTGCCGGTTTAGGTAAGATGTGAATAACACTTAATAATGCCCTGCGGTTCTCAGATAGTGAGGAAACGAAAGCTTGATTCTCACTGATATCGTAGAAGTCCTTTATGCTCCACGTAAAGCATTCAAGCGTGTCGTCGCAAACCCCAAGTATCTTGGTGCAATTATAATATTTCTTCTCTTTGTTGGTCTTCAAGTTGGTTACGCTATTGGTCAATTCAGTAAGATCGAGTTGGAGCAGACTCAGCCTGTTAGCGGGGTAATCCAGACTTTTACAAATGCCACCAGCTGGGCGGCGGCTCCAAATGTGGATTTAACCAACAACTTTGATGATTACTACAACAACACTGTTTTCATAGCTAATTTGTTACGTCCCCCAACTGACCCCTTGGCGTATTATCCACTTTTTGGAAATTTTAGCCTCCAGATAGATGCGGCAGATACCAATACTGTCTCAGCCGCATTGATTGATACAACTGATGTAGACTGTACTGAAAATGGTTTTCAAAATCTTACCTTAAACGTAAAGCTAGTTCAACCCCAATTTGCGCCCCAAACCGCCACCCTAACCCTCTACTCACTTGCTGAGAGCAACTACTATACCTATGACCTAACAAGCGATTTAGCCGCTGCTTCAGCTATCAACCAATGGGGTAACTTAACTATCCAAGTAGGACCCAATGCACAAGGCTGGAGCGAAACCGGCAACCCCCAGTGGAATAATATAACCTCGCTGTCTCTTCAATTCGACTATCCTGAGAGCCAAAACATAACGATTCGTATAGGCGCATTATTCTTCCGCGGGCTATACCTAACTCCGATGGAATACAACAGCGTTGGTCTACTTGTACAGTTTATTCAGGTGTATTCCTTGCAGTTTGGCTTCACATGGTTGCTTCTAAGTATCTTTATCTATCTACTATGCCGTGGTCTAAAAAGTCCGGTTCTCTGGAAACCGCTCTTTATTGTAATGGGTTTTGCCATGATGGTTATGGTAATACGGGCGGCCATAAGTGTAATTGCAACAGTTGCTATGCCCTCGCTCTACTATCCCTTTGATGTCTCGTTTGGCACTCTCTTTGACCCTCTTGGTGTATTGTACTATCCTGCAAGTGCAATTCCTGCGCTTCTTCCCCAGTCACAGGTAAGTCTTGCCGCTATAGATGCATCTTTGGTTGTCTTCCGCGGTATTATCACAACTGTATTTGTTGCATCCTACGTTTGGCTGGTAGCGCTGGGTGCTTTTGCTATCAAAGCAATAAAAGCACAACCCCCAATCACCCAATCAGCTACCCCATCAGAATCTCTGACAACTGCGAATGCGGCTCAAGTGTCTGACTCGGAATTCTCAACTATAAAAGCCGTCTTGATCTCTGCTCTGAGTGTAGCCATCACACTTGCATTATTGTGGCTTATCCTAGGCGTTGTCTAAACGTCGACCTTTTCTATTTTCTTTTTGTATTCGGTAACTATTGGGCAAGATTTATATCACACAAAGGAGAAAAAGCGTTAAGCGAACAGCTAGAAGTGAAGTAAATTGGTTGATATAAAAGACTTAGTCGATGGAATGAAACGGGTTGACGTAGAAGGTAAAATCGTTGAAAAAGGTGACCCGCGTGAAGTTAAATCACGATTCAAAGATGAAACTTACCGGATAGTTGACGCCGTTCTCGCAGACGAATCCGGCAGCATAAAATTAACCCTGTGGAACGAACAAATCGAGCAGGTAAACGTGGGCGACAACATTAAAATCGAAAACGGCTACATAACCAGCTTTAAAGGCGAAACACAGCTCAACACCGGCAAATTCGGCAAACTCTCCATTTCCTAAACGCTCCCTTTTTAGAGCAATTCATTTTCTACCCAAAACAACTATTGCTAATGGAAGTTGATTTGCAAATCCTCTTCACTCTATTTGTTTATGCATTAAAAGCTTGCCGATTATAGATGGTCAGCAGTTTAATTGTTACTTACTGCAAAAATTGTCAAGTGTTATGTGTTGGTGGGGTGCTCATTTAATTTATCTTATGTGCCTAAAATTGTCTGGTTTATAGACAAAACCTATTAATTTAGATGACGGGGTCATTGTCGTTTGTAGGGAAGAAAAGTGCAGTTTGAGCTTGTTTCGCCGTACAAGATTTCTCCAGGCCAGCAGATTGCCCTTGACCAGTTAGAGGCGAGCTTTAAAACCAAAGATAAACAAACGCTTCTGGGTATAACCGGCAGCGGTAAAACCTTTGTTATGGCAAATCTCATCAACCGGTTACAGAAACCCACGCTGATCTTGGCACACAACAAAATCCTAGCCGCCCAGCTCTTTGGTGAACTCAAAGAACTCTTTCCCCACAACCGTGTAGAATTTTTCATATCATTCTATGATTACTACCAACCTGAATCGTATCTGCCGGCACAGGATATGTATATCGAAAAAGACAGCACAGTCAATGACGAGATTGAAAAAATGCGCATGCATGCTGTCTCAAGTATTGTTAGCAGAAATGATACAATCATTGTGGCCTCAATTAGCTGTATCTACAGCTTAGGTAACCCTGATGATTTTCGCACCATGGCTATTGAGCTTAAAACCGGTCTTCCTCTGAGCCGAACCCATTTTATCCACTCATTAATAGACATGCAATATGAGCGTAACGATCAGGTGCTAGAACCCGGGCGATTTCGTGTCCGCGGAGACACAATTGATATAGTGCCCTCATATGAAAACGATATTTTGCGAGTCGAAATAAGTGCCAATACAATTTCTAAAATCAAAGAAGTTCATCGCATAACCGGCAACGTACAAAACACCCTTGACAAACTCACCCTCTACCCCGCAAGACAATACGTGGTTCCCGAAGAAAAACACGCCCAAGCAATAGAGAACATCGAACAAGAACTCAAAGAACAACTAAAAGGGTTACCGCCCCTTGAAGCCCAGCGCCTAAAACAGCGAACCAACTATGATTTAGAGATGATCCGCGAAATCGGCTTCTGTTCAGGTATGGAGAACTATAGCCGCCACTTCGATGGACGCAAACCCGGTGAACCCCCATTCACCTTAATTGACTACTTCCCAAAAGACTTTCTACTAATTATCGATGAGAGCCACCAAACCATTCCCCAAGCAAGAGGTATGTACAATGGTGACTATAGCCGCAAAAAAAACCTCGTCGACTTTGGTTTTCGTCTCCCAAGTGCACTAGACAACCGTCCTCTACAGTTTAACGAATTTGAGCACAAAATGGGTCGCGTTCTTTTTGTATCAGCAACCCCCACTGAATACGAACTAGAAAAAAGCGGCGCCCCAATCGAGCTAATTACCCGACCCACCGGCCTGCTAGATCCCGAGGTAGAGATGCATCCCATCGAGGGCCAAATGCAACACCTAATGGCTGAGGCAAAACAAACCATCGAACGCGGCGACCGCGTCTTGATAACAACCCTAACCAAACGCATGGCCGAAGACCTGACCGATTACCTTGTCAAAGAAGGCTTCCGCGTCCGATATATGCACAGCGAAATCGAAAGCCTCGATCGTATCGAACTTGTGCGCCAACTCCGCGTCGGCGAATTTGACATACTTGTGGGTATAAACCTGCTCCGAGAAGGCCTAGACATCCCCGAAGTCGCAACCATATTTATCCTCGACGCCGACAAAGAAGGCTTTCTGCGCGACGAACGCAGTCTCATCCAAACCATAGGCCGGGCCGCCCGAAACGTCAACGGAAAAGTCATCCTCTACGCAGACAACCAAACCAAAAGCATCAAACGCGCCATGGAACTCACCTACTACCGCCGCAACTTCCAAAAACGCTACAACCAACAACACGGCATCACCCCCCAAACCATCATCAAAGCCGTCACCATAAAAGAAAACACCATCAAAGGCACCAAACACCTCGCCAAATCTGATATCCAACGTCAAATCGCTGAATTAGACGCCAAAATGCGTGAAGCCGCCGAAAAATTAGAGTTCGAAAAAGCTATCGAGCTTCGTGATGCCCTTGCTGAACTACAAAAGGCGCTGTCCACAAGATAGAAAAACCGGGTCTAACCCAGAAATTTAATTGTTTGGTGCAATAAGGTTCTAATCTTGCGAGCTAAAACAGATAGACTCTGCAAATCAGGCGAAAGGCAATGCGCGACAATATTTCAGTTAAAGGTGCCCGAGAGCACAACCTTAAAAACATCGATTTAGAGTTGCCCCGCAACAAACTCATAGTTATAACTGGACTCTCCGGTTCAGGCAAATCTACCTTAGCCTTTGACACCATCTACGCCGAGGGCCAACGACGCTACGTTGAGAGCCTCTCAGCATACGCACGCCAATTTCTGGGGTTGATGGATAAACCCGATGTAGACAGCATCGAGGGGTTATCCCCTGCTATTAGCATCGAGCAGAAAAGCACCAGTAAAAACCCTCGTAGTACAGTTGGCACAGTCACTGAAATCTATGACTATCTTCGGTTGCTGTTTGCCCGTATAGGCACCCATCACTGCCCCAAATGCGGCAGCTCAATTCACCCCCAAAGCCCCGAAAACATCACCAGCCTTATTATGGCTGAAAAAAACAAAACCCTTGTGTTTTTAGCTCCAATCATACGCGGTATGAAGGGTACCCACGAATCAATCTTTGACAACCTCAAAAAAGAAGGCTACACTAAAATCCGTGTAGACCAAAAAATCTACGAAACCGAGCATGTAAAAGAAGAAGTCAAACTAGTGCGCTATGAGAAGCACTGGATCGAGGCCGTTATAGACACCGTTACCATTCAAGACGATGAACGCAGTCGTATCGCCGAAGCCGTTGAGGGCGCTCTTAAAACCGGCAAAGGCACCCTGATAATCATCGATGCCACAAACACTGATGCAGACAAGAAAAAAGAACTAGAACGCTTCGAGGGCGAGGTTATGTATAGCACCTTTGGGGCTTGTCCAAACCACCCCGAAATCGTGTTTGAAAGTCTCGAACCCCGGATGTTTAGTTTTAACTCTCCTTTTGGTGCTTGCTCGGTCTGCCACGGATTGGGCGAAATCACCGAGGTCACAGCAGACAAAGTTATTCCCGATAAAAACCTCTCCATCATGGATGGCGCCTTAGCAGTTTATAAAAGCACCATGGATCTTAGCTGGCGCGCTCAACAACTCGCAGCTGTGGGCAGAAAACACGGCTTTGACGTATTTACCCCTCTCAAAGATTTCACTGACCAACAACTCCAAGTTTTGCTCCACGGCGACAATGAACCCATTAACGCCAACTGGTCAAACGGCGCCAACATGTCTATGAAGGATGGCTGGGAAGGGGTCATCCCCCAAACTATGCGTCTCTACCGTCAAACCGAGAGTGAATGGCGCAAATCCGACATAGAAAAATTTATGACCAGCCGCTCCTGCAACGCATGCAGAGGCAAAAAACTCCAACCCGTTGTGTTAGCTGTGCAGATCCTAGACAAGAGTATAATTGATGTCACCGATCTCTCCATTGAGGACTCGGTGGATTTCTTCTACAACCTACCCCCCAAACTAAACGAAAAAGATCTCTCCATAGCCAAACAAGTGCTAAAAGAGATCAACGAACGCTTAGGCTTTCTCAAAAACGTCGGCTTAGGTTATCTCTCACTATCACGAGCCGCCAAAACCCTATCTGGCGGTGAAGCACAACGCATACGCCTCGCCACACAAATCGGAAGCAACCTCATGGGCGTTCTCTATATCCTTGATGAACCCAGCATCGGATTGCATCAACGTGACAACGCCAAACTCATAAACACCCTAGCAAGACTCCGTGACTTAGGTAACACCCTAATCGTAGTCGAACACGACGAAGATACCATACGTCACGCCGACTACATCGTAGATATGGGCCCCGGTGCAGGCGTCCATGGCGGTCACATCGTAGCTGAGGGATCCCCTGAGAGTGTGATGCAAAACCCCCGCAGCCTAACCGGCAAATACCTCTCAGGCGAACTAAAAATCGAAATCCCCAAACAACGCCGCCAACCCAGCGCCTACATCACAGTAACAGACGCCACTGAAAACAACCTCAAACATCTCAACGTAAAACTACCCCTAGGCGTACTCTGCGGAGTCACAGGCGTCTCCGGCTCAGGCAAAAGCACCCTTATGAACCTAACTGTCATCCCAGCCCTAAAACAACTCTTTGGCGAACAAGTCGACAAAATCGGACGCCACAAAAGCCTCCAAGTCCCCGAAACCATACGCAACGTCATCGTCATCGACCAAGACCCCATCGGCAGAACCCCAAGAAGCAACCCCGCCACCTACACCAAACTCTTTGATGAAATCCGCCGCATATTTGCTGCCACCAAAGAAGCCAAAGCCCGCGGCTACATAGAAGGACGCTTCAGCTTCAATGTCAAAGGCGGCAGATGCGAAACCTGCCAAGGCGATGGTGTTTTACGTATCGAGATGAATTTTCTACCCGATGTCTATGTCCAGTGCAGTGAATGCAAAGGTAAACGCTACAACAAAGAAACCCTCGCCGTACAGTACAAGGGCAAAAACATCGCCGAAGTCCTAGACATGACTGTTGAGGAAGCTGCAAAATTCTTTGAAAACAACCCCCAAGTTCACCGTAAACTCCAAACCCTTCTCGATGTCGGGTTAGGCTACATCAAACTAGGCCAGAGCAGCACCCAACTAAGCGGCGGCGAGAGTCAGCGCATAAAAATTACCCGCGAACTAAGCAAACACAAAACAGGCCACGTTATCTACATGCTCGACGAACCCACCACAGGCCTACACTTCGACGACACCAAACGCCTCATCTGTGTCCTTAATCGTCTTGTCGACAACGGCAACACAGTCTACATCATCGAACACAACCTCGATGTCATAAAAAGCTGCGACCAACTCATCGACTTGGGCCCCGAAGGCGGCGCCGCAGGCGGACAACTCTTAGCACAAGGAACACCCGAAGAAATAGCCCAAAACAAAACCTCATACACAGGAATGTTTCTAAAAAAACTACTACAAAACCCTCCAATTAACAATAATTCGTAATTCCCAAAATTTTTCTTATGAACTATATTCGATTTTTAATTCACAATGATATTGTAAAAAAAGTGCTAAACCACACTACACATGTTGAATGATTTGAATTATTGCACTTAGAACATAGTTGTGTATTTCGAGGCTACAGGTCTTATGGGAAAACTATTGAGTTGCATAACTTGCAACAACATCAACTGTCACACATTTAGCGTTATTCGATATGTACGTCACAACTAATATTAGTGTCTATTCACACTATTGCTGTTGATGGTGTATAATCATGTCTAAAAACAATATCTCCACTCAAAAATTATTTACAATCTCTCTCTCTCTGTGATATTAATTGTAAGTGCTGTGTGTGTTTTTATGCCCAGTGCTAAAGCCGCCGATCTAACACCCCAACAAAAAGCCCAAACCCTAACAAATGAAATATTGGGCCTTGACACCACAAAATATGATGTACGTGTTGAAAACTATGAAAACGGTGCAGAAATGGACTATCTAGGTGTTGTTCCCCAATATATCGTAACCCAAACACTCACCTCAGATCAAGACAATATCGAATTGTTCTATACATTTGCAAATAATAACCTGCAAATGCTCACTATCTACAAAGACAGATATGCCCCCGAGGGATCTAATTATTTTAGAGATGTGGCTGTTGCTAGGGACTTTCTTGCTAAATACCAAAACTATGCCGGAAATTCCCTGTACACTCAACTAAGCTCTATAATACCCATAGAGGGTGTGAGCGGAAACTATACGGTAATCTCTGAGAATGTGGTGCTTGAGGCTATAATCACTGAGGACACGACTGCATTTAAGTGGTACTATACTGCTAATGGTGCTGTGGCGCCTTACTCCAAGTTTGTAACCCTTATTGTTGAGAAAGGGTGTTTGAGTGCGTTTGTTGATAACTGGCATCTATACCCCGTGGGTAATACACGCGTGGGTCTTTCTAGGGATGAGGCGCTCTCTGTTGCCTTAGAGGCGGCTAGGGGACATGTCTGGAGTTTAGGTGTTGAGGCGTCTAGTTTGTCGGTGGAGAATTTTAATGAGAACAATGTGTGTTGGGAGGCTTTGGTTTTTATGAGTTCAGTGGATGCTGATAATGCGCGTAGTGAGTATCCGTTGGTGCTTTATCCGGTTTGGCAGTTTGGGATTGCGCTGGATCGATGGTATGGGTATATGTATGGGGTGCAGATGGATATTTGGGCTGACACGGGTGAGGTTAGACGAGTGCATGAGGCTTGGTCTACTATTCTCCCTGAAGAGGAGGAAGCCTTTCTTGCGGGTCTAGAGGCACAAGACTCTGTTGGGTTTGAGGCTGGTTTGAGTTTGACGGTGTTGACAGTGTTTTCTGCTTGCGTTGTTATGGTGGCGGGATTTGCCATTGTTTGTATGGGTGGTGTAAAAAAACTACACTATGCGGGGCTGTTTAAACGTCACGGTTTCAAAGTGAGTGGAGTGTTGCTCTGCATAGCCTTGGCCTCAACTATGTTTTTGGGTGCACTTGAAACTGTCAACGCATCACGTGGTGCAGTAGTCTGGGGCTCCGAAAGCACAGGCGCTATCAATTCAAATGGAAGTAATTGGCGTAAGAGTACAACTGAAATTAATTTACAACGTGATGCTGGCGGGTATATTGGTGGTTTCTTCCTAAGTGGGGGTTATACGGGTATTGGTGGAATTAATAGGCAAGGCGCAGGGTCAACTGCAACCAGCATTAAAAGTACGCTAGGATCACTATACAACAATAGAGACGCTGTAGCAGTAGTTGATTTCAACCATGGCGTTGGAAGACATGATCACTATTCTGGACTGAACGAGTTTCACTATATGTTTGAAGATCAGGTAGGAACCAAGACTACCACGGGAGATAATAAGGATAATGCGGTGTATGATTGTGAGATTTATAATTTGGCAACTCAGGGAAAAACTGCTTTTGTGTTAATTAATACTTGTTTGTCTGCGGATCGAAGTTATGGGGAAGGTTATTTGTCGCCTCAGGGGTCGTATCCGGGGCGGATTGTGAGTATGCCCTATGCTTGGACAGGTCGTCTGGTGAGTGATAGACATATGTCGGGTTTCACTGTTAGTCAACATATTAGCAATGATGCCTACGCTAAACCGGATTGGGGTAATCAAGTATTTATGGGCTTTACGGGTGGTGCCGCATCTTTGCAACAAAGCGTTCCCACCTCTGGAGGTAATCCCTATTACTACTGGGTGGGCAGTTTTATGGGCAATGCCTTAACAATTGATCAATCAGTAAATCAGGCCCTAAATGCGGCATCTCTGCAATTCTTGGGTACCAATTTTGCGGCTTCTCCACTGCGGCAGGGATTTATGCCTTATTGGTGGAACTTTTCTGGTTCTTGGCCTAGTAGTACTTTGGCTGTGTTTGGTAATGGTAATATCCATTTGAAAAATTATGTGGCGTCTCATGTTGTTAGCGCGCCTTCTGTTGGTGGTTCGGTTTCTGGTGATATTGGTGCAACTATTACTTTGTCTGCTAATTCGGTTGACTCGCAGGGTCATAAGATACGCTATATAGTTGATTGGGCTGATGGTACCTCGACTACTACGGGTTATTTTGCTGAGAACACAAATGTTGCGTTGTCTCATTCGTGGAGTGTTAGGGGGATATATGGTGTTAAGGTTTATGCGCAATGTGAGCATGGTTGTTCTAGTGGTTGGTCTGGGGTTCATAGTGTTGCGGTTGGGGATTTTCCTTGGTTGACTGTTGATGCGTGGGATGACTATGGAAACGAGTGGAATGTTGGGGTTTATTTGAATAATCAGTTTGTGGGTTATACTCCGTTGTCTTTGCGGGTGGCTGATGGTTGGCATAGTGTTAGTGTTGATTGGCAGGCGTATATCTTTGTGATTTTTGATTCGTTTAGTGATGGTTCTAATAATGGTGATCCGCGGTTTATATCTTCGGATACGATGTTGACTGCGAATTATCGACATTACTGAGATGTATTATAATCCCTCTTTTTTCATTTTTGTGTTTTTGATATGGTTAAATTTTTTAATATTATTTGTTTTGTGGTTATGATGAAATGTGTCTTTTCACAAAATAATTGTATGTGTTTAGGTGCTATGGGAAACGTAAACACCCTGTGTAACATTATCGCCCCATTGTCCATAAATCCCAGTGCAGGCTAAACACATACAAATAATTTCACCTTTTGACATTATCGTAATATTCGCGATTTCACCATCCAAACTGCCTGGCAGCTATACTCAGCCACACCTCCGGCCACAACCTACGCACAAACGCCATATTGGGAGTCTCAGCCTCCCAGAGATTTAACGCCCCATGAGGCCGATCATTATACCATAAAACAAACTCCTCCAAACTATCAAACCTAAACCGATGCACATCATAGAGATGATGAAACTTTTCCAACTTCAGACTGCGCAAAAACGAATATACTTTTACGTGTAGTGGGATAAGTTTTTAGTTAAAATTTGCAGATTTCTTACAGTTC
>Ga0123356_10006191_pt1 | contig 12114 bp, 6 predicted proteins | sample TergutEmb28metaG_2_FD_92546 | JGI IMG/M metagenome (GOLD analysis project Ga0123356, IMG submission 92546) | Embiratermes neotenicus P3 segment gut microbial communities from Petit-Saut dam, French Guiana - Emb289 P3 | ecosystem: Host-associated > Arthropoda: Insects > Digestive system > Gut ... | reverse complement strand
TGCAGCAGCCTTCCAGAAGGGGTGAGCGCTTGACGTCGGCAAATTGCCGCAAGTGCCACCATGCGCAAATCACTCCTGCGCCAGCAAGGTGGTCACATAGCTCAGGGCCTCCTTGGCGCTGTGCTCATCATAGCCGTACTCGTTGACGAGCCGCTGCTGCACGACTGAGATCTTCTGCCGGGCATCCTCGTCGGGCCGCGCCGTCGAGGTCACCAGCCGCAGCACATCGCGACGCTCCTCGAACAAGTACTGCTCGATCGCCTCACGCATGCGGGCGTGGCTCGCGAGCTTGAACTTCTCCCCGGCCTTGAACGCCACCATGGCCTTGCGGACGACCTCCTGCCTGAAGGACAGCTTGCCCGAGTCCGAGACCTTGATCTTCTCCTCGACCGAGCGCAGGAAGCGCTCATCCGCTGGTCGGGTCTCGCCCGTGATCGGATCGGTGACCTGGCGATGATCGAGCGAGGCCTCGACCTCATCCAGGTACTTCTCGAGCAGCTGCTGGGCTTCCTCCTCGAAGGAGGCAAACATCGCACGGTGCACATCCTCCTTGACCCAGCGGTTGTAGAACTCCTTGCGCGCGGTGACCAGGTAGTCGATCCAGGCCTTCTTCTGCTTGGCGTCCATGCGCGCATCGCTCTCGATCGAATCCTTCAGCGCGAGCAGCAGCTCCATGGAGGTCAAGCTGCGAGTGTTGCCGCGGGTGATGGCGTTCGAGATCGCGTTGATCACGAAGCGGGGAGAGACACCCGTCATGCCCTCATCGGGGGACTCCGAGTGCAGCCGATTCGCCTCGGTCTCCGGCACGCCCTCCACCGCCTCGCCCGCATACAGGCGCAGCTTCTTGGGCATGTCGAGACCTTCGCGCTCGGGCTTGGAGAGGCGGGTCAGGATCGAGAACACCGCCGCCAGGTTCAGCACATGGGGGTCGAGGTGCACGTTGCGGAAGGCAGGGGCACCGGAGACCAGCTTCTGGTAGATGCGCGCCTCATCACGATAGGACAGCGCATAGGGGACCTTGATGATCACCATGCGATCCAGCAGCGCCTCGTTCTCCTTCTCCTGCAAGAACTTGTGGAACTCGGCGAGGTTGGTGTGCGCGAGGATGGTCTCATCCAGGTGAATCAGCGGGAAGCGCGACACCTTCACATTCTTCTCTTGCGTCAGGGTGAGCAGCAGATAGAGGAACTCGCGCTTCACCTTCAAGATCTCGATCATCTCGAGCACGCCGCGGCTCGCGGCATACACAGCTCCCGACCATGACCAGGCGCGCGGATCGCCTTCGTCCCCGATCTGCGCGACCTTCGCGAGGTCCACCGAGCCCACGAGGTCAGCAATGTCGGCGGTAGTGGGATCGTGCGGTGCATAGGTGCCGATCCCCACTCGCGAGGCCTCCGACAGGAATACCCGCTCCACCGGGACGCGCACGAAATCGCCCTCGAACTCGCGCTCGACGTAGTCACGCGCCCACGGGGAGAGCTCGCCATTGATGTTGACGCCGTAACGGTCACGGAACTCCGGCCGGAGCGAGGAGGGGATCAGGTTGAGCGGGTTCTCGCGCAGCGGCGAGCCCTTGATCGCATACAGCGCGCCCTCCTCCGTGCGGCTGTATTCCTCGAGCCCGCGCTTGAGCAGGATCGCGACCGTTGACTTGCCACCGGAAGGCGGGCCCAGGAGCAACAGCAGCCGCCGGCCAACATCCGAGCCGGCCGCCGCGGCCTTGAAGTAGTCGACCACGCGCGAGAGCGGCTCATCGATGCCGAACAGCTCGCGCTTGAACAGCTCGCGCGCCCGCACGCTCTCGGGAGCATCCGGCTGTCCGACCCGGCCATGCCAGCGCAGCATGTCCCAGATGTATTCATGACTCGAGCGCGCCAGCGCAGCCGAATTCCCCGGCATCACGTTCGCAAGGAATTCGCCGAAGGTGCCCTCCCAGCGCTGTGCGCGGTGTAGGCGGCTGAAAGAGCTCAAGGACTCGATGAAGTCGGCGACCGCGCCGCTCTTGGCGGCATCCGCATCGGTGGCTGAGTGCGTTCGCATGTCACTTCCCTCCCGTTAATCTGCAAGGGGCTCAAGCCGGGGCGGGCAGCGATGCCAGCGTGGTTCTTTCGCGGCAGATCCGACGCTTCGCACGGTGCGTGATTGCCCTCTATTCCCAGCCTTACTGTTACGTTCAGACGCTCACAACAAGGAATTGTTCAATACCAGATCAGCAAGAGCCACGCCGTGTCCGGCGCTGCGGCTGGCGGTGAGCGTGCTCGCAATCGAGCCTCCTGCCGGTTGCCGGCGCTGCGTGCCTCGAAGGTCACGTACTAGCCCGGCTGCGCTCATCGCGGGTTTTACGGCCCACGCGAATCGTCTGCTATTGCCCCGTGAATCAAAGCAAAATGCATGCCCGCCGTCAGATGCGGCCCGCACCCGGGCTGTGGGCGGCTCGCTGCCGGCGCGTGTGCTGCCCCCATGCAGAAGCGCGCTTGCGCCAGCTGTGCGCTTGCCAGGCGGATAAGTAGCTGATTCCTGGGAAACACAACGAGCTGCCGCGACGCGAGCTCCGCGTTGCCCGCAGCCATCGGGCCATGCAGGACACCGCCCGAGCCACGGTTGCGTGCTTGCGACGCGGGGCACGCTTGCCTGCATGCGTTCCGGCAGGGCTTCATGTGCTGCGTACTTGAGCGCTGCTCGGATCAGCACGCAGAAGGCAGGGAACGCAGCCTCTTGAGCGCGCGCCGCTGCGCCTGCGGGCACGGGCGCGATGCTCGCGCCGGGAACCAGCGCCTGCGTGTGCGCTGCGGCATGACGCAGGCTGCTCGCTGCGTCGCTCGTCTTCCTGTACCGGGCCTGCTGGCCCCTCATCGCCGTGAAAACGTACGCTCCGAATCAGTGCGCGCGAAGGAAGCTGCGCGCTTCAATAGTGCCCGTAGTCCGTCGCCAGCCCGCCCGTGACATCGACTTCGTGAGGCGCCCATACGAGGCTCACGTTAGCACTTGCCTCGGCCGCTCGCGAGCGCAACGCATTTCGCCTGCTGGGGAGCCACTCTAGCGCGGCTCCCGGCCGCCAGAGCACCCCACAGGGAGCCAGAAGGCTCGCTCGTTGCGCTCTTTGGCGAACGTTGCGCAGGCAACTGGAGCAGCCCTTTATGGGAAGCACCGCTCGCCAGCGGCAGGATCATGGGTCTTGCGTCGCATAAGAGAGACATTGCAGTGCAGCATCCCCCGGCGCCGCTCGCACCACAGGGCGGAACGAAGCGCGCAAGCAATGAGGGGGACGCCTTCAGCTGTTGCAGATCGAGCCGGGTTGCTGCAAAAAAACATCACTTGCCTGCGCGCGATTGTGCGACGCAGTGAGCCGAGTGCCATTCTACGACTTAAGTCTCATGCACGACATATTCCTTTATTTGCACTGTCGTTGCGACCATAGGTTTGGGTAACATTGGGGAACGGGACGGTCTCATGCATGCCATGCATGTTTCGCGCGACAGTCGCAGCGAGACGCTGAGGCGTGTCTCAGTTATTTTCTGAGGCGTGCCTCGGAGTCGCCATCTTCCTGAATCCAGGATGGAGGCACGTCCAGTGGCAAACCCAGCATCCCGTGCGTATCCCGCCGTCGAGACCGCCGCGGGACCGGGCGGTAGCAACCCGGCGGTCACATCTGCCGGACCCGCCGCGCCCGCTGCGCATCCGGCGGTCGATGTGCTTGCCATCACGCAAAACGATGATTTCCTGCTCGAGCTGGGAAAAGCCTTGGCAGGCCGGGCCTCGGTCAGCCCGATGGACTCGGGGACCGCGGTGGCGAAGGCGCTCTGCAGCAGCCGGCGCGCTCAGGTGTTGGCTGTCGACACGCGCGAGCGCCGCGACGTGCGCGCCGAAGTGGCGCTCGCTCTGAAGGAGGGGCCGCACGCGGTGGTGCTGCTCTTCGCAACAGCCGATACCGAGCAGCAAGTGACCGCCGCGGTCGAAGGCCTGACCATCCACTCTGTCCTGCCCATCCCGCTCGATGCACCCCGGACCTTCAAGGTACTCCAGGGCGCCCTCGCCGAGGCGATCGCCAAGAAACCCGCAGTACGCAAAGCTCACAGCCCGGGCGCCACCTGGAGCCCAAGCTCCACCGCGAACGCGAGCCCGGCCCCAAGCTCTGCAAGACCAAGCCCTGCCGGCGCGAGCGCTCGCCCGAGCCAAGGCGCAAGTGTTGGGCAGCGCCAGCTCGCCACAGTGAAGCAGGAGCCCGTGCTGCGCGCGCTCCTGACCCTGACCAAGTCACGCCCCTGGGTCAGCGCAGCTTGCGCCTTCACCGCGCTTGCGGTGACAGCGGGCTGGGGGTGGTATCTGTCAGATCGTGCGCGGATGGCTCGGCATGTGCTAGCCCGGGCACCCTCCGGCGCCAGCGCCGACGCCGAGCCGCGCATCGCACCATCGCTCGTGGAAGGCAAAGTGGATGCCCTGCTCGAGCGGGCGCGACTGGCGCTGCGCGAGCGGCGTTACACCGACCCGGCGCACGACAACGCCCTGGTGTACTACGGCTCCGCGGCGGCCGCCGATCCCACCAACGAGGAGGCCCGGGACGGACTGCAGCGTGTCGCCGTCGTGCTCTTTGCGCGATTCGAAGAAGCGATGAAGAACGCGCGCTTCGATGTAGCGACGCTGTCGCTTGATGACCTCAAGGTGGCGGCACCGCAAGACGCACGGCTGCCGACGCTAGCGCTACGGCTGGCCTCCGCGCAGATCACCACCGCCATTGCCGACAGCACACTCGATCGTGCCCGCATCCTGGTGCAGGAGACCCAGCTGTCTGGCCTCGCCACAGCGGAGCAGGCCGACAAGTGGCGGGCCGAAATCGGGCGCCACCAGGAAGATCTCGACAAGCTCCGGCGTCTGGCAGGGCTCGTCGCCGACAGGATCAACGAGGGCAAGCTCACGGAGCCTGTGGACAGTGCCAGGAGCTACGTGCGGCAGCTGCAGAGTGCCGCGCCCAACAGTGCAGTCACGGCGCAAGCCCTGCATCACCTGATCGATGCCTACCTGCGCAAGGCGCACGACGCAGGCCTTGCGACCAACAACACCGAGGTTGATCGCTGGCTGCAGGAGGCCCGCCTGGGCGGCGCAAATTCGGGCGAGATCGATGCCGCACGCCGCGACTGGAGCAGACAGCGACAAGAGGCGGATGCCGAGCGGTTCCTCGGCCTGATCCGCGACCGCCTGAACGAGGGCAAGCTGACGGAACCGGGTCAGGACAGCGCCGCCTACTACCTGCTGCAGCTGCAGAACACGGACCCCATGAATCCCGGCATAGCCCCCACACGCCGCGAGCTGGCGATGAGGCTCCTCGAGCGCGCCATGGCCTCCGCCAACGCCGCCAAGAATGCACTCGCCGATGCCGATCTTATCCAGGCAAAGCGCTATGGCGTCGATCCAAAGGAAGTGAGCGCCGTGCAACAGCTTGCGGCAGCGCGCGCGATGACCCCCAGCACGATCCACGCGCCGGCGCTCGCCGCTGCACCGCTGGCAACCGCTGTCCCATCAGGCGGCGGCACCAGCAACACCGCGGTCAGCACCACGGCCGCCGGCGGCACAGCCGCGGCAGCCGCCTCCGAGCCCAGGCGAATACGCTACGTCGAGCCGATTTTTCCGCCGGAGGCGGCAGCGCAGAACGTGAGTGGCAGGGTGATCGTGCAGTTCCTCGTCGATCTGAATGGCAACCCGCACGACATTCGCGTGGTCGAGACCAACGCGCCAGGCGTGTTTGACCAGGCCGCGATCAACGCCGTCAGGCGGTGGCAGTACCAGCCGACGATTGTCGAGGGCAAGCGGGTAGAAGTTTTCGTGCAGGCTCCCATCAACTTCGCGGCACGCCCGTGAGCTCTGCTGCGGTTGCCTTGAGCTGGCAGAGCGCCTGGGACTCGCGGCGCAGGCGCAAGCGCCGGCTCGTCACGCTTCGCCTGGGACCTGGTGGTCTCGTCGCGGGCGCTGTGCTTATTTCCCGGGCGTAGGCTCCGACGCAACTGCGTGCCAGATGACCCCGAGACTGCGGGCAGGCGCCAGCGGCTCGATCAATGCGTCTGGGCGAGCGAGGGCTCTCAAGGACCCAGTCCCGCTCCTGGGCCCCTCTTCCGCGGCGGGCCTGCTGGCCCCTCATCCCGGTGAAATCGTACGCTCCGAGTCGGTGCGCAGATACGCCGGCGCGGTTCACGCGCTTCTCGACAGTGCTGGCACCCGTGCTCGCCGACGTGCCGCTCGTCCTGCAGCGCACCTTCAGCGCCGCGGCCACCTAAGTCCCTCGGATTGACCACTCAATTGCCTCACTGGGAGCTCGCAAGCGCGCCTCCAGACCGCCGGAGCACGGCGGGGAACCTCGGGGCGCGGGTCCGGGCTTCGGGATAGTTACGTCGGCGTTCGGACGACGCACTGCAACAAAGTCCCGTGCCGGGTGGCTAGATCCCGCCGCCAGCGGGCAGAATTTTTAGCGCTCCCCCCCGTCTGGCATTTGCGACATCGCAGCGCAGCACAGCGGGCCACGAGCCCCTATCACACGCCAGAAAGAAGCGCGCACGCAATTGCGAATAGCCCTCTCACGCAGTGAATCGAGCTGGGTTGCTGCAAAAAACCCTCACTATCCTGCATGATTGTGCAACGCGGGCGAGCCGGCGCGGCCACGCGACTTAAGCCCCATGCACGACCCATTCCAATTATTTGAACTGTCGCATTGCGACCGCTGGTTTGGCTACTATTGCCCGGAAAACGGGAGAGTCTCATGCATCGCATGCATGTTTCGGGCAATAGTCGCAGCGAGCCGCCAAGGCGTGTCTCGGTGTCGCCATATTCCTGATCCAGGATGGAGGCACGTCCAGTGGTAAATTTAGTATCCCATGCGTCTGCGGACGTCGAGACCACCTCGGCAGCCGGCGGTATTGGCCCGGCCACCACGGCCCCGGTACCCCCCGCCCCGAGTACGCGCCCTGCGGTCGACGTGATAGCCATCACGCAAACCGATGATTTCCTGCTCGAGCTGGGAGAGGTCATAGCAGGTCGGGCCGCGGTTCGTCCGATGGAATCGTTGACCGCGGCGATGGAGGTCCTCTCGAGCAGTCGACGCGCCCAGGTGTTGGCGATCGACACGCGTGAGTGCAGCGAAGTGGGTGCCCACGTGGCGCTCGCTCTGAAGCAAGCACCGCACGCCGTGGCGATGCTCTTCACGACTGCGGATGACGAGCCGCTGGTCACTGCAGCAGTCGAAGGCCTGCCTATCCATTCTATTCTGCCCCTCCCAGTCGATGGGCCCCGAACCTCCGAGGCACTGCAGCTCGCACTGGCCGAAGCGATCGCCAAGAAACCCGCTGTGCGCCGCGCCACAGCCCCCAGCTCCACAGCGCCAAGCCCTAGCTTCACGGCGCCAAGCCCCGGCTCGACGACCCCAACCCTCAGTCCGGCCCCAAGCCCCAGCTCCGACTCGGGCTCAACCGCCGATGCAGGCTCTAGCACGAAGGAGCAGCTTGAACCGGCGATACGGACACTGCTCAGCCCAGGCAAGGCACGCCCCTGGATACCCGTGGCTTGCGCCGCCACCGCGCTCGCTGTGACCGCGGGTGGGGTCTGGTATCTCGCAGACCGTGCGCGGGCGCCTCAACCTGTGTTAGCTGGACCCACGGGCCAGGGGGCATCCGGGGCCACGGATGTCAATGACGTGGATGTGTTGCTCGAGAGAGCGCGGGTCGCGCTGCGCGCGCGGCGCTACACAGACCCGCCGCGGGATAACGCCCTGGCGTACTACCGATCAGCAGCTGACGCCGATCCGACTAACGCGGAGGCCCGGGACGGGCTACAGCGTGTCGCCTCTGTGCTCATCACGCGGCTCGAGCAAGCGATGAAGAGCTCGCGCTTCGATGAGGCGGCGGCCGCCCTTGCCAACCTCAAGCTGGCGACGCCCCACGATGCGCAGCTCTCGGCACTGGAGCTGCGAGTCACCACCGCGCAGATCACCAAGGCCATAGCCGACGGCGCAATCGATCGTGCCGGTGGCCTCGTGCAGCAGGCACAGCAGGCAGGCGTGATCACGGCGGATCAGGCCGGCAAGTGGCGGGCCGACATCACGCGCCTCCAGGACGGGGTTAGCAAGATCCGGAGCCTGGCAGGGCTCGTCGCCAACAGGATCAACGAGGGCAAGCTCGTTGATCCTCCCGAGGACAGTGCCCGAGGCTACGCCCTGCAGCTGCAGGCTGCCGCGCCCAACAGCGCAGTCACGGCGCAAGCGCTCCGCGATCTGAACACCGCCTACCTGCGCAAGGCGCGCGAAGCAGTCCTTGCGAAGAACAATACCGAGGTTGATCGCTGGCTGCAGGAGGCCCACCAAGGCGGGGCAAACACGAGCGAGATCGATGCGGTACGCCGCGACCTGGGCGCGCGACGGCAGAGTGCGGATGCCGAGCGACTCCTCGGCTTGGTCCATGACCGACTGCGCGAGGGCAAGCTGACGGACCCAGGCCAGGACAGCGCCGCCTATTATTTGCTTCAGCTTGAGAATGCGGACCCGAGCTACCCTGGCATGGCCGCCGCGAACCACGAGCTGGCCACCAAGCTGCTCGAGCAGGCCAGGAGCCTGGCCAGCGCTGGCAAGAGCGTGCTCGCCGATGCCGATCTCTTCCAGGCAAAGCGCTATGGCGCCGATCCTAAAGAGGTGAGCGCCATACAGCAGCTCGAGACGGCCCACGCGGTGACTGCGAACGCAGCCCGCGCGCCGGCCCCCACTGCTGCGCCCCCCGTAGCCGCTTCCGTATCAAGCAGCGCGGGCAGCACCGCGGTCAGTGGCACCGCCCCCAGCAGCGGCGCAGCTACGGCGCCAGTTGCCCTGGTGCCCAAGCGTGTGCGCTACGTCCAGCCTATTTTCCCGGAGAAGGCGATCACGCAGAACGTGAGCGGTAGCGTCACGGTTCAATTCATCATAGACGTGAATGGCGACCCACGCGATGTTCGCGTGATCGAAGCCAGCCCGCCGCGCGTGTTTGAGCAGGCAGCGATCAGCGCCGTGAAGCGCTGGCATTACCAGCCGACGGTTGTGAACGGTAAGACGGTTGAAGTCCCCGTGCAATACTCCTTCGACTTCCAACCACCTCGCTGAGCTCACCAAGCTGCCTTGAGCTAGCAGATCCGAAGAAGGAAGCGCATCGAATGAATCCCAGCGCAGAGCGCACTCGCCAGCTCGTCATGGTCAGCATCGGTACGGTGCTAACCCTGGCCATGGGTGCCGTGTTGATCTTCGGATTCAAGTTCGCCACGCAACTGCGTGCCAGCGTCACCGCATTGCAGAGCGCCAGCGCGTTGGAGGGCTATCCGGAGGACATCAGGCAGAACCTGGAATCCCTGCGCGACAAGCTCGACCAACGCGGCTATCCAGGCCAGGCGCTCGCGAGCCTGTCCCGGCGCGTCAAGCGCTTCAAGACGGAGCTCACGCAGCTGGATGCCGGCGGCTTCGTGACCTCCCCGGAGCTCGAGCGCGTGCGCACACTGTGGGGCCAGTTCGAGCCCATCATCGAGCCGGTGATCAGCTTCACAGGCCAGACCTATATCGAGTCCGACGAGGCCGGCAGCTCCTTCACCAAGGAAGGCCGTGCCTTCTTCGCCGACGTCAGGCACGCCGAGCTCTACCTGAACGACAACAACCTGAAGCGCCTGGTGGATGCACTCGGTGCCGTGTCAGGCGCATTGCAGCGCACCTCGGTGTCTGAGGCAGACCTACTGCGCAACTTGCTGTCCCTCGGCGTGGCGGCGACCTTCCTGCTGGCCATCGCAGCCGCCTACTTCCAGCGCATGCGGGCGCGGCATGAGCGCGCAGCCCGTGCCGCTCAGGAGCAGACCCGCGACATCCTCAAGACAGTGCGCGAAGGCTTCTTCCTCCTGGACGCCGATTACCGCATCGGTACCGTCTGGTCCGAGGCGCTGACGCGGATGTTCGGCCGCACAGACTTCGCGGGCCTGGCCTTCGAGGAGCTGCTGCAGAACCTGGTGCCGCCCCAGACCCTCGGCACGGCCATGAAGTACATCAGGCTCCTGTGGGGCGATCGCGCGCACGAGAACCTGATGAAAAGCATCAACCCCTTGGGGCAGCTCGAGATCACCACGGAGACTGCCAGTGGGGCCAGGGAGCAGCGCTACCTGCAGTTCGACTTCCACCGCGTGACGGACGCGAGTGGTGCCGTGAAGGACGTGCTGTGCTCGGTCGCAGACGTGACCGCCAGCGTGATGATGGAGAAGGAGCTGCAGGAGTCGCAGGAGAATGCCAGCCAGCAGCTCAACATGGTGCTCGGCATCCTGCAGCTTGATCCTGCGCCGCTCGTCTCCTTCCTGGATGCGACCGAGACCGGCCTGCGGCTCATCAACGCCATCATGCGCGAGCCCGCGCGCCAGGATGCTGAGTTCCGCAAGAAGCTTGGTGGCCTGTTCCGCGAGCTGCATTCGATCAAGGGCGAGGCCGCGGCGCTGAGCCTCACGAGTATCGCGCGGCGGGTGCATGCGCTCGAGGACATGGTCAGCGAGCTGAAGAAGAAGCCCGAGATCACCGGCAACGATTTCCTGCCCCTGGTGCTCAAGCTCGATGACCTGATGGCGCACCTGCGCAGTGTGCGCGAGATGGTCACGCGTCTGACCACCTTGAAGGGCGTCACCGAGAGCCCGCCGCCCGCGCCAGCGAGCCCGGTCACCGTAGTGCGCGCCATCCACCCGCCCCCGGTCATTGCGGTGCACGAGCGAACCGCGGGCACGCCCCTGGAGGACCTTTCGCCAACCTTGCAGGCGATGGCTGAGCGGCTCGGGCAGGATCATCGCAAGCGCTTCACGCTCACGGTGAACGGGCTCAACGAGGTGCCGCCGCCATACTTCACCACAGTGAAGAACTGTCTCATCCAGATGCTGCGCAACGCAGCCGTCCACGGGATCGAGACCAGCGAGGTGCGGCGCGCCCAGACCAAGGTGGACGTCGGCGCCGTGCGCGTTGAGTTCCGCAAAGCTAGCGAGGGGTATGAGCTGATGTTCGAAGATGACGGCGCCGGGATCTCGCTCGAGACCCTCAAGACCGCAGCGGTGCGCAAGCAAATCATCTCCGCAGAAGAAGCCGCCCGCATGGACGCGCGCGCCGTCATGGCGCTCATCTTCCGCCCCGGCTTCTCGACCCAGGAGGAAGTCTCGATGGACGCCGGCCGCGGGGTCGGGATGGACGTCGTCGCCCGCAGCGTCCAGGCGCTCGGCGGCAAGATCGGCGTGAGCACCAATCCTGGAAGGTTCACACGTTTCAAGATCGTGCTGCCGGCCGTCGTGGCCGCCAGCGCCTAAGGGAAGCTACTTAAGTGGGATGGTTCAATAGATCTGCAAAAAGAAGAACTCGGAGCTCTGGAATGGCAGGTGAGACCGCGTACGATGGTCCCGACCGGACGTACAAGCTGATGATTGTGGATGACTCCAATGTCATGCGGCGGCGTATCGAGCGCTCGCACCAGATGGAGGAGCTGCACCTGGTCGGCACCGCCGGCAATGGTGTGGAGGCCTTGGAGCTGTTTCACAAGACCGATCCGGACGTCGTCACCATGGATCTGACGATGCCGGAGATGGATGGCATCGAGTGCATCGAGAGGATGGTGGCCTTGAAGCCCGGCGTGCGCATTCTGGTAATCTCGGCCCTGGCGGACAAGGCGACGGCGGTCGAGGCAATGGAGAAGGGTGCGAACGGATTCCTGAACAAGCCCTTCACGGACCGCCAGCTGCATGATGCGATCGCCGAGCTGCTGAAATGAAAAACAGCGCCCCGATAGACATCCCCAGTAACGAGAGATCGCACACCAATGCTGCAGGAACAAGAGCTTAAAACCTTCGTCGAGGGGACGACGAACTACTTCGAGGTCGCCGCGCAACAGCCGGCCTCGATCGGCTCGCCGTACCTGACGGAGAGCGCACCCGCAGTGCACGAATACACGGGCGTGATCAGGATCTCGGGCAAACGCGAGGGGGTGGTGTACTTCACCGCGCCCAAAGCGATGCTCACGGTGCTGCTCATGAAGCTGCAGGAGAACGACTTCAGCCACGAGACCATGCGCGATCTGGTCGGAGAGGTCGCGAACCAGATCTCCGGCAACGCGC
>Ga0123356_10006190_pt1 | contig 12115 bp, 9 predicted proteins | sample TergutEmb28metaG_2_FD_92546 | JGI IMG/M metagenome (GOLD analysis project Ga0123356, IMG submission 92546) | Embiratermes neotenicus P3 segment gut microbial communities from Petit-Saut dam, French Guiana - Emb289 P3 | ecosystem: Host-associated > Arthropoda: Insects > Digestive system > Gut ... | reverse complement strand
TGCCGCAGATTCAAAATGCCGCTTCTGCACCTCGCAGACATAATCGCGCCTGCGATTCCTTTAGGACACGCATTCGGTCGAATGGCGTGTTTTTACGGCGGTTGCTGTTTCGGAATACGGGTGGATTCTTCCCACCCGCTCTACCCCCTCGCTGTTATTTACCCGCCGCGATTCGACAGATACACCCATGTCGCCGCCCCTGCAGGAGTGCCGCTGTTAGCCGTTCCCGCAATTGAAGCCGTCGGAAACGCCGTAATCGCGGCGATTGTGTTCGCTTTCGGGCTGATTTCGTACCGTCGGGGCAAGGCAGTCCCGGGGCAGACAGCCGCGCTGTATGGGGCATTATACGCACTCTGGCGATTTACCCTCGAGTTTCTGCGCGGAGACGCTGCACGCGGTCTGTACGCGGGCTTCTCGACTTCTCAGTATGTCAGCATGGGCATATTCGCCGCAGCAATCGCGGTGTTTGCGGGCGGGAAAGCATACAAAAAACGGCGTGGTTAGAAATAACCTCGCCGTTTTTGCTTTTCTTACTGTGTGCGTATAACATATGGCGTTCAAGCCATACTATTACTCCACCCATTTTCAAAGGGAAGCACAGTAAAAGCAAAAGAAGAGATAAGCCCAAAGGGCGGGCTTTGCCCGTCCGACGGGTGAATCGTGACATCAACTATAGAGGTATAACTTATGAGAACAGATTTAGCACACGAAATGAACACGAAACCGCAAGGAAACTACTCCACCGTCTTTTGCGGCGAAGCAGGTGAACTTGACGCGGACACAGAAATCGCGGAGTTAGTCAAAGCTCTCGCGCCTATGCTCCCGCCTGACGCGAACAGTTTCCTCATCGCCGGGCTCGGGAACGCCAACATCACGCCCGACTCTCTCGGGGTGAGGACGGCGGGAAAAACCCTCGCCACTGCGCATTTCACCGCAAACGCAGAGCTTCAAGAAGAAGTAGAGCAACTCGGGCTTCGTAAAACCTATGTATTGTCGCCGGGGGTAATGGCGCAGACCGGCTTCGAAACAGCACAGCAGCTCAAACTCCTCACCGACGGAGTTAGCCCCGACTGCCTAATCGTCATCGACAGCCTTGCCTGCAACAGCTTCGAACGGCTCTGTGCTACAATCCAAGTTACCGATACCGGCATTACCCCGGGCAGCGGCGTCGCCAACAATCGCACCGAAATTTCGCAGAAAACTTTCGGCATTCCCGTGGTTGCCGTCGGTGTACCGACTGTCATCGACTATCTTGGCAAGAAAACCCCGAGCGGAGAGGCGTTCATGGTAGTTCCGCGAAATATCGACATTGTAGTGAACCACTTTTCGCGGGTGATTGCAACTGCGCTGAACCGCGTGTTAAATCCGGGGCTCAGCGCGAGTGAAATTGACAGCCTGCTGATGTACAGTTGACAGTTGACAATTGACAGTAGACAGTTAGTGAAAAGCCGAAGAGTGTTCCTACAGCGAGATAAACAACTGAACCCAATAAAGGCGACCTTCGGCGCGAACAACGCCGACCCCTACATGAGTGAAGCTGTCGTGCATAATGTTGGCGCGATGCCCCGGGGAGTTCATCCAGTCGCGGACGGCTTGGGAAGGAGAAGACTGCCCCATAGCCAAGTTTTCGCCTGCGCGGCGGTAATTAACATCGAACTCGGCGAAAACAGTGGACCACTTCGCGCCGTCGGGGCGGTCATGTGCCCAGTGAACGACTATTTCCTCGGCTCTGCGTGCGGAAGCGGCGAAGTGTGCGTCGCTCCCGGGGAGAAGGGGAGGAAGCCCTTCGTTTTCGCGTTCGATATTCATGAGCCTAATCACCTCCAACGCGAGCTGAAGTTCAGCGTTGGCGGGCGGCGGCTCGGTAGCGGGAGGAGGCGGCGCGGTAGTGGGAGGCGCAGTCGTGGTGAGTTCGGTTACAGCCGTGGGCGGGGGCGTGCTTGCAGGCGGCGCGGTTGTCTGTGTATCAAGAGCGGCTGCTTCACGCTGCTTGGTGATTAGGTTTTCAAGCCCGATTAAGAGGCGCAAGATTTCAAGTGCGTCATCAATGGCGATTCTTCCGTCGCCGTTAATGTCGAACAGAAGTTCCTGTTGTGCCGTGAGTTGCTCATTTCCGATTATTGAGCCCAAAACAAGCAAAGCACATTTCACCGTATAGTTGTGAGTGAGCCGCTCCGGCGGGAAAGCAGCAGCCGGTGCAATCAGCGAAATCACAATCGCGAAAGCGAGAAACGCGCTGATTATTTTTCGTGTTTTAATTATGTTTTTCATATACCACCTCGAAAAAAATAGCTAAGATATATAATGTTCTAAGTATATCATAAATCTTTTCCTTTGTCAACCCCTATTTTGTAATACTTGTCTGCCTGTCCTCATAGTATATAGAAAAAAGGACAAGAGGGAGCATTTACATATGAAACACACGGGGCTGACAACACAGGAAGCACGCGCGCGGCTTGCCCGCGACGGGGAGAATACCCTCACAAGCGCAAAGAAACTTCAGCCGGGGCGCATTTTTGCAGGGCAGTTCAAAGACGCGATGGTGATTATTCTGCTTTGTGCAACGGGCGTTTCAGTCGCGATGGGGGAATATTTAGACGCGGCGGCGATTATCGTCGTGGTGGTTCTGAACGCGATTCTCGGGTTTGTTCAGGAATACCGTGCTGAAAAGACGCTGGAGGCCCTCAAGAGGCTCTCTGCACCGACAGCGCAGACCTTTCGCGACGGGCGGCTCACGCAGATTGACGCGACGCAGCTTGTTCGCGGCGATGTGGTACGGATTGAAGCCGGAAGCCGCATTCCCGCAGACTGCCGCTTGTTGTCCGCAACTGCATTCGAAGCAGACGAATCCCTGCTGACAGGGGAAAGCCTGCCAATCGGGAAAACCACCGACAGCCGCGTATTCATGGGGACGAGTGTTACTCGCGGACACGGTGTAGCCGAAGTTATCGCGACAGGTGCGGCGACGGAGATGGGCAAAATCTCGACGATGTTGTCTGACGTAAAACCCGAACCTACGCCCCTTCAGCGAAAACTCGGCGAACTCGGGCGGACAATCGGGTTGATTTGCATTATCGTCTGCATAGCGGTGAGTTTGCTTGGCGTAATCCAAGGTTACGGCGTTTTCGATATGCTGCTGACGGGGATTTCCCTCGCAGTCGCGGCAATTCCTGAAGGGCTGCCCGCTGTGGTGACTATTTCCCTTGCTTTAGCTGTTCGGAGGATTTACAAGCAGAAGGCTTTGGTCAACAAGCTTCATTCTGTCGAAACGCTGGGTTGCGCTAATGTGATTTGCACAGACAAGACAGGAACTCTCACTCAGAACAAAATGAAAGTTACACAAGTCGCGGCGTTTGCGCAAGAGAAGCAGTTGCTTTTATGCGCCGCATTGTGCAACAACGAGTCCGACCCTACGGAGCTTGCTCTCGCGGATTGGGCGAAAGCCGCCGCTAACTCTAATATTGCCGCATATACCCGCACCGCTGAGATTCCTTTTGAGAGCAAGTCACAGTTCATGCAAGTTACGACACAGTTGACAGTTGATAACGGACAGTTGACAGTTAATTGGCTCAAAGGCTCTCTTGAGGCGATTCTGCCGAAATGCAATATCGAACCGCGAGCCGCCGCGAAAATCAGGCAAGTTCACGATGAAATGACGCGCAAGGGGCTGCGCTGTTTGGCTCTGGCGACGAACTCTGCTTTTTTGGGCATTATCGGTCTTTCCGACCCTCTGCGCCCGGAAGTCAAAGCCGCAGTCCGCAAATGTAAGCGGGCGGGAATCCGCGTAATCATGCTCACGGGCGACCATAAGAACACCGCAGAACAAATCGCAAAACAAGCGGGAATAGCAGAGGTTCATGCGCGAATGACCCCCGCAGACAAACTTGTTCTTGTTAAGCGGCTCAAAGCACAGGGCAACATAGTCGCTATGACAGGGGACGGAGTCAACGACGCTCCCGCAGTCAAAGAAGCTGCAATCGGTGTTGCTATGGGAATCACAGGCACTGATGTTACCAAAGAAGCCGCCCAGTTGGTTCTTCTTGACGATAACTTCGCGACACTCGTGAACGCAGTGGAGCAGGGGCGGACTATATATGACAATATCCGTAAATCTATTCGTTATATGCTGTCGTCTAACATAGGTGAGGTTCTGACAATGCTGACAGCAATGCTTCTCGGGCTGCCTCTCGTGCTGATTCCCATTCAGATTTTGCTGATTAACTTAGTAACAGACGGGCTTCCCGCAATCGCGCTGAGTATGGAACCCGCCGCCGACAACATCATGAAAAAACCGCCGCGCAGCAGCTCAGACAGTGTGTTCGCAGGAGGGCTTCTCACGAGCATAGCTTTTCGCGGAATTGCAATCGCCGCCTGCACACTCGCGGTATTTTGGTTGGCTTTGGGCTTCGGGAATGCGGCAAACGGAGCAAACGATTCCGACTTGGCAATGGCGCGGACTGCCGCAATGGCGACTCTCGGCTTATCGCAATTAGTATTCGTCTTCGAGTGCAAAGACACACGGCGGGGGGTTTTCAACGCGAAATACAGAGGCAATCCTCATCTGATTTGGGCAGTACTCGCTTCAACCGCGATTATCGCAATCGCTGTTACAACCACGTGGCTCTCACCCGTTTTGCAGACGACTGTTCTGTCCGCTCAAACATTGCTGATTGTACTCGCTTTCGCAGCAGGCTTGCCGATTGTAAAGGGGATTGGGAAGCTGCTTTTCGGGGAGAGGTGAGCGGAGTAAAAACAACAACCCCTCCCGATTGGGAGGGGTTGAACACCGCTTATGCCGTAGTACGCCATATAAAACCCGCACGTGTGCAGGGTGGGTAAATTCCCCCGCGGGTTCACGCTCCCTTCGTCCGAGCTTTGTTGCCAAAGCGCGGGAGGTCTGCAATCCGCCGACGGAGTGGAAATCCCGTGGTCAAAGTGTTGGATTATACCAAGCAATACCTCTCGAACACAGCAGTAGTTCAGCAAGTGTTTAATCTACTTCCGCTTCTTCGAACATAGCTTCGAACAGCCCGCCGATTTTGTCGTGCAAATCATCATCATCGACAGATTCGAGCATGAACTCGCCGTCAACTTCGACGCGCTTCAAAATCCCGAACTCTTCGATTTCAATTTCGTCCGAATCGTCATCTTCATCGTCTACAAAGGGAATCAACGCGAAATAGACTTCGCCCTCATGTTCTAACTCGGCGATTTTCTCAAACTCTTCACCGTCTATATCGACTACCTCAACCATGAACTCATCATTTTCCATTGCTTTTATCTCCTCTTCTTTTGCTTCAGCCGTTGTCAAGATTCGCCCTACGGACGGGCAAAGCCCGCCCTTTGGGCTTATCTCTTCTTTTACTTTTACAAGTATACCATATTCATACATTGATGTCAAGGCTTTTTCGAAAAAACTTTTGATTTGCTCTGCGTTGTCACACAACAATCGTTCCGTTATCGTTGATTCGAACAAGAGAAATCTGCTCTTCAGCACCGGTATGGGCGTTGACGTATACGAGAACTTGGCTTCCGCGTTCAGATACACAGAGGAACTCATAGCACAGAACCTCATCGCCGCCATTCGCTTTGATTGCAGGTATAATCGCGAATCGAGTGTTCTGGATTTCTAACAGCGCCGATAATTCCGCGCGGGCTTCGCTCTCGGAAATAAGCGGCTCTTTCACTTCGCGTGTGCGGTGAGCTGTGATGAACTCGTTCGCGTCATATGACACGATGTCGCCGTTATCCACTGCCACGCCTACGCGGATTAAGTCGGGGTAGACTGTTACTTCACAGCGACCGAATTCTCCGCAGTCAACCTCGACAGAACTCGCGAACTCGACGATTACCACGCCTCCCGCTAAGGAATAATAGGTGTGTGCCATTGAGACATTTTCAAGCCCGAGTGTTCCGAACTTCTGCCCGATGAACTCTTCCGCAAGCGTAATTGCTTTGTCGAGAGTAATCGCTTTCTCACCGACCGCTCTGTGGGTGAGCATACTCGCGAAAACGCCGCCGTCCCGTGTCATGGTAACGGTAGTGTTGCCCGACTGTCCGCTCTCACAGCCTCGGAACACATAAACGGGGATTCGTCCGCTGAGTTCGTTTGCAAAAGTGAGTGTGTCGCACCCTGAAAGCTCCCTTGCGCGGCTCAGCGAATCCTGCGCAGAAACGCCGCTGCGTCCTTTGAGCAATCGCGGCTCAATCGCACCGAGAGTATGCTCCGAGAAGGGGCCGTCATAATTGAGGGAGGGGTAGTTCTCAAAAATGTCCTCGAGCCCCGCGAAATTGCCGCCGATATGGGCGGGGGCTTCCGGGCTTCCCGCGTTCGCGGCAACATGAGCCGCTCCGAAAACTTCAGTGAACGTCAGCCGCCCTTGGCTTACTTGTGCTTCTATTTCCCACAACTCCCCCGAGAGCTTTTCACTGAACTCAATCAATGCGGCGATGTTGTTTCGGTCTTCTTTGGAGAGGGTGTCGCCCCTTGCGTATCTCTGCGCAAGGCTGTGGGAATAGTTGCCGACTTGGCTCAGGAACTTGTTGGTGTTGTCAAGCTTTTGGTCACTGAGGGGCAGTTGCGACAGCGCGAGTTTCGCTCCTGCCGCGTTGCTGCGAAGTTCCCCCGACAAATCACCGAGCATTTGCGCCGAACCTGCATAAACGCTCTTGTTGAGGGTTGTTTTGATGTCGTCGATGTTCAGCGCAAGGAGTTCAAGGGAACGAAGATAGTTCGCCTCAAGCCTCCGCTGAGCGACTGTGTTTCTGTGATGGTAAACCCCCGCCATAATCGCAAAAGCGATTGTCAGCGCAGTCAGGAGCGAAATTAAGCGAATCAGCCCCCGTCGCGATAAGCGGCGGGTGTATTCACGCGCTGTTGTTACCGGGTGTGTTATTGCTTTTGTTGTATTCATAAGAAAGTACCTCTCTGTTTATATTTATAATATATCAGTATTTTTGCAAAATTTTGAGCAAATATACTTTGCAATTTTTTGAAAAGTATGATATAATAGTAAGAGAAGAGCAAATCCGCAGGGCGGGCTTTGCCCGTCCGGAGGATTGCTTGACATATGATATAATCAGACAGAGGAATGAATTTTAACGAGGTTTACAACACATGAATATAAACGGACATACTCCTAAAGCAGTTATTTTTGATTTAGACGGAACACTGCTTAATTCCATGCACATATGGCAACCGCTCCCATATAACTGGGAGCGGATTGCACGCGGGTATCGCGATGAAGTCGTTCTCAAACCCGGTGCCTTTGAGTTTCTCACTGCGCTGAAAAACGCGAAAGTCCCTCTTGCTCTCGCGACGGCGACGGACCGCCATCTCATGGAGCCTGCTCTTCATCGAAACGGGATTTATGATTTTTTTGATGTAATCCTTACTTGCCGCGAAGTCGGGGAGGGGAAAGAGTCTCCGCTGATTTATCATACCGCTCTTCGTGAATTAGGTTTTGACAAGCCTGACGTTGCGTCGAAGTCGCAAGGAAGTCGGGCTTTGCCCGACGACGCGCAGGCGCAGTCCGCGACGGCGGACGTTGCGCCGAAGTCGCAAGGAAGTCGGGCTTTGCCCGACGACGCGCAGGCGCAGTCCGCGACGGCGGACGTTGCGCCGAAGTCGCAAGTATGGATTTTTGAAGACGCGCATTATGCGATTCGGACGGCAAAGAAAGCGGGGTTCAAAGTAGCCGTTGTTGAGGACGAGTGGGCGCATCTGTGGATTGAAACGATGACTCAAGAGGAAATCATCGACTTAGCGGACTTATATGTGCAAGATTATCGTGCGCTGTTGCCGGCTCAAAAGGCGAAGTAAAGGAAAGGGTTATAGCCCGCGTTCACGAGATAAGCAGTACAAGCCACGAAAATCGCCGCGATTACGATTATGCTGCCGTAATCAGCGAGAGCAGGGGCGCGTGAGCGAAGAGCGGACACTGCCATTCGCGGAAGGCGCGACGCGGCGATGAAGCAAATCGCGAACATGACGGCGTAGTTCATAATCAGATACGCCGCAGTGGAGTCAAGAAGCCCGCCTGCTCCGCCGCTTCCGAAAGCGAACATGGCGCGGATATAAGACAGTGAGTGCGAAACGCTCGGCAGGTCGAACAGAGTCCACATGACTGTTACAACGAACATTACATAGAAATTCGCGACAAACCAAGGGAGTTTGGTGAGCAGTTTCCCGAGGAACAGCTTTTCGGCGATTATGAACGCGCCGAAAATTGCGCCCCACAGCACGAAAGTCCAGCTTGCGCCGTGCCATAATCCTGTGAGAAGCCATACGACGGCTAAGTTACGGACTGTTTTGCTGAGCTTCCCCTTGCTCCCGCCGAGAGGGAAGTAAACATAGCTTTTGAACCAGTTCCCGAGGGTTATGTGCCACCGCCGCCAGAACTCAGATATGCTGTGAGAGCTGTAGGGGTAGTTGAAGTTTTCCGGGAAAGTAAAGCCGAGCATTTTCCCAAGCCCGATTGCCATATCAGAATATCCCGAGAAGTCAAAATAAATCTGGAAGCAAAATGCAGTTATTCCCAGCCACGCAGTAACGGGGGAGAGTTCGCCATAGTCGGCAGTTGCTTTTATCCCGCTCCAGAGCAAGCCTATGTTGTTCGCAATGAGGACTTTCTTGCCAAGCCCGAGTACAAAGCGGCAGATTCCCTCATAAGCAGAGTCAAGGTCAATCTTGCGATTGCTCAGCTCCGCCGCGACTTCTTCGTAGCGGACTATAGGCCCCGCGACAATCTGTGGGAACATGGTAACGTAAGCCGCGAAGGAAATCGGGTTTTTCTGCACGGTGATTTGCCGACGATATAAGTCAATGGTGTAAGACATGGTCTGGAAAGTGTAGAAGCTGATGCCAATCGGGAATGAGAGTTCGATGTTAAAAACGTCAGAGCCGAGAAGCCCGTTGACAGTGTCGGCGAGAAATCCGCTGTAGCGAAACAGCGAGAGAAGCGACAGGTTCAAGATGACGGACAACATCAGCCCAAGTTTGCGAAGTTTAGGGCGATTGTCATTCTTGTGTATCAGCAGCCCGAAGCCGTAGTCCATAAAAGTCGAGGCGAGGAGAATCATGACATAGAAGGGTTCGCCCCAAGCGTAGAACAAAATCCCGCCCACGAACAGCACCGCATTCTTGAGCCATTTACAGCGGGGCAGATTAGGCACGGCGAAGTAAATCAAAAAGAAAGCAGGCAGAAAGACAAAAAGAAACGTCAAGCTTGAGAAAACCACTTGTTATACTCCTCTCTTAATTCGCATTTGTTCAGCGCGTCAAGCAAAGCGTTGACAGACAGATTTTCCGGCAAGCTTAAATACCGCAGAAGCTCCCTGCGCTTGTTCGCCGAGCCTGCCCCTCCGATTAAACCCGCGTCGAACAGACACTGACGCGTCAATTGACTTGACAGTTGACAATTGACAATTGACAGTTGACAGTTATTGAACTGCTCAAGGCGTCTGTGTAATTCTGCAATGCTCGTATCCTCAACCTCAAGAAGATTCGGAACATAAACATGGTGGAACTTGTTCTCAAGAGCGTGGCTTTTGAGGTAATTCGCGATATGGTTGCGAATTTGCCGCCCCGCATTGTCGGAATCCGTGAGCAAGATTACCCCCACGCTCTGTGCATAGCGGCGAATGAGTTGCAGTTTCGCCTTATCTTTGTACACGCGAAATCCGTTGACATGAACAATCGCCGTTTCAGGAGAGAGGACGTTCTCAAGAATTACACGGTCGCACTTGCCTTCAACAATTACCGCCTGTTTAATTTCGAGTTTTTTCAACATAGTGCAACCAATCTCGCTATTGTTCTTTCCATAATCAGCCTGTCTTTGTCCGTTATGCTTGAGGGTGAAGACTTGAGCTTGAAATCCGCATCACACAGAACGCAGACGCATTCCCGCAGTTTCCCGGCAGACAGCCGCGCCGCCGCAGACACGGCTTTGCTGATTCCCCATGTGCGATTGGCGGCGTAAGCGAAATCACGGGCTATATCCGCCTCTCGCTTGCTTGTCGCCGTCGCGATTTTTGCGCGGTACAGGTCAACGAATGTCATCGACAATGTTGCGACAATCATGACCGGTGCATTGCCCTGTGTAAGAAGCTCGTCTAAGAGTTTCATGGCGTTCGCGCCGCGTTTCGCGGTAATCTCTCCTGCAAGGGCGAACACGACTGACTCAAGCTGCCTTGTCGTGAACAAGTCAATGGCTTTGCGGGTAATCTCGCCGCTGTAGCCGCAGTAAGCGCAGAGTTTCGCTAACTCGCTTACAATCAGTGTGTAATCCCGCAGACACAATTGCGATAAATACACGGCATTCGCCCTTGAAATGCTGCACCCCGCCTTAGCCGCCCGCCCCTCGATTGACTCGGCGATTTTTGCCTCCGTAAGTTTCTCGAAATGCAGAATCGCCGCCGCCTTGCCCTTGACGTGTTTGTTCTTGTCGCCCTCAATCGCGGCTATGAGCTTCTTGGTCTTGGCTTTTTTGACATCAGGAACAAACCCCGTCGCGTAGACAATCACGCTGACAGAGTCCGGAACATTCCCGAGCAAACTGCACAACTGCTCAAGGGCATCTTTGTCCGCTTTTTCCGCGTCAAGGTCGTTAAGCAGAACTACGCGCCGCTCATCGAAAAACGAAACGCTGTTGATAAAATCAGCTAAGTCTGACATATTCGGCAAACCCGTGAACTTAACAAAATTCGAACTGTCTGTGCTGCCCTCAAGTGCCTTGTCTGCGATTTTGCGTGCGTAAGACAGCACATAAAAAATCTCTTTCCCGTGCAGATAATAAACGCGGCGAAAAACCCCCGCTTTTAATTCACTGATGAGTTGCTCCTGAGTCATGCCGTTCCTCCTTTCGGGGGGAGAATCAAATACAGCGGCGCGAAATACGCGCTGTGTTCGTGTTCCTGTTCAATTGGGATTGTTCGCCTGACATACACGATATAATCCGCATTAAACTCACGCTTGTTGCGAACAACACCTGACGCAATCACAACATTCGCGGGGCTTGTGTTGTCGTTCGATGCCCGCGTGAAGAGCAGAGTATATCCGCCTGTGTCAAGGAGAACCTCATTCTCGTGAGTATAGCGCAAGTCAAGGATAAATCGCCCGCTTATGTCGAAAATCTGCGGAGGGGTGTCCGGCGGAATATACAGTGCGGCAAGGTTTTCGAAAGGTGCAGTATTATTTCGCACACTGCTCAGCAGAACTACGACATCGGGCTTTGAAGCAAAGCCGCGAACCGCCTCATATGCTCGCGGAGTGTCTGCGGTTATAATCAGCAGCTCTGCCCCGCCTTGGCGGATTTGCACCCACGCCGCCACCGAGTCTGAATATATGCTGATGTAAGTCTGCTCTGATTGTATTGCGCGGTAATCATACACGCGGCACATCAGCACAAGTGTCATGAGTGCAATACAAGCCCCTTTCATTCGAAGCCGCTTCTTGACTGAAAGCACCGCGACAATCGCGAAAACAAGAATGAAAGGCACGAAGTAATAGTCTAAGGAGAACCAGGCAAAGTCAAGGGCGCCGAGGAAGCTTATAAGCCACACCATAATTCGTGAGGCAAGCCCTGCAATCAGCAGAAACAGCTCTGCCATCGGCGCAAGCCATACCGCGAATGCTGCAAAGCCGAGCATAGCGACAACAGCGGCTGTGAAGAAGGGCAGAATAAGCACACTCGTCAGGGGTGAAAGAATGCTGAATCCTCCGAAAAACACCGCCGACACAGGCAGTACACAGACTGCCGCACAGGTCGAAACCACAAAGGCTTCTGTAATGCGATTAAATTTGCGGGATTTCATAACAGCGGGCGCGACTACTCCTACCCCGAAAGTCCCCGAGAAAGACATGAGCAGCCCCGCGTCGAAAATCGCGTAGGGTTGTATCAGCAAAATCGCAAACAGCGCGAGGCACAGCGAATTAAGCGTACTCCCGCGCCGCATGAACACTTCGCCGCCATAGAACACAATCAGCATGAACGCCGCTCTCACCACGGACACCGACAATCCGAAAAAGACAGCGAGTGTGATTATAACCATACTCAAAGCGAAAAACTTAAACTTCGGCCGGCGAGGCAGCCTCCGCGCGGCAAGGAAACCTTGC
>Ga0123356_10006189_pt1 | contig 12116 bp, 12 predicted proteins | sample TergutEmb28metaG_2_FD_92546 | JGI IMG/M metagenome (GOLD analysis project Ga0123356, IMG submission 92546) | Embiratermes neotenicus P3 segment gut microbial communities from Petit-Saut dam, French Guiana - Emb289 P3 | ecosystem: Host-associated > Arthropoda: Insects > Digestive system > Gut ... | reverse complement strand
CCGTCGAGGATCGCGTTGGCCACGTCCGCCACCTCCGCGCGGGTGGGGCGCGAGGAGGTCACCATCGAGTCCAGCATCTGCGTCGCCGTCACCGCCGGGCGCGCCAGCCGCCCCGCCAGGCGCAACAGCTCCTTCTGCACGATCGGCACGCGCGCGATCGGCAGCTCGATGCCCAGATCGCCGCGCGCCACCATCACGTAGTCGGCCGCGCGCATGATCTCCTCCGCGCGCTCCACCGCCTGGGGCTTCTCGATCTTCGCCATCAGCGGCAGCCGCGTGTGGCCGCGCACCAGCTGCACGTCCTCCGGCCCGCGCACGAACGACAGCGCCACCACGTCCACCCCGATCGACTCGCCGTGCGCCAGCAGCTTCAGATCCTCCTCCGGCACCGACGGCAGCATGTCCACCGGCCCCGGGATGTTCAGCCCCTGTCGCGACGCCACCGCGCCGCCCACCTCGACCTCGGTGTCCACCTCGCCCGCCTCCGGCCTCACCGCCGCCACGCGCAACCGCACCGATCCGTCCGCCAGGTACACCACGTCGTCGCGGTGCAACGCCACCGCGAGCCCCCGCCACGACACCGTCATGCGGGTGGCGCTGCCCACGCCGTCCAGCCCGCCACTGAGCGTCAGCTCATCGCCCGGCTTGAGCTCCACCACGTCGCCCTCCAACGGGCCCACGCGCAGCTTGGGCCCCGGCAGATCCTGCAGTATCGCCACCGGGCGACCCGCGCGGCCGGCCGCGTCGCGCACGCGCCGCACGGTCTCCGCGTGCTCCTCGAGCGTGCCATGCGAGTAGTTCAGGCGCGCCACGTCCATCCCCGCCCGCACCATGCTCAACAGCGTTTGGGGGTCGCGCGAGGCCGGTCCGATGGTGGCGACTATCTTCGTGCGGCGCATCTCCCCGAGCGTATCCGCCCGCGCGCCTGGAGCCGGGCAGTTGCTCTCAGGGCGCCTTCACGTCGGGGAAGTGCTCCTCACAGTGGTCGCGCAGCGCGTCGGTCACCCACGCGCGCTCCTCGCCACTGGCCGCGCGGAAGCGCGCCAGCAGCTCCTTGGGGCGCTCGATCGGGGCGCCCGCGATCACCCAGCGCACCGCCAGGCGCTCGAACAGCAGCTCGCGCGCGCGCTGCCACGCATCCTCGCGCGTCAGCCCCCCGCCGGCCAGCATCTGCGCGTACTCCACGCGCGCCGCCGGTGTGAAGGAGCCGCGCAGCGTCAGCACGTTGCCGTGGGGGTCGGTGTAGTCGCTGCTCGGCGCCTTCAGCCGCTCACCGCCCCGCGCGCGCTTGGCCACGCTCAACCCTGCCGTGCCGCGCGCTCGAGCTTGGCCCGCACCTCGCCCGTCACCGGCCTCCCGTGGCCCGGCCACGCCGCCGCCGGCTCGAGCTCGGCCAGCTTGGCGATGCTCGCCGCCGCCTGCTCGGTGTCGAAGTTGTACACGCGGTCCGGCACGTGGGGGTCCACGTCGCGCGCCCACATGTCCACCGTGTAAAAGCAGTCGCTCACCAGCGCCAGCCGGTCCGACTCGCGCCACAGCCCGATCAGCCCCGGCGCGTGCCCCGGCAGGTGCACCACGCGAAAGCCCGCCACCTCCTCGCCCTCCTCGAGGGTGCCCTCGATCTTCACCGGGCCGTCGTCCCAGAAGTGACGGTGCAACACGCGGTGGATCTGGCGCTGGCCCAGCGGCAGCCCCTCCAGATCGGCCGGCCAGTAGCGAAAGCCGCCGCTCCCCTGCGCATCCCTCACCTCGTCGGGATGGCACCACACCGGCGCGCTCAGCGACGGCGCGGTGCCGCGGTGGTCGGTGTGGCCGTGGCCCAGCACCACGCGGCGGATGCCCCCGAACCTCGCCGCCGCGCCCGCCACCGCGCGCACCATCGTGCGCGCGCCCGCGTCGTACACCGTCACGCCTCCCTCGTCCTCGATCAGATACACGTTGCACCGGCCCGGCTGGCCCTGCACGACCCACACGCCCTCCGCGACCAGCTCCGGCTCACGCGCCGTCACGCGCTGCGCCACCGCCGTGCGCAGGTTGAACGCGTCCGTCATGCGCCGCTCCGCTGTCGAGTCGCGTGCCGGCAGCATCCCGATCTGGCGGGGGATCGCCGTGGTGTCCATGAACGCGTCGTTGGCGCGGATCAGCCCGCCCGAGACGGTCAGCAGGTCCACGCCTTCGATCGCGATCGGATCGCCCGTCGGCGCCACGCCCCGCAGGCGCCCCGGCCCCGCGAAGGTCCCGGTGAGGCGCCACTGCACCGCGCACCGCTCCCCCTCGCTCGTGGTGCTCCGCACCTCGAAGCGCAGGTCCGGCACCGCCTCCAGCAGCTCGAGGTTGAACCTGCGCAGCTCCTCAGGGGTGTGCGCCTCCCACTCGCCGCGCACGTGCCCGTGCCCCTCCGGCGCCCAGAGCGCCATCGCCGTGTCCACCTCGTGGGCGTCCAGCGCCCCAAAGTAGCTCCGCGCCACCTGCTCGCTCCCTGGATCCGCCACGTGTCCTCCTCTGGATGGGCCGTGCGCGTCGCCTCCGATGTGCCCGCGCCCCTGCGGCGGGTCCGAGTCTACGCGCACGCGAGGGCCGGTGCCCGGCCTGCGCGCTGTGCGCCGGCGCCAGGGCGGCACCCCGGTGTGCGTCCCGCCGGCGCGGCGGTGCCCAGTAGTCTGGGCGCCGTGGCCGACACCGCCGACGCGACCAGGTCGAGGTCTCCGAGCCGGCGCGAGCTCGGGCGCGGCGAACGGGTGCTGCCCGGCGTGTACCGGCTGCGCCTGCCCCTGCCGTGGCCCGGCGTGCCCCACTGCAACGCCTGGGCGGTCGCCGCCGGCGACGGGGTGGTGCTGTTCGACACCGGCATGCACCAGCCCGGCTCGCTGGCACAGCTGGAGCGCGCGCTCGCGATGTGCAACCTGCGCGTCGAGCACGTGCGGTTGGTGGTGTGCACCCACGCCCACTCCGACCACTACGGGCAGGCGGCCGACGTGGTGGCGCGCGCCGGCTGTGAGCTGTGGATGCACCCCAACCACGCCCACATGCGCGACATGGTGCTGGAGCCCGACGCCGCGCTGGCGCGCCGCCTGGAGATCGCTCGCCAGAGCGGCGTGCCGGAGGAGCCCCTGCGCCGCTACGCCGCCGAGCGCCGCTCGCACGAATCCGGGATCTCCGCGCCCATCGAGCCCGACCGCGCGCTCCTGCGCGGCGTGCGCGTCGCCAGCGACCTGGGCGAGTGGGTCGTGTACGAGACGCCCGGCCACGACCCCTCGCACGTGTGCCTCTTCCAGCGCGAGCGGCGCCTTTTGATCTCCGGCGATCATCTGTTGGGCCGGATCTCGCTCTACTTCGACTACGGCCACTCGCCCGACCCCGTCGGTGAATTCCTGCACTCACTCGATGTGGTCGACGCGCTGGACGCGCGGCTGTGCCTCCCCGGCCACGGGCGCACCTTCACCGACGTGCGCGCCCACATCCATGGCAACCGCGCGCTGGTGGCCGAGCGGCTGGCAAGGATCCGCGAGGCGCTGCGCGCGGAGCCCGTGACCGCGTTCGCAATCATCCCCCGCGTGTACCGCCTCGACGGCAACGCGTTCGCCGGCCCGTGGCTCCTCACCGAGACGCTCGCGATGCTCACCCACCTCGAGCGCTCCGGGGAGGTGACCCGCCTCGCCGGCGAGCCCCAGCGGTGGGTGTTGGCAAACTGAACGACTCTCATGCGCATCGACGAGATCCTCGCCACCGGCCCGCCCGCGTTCTCCTTCGAGTTCTTCCCCCCCAAGACCGACCGCGGCGAGCACAACCTCTACGCCGCGCTGCAGGAGCTGCGCCCACTCGAGCCCTCCTTCGTGTCGGTCACCTACGGCGCCGGCGGCTCCACACGTGAGAAGACGATCGAGATCGTCAAGCAGCTCAAGCGCGAGTATGGCCTGGAGGCGATGGCCCACTTCACCTGCGTCGGCGCCACGGTGCCCCAGCTGCACGGCACGCTCGAGGAGATGTCGCTCGCCGGAGTCGAGAACGTGCTCGCGCTGCGCGGCGACCCCCCCGTCGGCCAGGAGCGGTGGCGCAGGACAGAGGGGGGCCTCGAGTACTCCCACGAGCTCGTGCGGCTGATACGCGACCGCTACGACTTCACGATCGGCGCCGCCTGCTTTCCCGAGACCCACATTCACGCCTCCAGCCCCGAGGAGGACCTCGAGCACCTGCGCCACAAGGTCCACGAGGGCGTCGACTTCCTGATCACCCAGCTCTTCTTCGACAACCGCTTCTACTTCGACTTCCTCGCGCGCGCGCGTGCCGCCGGGATCGATGTGCCGATCGTGCCCGGCATCCTGCCCATCACGCACATCGGCCAGGTCGAGCGCATGACCACGACCATCGGCGCCTCGCTCCCCGACGCGCTGCGCGAGGAGCTGCACGCGCGCCAGAGCCAGCCCGAGGCGGTGCTCGACTTCGGCGTCGCCTACGCCACGCTCCAGTGCGCCGAGCTGCTCGCCGCCGGCGCGCCCGGGATCCACTTCTACACGCTCAACCGCTCCCCCGCGACCCGCGCGATCGTCTCCGCACTGAAGCTCTCCAGGCCGTGGGAGCGCACCGGCGCCGCCGATGGGCGCGACTAGAGTTCCGACCAGCGGCGGGCGCGGAGCGTCGGGGGTTTGTTTTTCGGTCCCTCGAGATGGGCCTGCGCCCGCTCGCTCGGCGCCCGTCGAGCAGCGTCCGTTGCGTGTTTTGTTTTTTGGATTGGTTCCGCGCGGAACGAATCCGCAAAACAAATCCCCCAACGGCCGCTCAGACAGGTGTGTTCAAAACCGCGCGCCGGCGCCCAAGCTGGAACCCGCCTGGCCCTTTTCGGCCGGGGTGGATCAAGCTGATCAAACCGGCAAGCGAATTGGAAACCAGCGGTCCCCTCGGCGAGCCGGCCGTCATCGGGACTGCGGGGACGGCTGCTCGATCTCCAACCCCTCCGCCACGCGCGCCAGCCCGTCGCGCGTCTCGTAACGCACGTCCACCGAGTCGTCCTGGCGGTAGGTGCCAACGCCGAAGGCGCCCAGCAGCCAGCGCCAGCCGCTGATCCTGTCCTTGCGCAGCTCGCGCTCGAACACCAGCGCACCGCTCCGCACCGCGAAGTCCACCCCCGGCTCCTGGCGCACGCCGTTGAGGTACACCTCGTACGGCTCCCGCACGTCCGCCGGCAGCCTCACGATCGAGCGGGCCATGCGGTGATTATCGACGATCCCCCCCGCCCCGCCCCGCCTCGCCCCGCCTCGCCTCGCTCGCCCCGCTCGGCTTCGCTCGGCGCAGTGCGGCCGGGCGCAGCTCCGCCTGGGCGCGCTCGCTGCCACGCGCGCCGCCTCACCCGCCCCTACTCTGCTCTTCCCATGTCCGCCGAGATCGCCTACACCGTGCGTCGCTCCACCCGCGCGCGCCGCGTGCGCGTCAACGTGCGCGCGCAGGGCGATGTGGAGGTGGTGCTGCCCGCGCGCGCCGCCGAGCGGGAGGCCGCCGCCGCCGTGAGCGAGCTGCGCCCCTGGATCGAGCGGCGTCTCTCGGAGGCGAGTCTCACGCTGGCCCACCTCGCCGCGCGCGGCGCCACCGTGCCCTACCTCGGCGTGCCGCTGGCACTGGTCCCTCAGCCGGGGCGCCAGCGCGTGGCTCGGCGCGGCGATCGCCTGCTCGTGCCCGACGGCGACGCGCGCCCCGCGCTGGAGCGCTTCTACCGCCGGGCCGCGCGGGGGGAGATCGCCGGGCGCCTCGATCGGGCGAGCGCGCGCGCCGGCACGCCCTACACCGCGCTCGCGATCCGCGGCCAGCGCACGCGGTGGGCCTCCTGCTCGCCCAATGGAGAGATGAGCTTCAACTGGCGCCTGATGCTCGCGCCCGAGCGCGTGCTCGAATATGTGGTCTGGCACGAGGTGTGCCACCTGCAGGTCGCCAACCACTCGCCGCGCTTCTGGGCGCTGCTCGAGCGCCACTGGCCGCGATGGCGCGAGGATCGCGCGTGGCTGCGCCACCGCGGCGCCACGTTGGTGCTCTGAGCTGAGGCGCCGTTCGCGCGCCGTGCCGACGCCGCGGGCCGCCGGGCACCCGCCGGGGGCCGCCCGCCGCCGGGGGCCCGACGGGCGTCCGCCTCGGGACCGCGCCCGCGCCGGGGGCCGCGCCGGGCGCTCACCCCGTGGCGAGCGTGCGCTCCTGTAGGGCCCTACGCAGGCCGTCGTAGGCGCTCTCTCCCGGGCGCAGCTCGACCAGCATGCGCTTGAACCGGCCCACGTACGCCTCCGCGGAGCCGTCGCCCCGCAGGTCCACGCCGCCCCGCACGCGGCTGGTGATGCCTCCCGGGCCGTCGATCTCGGCGCGCACCACCACCTGTCGCACCGCCTCGTAGCGGCGGCGGAACACCTCGATCGAGCGGCGCCGCGCGCCCGGCGCCAGCTCGTCCATGCGCTGCTCCATCGCATCCACCGCCGCGCCGAGCGTCTCGCACCGCACCCGCTCCACGTGGGGCCCGTTGCGCACGGTCAACCGCCACCGCCCTTGCTCCATCTCGCTGTCGATGATCGCACGTGCCGGGCGCTCGGAAAAGCGGAAAGGCGCTCCCCGCTGGGGAATCCCGGCCGCCGGTGAAGGCGCCGGTCGCCTGGAAAGGCCCGGCCGCTCGGCAGGGCGCCGGGCGCCGATCAGCCGCGCTGCTCGATCGGCACGTAGTCGCGGTCGCGGCTGCCGGTGTAGATCTGGCGCGGGCGCGCGATCCGCTGCTCGGGGTCCTGGACCTGCTCGAGCCAGTTGGCCACCCAGCCCGCGGTGCGCCCGATCGCGAACATCACCGGGAACATCTCCACCGGCAGGCCGAGCGCCTCGTAGATCATGCCCGAGTAGAAGTCCACGTTGGGGTACAGCTTGCGCGCGACGAAGTACTCGTCCTCCAGCGCGATCCGCTCGAGCTCCAGCGCGATCTCCAGCATCGGGCTGCGCCGCCCGGTCACCTCGAACACGTCGTCCGCCGCCGACTTGATGATGCGCGCGCGTGGGTCGTAGTTCTTGTACACGCGGTGCCCGAAGCCCATCAGCCGCTCCTTGCCCTCCTCCACGCCCCGCAGGAAGTCGGGGATGTTGCGCTTGTCGCCGATGCGGTTCAGCATGCGCAACACCGCCTCGTTGGCGCCGCCGTGCAGCGGTCCGTACAGCGCCGCCACGCCCGCCGCCACCGCCGAGTAGGGGTCCACGTGCGATGAGCCCACGCCCCGCACCGCGCTGGTCGAGCAGTTCTGCTCGTGGTCCGCGTGCAGGATGAACAGCACCTCCAGCGCGCGTTCCAAACGCGGATCCGGCTGGTACTTCAGCTCGGTCATCTTGTACATCATCGACAGGAAGTTGCCCGAGTACCGCAGGTCGTTGTCGGGGTACACGTACGGCTGCCCCCGCGAGTGGCGGAACGCGAACGCCGCCAACGTGGGCATCTTGGCGATCAGGCGCACCGTCTGGATCGCGCGGTTCTCGGGGTCCTCGATCTCGTTGGCGTCGGGATAGAAGGTCGACAGCGCGCCCACCGAGCCCAGCAGCATGCCCATCGGGTGCGCGTCGTGGCGGAACCCCTGCATGAACCGCTTCACGTTCTCGTGCACGAATGTGTGGATCGTCACCTCGTGGCGCCACTCCTCGAGCTGGGCGCTGGTGGGCAGCTCGCCGTGGATCAACAGGTACGCCACCTCGAGGTAGGTCGAGTGCTCCGCCAGCTGCTCGATCGGGTAGCCGCGGTGCTGGAGGATCCCCCGCTCGCCGTCCAGGTAGGTGATCGCGCTGCGGCAGGAGGCGATGTTGGCGTAGCCCGGCTCGTACACCATCAGCCCGAAGTCCTCCGGTGAGGTGCGCACCTGGCGAAGATCGATGCCACGCACGGTGCCGTCCGTGATGGGCAGCTCGTAACTCTCTCCCGTGCGGTTGTCGATCACCGTCACGGTGTCCCGCCGCTGCGCGCCGTTCTGCGCTGTGTCTGGAGCCTGCATCTGGGTGCTCATGTGGCCTCCTGTAGCTCTCCGGCGGTGTCTGCCTCTCCCTCTGCCCGATTATGGGCCAATGCAATCGATGACGCGCTGGCCCGCCGCACATCACATTCGCTCACCACAATTTTTCTTCGCGCCGAGGGGCCAGGGGCCGCCCACTCGCGCCGCGCCGCGCGCCGGCCCCGCGTTCAGCGGTGCCCAACGGGCGCCGGTGCACGCCTGGCCCGCGCCACCAGCGGGCGCACGCGCGCCGGGGCGGTGGGCGCCGGATCGTCGCGGTGCGGTCCGCGCCGCGGCGCGCGTGGCAGGCGGGGGCGTGGATGCGGGTGGCGCGGTCGCGCACGCGGCCCCACGCCGCCCTCACCCTCCGGCTCGGTCTCGCTGTCGGGCGTCTGCATGATCGCCCAGCGCACCAACAGCAGAAGCCCCACGATCGGGATCTTCAGCAGCAGCATCAGCCAGATGAACGTCCAAGTGTCCACCGCTCAGGTTGATCGTACTACGGACGCGCTCACGCCCGCAGGGGCACCGGCTCCTCCAGGAAGCGGGTCATGCGCTGCAGCTCCTCCACGCGCTCCACGATCTCCTCGCTCTCCAGGCGCGCCACGCGATCGGTGCCGAACTCTTCCACGTTGAACGACGCCAGCGCCGTGCCGTACGCCATCGCGCGCGCCAGCACCGCGTGGGTGATCTCGCCCTGGTTCGCGCCCTCGTGCGCCGCGATCGAGCCGACAAAGCCGCCCGCGAACGAGTCGCCCGCGCCCGTGGGGTCGACCACGCTCTCCAGCGGGAACGCCGGCAACGCGAAGAAGCCCTCCGGTGTGAACAGCGCCGCGCCGTACTCGCCCCGCTTCGCCACGATCGCCGACGGACCGCGCCCCATCAGCGCGCGCGCCGCCCGCACGAGGCTCGCCTCGCCGGTCAGCATGCGCAGCTCCGCGTCGTTCAGCAGCAGGCAGTCGACCCGCGCGATCGTGTCCCACAGCTCCTCGCGCGCGGTCTCGATCCAGTAGTTCATCGAGTCCAGCGCCACGAAGCGCGCGCGCTCGCACTGCGCGGCCACCGCGCGCTGCAACGACGGCTGGATGTTGGCCAGGAACAGCACCTCACACGCGCGCGACTCCGCCGACAGCTTGGGCTCGAAAGCGCCGAACACCCCCAGCTGGGTCTCGTCGGTGTGGGCCGTGTTGAGGTCGTAGTCGTAGTGGCCCCGCCAGAAGAAGGTGCGCCCGCCGGCCACGCGCTCGATGTCCTCGCCGATCACCCCCCGGCGGCGCAGCACGTCGCGGTGCTCATCCGTGAAGTCCTCGCCCACCGGGCCCACCACGCGCACCTCGCCAAAGAACGACGCCGCCAACGCGAAGTGCACCGCCGAGCCGCCCAGCATGCGCTCGCGCGAGCCGAACGGCGTGGCGACCGTGTCAAAGGCGATCGAGCCCACTACGGTGACGGACATCGGCCGCGGACCCTATAGCCTGCGGACGAATGCGCGCGATCCAGATCAGCGAGTTCGGCGGGCCCGAGGTGCTGCGGCCCACCGAGCTGCCCGTGCCCGTGCCCGGGCCCGAGGAGGTCCTGATCCGTGTCCGCCGCGCCGGGATCAACTTCGCCGACACCCACACCCGCACCAACAGCTACGTGCGCGAGGCCACCCTCCCGCTCGTGCCCGGCACCGAGGTCGCCGGCACGATCGAGCACGGGCCCGAGGGCGAGCGCGCCGGCGAGCGCGTGGTGGCGCTCACCGGCGCCGGCGGGTATGCCGAGTATGCGATCGCGCCCCGCGCGCTGGCGTTCCCGATCCCGGACGGCGTCGACGACGGCACCGCGCTGGCGATCCTGATCCAGGGTCTCACCGCGTGGCACCTCTACCGCACCGCCGCGCGCGTGGGCGAGGGCGAGAGCGTGGTGATCCACGCCGCCGCCGGCGGGGTGGGCTCGCTCGCCACGCAGCTCGGCCACCCGCTGGGCGCGGGGCGGGTGATCGCGGTGGCCTCCTCCGAGGAGAAGCGCGCGCTCGCGCTGCAATTGGGCGCCGACGTGGCGGTCGACGCGCGCGCCGAGGGGCTCACCGAGCGGCTGCTCGAGGCCAACCACGGGCGCCAGGTGGATGTCGTGTTCGAAATGGCCGGCGGCGATGTGTTCGAGCGCTCCTACGACGCGCTCGCGCCGTTCGGGCGCCTGGTGGTGTGCGGCATCGCCTCGCGCCAGCCCAACCAGGTCGCCACCGGCTCGCTGCTGCGCCACTCGCGCGCGGTGATCGGGTTCTATCTCTTTCACTGCCTGGGCCACCCGGAGATGGTGGGCGGCGCGTTGCGGGAGCTGTTCGCGCGCGCCCAGCGGGGCGAGCTGCGCGCGGTGGTTGGGCGCACCTACCCGCTCGCGCAGGCCGCCCAGGCGCACGTGGACCTCGGCGCGCGCCGCACCACGGGCAAGCTCCTGCTGGATCCCACCCAATGAGCACCTTCGCCGAGCTCGGCCTCTCCGAGCCCACGCTGGAGGCGGTGCGCGAGCTCGGATACGAGTCGCCCAGCCCCATCCAGCAGCAGGCGATCCCGCCCCTGCTCGAGGGGCGCGACGTGGTCGGTCAGGCGCAGACCGGCACCGGCAAGACCGCCGCGTTCGGCCTGCCCATCGTCGAGTACGTCGACCCCGCGCAGCGCGTGGTGCAGGCGCTCGTGCTGACCCCCACGCGCGAGCTCTGCATCCAGGTCACGCAGGCGCTGCGCGCCTACGGCGCCCACCGCCAGGTCGATGTGGTGGCCGTGTTCGGCGGCGCGCCCATCAGGGGCCAGCAGGCGCAGCTGCGCGCCGGCGGCCACGTCGTGGTCGGCACCGTCGGACGGGTGCTCGATCTGATCTCGCGCCACTCGCTGTTGCTGCACGACTGCCGCTTCGTGGTGCTGGACGAGGCCGACGAGATGCTCGATCTCGGCTTTCTGGAGGATGTCGAGCGGATCCTCGCGCTCACGCCCGCCGGGCGCCAGACCGCGCTCTTCTCCGCCACGATGCCCGGCCCGATCCGGCGGCTCGCCGACTCCTACCTGCACGACCCCGTGACCGTCCAGATCGAGGCCGCCACGCTCACGATCGACACGATCGAGCAGTTCCAGCTGCCCGTCGAGTCGCGGCGCAAGTCGCAGGTGCTCTCCGAGGTGCTCGCCGCCGAGCGCGCCGGCCGCCCGCCCAGTCAAACGATCGTGTTCGTGCGCACCAAGATCCGCTGCGACCAGCTCTTCCGCCAGCTGCGCGACCGCGGCGCCAACGTACGCGCGCTCCACGGCGACATGACCCAGGGCGCGCGCGACGGGGTGATGCTCGCGTTCAAGGCCGGCCGCGTGCCGGTGCTCGTCGCCACCGACGTCGCCGCGCGCGGCCTCGACATCACCAGCGTGACCCACGTGGTCAACTACGACGTGCCCACCTCACCCGACATCTACGTCCACCGCGTGGGACGCACCGGGCGCGTGGGCCGCTCGGGGCGCGCCATCACCTTCGTCGAGCCCCGCCAGCGCCGCGAGCTCGAGGCGATCGAGCGCCACATCGGCACCTCCATCTCCCCGTGGCAGCCCGGCGCCACCGGCAGCCCCACCCCGCTGCGCGAGCGCCCGCGCCGCCACTCCAAGCCCCACGTCTCGCGCGACGGGCGCGAGCGCTACGCCAAGCTGATCGTCACCGGCGGCCGCGCCGCCGGCATCCAGGTGGCCGACATCGTGAGCGCCGTCACCGCCGCCGCCGGGCTCGACGGCGAGGCCGTGCGCGATGTGCTCGTGCTCGAGCGCTACTCCTTTCTCTCGGTCCCCGATCGAGAGGCGCCCCGCGTGATCGCCGCGCTCGCCGGGCGGCGCGTGCGCGGCCATCCACTGCAGGTGGAGCGCGTGCCGGCCTGAACCGCGGGTCGAGCGGGTACCCCCCTGAACCATGGTTCTCGCCCGTGCCGGCCCGACCGACCCAAACCCAAAGGAGGCCAACGATGCACACCACCACCGCCACGATGCACACCACCGAGGGCGACATCGTGTTCGAGCTCTTCGACGAGGAGGCGCCCAAGACGGTGGAGAACTTCCGCCGGCTCGCCTCCGAGGGGTTCTACGACGGCCTCACCTTCCACCGCGTGATCCCCGACTTCATGGT
>Ga0123356_10006188_pt1 | contig 12117 bp, 6 predicted proteins | sample TergutEmb28metaG_2_FD_92546 | JGI IMG/M metagenome (GOLD analysis project Ga0123356, IMG submission 92546) | Embiratermes neotenicus P3 segment gut microbial communities from Petit-Saut dam, French Guiana - Emb289 P3 | ecosystem: Host-associated > Arthropoda: Insects > Digestive system > Gut ... | reverse complement strand
GCTCGAGTTTCTGATGGGCGAGGCGCTTGCGCAGGGCGCCGACACGGTGATCACGCAGGGAGCTACGCAGTCGAATCACGCGCGCCAGACGGCAGCCGCCGCCGCGAAGCTGGGGCTCGATTGCCACCTCCTGCTCGAGGACCGTACCGGCTACACGTCCGCCGACTACACGCTGAACGGCAACGTCCTGCTCGATCGCCTGCACGGGGCCACGATCGCCAGACGCGCTGCGGACACGGACATGAACGCCGAGATGGAGGCGCTCGCTGCCAGCTTGCGGGCGAAGGGTCGAATGCCCTATGTAATCCCCGGCGGCGGCTCGAATGCGGTGGGTGCGCTGGGATACGTCAACTGCGCGCTCGAAACCGTGCAGCAGGCGAACGAGCGGGGACTTGCGCTCGGGCATGTCGTGCTCGCCACGGGCAGCGCGGGCACGCAGGCCGGCTTCGTCACGGGCCTTGCGGCCATGAATGCCCGTATACCTCTGCTCGGCATCTCGGTGCGCGCGCCGCAGGAGCGCCAGGAGGCCAGCGTGTTTGCACTCGCCGAGCGGACCGCTGCCGGTCTGGGCGCCGCCGGCGTCGTGAAGCGCGAGCAGATCGTCGCCAACAGCGACTACGTCGGTGCGGGCTACGGCTTGCCGACTGATGGTATGCGCGAGGCGGTGAAGCTGCTGGCGCGCTTCGAAGGCATCCTGCTCGATCCGGTGTACACCGGCAAAGGCTTCGCCGGCCTGATCGATCAGGTTCGCAAGGGCTTCTTCCCGAGGGACAGCGACGTGCTGTTCGTGCACACCGGAGGGGCTGCCGGACTGTTCGGTTATCCGGACGTCTTCGAGCTGCCCGGCTATGTCTGATCACCGCGCGACGCTCGGCGCGGTTGTGTCCGGCACTTCGAGCTCGCGTGGTGCTGGCGAGAAGGTCGTCGGAGTCATCGGCGGGATGGGACCTGCGGCGAGCGTGGACTTCCTGGCCCGCATCGTGCGCGCAACGCCCGCGCGCGACGATGCCGATCACATCCGGGTGCTGCTTGACAACAACCCGAAGGTGCCCTCGCGTATCGCGCGCATCCTCGAGGGCGGCGGGGAGGACCCGCTGCCGGTGCTGATTGCGATGGCCCGCGGGCTACAAGCGCAGGGCGCAGACTTCCTTGCCATCCCGTGCAACACGGCCCACTTCTATCTACCCGACATTGCGCGGGCAGTGGACATTCCGGTACTGGATATGGTGGGGCTCGCGATCGAGAAGCTCACCGCGCTGCGTCCGCAGCCGGGGCGCATCGGCATGCTCGCATCGCCAGCGGTGAGAACGCTCGGCCTCTATGCTGCGCGGCTTGCCGCTGCCGGTATGACTGCGCTGTTTCCGGATGCCACCGGGGAGGCCGTCGTGCTGGGGGTGATCCGCGCGGTGAAGGCAGGAGCGGTAACGGCTGCACACCGCGCTGAGTATGCAGCGGTTGCAAATGCTCTCGTCGAGAGCGGTGCGCAGGCCCTGCTGATCGCATGCACCGAGCTGTCGGTGCTCGGCATTCCGGAGCGCTGCGGGCGAGCTGCCGTCGACGCGCTGGATGCGCTGGTGGAGGCTAGTGTCATGACCGCGCTTGGCGCTGCGCGCGTGTCCAACGGCTCTCAGGTCGCGTGAGAAGTGCCCGCGTGCGTCTGAGGATCTAACCGGCCAGCCCGATCGCCGCCTTGACCCGCTCAGGGGTCAGCGGCATATCCCTCAGGCGCACTCCGGTCGCATCCGCCAGTGCATTGGCGAGGGCGGCCGATGCGGGTCCCTGCGCGGCTTCGCCTGCTCCAAGGAACGGCTCGCCGGGGCGGTCGATGACCTGCACATCAATGGCGCGCGGGAGATCGCTGAAGCGCAGGATGGGGTAGCTGGCCCAGTCGAGGCTGGTGCGCTGGCTGCTGTCGTAGCGCACGGCTTCGTGCATGGCCCAGCTCAGTGACTGGATGATGCCGCCCTCCGTCTGGTTGCGCAGGCCATCGGGGCTCACAGCCTGGCCGGCATCGATCGCCGCCTGAATCCGGTGCACCGTGATCACCCCCGTCGCGCGCTCGACTTCAATCTCCATGGCCAGGCAGCAATAGGCAGCCAGGTTCTTGTAGCGTGCGAAGGCCAGGCCGCAGCCAAGGCTGCCGTTGCCGCGCGGGCGATGGTCCCAACCGAAGCGCCGCCCAACCTCGGTCATGACGGCGCGCGCACGGTCGTCCCGCATGTGGGCCAGCCGGAATTCGAGGGGGTCGGTGCCCGCGGCGAGCGCCAGCTCATCGACCATGCTCTCGATGCTGAAGATGTTGAAATGGGCGCCGAGGGAGCGCAACGCGGAGACGCGCAGCGGCATCTGGGGCACGAAGTGATGCCGCACATGCATGTCTGGAAAGGCGTAGAGAGGATTGGAGTTCCGGTCCCCGCCGCCCTCGGGCATGGGAATGGGGCGTGGCTCCGGTGGTGGCAGGGGCGGTGTGAGCTGCTGGGCGACGACGAAGCCGGCTGCCCCCGCGGGGCGGTTGTTGTGAGTATTGCTCCAGACTTCGTAGTTCCAGCGACACACGCGCCGGTCCGGACCGATGGCGGCCTCGACCGTCGCCACCATTGCTGGCCCGCACGGCTCCCAGCCAAACTCCTGCTCGCGCATCCATTGCAGGCGCACGGGACGGCCCGGCAGCGCAAGGGCAATGAGCGCTGCTTCCGCCGCCACGTCATCGGCGCCGTTGTGGCCGTAGCAGCCTGCAGAGGGCGTATGGATGCAATGAACCTTATCGGCTGGCAGGCCAACCAGCTCGGCGACGGCGCGCCGCAGGTTGAACACACCCTGACTGTGCGACCAGAGTGTCAGCTCACCGTTGCGCGCCAGCGCAACTGCACACGAGGGCCCGATGGAGGCATGGCAAAGCCACGGCCGGCTGTACGAGGCGCGCAGGGTGTGAGCGGCGGGTTGCTCGCCGTCGTGCGTGTCGAGCACCACGATCTCGCGGCTTGGCAGCGACTGGATCTCATGCAGGCCGTCCTTCAGGGGCAAAGGCGGCAGCGTGGAGTTGTACCTGGCGGTCTGGGCCAGCCGCATGGCGCGGATTGCCTGCCACTCGTGCTCGGCGACAACCGCTGCGAAGTCTCCCTTGCTGATCACGGCGAGGACACCGGGCGCGCCCTTGGCGGCTGCCAGGTTTGGCTCGATCAGCCGCGTACCGTGACTCGGTCCGCGTACCACGCGTGCGTGCAACATGCCGGGAAGCCTGAGGTCCTGCACGTAGGCTTCGCCACCCACCACCTTCGCAGGAATGTCCAGACGCGGCAGGTCGCGGCCCAGGGTTCGATATTGAGCCGGCATGCGTCGCGGCGCGTTCGCGCTCGCCTCGACGTGCAGCGACAGGGAGGCGGCGAGTGGCCCGTAAGCGAGCCGCCGGCCATCGGCAGCGGCGACATGGCCATCACCACTGGTGGACAAGGTCGTGGCATCCAGCCCCCACTGCGTGGCGGCGGCGCCCATGAGCAACATCCGGACGTTCGCAGCGGCGCTGGCTATTGCCGTGCCGCTGTCTTGCATCGAGTGACTGCCCGCGGTCACGCCTTCGTCGGGTGTCTTCGAGGTGTCGGCGGTGATGAGAGTGATCGCGGACGGGGGGAGGTCGAGCTCCTCGGCGGCGACCTGCAAGAGGGCCGTGAGAATGCCTTGCCCCAGCTCGGCCTTGCCGGAGAAGACGGTCGCCTGGCCATCGGGCGCGATGCGGATCCAGGAATCCAGCAGGGGGTTGCTCTTGAGGCTCCCCGGCAGCTCGGAGCGCCTTGCTCCGGGAGCCGCGCCGCCGCCCGGGCGGCCCGTGGGCAGCTGCGCGAAGGCGCGTGGCGCCAGGCTGAAGGCGACCAGCAAGCCGCCACCCAGCACGGCAGCGCGGCGCGTCAGCTGCGCGCCTGAGAACGATTCGCTCATGCCCGATGGCCTCCCCCCGTCAGTGGGGCGGCGCGGCGTATCGCCCTCAAGATGCGCATGTGTGTGCCACAGCGACACAGGTTGGGCTGCATGTGTGAGCGGATCTCCGCGTCACTCGGCGCCGGGTTGACCTCCAGCAAGGCCTGGGCTCGCATGATCATGCCGGCGATGCAATACCCGCACTGCGCGGCTTGCTCCTGCACGAAGGCCTGCTGCAGCCGGCTGAGCTTCGCGGGGCTGCCGAGCCCCTCGATCGTGCGGATCTTGCGTCCGACGGTGGCGGCGACCGGGGTGATGCAAGCGAAGATCGCCTTGCCGTCGAGCTGGACCGTACAGGCGCCGCACTGACCGAGCCCGCAGCCGAACTTGGCGCCGTTCAAGCCCAGGTCTTCACGAAGAACGTAGAGCAGCGGCGTGTCGGGTGTTGCACCCACCACATGATCGCTACCGTTGACGTTGATTGTCAGTGGCATGGCGGTATCTCGACGCGCGGCGGACCCAGGTCACAGCATGAAGGATCAGGCCGTCCCTGCATCCAGTGGAGCAGATTATCGGTCGTTGCCCGCATCTCGCAAAGGGAGCGGTCGGGAACGTCCAGCTGCCGATGAGGTCATCCGCAGCGCCGTGCCTGCCGCAGCGCCTCCCCCTGCGCAGCTGGCCCTGCTATAGCGCGCAGCGGGGCGGTGATGTCTTGACAGCCAGCCGCGCTCGCGATGAACGGTCGAGCACAGGCGGGAGATTCGTCCAGGGGTGCAAGGCGCGGGTGGCGGCTGCCCGGCCGCGCGTCAGATCGCGCTGATTCTCAGTCAAGGGAGCGCTCGGTTTGCCCTGGGTATGAGGCGTGGAAACGCGACTGTTGACTCGGGGCCGTGGCGGGGGGAGGTGGAGCTCACCGAGCGCAACTTGAGGATCGTGGACAAGCCTCCCACATCAGGCAAGTGCCGACATCGAGTCGGTCCGCCAAGGGCAAGGCCGGGCACGCTTGCGCAAGCCCTTGACCTGCAGGCGCATGGTGCATGGCTCGAGGGGTGCCGTGCTCATACCTGGCGCGCAGGCGCGCTCTTGCCGGGGATTGAGGCAAGCTCTGCAAGAGCGATGTGGTATACCGCCGGCAAGCGACCCGCGGTGGATCGCGAGTGAGCGCAGTTTGTTTTCTGGAGATGAGCATGGAATTCAGGCAGCTGGGCGGATCGGGATTCAAGGTGCCGGCACTGAGCCTGGGCACGGGCACCTTCGGTGGTCGCGGCGCGTTCTTCGGCGCGTGGGGCTCCTCGGAGGTAAAGGAGGCGAGGCAGCTTGTCGATATCTGTCTTGCGGCTGGGCTCAACATGTTTGACTCGGCGAACATCTACTCGGCCGGCGCCGCCGAGGAGATCCTGGGCGCGGCGCTGCAAGGACGACGCGCCCAGGCGATCATCTCCACCAAAGGAACCTTCCGCGCAGGAAATGGACCGAACGACGTCGGGTCCTCGCGTCACGCCTTGCTCCGGGCCGTCGAGGGCAGCTTGCGCCGCCTGGGCACCGACTACATTGACATCTACCAGCTGCACGGCTTTGATGCGATCACACCGATCGAGGAGACACTGAGCACGCTCGATGATCTGGTGCGCGCCGGCAAGATCCGCTACATCGGCTGCTCAAACTTCTCCGGCTGGCATCTCATGGAATCGCTCGCGATCTCGGAGCGCCACGGCTGGGCGCGGCATATCGCACACCAGGCCTACTATTCGCTTGTTGGCCGCGACTACGAGTGGGAGCTGATGCCGCTCGGGCTCAAACACCATGTGAGCGCCATCGTCTGGAGTCCGCTCGGCTGGGCACGTCTCACTGGCAAGATCCGCCGCGGTCAGCCGTTGCCGCAAGTCAGCCGCATGCGCTCAGAGCTGGCTGCAGCCGGCGGCCCGCAGGTGCCGGATGAGTATCTCTACCGCGTGGTGGATGCACTGGATGAGGTGGCGCGTGAGACCGGGAAGAGTGTCCCGCAGATCGCGATCAACTGGCTACTGCAGAGGCCGACGGTCGCAAATGTCATCATTGGCGCACGTAGCGAGGAGCAGCTGAAGGACAATCTCGGTGCGGTCGGCTGGCGGCTAAGCGCTGCGCAGATTGCAAGGCTCGATGCGGCGAGCGCAACAGCCCCAGCGTATCCGTACTGGCATCAGCGGCAGTACACCGAGCGCAATCCACTTCCAGTTTGACCTGGCGTAACGGCCTGCACACTGCAGGCGGGCATTGCTCTCGATTGCATGGCCGTTCTGGCGACTTGCCGCGCGCCCACACCGGCGGCGGTGGACCAGCCGGGGCCTCACTCGATGAGGCCGGCCGCCTGCAGGCTTTCCAGATATCCGGCCACGAGCTCAAGCGGAACGGGTCCGTACTCAGCCGATAGCATCTCGCGGATTGCCCGCGTATCGCGCTTGCCGTCAACGAGATTGAGGGCCTCGTAGGCGTACTCCTCACCGGAGCCCCATTCGCCCTGGTAGGCAAGCAGGGCCGGCGGGCCGCGGCCGGTCGGGGTGTGGGCCGCGAGGTAGTCATACCCGAACACGGTCACGGGCCCCCGGGGCTCGCTGCGCCGCCGCAACACGGCCGCCGCGCCTCCTGCAGGCCTGCGGGGCAGCTGTTTGGGGCTTTGCGATGAGCGCGGCGAGCCAAATGAGTCGAGCGAGCTCAGCACCGCGCGCTCGTATTCCTCGACAGGAGCGGCGGGCATGTTCCTTTCCATCGCCGTGACTGCACGCAGTAGCTTTCCGGCTGCGATGGCTCGTCGCGTGGCCTCGATGTCACGTGGTGACAAATTGGCGAGGAAGTACCCGCTCGCGGCGCCGATGAAGGCCGCACGCTTGAGCTTCGTGGGATCGATGTTGGCTGCCTGGTCGAGGTTCGTGTGGATGTAGCGGTCCGGCCAGTCATTCAGGTAGATCGCCGGGATCGCAAAGGAGGAGTCCTGGTAAACGTCGTGATCGCTGCCCATGGTGTATGGGGAATACATCGCGCGCAGCGGCTCCTTGCCCCCCTCGGGAGCGATGAGCGGATACTGTGCAGCCCCGGTGGCAGCGAATTCATACGACTCCTCGTTCGCCCATGCCGCGAACGCCCACGCCACATCGTGTATGAACGAGGGCAAGCTCATCGGTCCCCGGGTCACGTGAAACTGCGCCTTCGTGTCGGGTCCGCCACCGACCATGTCCATGTGAATCACCGCCTTGATCCGTCGCGCCAGTTCCGGCCTGGCGTTCAGCAGCGTGACCGTTCCTTCGATCTCGGGAGGCCAGATGAAGCGCAGGGTCCGGGCAGGCCGCGCGAGCCTGCCTTGGCTGATCAGCTTCTGCAGCGTGCGCGCCACCTCGAGGATCGTGACACAGCCGCTCGCGTTGTCGTTGGCACCTGGACGCTGGTGGTCCAGGTGGCACGAAAAGACAATCTCCTGCTCCCTGGCCTGTGGGTCAGCCCCTTCGATGCGGCCGGTCACGAGCGCGTAGGCGCCCGCGTGTTGGCCGGCCTTCACCAACGCATGTAGCCGGATGAGCTCACCGGCGGCCAGCCGCTCCTTGAGCCGCCGGGCCGTGCGCAGCGAGACCATGAAGGCGAACGACTTGTTGGCCGAGAAGGACTCGAGGTGCCCCCAGCGAATCAGGTCGTCCCGGTCGCCGGACCAGCCGGTCGGCTGATTCTGCGCGTAGCTGACGATGCCCACTGCCCCGAGCTTGCCGACGGCCAGATCCTGCACGGCGCCCGGCTGGGCAGCCGCGAGGACGAGCTTGCCCCGCACGTCCTTGCCCGCGTAGTCCGCTTCCCGCGTCCCAGCCCCGACGTCCACCAGGTTGGCCGTGACGTCGGCGGGCTCGCTATCCTCCGCCAGCACGATGGGCTGCGCCGCGTAGCTCGCGATCGTGGTCGCACGCCCGTCCTTCAGCTCCGAAAGCTCGCCTTCCTCGGCGTCCCATGCCTGACGGGAGCGTTGCGTGCCATAGAAGATCTCCCCGTCCGCCGGAAACTCCAGGATCTCGACCTCGCCGAGGCCATAAGTCCGCGCGCGCTCGGCGATGAGCTCGGCCGCGGAGCGGAACCCCTGCGAGCCACGCTGCCGGTGGAAGCGCGCGATCCCCTCCAGGTTTCTCTTGGCGGTCTCTCCGCTCAGCTCGTCCGCGATGGCCGCCACCGCTGGTTCCGGCAACAGCGGTGGAGCGTGTGCCCGCGCGAGGGGTGCCCAGGCGGTGGCACCCAGCAGCAGCCATCGCACCAGCCAGCTCCAGCTGAGGCGCACCGTGAACCAGCCGCGGCATGATCCACCGGCCAGAGGCACGGCATGCACTTCGGGGCGTGTGCACAGGGCACGCCCCAGTGCGATCCTCTGGCGACCCCCCATCAAAGTCGGTGACGGGAGCGTGGTGCTTGAGATCACCTGCGTCCTCAGTCGCCCTTGGCGTCCCTGGCAGGCTTCTCGCTCCAGGGCTCCACCGGCGCCAGTTTCAGATCCTTCAGGGCGGCTTCGATCTTCGCGCGGTCTCCCACGGCGATCACCAGCAGATTCTCCGGCTTGACGTACTTCGTGGCGGCCGCCTGCACGTCGGCCGAGGTGACCGCCTCGATGCTGGCCGCGAGCTTTGCGTAGTAGTCAAGCGGCAGCCCGAAGGTCCACAGGTTCTGCAGCTGGCTGTTCACACCCTCGGCGCTCTCGAAGTCTCCCGGCAGCGAGCGGATGATCGAATCCTTGGCCATGCGCAGCTCCGCATCCGTCAGGGGCCGCGTATGGATGCCATCAAGCTCCTTGAACAGCTCGGCAGTCGCGGGCGCAGTCACATCGGTACGCACCTGCGCACCGGTCACGAAGGGTCCAATGCCGCGGTAGAAGCGATAGCGGGAGGTTGCGCCGTACGTGTAGCCGTGTGCCTCCCGCAGATTCATGTTGATGCGCGAGGAGAACAGCCCGCCCAGCATCGTGTTCATGACCGTCACCGCGGGGTAGTCGGGCGAGGTTCTCTCCAAGCCCACCCCGAAGGTCAGCAGCGCTGTTTGCGGGGAGCCCGGCTTGTCCGCCACCAGGATCTTGCGCTGCGGAACCGGCGGGGCCGGCGGCAGAGTCGGAGCGACGGCTGACGAGGCCCACTCGCCGAAGGCGTCCTGGGCCAGCTTGCGCGCTTCCTCCGGCGTCACATCGCCCGTCACCTCAAGCAGAGTGTCCTTGGGCCCATAGTGGCTTGCATGGAAGCTCACCAACTGGTCACGGCTGATCGCGTGCAACGAATCGGCAGTGCCGAGCGCCTGGTAGGCATACGGCGTGCCGGGCCCGAACAGGCTCAGCAGCCCGATGCGCTGCGCCAGCTGGACCGGGTTGTCCTGCTGCTGCAGCAACGAGGTCAGCCGGATCGCACGCACCCGTTCCAGGTCGCTGGCCGCAAAGGCCGGATGCTCCGCCGAATCCGCGATCAGCTTGAGTCCCCCGGCCAGATTGCGCTTGAGCACCGAGACGGACAGCGAGGCGATGTCTGCATCGCTCTGTGCGGACAGGTCGGTACCCAGCAGTGCCGCCTGGTTCGCGATCTGTTCCGCCGATTGCGTGGCGGTCCCCTCGGTCAGCATCGCGGCGGCGAGGCCCGCCAGCCCCGGCTGATCGCCGGGATTTGCGGCCGCTCCGGCGAGGGTCACGAGCTGCGCGCTCACGATTGGCAGCTCGTGCCTTTGCACCAGGTAGACCGTCAGGCCGTTGTCCAGTGTGAAGACCGTGGGCGCGGGAAGCACCAGCGGATGTTCCGGTCCGGGCTTGGGCGCCGTCGCACGCCAGTTCTGTGCCTGCTCGAATTGCGCGCTGTGCTCCGGCGAGATCGTAACTGCGGCATCGGTGTCGTCCGGGCTGCGTGCCACGTCGTCCAGCACCTTCTTGCCCGGCACTCCGTACACCACCACGCGCTGATCCTTGCCGAGCGTGCTGCTTGCCACACTCTGCACGCTCGCGGGGGTCACGGCGTCATAGCGCGCGAGATCCTTGGGCAGGTACCCGGGATCGCCCGTGTACTGGTTGTACTGGTTCAGCATGTCCGCTATGCCGCCGAACCCGCCCAGCCTCTGCAACCCTGAGATCATGGCGGTCTCGACCTTGTTGCGGGCCCATTCCACCTCCTGCGCGGTGGGTCCCGTCTTCGCTAGCTCGTCGACGACCTTCTCGGCTTCGGCCTCCAGCTTTTCCGGCGTCACGCCTGGCTTGGCGATCAGCTCGCACTCGAGGGTAGAGGCCAGCGCCAGAGACTGGTCGTAGCACTCTGCCGACTGGGCAATCTGCTGCTTGTACACCAGCTCCTTGTAGAGCCGGCTCGATTTCCCGTCGCCCAGCACACGGGCCGCAATGTCTGCATCCGCATCGCCCGGCGCAAACGCAGGCGCCGACAGCCACGCGAGGATGACCTTCGGTAGCTGGACCGCGTCCGTGACCACCTTGCGTCGTTCCTGGGTGATCGGCGGCGTCTGCACCGGTGCGACGGCAACGTTCGGCCCCGACGGAATCGGCCCGAAGTATCTCTCGAGCAATTCCCTGATGGTCTTCGGATCGTAGTCGCCCGCGATCGCGATGGTCGCGTTGTTGGGCGCGTAGTACTGCTTGAAAAAGTCGCGCACATCGAGCAGCCGCGCAGCCTCGATGTCGGCGTGTGATCCGATCACGTCCGCATAGTAGGGGTGCGTCTTGGGAAAGAGCTGGTGCCACACTTCGTCGTCGACGATGCCGTACGGCCTTCCTTCGCCCTGCCGCTTCTCGTTGCGTACCACATCGCGCTGGTTGGTCAGCTTCGCCCGGTCGAGGGTGTCCAGCAGGAACCCCATGCGGTCGCTCTCCAGCCAGAGCGCCAGCTCGAGCTGGTTCGAGGGTACCGTCTCGAAGTAGTTCGTCCGGTCGAAGGAAGTGGTGCCGTTGATGTCGGTCGCGCCTGCGGCTTCAAGGTACTTGAAGTGCGCCTTCTCCCCGACATGCTTGGAGCCCTCGAACATCATGTGCTCAAAGAGGTGCGCAAACCCGGTGCGGCCCTGCCGCTCCTTCAGGGGCCCCACGTGATACCAGATGTCAACCGCCACGATGGGCAGCTGGTGATCTTCATGGAGCAGCACTTGCAAGCCATTGGCCAGCTTGTATTGCTCGTATTTGATCTCGGGGGCGCTCTGGCCATGGGTTGCAGAAGACGGCCCGCGGCCGCATGCCACCAGTGCCAGCAGCGGGATTGCAAGAGCCAAGGGAACAAGCTTCAATTGTGCGCTCCTCGTAGCGGGGCATGGGCGGAAGGTCGCGCCACTTGACGGTGGCCTGGCAGGCAAGATCGAAGGCTATCCGCTCCAAGCATTGCGGTAAAGCGGGCGGTCTTGGCAGCAAGGACGCGTGAGTCCAGCGTTCATCCCGGTTCGCGATTCGCGCTTCCAGGCAGCGCGCCGTTTGACTGCCCGGCGTCGCTGGGTGGTCCGCCAAGGCGCTGCGCGTCGCAAGCGATGGGCGGTCCGGCTGTCGGGCTGCACGCACGCCAGCGAGTCAGAGGAGCCAGCAGGCGCGGGCAGGTGGCGCAGCGGTCCGCAGGTGGCGCGACGGCAATGCCGCGGCCACCGCGCTCAGGCAATGTCCCGCGCGCGTGCGCCGGCGCATCGGCCTGGGCCACGGATCTCGCCCCGCGCAGGCGATTCGTGTACCCGGGACTCCAGAGGGGCATGTGTTCCTGGGCGGCAATTCACCAGCGCCTGAAGGTGGTCGGGCCTTGCAGGCGGGGCAGCCGATCGAGTGCAGCGGCAGGAGCGCCGCAGACTCTCGAAGCTCACTACTGGCCGCAGCGCAGCACCCTCACCTGGGCACACCCTGGGAGGTGAGGCAGTATTCCTCCAGAGCTGAGATCCTGCGGTAGTTGAGTGCCTTGTCGCGCCGGTCGATACGCCCCGTGGAGGCAGAGAGGATCTCGATTGTCAGCCCGGGGTACGGTATGTCCTGTGAGTCCGCTCCAGCTCACCATCAAGTCCCGGTCGTGGGGCGCTTCTTGTGCGTTGATTTTGCAGCCGACCGAAGCGCAGCTCGCTGGACTCCTGTGCAACATGAGCAGTCGGTCGCAGCACCCGTGCCACAGGCTAGCCCCGCTCCTTCTCGCCCTTCTCGCCGCCGATCCTCGCCCGCCGCGCTGCGCGCAGCTTGGGATCGTGCACGAGCAGTTGCCAGTATTC
>Ga0123356_10006187_pt1 | contig 12121 bp, 11 predicted proteins | sample TergutEmb28metaG_2_FD_92546 | JGI IMG/M metagenome (GOLD analysis project Ga0123356, IMG submission 92546) | Embiratermes neotenicus P3 segment gut microbial communities from Petit-Saut dam, French Guiana - Emb289 P3 | ecosystem: Host-associated > Arthropoda: Insects > Digestive system > Gut ... | reverse complement strand
TCGATTGGGCGAGCGAACAACTGTTGACGAGCGCAGCGAGGATCACAGGCAGTGAGTGAGCTGGGTGAGCAGGCGGCATAGCCGACCTGCTCGATTGGGCGAGCGAACAACTGTTGACGAGCGTAGCGAGGAACAGCAGCGCTAACGGGACGTGTTCTCCGACGCAGTGGATCGCCCGATCCGGTCCGGCGCAGGCCCGCCAGAGTTCTTTGGCAGGCTCTAAGTTCAGATACGCCCTGTGTGCCAGGGCACCACCGGCCAGGGACCAGGCACCAACTTGCGCCAGTATTAGCAGAGCAACACCAACCTCAAACGTTCCCTCATCACAATGCGCCATGGGAAAGGAACGACGCCGGTCGGCTGTTAACCGGCTCTGAGGCAGGATTCGGGTGTGACGTGGTTGTAGCTTTGACCAGCGCCCTCATAGGTTCGCCCTAGGGCAAAGCTGAACCAGCCAGGCTCTGAGCTGGCTGGTTCGTGGCTAATCCTCGGGGCTGCGTGAGGCGCCAAAGACAATCTCGTCCCAGCTGGGCACCGAGGAGCGTTTGGCTCTAGGGCGCGAGGCCCTTGTGGTTTTGGTCTTGTCTGGTGGGTCAACCGGTGGCACCAATTCGGTGCCTTCCACTGGGGTGGGTGTGTCGGGCGGCGCTGCCGGGGGTTGGTTGCCGGTGGCCAGCACCGGTGGTAGGTCTGCTGCCCGCTGTCTCAGGGAAATCCGTTCGGTGCCGCCGGCGTCGGTCTCTGCCGCACTGGCGTCCTCAAGGGTGTAGGCCGAATAGGGAGGCAGGTCGGGGCTGCCTTGCCCAGGAGCTTGCGGCGGGGGCCGGCGCAACTCGAAGACCTGGGCTGGCTCTGCGGTGATTGGTTCGCCTTTGAGGTCCAGGCTGACTGGTTCGCGCAGGCCACGAGCGTCCATAAGGTCGTCCAGCAGGCTCAATTGGCTAGCTTCGGCTGCTGCCCCGGGAGCCGGGCCGCTGTCTTGTTGGGCGTTAGCTGCTGGGCCGGTTCGTTGGTCGGCTTGGCTGGCCACCGCCGTCAAGTGGCGTCTGGGTGGCGGAACCGGGCCGTCCGGTGGGCCTGGTTCAGTGATCCATTCGGCTGGTTCGTCCAGGGGTGCTAGACGCCGGCCGGCTAGGTCCACGTTCCACCGGGCGGTGCGAACCACCTCAGCTAGTTCAAAGTCCAGCCGTGCCACCCAACAGCCAGCCGTGTAATAGGCGTCCCATTCCATGGTCAAGGGATCAACCCCACGTGAAGCTAGCCGCTCAATGGCTAGCTGCTCAAGGGTGGCAGAGTCTTCTTGGTGCCTAATCTCAATCAGCCGGGCTCTTTCGGCTACATAGGTTCTCTCGTCCATTACTGGCGCGGCGTAGCGCAGCACATGCTCGGACTTAGTTTTGGTCACGTTAGCTAGTTCGGTTGGGTCGGCACCGGCCCTGACCAGGGCTTGAATGTCTCTGGGTTTGAGGTCTTCGGGGATTAGGTTGGGCACAGCCTCCGGCAGCGGCGGACGGGCTGTAAGTCTCACAGCGGCGCGCAGCTCTGCGGTTACCACGACCTGGTAAGACTGGTCATCTGGCCCCATCAGGATCAGGCGGTCGCCATCTTGCCGCTCGAATCGCAACTCGTCCATGGGCCATCCTTTCGTGTCCACAAGAGTACCTTCGAGCCTGCCACAGCCTTGCCAGCCACCGTATTATCTGGCGCGGTGTGCCGCAACGTGGTGGGTAGTGCCCGGTGGCACCGCGTGGTGAGCCGTATCAGGTTGCACAGCGAACGCTACGCGGTGCTTGGTCGCATGGCGCCCGGCCATCAAGCGTAGCTGGAGACTTGCCGACGTGCTGGCTGGTAGTCGCCAACCAGGAAGCATGGGGCTATAGTCCTAGTGGTCCAAGCCAGGCTGGCCGGCGCGGCGGCGCATGGTGGCGTTTGTGCCACCTTACGGGCAAGGCGGGAAAGCCGCTGGTTGATTGCCAGCGTCTTGGCTCGAAGTAGGCTCCGCCAGACCCGCGCTGCTGAACGCGTCGCGCTCACCTGCAAGGACACTGCCAGAAAACGGAGGGGACACCTTGGAGCAGAACTGGGGGAGGCAAGGCGCCGCTGAGCGTGCTACTCTATGGCCGCTTGTTTTGTCCGGCGCATCCCTGCGGCGCTATTGGAGAGTAGACCTCCTAGGGGAAGGTAGGAACCAGGCTAGCGATGGCAACTGACTACGACGCACCACGTAAGAGCGACGAGGATCTAGGTCAAGACTCGCTTGAAGAGCTAAAGGCACGCCGCAATGAAAAGGCTGCCGGTGTAGTAGATGAGGACGAGGCCGACGCGGCTGAAGGTTTTGAGCTGCCTGGGGCGGACTTGTCTGGCGAAGAATTGTCAGTCCGTGTTCTGCCGAAACAAGCCGACGAGTTCATGTGCGGCGTCTGCTTCTTGGTGCATCACCGCTCCCAGCTAGCCAATGTTCAGGGCGAGATAATGGTTTGCACGGAGTGTGCTCCCTAGCAGTCCTCTATTCTATTAGCCGTGCTAGACCAAGTAGAAGTCTTGCTGCAGCGCCTTGATCAAACGTTGCCCTTGCCCAGCTATGCTCATCCGGGCGATGCCGGCTTGGACTTGTGCGCCACCTCCCGCCAGGAACTAGCCCCCGGTGAGCGCGCCACGATTGGTACCGGCTTGGCCATTGCGCTGCCACCTGGGTATGTGGCTCTGGTTCACCCCCGCAGTGGGTTGGCCGCGCACCATGGCGTGACCATTCTCAACGCGCCGGGCACGGTCGATGCCGGCTACCGCGGTGAAATTCGCGTCACCTTACTGAACACCGACCGCACCAAGCCATGCACCATTGAGGTCGGGGATCGGATTGCCCAGTTGGTGGTCCAACCAGTCAGTCTGGTCCGCCTGTGTGAGGTGGACCGCTTGCCCGGCTCGCAGCGCGGGCCAGCTGGTTTTGGTTCAACCGGGCTGGGTTCATATAAGCGAGAGGCAAGATAAATGAGTCCGTTATTCAAACGGTCAAAAGCCAAGCCAGCCGACCAGTTGGCGGCTGGCCAGGGCCCCAAGCAGCCGGCGGACCCGGCGGACGGCCCAGCCAATGAGCCGGCGGGAGACCAAGCCGACAACGCTGCGGCCGGCGCTGACGCAGGCCACACCGGCCGCCCCGCCAATGGACCATACGACCTCAGCGAAGTAGCGGACCGCGGCAAACGGCTGGATCTGGGGTCGATCTGGCTGCCCGCCAAGCGGGGCGTAACGGTGCGCTTGGACGTGGATAAGGCCACGCGCCAGGCCTTGGCCGTGGCCGTGTCCCATGACGCCTCGACCCTGCGCCTGCAGGCCTTCGCCGCACCCAAATCAGGTGGCTTGTGGGACCAGGTCCGCCAAGAGCTGATCACCCAGATGCAGCAGGCCGGTAGCCAGGCGCAAGAGGTTGACGGCCCTTCGGGCAAAGAAGTCATGGCCACGGTGCCCGCCGGTGGCGCCGGCGGGAAGAAAACCAAACAGAAGCTTCGTTTTGTCGGTTTTGACGGGCCGCGTTGGTTCTTACGTGGCCGTTTGTCTGGCCCTGCGGCCACCGACGATGCCGCCGCTCGCCTTTTGCGTGAAGTCTTGGCTCAGGTGGTGGTAGTCCGGGGGACTGACGCTCGCCCGCCCAGAGATCTACTGCCGCTCTATAAGCCAGGCCAGGGTCCGGCATCGGCCGACAAAGAAGAGCAAGGCGAGGTGGGTGGGCCAGTGTTCCGCCGCGGTCCGGAGATCACCGAGGTGCGCTAAATGGGAGTACTGCAGCGCCTGGTTGGCGCCGCCCGCCGGCTGACGGCTGAGCCAGGGGACTGGGAGGCCGCCCAGGAGCGGGCCAGCGTCCGGCAGACCGGTACCACCCCGATCACCCAGGTGGCGCACCGCCAGCGTTGCCGGGTGAGTGGGTTGATTCGCTCGGCGGTGATTGGAGCGCCCGGGCAGGGCCACGGTTTTGAAATTGACCTGTATGACGGCTCGGGCTCACTCAAAGTGGTCTGGCTAGGGCAGCGCGATATTCCAGGGCTGACCGCTGGGCGGCGCGTCATTATTGAAGGTCTAGCCACTGTTGGGCGCGACGGGCGCTGCACGGTGATGAACCCGCGCTACCGGCTAATCCCACTGGGGAAAAAGCCGTGAGCGGCGCCCTCGGTGAGGCTGGTAACGACGGGAGGGGCCGGCCAGGTCCCAGTGACCGGGAGGCATTGGTGAATGACCAGCCGGCGGGCTCTGGAATGGACCAATCACCAGGTGCGGCGGCCGCTGCGCCGGCTGCCGGTGGCAGCGCTGAACCGCCTGATGGCCAACCGGAGCTGACTGACCCGGACCAGGTGGAGGCTGAGGTGGATGAGGCCGCTGCGCCGGCCACCGGCTGGCAGGCCGTACTGGGCGAAGAGTTCAATTGGTATGACGCCGTTGGTGGGCGCCGGGGCATGGTCGAATCGGTGGCACCCGGACTGGTCTTTGTGGTCACCTACGTCATTCACCCGACGTTGTGGCCGGCCCTGATCGGTTCACTGGGGGTGGCCCTGGTGTTGGCGGTACTGCGGCTGGTCCAGCGCGGCACGGTGATGGGGGCACTCAGCGGGCTGGGCGGGATTGTGATCGGGGCTATCTGGGCAGCGACCACCGGTCGCGCCGAAAACGTCTACGCCTGGGGCTTATGGGTCAACGGTGCCTGGCTGGCGGGCTGTCTGTTGTCCATTGTGATCCGCTGGCCGGTGGCGGCGGTGGTAGTGGCGGTGCTGAAAGGTCAGTACAAGGGTTTCCGGCAGGATCAGGTACTGATGCAGCGCGGCTACTGGGTGACTTGGCTGCTGGCGGGGCTATTTGGTCTGCGCTTGGCAGTGCAGCTGCCGTTCTATTTCCAGGCCCAGGTGGCCTGGTTGGGGGCTTTTAAGCTGGCCATGGGTCTGCCACTGTTTGCACTGGTGCTGTGGATTGCTTGGTGGTGGATGCGCCCGGCCATCAGTTCTCAGGCGCCGGCTGCCACGGCTACTGCTGTTGCTGAGTCGCCTGCCGGTGCTGCTGAGTCGCCTGCCGCTGCCGCTGACAGCGCCGTCGATTCGGCGCCGGATTCTGAGCCTGATGTAGCGGCTAGTCCTGGGGCTGGGCCACCGGTGCCAGCGGATTAACCGAATCAAGCTGAGCTTGCAGCTCAGCGGTGGCTTCAACCGTGGCCACGAAGATCAACTCGTCGCGTTCTTCGAAAACCAAGTCTGCTTGGGCCGGTAGCGGGCGAGCGTCACGTACCACGGCGGTTAGGACGGCATTGAGCGGCCAAGTAACTGCCCCGACCAGCTGCCCCACCAGCGCCGAGGTGTCTGGCAGAGTGACCTCCACCAGGTCGGTGTCAGACTGGCGGAAGGTGAAAATCCTTACCACATCCCCGACCGCCACTGCCTCTTCGATTAGCGCGGTCATGATCCGTGGCGTGGAGACCGCCACATCCACCCCCCACACCTGGTCAAACATCCACTCGTTCTTCGGGTTGTTGACCCGGCCCACTACCCTGGGGACGCCAAATTCCGATTTGGCCAGTAAGGACAACACCAGGTTGGATTTGTCATCCCCGGTGGCGGCAACCACCACATCAGCGCTGTCCAAGCCGGCCTTGCCCAGCGAGGACAGTTCGTTGGCATCAGCCAGAATCCATTCGGCCTGCTCCACAGCGGAAACGTTGATGGCGGCTGGGTCTTTGTCAATCAGGGTGACTTGGTGGCCTCGCCCGGTCAGTTCGGCCGCAATTGATTGGCCGACTGAGCCGGCTCCGGCCACTATGACGTGCATCAGTCTTCCCTCTCCGGGGGTCGGCTCAGGGTGCGTTCGGCCGGTGCCACTTGGTCGCTGGGCAGCACCAGGTGGACTAGGTCACCAGCCTGGTAGACGGTTTGGGCGGTTGGTAACTCAGCCCGGCCCTGCCGGGTGATGAAGGCCACCCGTCCGCCGGTGACTGCCTCCAGGTCGCTGAGCGGTGCCCCCACCCATTCAAGGTCAATGTCATAGGCCGCCATTGACATTTGCCCAGTAGGGTCTTGGAATTCGGCGGTGGCGCCAGCCGGCAGGACTGAACGCAGCACCTGATCAGCGGCCCACGGCACCGTGGCAACGGTGGACAGGCCCAGCCGTTCATAGACTTCAGCCCTATCCGGGTCGTAGATCCGGGCCACCACGTTCTCCACCCCAAAGGTTTCACGGACCACCCGGGCTGCCAAGACATTGGAGTTGTCACCCGATGAGACAGCTGCAAAACCGTAGGCTTCGCCTATCCCAGCCTGGGCCAGGATTTCTTGGTCAAATCCCGGGCCGGTGACCCGCTGGCCGGTGTATTCGGCCGGCAAGCGGTTGAACGAGGCCGGGTTCTGGTCAATCACCGCCACCGAGTGGCCACGGGCTTGCAGCGCCGCAGCCGCAGCGGCGCCCACCCGGCCGCAGCCCATCACAACAAAGTGCATAGCCTTGATTGTTCCACCATCCGCGGTCCATGAGTCGGTTTGCCTGGCCCAGCGACCAAACCAGCACGGTTTGTCCCACCCGGTTTGCCTGGTGCAGCGGTTTGTCCCACCCGGTTTGCCTGGTGCAGCGGTTTGTCGCGCCCAGTTACCCAATCGCGGCGGCCTGTTTCGCCCGGTAAGGCTGGGGCAGCGGCGCGCCAGAGGCCATCAGCACCACGATCAGCCACAGTCCCGGTCTTGGGGCAGGTCGGCTTGCACAAGTCGTGCGGCGAATTGCCGGTTCGGGACACTAGAGTGGCAACGTGCCTGATCTAGGTGAGGTGTTGCGCCGGCTGGTGCTGGGCCGCTCAGGTCGGGCTCGCTTGCCAGGTGAACCGGGCGGGCGGCCGATCAGAGTGCGTTGGGCCCTGCCCATGCTGGCGCCCGATGCCCTCAGCTCGGTGGCTTACGCCCCGGATGAGATTCTGCTGATGCTGGGCGCCGGCGGCCTGGGTGTATTGGCGGCCGGCCCATGGGTGGGTCTAGCCATAGTGGGCCTGATGGCAGTGGTGATTGCCTCCTACCGGCAAACCATCAAGGCCTACCCGCGCGGCGGCGACTACCAAGTAGCCCGCACCAACCTTGGACCAATGGCTGGGGTGACGGTGGGCGGGGCCATGATGGTGGACGCCTTGTTGACTGTGGCGGTGTCGGTCTCGGCTGGGGCGCATTACCTGGCGGCAGTGTTCCCGTCGTTGAACCCCCATGTCATGAAACTGGCGATGGGGTTGGTGGTGCTGTTGACTTTGGCGGCCCTGCGCGGCGCCAAACTAATAGCCCCGGTGGTGATCAGCGCTGTCTACGTTTTCCTGGGTGTCTTGGGTGTCACGGCCCTGGTCGGTGGGATTCGCTGGCTGATGGGCAACCTGCCAGCCGCAGTCAGTGCAGATGCCCTGGCCAGCCAGCCTGCCACAGCCCTAACCGCCCTTGCCTGGGCTGGCCTAGCCATGCGCGCCTTTGCCTCTGGAGCGGTGGCTCTGACCGGGGTGCAGTCGGTGTCTCAGGGCATGTACATTTTCCGCGAACCCAAGCAGAAGGCTGCCACCCGGTCTCTAGCAGTACTGGGCATTGGCTGTTCCGGCATGCTGCTGGGCGTGCTGGTGTTGGCCCAACACATTGGGGTAGCCTCCGGTGAAGCCGAGCCGGTCTTAGCCCAGATCCTCCGATCGGTGTTCAGCGGGGCTGGCCTTCTATTCGCCGCCGGCACGGTGATGGTGGCACTGCTGCTGGTGGTGGCGGCTGGTTCGGCCTTTCGCTGGGTGCCTGTCCTGATGTCAATGCTGGCCCACGACGCTTACCTACCCAAACAGTTTTACCGGCGCGGGGATAGGCGGGTGGCAGCCCACGGCATAGTGACTTTGAGTTTTGGTTCATTAGCCCTGATTTGGCTCTTTGATGCCTCGATTAGCCGCCTGATCTACCTGTACATCATCGGGGTATTCACCTCTTTCACGTTGTCCCAACTGGGCATGATCCGGCACTGGAACAGCCAGCTCCGACTTACCAAAACCGCCGGCGAACGTAGGCGTTTGATGCTGGCCAGGGTGATTTCCGGCATCGGCTTTATCTCCACCACCGCCACCGCCGTGATAGTGGTGGTCACCAAGTTCACCCACGGGGCCTGGCTGTCGTTGGGGTTGGTGGCAGCAGCGGTCACGCTGATGGCGGCGGTGCACCGCCACTATGTCCGGGTGGCGCGCGAACTGATGCCGCCCCAAGATGACCCCACCGTCAACGCGTTGCCCAGTCGGGTCCACGCCATTGTCCTGGTTTCGGTGGTGTCCAAGGCCACGGCCAGGGCCATTGCCTATGCTCGGGCCACGCGGCCGGCCAAGTTGGAGGCTCTGACAGTGGGGATTGACCAGCGCCGGTTGAGTCAGCTGCGGCGCGACTGGGACAAAGCTGGCTTGCCGGTCAAGCTGCGGGTGATGGACGCGCCCACCGGTGAGTTGACCCGGCCGGTGATTGACTACATCACCGAGGCCCGCCGCCGCGCCCCGCGCGACCTGGTGGTGCTCTACCTGCCGGAAAAGGTGGTGCGGCACTGGTGGGAGCGGCTGCTACACAACCGTTCGGCGGCCCGGCTGACTACCCGGCTCAAAGATGTGCCCGGTGTGGTGATTGCGTCCGTGCCGTGGCAGCTTGACCACCCCGATGAGTGACTTAGTCGAACTCACGGCGGGGCAGTGGGGCCATGGCGGGGTGTGCGTGGCGCGGCTGGACGGCTGCGTGGTGCTGCTCCGGCTGGCCCTACCCGGCGAACGCGTCCTAGCGCGCGTCACCCAGCGGCGGGCCAAGTTCTGGCGGGCCGAGGTGGTAAAGGTGCTGGCCGCCTCCCCAGACCGGGTGGCCCATCCCTGGCCAGCTGGCCAAGCCGCCGGGGTGGGTGGCATGGACCTGGCGCATGTGGCGCCAGCCGCCGCCCGGGCGGCCAAAGCCCAGGTCATTAGCGAGCAGCTATCCCACACCTTGGGCAAGGCCGCGCCGGTCGCGGATATTGCATTGGGCGATGCCGGGTCCTCCAGTTGGCGTTCATTACCAGCTTCGGCGGTGGGTACGGACGGCAGGGACGGCCTGAGTCAGTCCAGGGTGGGTGAGTCGGTGGAGCTGGGTGCAACCTCATCGACGCTGTCAGTCGAGGTCAGGCCAGTGGGCAGTGGGGATCCCCTGGGTTGGCGCACGCGGCTAGACCTGGTGGCTGGTGCGGACGGACGTCTGGGCATGCACCGGTCGCGGTCAAACCAGCCGGTGCTGGTGGACGGTGCACCAATGGCGGTGCCGGCCATTGGTGAGTTGGGATTGTTTGGCCGGCGGTTTGCCCCCGGCCGTGTGATGGCGGTGGCGCCGTCCAACGGGCCGGCCTTCGTAGTGGGCCAAGACCAGGTGGCTCCCAGGCGGGATGAGGTAGTACACCTGGCAGATGGGCGGGAGTGGCGCTACTCGCTGGACGGACGAGGGTTTTGGCAAGCCCATTATCTAGCTCCTGCCACCTTGGTGACTGAGGTGCTGCGGCGGGTGGGCCGGTTGTCCGGTGCGGTGGTGTGGGACCTGTACTGCGGGGCTGGATTGTTCACGCTGCCTCTGGCTGAAGGGGTTGGTGCAGATGGGCAGGTGGTCGGTGTGGAGTCGGGGCGTCAAGCTGTGGCCGATGCCACAGCCAATCTTGCCGGGCTGGACCAAGTGCAATTGATCCGAGCCAATGTGGCCGGTTTTACTGCGCGAACCACCCAGCGGCCAGACGTGGTGGTGCTGGACCCGCCGCGCGCCGGGGCTGGGCCAGAGGTGGTCCAGGCTTTGGTAGACCTAGCCCCGCCACGGGTGGTCTATGTCAGCTGCGAGGTGTCCACCTTGGCCCGGGACTTAGCTGGCTTGGCAGCCGGCGGCTACCAGGTCACCGAGGTGACTGGCTATGACCTATTCCCCGGCACCTGGCACGCCGAGATCATCACCACCCTGACCCGGTAGCGGCTGGTTGGAGTTGGGTGCGGCCCAAGGCAGCCGGTCACGCACCACAATAATTCGCTCTAACCTGCCCAGACCTTCTTGCGTACCGCTTGGCCCTCTGACTGATCAGGTTTGGGGCACTAGCCCAAGCGGTCGTTGATCAGGCTCCAGGCTTTGTCCACATCTGGCGCGCCGATGGCCTCAGCTTCGGAGTACACCGTGTCAGGTGGTGAGGTGCTGGCAGCTACCACCACTGGTCTGATCAAGGAAGCCCCCGCGTCATAGACCGTTACTGTGGTTTCTCCCAGGTGGCCGTTGAAACTCGAGCCGCTCCCAGAGGTTGGGACGTAGTAGCCGCTGACCGCCCCGGAGCGGTGATCCACCACTATCACCGAGGCGCATTCATCCTTGGACAGGCACAGATTAGCTGCAGGGATGCCGTTCCAATCCTCGCCCCGCACACCGTTGGCCGCCGAGTTACCGCCATCGACTTCGTTGTAGATCAACACTGGCCCGGTAATGGTCCCGGCGCTACCGCCGGTGGCCCAGTCGCCATCTCTGATGGACTCACCCCAATCCTGCAGATCGGTGGTGGCTATCTTGGCCGCCTCTTCAGCTTTGCGCTCAGCCCGGGTCAAGATTGAGCCAGGGGCAAGCGAAGCCTGGGTAACTTCTCCGGCTGGCTGACCATTGAGGGTGACCAAATCAGGCAGTGTCTCAGGGATCTGCAAGATCAGGTCCATGGTCTCCTTGGATACTCCCCCCAAATCGGTCAGCGAATCCTCCGGGAACAGTGTGAGGTTCAAGGTGGTCAACGTGGTTAGGCCAGCCAAGTCGGCTGGCTCCCAGTCAGCGTCTTGATCAATGCCAACCGACAGCACTTCAAGATTGGGCAATCGCTTAGCCATCGACTCGAAGTCAGGTTCAAGCGCCTTGTTGACGGTACTCATCATGGCCACAGACTCAAGCCGCGGTAATTGTTTGGGGGCGACATCGCCCACCAGGGTCAGCTCTGTCAGGTTGGCCGTATACCCCAAGACGGTCAACAACCATGGTTGATCTTTCAGCTGCTCCTCAGTGAGGCGCAGTTCAACGGCTACTTTGGCCATGCCAAGCAGAGGTAGCACTGCCAGCAGTTCTGGTTGGTTAACCACAATTAGCATGTCAGTACAAGCCAACGTGGAGCCGATGGCCTTGGTCACTGCGGCGGCCTCCACCGTGCGCGATGGCTCATCGCGTCCCAGTGTCAAGGTGGGGGTTAGTAAGGTGTCGGAAAAGTCCAGCACGGTGTAACCGTCTTGGTCCTTGACTTGCATGAGGGCTGGTTCAATGGCGTTGCGGCTGACGGTGAGGGTCTTGGGGCAACGGGGCTTGGGAGTAAAGGTCGGCGCCTTGATAGTCTCCACATCGGTGGAACAACCGGCCAAGGCCAGCACTGCAGCCATGCCGCAAGCCAACATTCCTAGATGGCGGCGCATAGCAGGCTCCCTTGCTAGTTGATCATGTCGTGTGGAATGCAACTCTATTGTGCTATCCGGCCATTGCCCAGGTCGCTTGGTCACCACGCCGGTCGGCGGCAGGGGCGGTCCAAGCTACTTCCAGCGATCAACTGTCCCAACCAATGAACCGGGGAAAGCCCGTCGGGCACAGCGTTACCCCAGATCAACAGCATGATGCAGCCCTGCGCCAAGGGCGCCGGCCAGCCGGTCAATAGCCTGGCCAACGGTCATCCCAAAGCTGGTATCCAGATAGCACTACCAGCTGGCCCCGCATGGCACTAACCAACCGCCTCGAAGGCAAACTCATTCACCACTCCAAGAGAATTGACCCGGCAAGAGCCTAGACCGGCTGCCGCCACCACCGACGGCCGGGCAGATGACTAGCCATACAAAAATTTTGGTTCAGCGATCTTGAAGAGGGGAGGAGGCAGGCCTTGTCGGGTAATGATTTGGGGTTCCAGCCGCAGACCACTGCCACCGAAACCAAACCGCCCACCCCAGCTTTCGCCGCGAACCTGCTCAAACCCTGCGAAACTATTTGGCACAACTGCGCTGACCTGCGAAAACATAATCGGCACTGCAAATTTCATCAAGTTTTAGCAGGCTCGCGGGATCGGCTGTGGTTTGGGGTTCCGGCCGCAGACCACTGCCACCGAAACCGAACCGCCCACC
>Ga0123356_10006186_pt1 | contig 12126 bp, 15 predicted proteins | sample TergutEmb28metaG_2_FD_92546 | JGI IMG/M metagenome (GOLD analysis project Ga0123356, IMG submission 92546) | Embiratermes neotenicus P3 segment gut microbial communities from Petit-Saut dam, French Guiana - Emb289 P3 | ecosystem: Host-associated > Arthropoda: Insects > Digestive system > Gut ... | reverse complement strand
GTCCAGCGCCCCGACCGTTCTGGAAATCCCAGGGGCCGGGGGGCTACCGGTTACGCTCCGAAACAAAAAATCTCAGCAAAAAATCTTATACCGAAACTATAAAAGTTCCTGACCTCCATTCTTTTCTGGAGATCAAATAATTAAATCAAAAATCAAAAAGCAAATCCAGGAATCACGTGTCGATCATCTCAAAACTAAACGGGCAGCCCTACTCTGTATCCACCACTGGCCGAACTGTTCCCCCGCCTGACTCAGACATCCTTGGTCAAGTCTATGAAAGCTTCCGTGGCACTTGGCACACAGCGAGACCAAATTTTCCATATCAAAGGCCCTACCAGAGTCAAAACTCAGAGGAACGACATGGTGGACCGTAGTGGCTCTTTCAGCTTTACCGAAACGTTTACAATTCTGACACTGTTGACCATCCCTGGTCAGTACCTTGGGCCTTACTCTTTTCACCCATTTTGTCGTCTTATAGATCGGATTTACGGTTTTATCTTTATACCGCATTTTTATGCCTCCCCCTTTCGCGTGTGGCTGGTCTAGGCTACCTAGCCCTAGGTCACCTAGACCCACCAACACGCCGCTACAAATACAGGGAGGTTTTTCTTACCAAAAATTTTATAATATGTTTCAAAATTTGTCAACCCCCCAAATTAGTAATTCTGGCTTTCACGGCTGCCATAAGCGCCTGCTGTGTAGCTGCTTTCTGTTCCACCGCCAAACATACATTCTCATCTATAGTGTTCTCGGCAACCAGCCGGATCACTACTACACTGTGCCGCCGCCTCAACCCGCCGGATATCCTAGCAGGTGCCTGCTGGTTCTCCTCCAGGCTCCAGACCTGGTCAAACCATATCACGTGCTGACATGACGACTCCTGGAGGTTCAGCCCATGTCCCGCGCTCCTCGGATGGAGAAGCAGAATAGGTATCCGGTCAGCATTCCAGTCAGCTATATCCTTCGTAGCTTTCGCACCCTTTCCCAGAGTCCGGGCGCTAGGAAAAGCCTGTTGTAGTCGATCCAAGCTGTGAACGTAGTTATAAAAGACCAGAACCGGCTTTCCGTTCGCTGCCTCAATAATGTCTTGAAGGGCATCTATCTTATCGTCGTGAATATACCGAACACCCCCGCATTCGTCATACACCGCGCCACTAGCCATCTGCAGTAGCTTCCCGGATAGCATCGCGGCGGTCTGGGCGGTCACGTCAGCCCCTTCATATGGGATCAGCAGAGTATTTTCCAGCTGATCGTATAGTTTGCGACCTTCAGCAGACAGGCAAACCGGATGACTGATCTCGATTTGAGGCGGCATATCCAGAAAATCGGCGCTCTCCATGCTCAGCACTATGTCACTTATCGCGGCGTATATGTGATCTTTAGTTTCTTTTCTAGGTGTCCATCTGTACTCTTCATAGCCCCGGAAAAAGTATCTAGTGCGATAGTGGGTTATGTGTGTCCCTAGCCTTTTTCCTTCATCCAGCAGATATATTTGCGCCCAGAGGTCAATCAAGCCGTTTGGTGCAGGCGTCCCCGTCAACCCTATGAGCCTTTTAATTTTACCCCTAACCGTCTTTAGCGCCCTGAATCGGGTCGCCTGATGATTTTTAAAACTGCTCAATTCGTCGACCACCACCACGTCAAAATTCCAATTTCGGCCCATATGGCCTACCAACCATGGCACGTTTTCCCGATTGATGATGTATATGTCTGCGGGCTTCCGCAAAGCGTTTTTTCGCTGATCTAGCGACCCCAATACCAGAGAATAGCTCACATGTCGGAGCTGAGGCCATTTCTGAATCTCACGGGGCCAGGTATCCGCCGCCACCCGTAACGGCGCGATCACCAGAATTCTGTTCGCAGAAAAATAATTGTTCCTCAGTTCGTCCAAGACGGTCAAGGTGATCAAGGTTTTTCCTAAACCCATTTCCAAGAACAACCCTATATATGGTTTCTCCAGGGTCTGTTCAACAGCGTACCTCTGATACTCGTGTAGATCACTCACTTATGCACCCCCAAGAAGTTATGAAGTCCTCAATTTGCGGAACTTCATCAATCTTAAAATGATCGTGACCGTAGCCCTCAATAACGCCTTTCCACTTCTCCTGAAGCTTCCTTAATGACCTTTTTGGGGCCTTGAGTTCCACAAACCGGATCTTCCCGTCAGGACAGAAAACGAGTCTGTCCGGTACTCCGTTGTTTCCTGGACTCCTAAACTTTATTGCCCGACCGCCTGCCGCCGCAACCGCTTTTACAAAAAATTCCTCTAATTTACTCTCCTCTGCCACTTGATCCCAAACCCCCCAATATGGTATAATTGTTTTAATAAAAAGCTACACGTTTTAATGATCATCTCAAATGATCACCGCTCCCACCTACAGTACCAACGCTTACACGGATTTCAAAATTTTAACAAACAGCAATGATCAGCCTAATGATCATTTAATGATCATGCCCAAAACCAAGCGCCGCAAGGGTTTTGGGTTTTCTGATCATTAAAACGTTAAATCCCTATATAGAGGATATATAAAAATTATTAATATTTTTATATGGTAATATATTCCAGCTTATATTTATATAATAATATTATATACTCTATATATAATTTAATGATCATAATGATCATAGTACTGTATACCTATATAGATACTGACTTGATCAATGATCATTGACCTGATCATTACCCTGATCATTAAAATCATTGATCATCTATTTTCCTATAAGGTCACCCAAAAATGTCAATTTCTGACGACCCTATTCGTGTGAAAGTGGTTTGCCGGCCGTAGACTGGAAAATCATGCCGGTAGTTTTCTTCTTTCCATCCTGAAATATTTCGTAAGATACCTATGATGTTTTTTGCCTCATAGCGGAATGAAGCTTTCTTGATCCCTAAACACTCTACCAGAATTTGGCTGGCACAGGTTTTTTCTCGTAGCTTTTCGGTCGGTCTACCAAATTCGTCTATGATCGGTGAGTCTAACCATTTTTGAATCATGCCTAAGGTTCCGCTGTCCTCCATATACCTTTTCTGCTGGAGGGTCGCTTCTCGCTTCACTTCGGCGTCTATTTTCAGCGTTTCTTTTTCAGCATACCAGGTCAGCACCTCAGCCCATATCTGATCGATCACACTCTGTGTCAGGCTGTACCAGATGTGTTCTTCGCAGCGTTTCACAGCGACTGGCCAAAAACGCCGGTTCCCTGTTAGATCTTTAAGAAATTCTCGATCATTTGTAGTTCCAAAAAAGATCCCTTTCCGCGGGAACTCTGACACTGCGCGATCATACGCAACCCTGTACCTATCCGTGGTTTTGCTTATGAAGGCTTTGATTTCATCAATTTCAGCGCTCTTCAGGGCCGACAACTCAGCCATTTCAAAGATCCAATTCCCCTGCAGATGCTCACCGGTATCTTTCGGGTCCCCTAACCTCTTCACACCATCAGAGTACCATTTTCTGCAGCCTAGCTTTTCGAGAAATTCGGACTTTCCGCAATCTTGGTCACCCACCAGAACAAGCATTTGGTCGAATTTCGTTCCTGGCTCATAGATACGATACACACCAGCCAGTAGCATTTTCCGCGTGACCTGTCGCACATACCGAGAATCTGTCGCTCCCAGATAGGTTATCAGCGCCGTTTCTGCCCGCTCCGTACCGTCCCAGACTAGCCCGGAAAAATAGCTTTTCACCGGATGAAAACTATTTTTCCGGGTCACGGTGATGAAGGCGTTCATTAGCACGGAAGCTTTTTCTATTTCGTATTTTTCTGCGAAATAATTCTTTAAAATGGCGTCATCACAGCCGCGCCATATGCCCCCCGGTGAGTTCTCCTCCTCCTGATCTCGTAGCCCAGGAACGTCCTTAAGTATGACCTCTACGTTTTTGAACACGTCGTAGGCTAGAGCGCCTTTAAAGTCGCCGTTTTCCAGCAACAGCCGGATATTCCTGGCTTTCGCCAACGGTAGCGCTGTTTTTGGGTGGATCTCTAGCTGGTCTTCCCAACGCGATACCGGCTCCCCCGCTCCAGTCTGGATCTCCTGAAAATCCCGCTCTAGCTCTTCCATTTTGGCTCTTTTGATTTCGGGCTGTTGGGCGATCCATGCCTGCATGGCCTTGAAACTGGGTAGCCCCGCGCCTGTCAGGCTGATGACTTTTTCGTCTAGATCACCGAATTTGTGCACCCGGACCAAATCGAAAAGATTGTACGCGTGCCCGGTAGCTACGGGATCGCTGTCCTGGTGAGAGAAAACCAGACCTTGGTCCGCCCAGACCTGCAGACCATTTATGCTGGTCCCTTTGGCGTAGCTATACCGCCCGGGCTGTGGCCCGGCAGTGTAGACATCCGGAAGGAATTGTTCGATCCCAGTCTCGATGTCGTAGGTACGGCAAAAAAGCCCAATAATCCCGTCTTTCTTTGTTGGATCTTCTGCCAGACGGTCCGAGGTTTTAGCCGGCCGTTTTTCGGTCTCGTGGCGTGGCCATTCGTCTACGTCTCTCCAGTCCTGGTACAGACTAAGCACTTGATCAGCTAACAGCGGATCGCCCTCACCCTCAACGAACACAGGTTTGGCATCCACACTGCAGGAGGGGAAGTACATCAGTCTGTGAGCTTGGAAGGTGGTTTTGTCGAAATTTTCCAAGCCTATCGAGTCGGCGATCCGACGTGAAATCGCCATGTATTCGTCTGCCGAAACTTCCCGATCCAGCGGGATTATGAGTCGGAATTTTCCCTGTTTCTGACTATGTGAGTGGGTGGAATACGCGATGTAGCTGACGCCCATCAGCGCTAGATCGATGTCTGCCAGAAAGTTCGATCCGGCAGTATCGGCGTCCAATGTCAGCAGGGATCGAGTCTCGATGTTTTGCTTTTTCCTTCGACCATCTTTGACCAAACCTCCGACAAAACCAGGACCATCTTTGATCTTGCCGCGTTTTTGGTCAGACATCTTCCAGTATGCCGCGCCGGTTTCAGCTGTGCGTCGGACCTGCCTGAGCCGGACCACTAGTTCGGCCCAGGTGTAATACTTAGGGAGCCATTTTGTGTCAGATCGATGTTTTCCGACGCTAATAGCATAGGTTTTCATGGGTTGATCAACTCTCCCAGCTCAATATTTAGGGCTTTTGCTATTTTTTCAAGCGTTTCAATTTTTGGGTTCCTGGCCCCGGTTTCGTACTGACTCACTGCCGATCCGGACGTATAGCCCATCCGACGTCCTAGTTCTTCCTGGGATAGCCCCATGGCGATCCGTCTATCTCGTATTAACAGGTTTTTATACGCTATATTCTCATACATTTTTTTACTCACCTCCGTCGTGTTTGATTTTTTTTGTCTTTATTTTAGATCCCAGATTATTGGGTCGAGGTCATCGATCAAATTTTTAAAAATGTATTCCAGACACGGAACAACGATAGAATTTCCTAGCGCTCGGTATCTGGGTGTGTCTTTGATCTCCTCCAGACCCCGCCCATATAGTGTCCAGTAGTCCGGAAACCCCATCAGGCGCTCACACTCCAGAGGTGTCAGGCGGCGCAAGTTACTCCCGTCCAGAACCACATGATCAGTACTGCTATCAGTTCTTGCTGTGCCCGCCCCTGAAGCCAGCAGAGGTTTAATTATCGGTAGGCTCCCATGGCAGCCACTTCGTAGTGTAGGAGAAAGATCACGTTTTTCTACCAGAACGCCATCTTGGTCATTGATCACATATACTGCGTGCTGGTATCCTGCCTGCAGGCTTGGTGCGGGGTCTCCTTGATCCCCTACACCCAGTCCGCCCGCCCGCCCGGTTGGCCCTTTTAGGGCGTTCACGTTGATCGGGATTGTGCTGCCAACGCCTCTCTGAGCTTGGGTGGTAGCGTCCTCCCCTTCTTTTTTGCACGACCCAACACTCCCGAACAAGCTTTCGGGCTTAAAGAGTATTTCTGAGGCGCGTTCCCCTCCAAAATCTGCGACAAGGAAGATTCTCTTTCTACGTTGGGGAACTCCCCAATATTGGGCGTCCAATACCCGCCATGCGAGGGAGAAACCGTCTCCCACGATAGACCCGGCTGTAAGCCATTTTTTAGGCTCAGGTATTGATATTTGGGGGTCTTTGACTTTGACAATTTCTTGCAACACCTCCTTGAAATCTTTGCCGCCGTCGCGGCTAAACGCACCAGGGACATTTTCCCAGAGGATATATCTGGGTTTCGAAAATACCCGCCTGTGATTCTTGATCACCCGGATGGCCTCGTGAAAAAGCCTACTTTGGCTGCCACCTAGCCCCGTGCGGTCCCCTGCCACGCTTAAATTTTGGCAGGGTGATCCGAAAGTAATTATGTCTACTGGCTCTAGCTCCGTACCGTCAATCTTTCGTATGTCGCCATACTGCCGCATAGCAGGAAAGTGCCCATAGTGGATCGATACTGCCCTAGGTTCGATCTCTGACGCCCAGACCGGCTCAATCCCGTTCCGGGCAGCCGCAAGTTCAAACGCGCCGATCCCACTGAAAAGGCTTCCTAGCTTCATCGTACCTTTTTTGATACTTTTCCACCTCCTTTCATGAAAATATGATATCAAAATTTTATAAAATAGTAAAGATTTTTTTATAAAATGCTTGACTTCGTATATACGAGATGATATACTTATATCAGAAAGAAAAATAAAAAAAATACAGGGGGTAACAAAAATGAAAAAGTGGAATGTAAGCATGTACGACAGACAGACTGGCGAATGGAAAGACGGAGAAATCCTAGTTGGTACTGAAGAAGAAGCCAGAAGGGACTACATCTACTCGAAAGTTACCGAAGGATACACCTACCGCGAAGGTGACAGCAACACACCGGATAGCCTAGTAGACGAAGAGACAGGAAAAGGCTGGATACTCGTACTAGAAGAAGTAGAAGACTAGGAGACATCCAGGAGACCCCTCCCCCGACCCGGAGGGGTCTCCTCTTGCGTCTATACATAGTCAACCGTAAGTTTTAGCTCACTCAGATGTTGGGTGTCCTCATAGAACGTAGTTATGGCGCTTACGGATCTGCACCTTTCATACTCCCCCTCAAATATGACTTTTCCGTCTTTAGAAATCACCTGCAGTTTAAATTTTCGGTATGGGTGTTGGACTAACATATATCCATCCTCTATCACGGCATATTCTCCCCCTGGGCCTGCGTGTCTACCTTGATGGTCACTTCTTGGATCTGTTGGGTACCTTCCCAGAAAACTGTACCCAGATCCACTAAGATGTCGGAGTCGTAGACCCTCTCAAAAATCACCGTTCCATCCACCCAAAATCTTATGATCACGGGTAGATTCTGCGAGTAGGTGCGGCTGATCGTTGTGTCTGCTTTTTGGCGCGCCCCCATTCTCTCGATACCTCCTTTTTTATCCTTTTTGGTAAAATTCACACTCAAAACCTACAGCACCCAAGGGCAAGCCTGGGGCCCAGTCGATAGGCTGGCTCATAATTTTTTCAATACTTTCTACGGAGCTGACTCCATTAGGAACCTCTAGCACAATTTCGTCGTGTACGTGCATGACGATGGTGTAGCCCAGGCGATGCAGGCGGATCAGGCTCTCGGCAAGACAGTCCCTAGCTATGGCCTGGGTGATGTTTTCGACCAGCTTTCCGCCATACGTTCGATCCATTTTCCACTGTCCAGTCTTCTGGTCGGTGCCTCGGTATCGCAGAGTATTTTTCTGGAATTTTTCGTCATAGCTAAGAGCAGCCCCAACATAGCACAGGGACCGCCCGGATGGGAGATCGACCCATAATCGATCTCCAGCCATGCGAAAAGTCAGACCGGGTTTCAGATCTACCGGCTGTAGCGTCTCTACTGCTTCTATGGCGGCCTCTTCGACTGCGTGCCAAAAACGCACTATTCGATGATTTTGCTTTCGCCAAGATCTAGTTAGGCTAGTAGCTTCTTCATCGGTCAGATCCAAGCCATATTGATCGTGTGCGGTCGCCTGCAATTTAATCGATCCCATAGAATATCCTAGCCCCAACACTGTTACTTTCCCATACTGTCGGTACTGATAGTTTTCATGCCCGGGTACGATGGTTTCTAGAGGTACGCCGAAAAGTAGCGCGGCCGTAGTTTCATAGATCTTCCCGTCGCCTCTGAAAACTTCTAGCGCCCATTGCTCCCCCGCCAACCAGGCTAGAACTCGGGCCTCTATGCTGTTGAAATCGGATACTATGAACCGGTTTCCTGGAGCCGGGACAAAAGCGGTCCGGACTAACTGGCTTAAAATCTCCGGAACCTGATCCCCCTCCATGATTTGAAGCCAGCCAGGATCAGAGTATATTATTAAGTTACGCGTAGTCCTTAGATCTTTAAGATAATTTCTGGGCAGGTTGTGCACTTGGATATTTCGCCCCGCCCAGCGCCCTGTTCGGCTGGCTCCGTAGTACTGAAGCAGCCCACGCACCCGGAAGCCGGTAGTGCGCATCTGTAACATACGCTCATATTTTTTAATTGAGCTTTTTCCGATTAATGCCCTGAGGCCCAGTACACGCTTAACGGAATCATTAGGCGCGTGTTGAATCAGATCTGGGATGGTTTCTTTGGTCAGACCCGCCCCTAGGGCGTGGTAATACGTCATATTTTTGGTGTCTTGCGCACGTAACCAGCCTTTTAGTTGCCCGACAGCGTTGGGGTTTTTGACTCCCGTAAGCTCTTTCAATTCTTTTAGGGCTTTTTCTGATACGTACTGATTATGTGTGATCGCTTCCCTAACCAGCTTCAGATCCAATCTGATCCCCATGTCGTTGATCTCCTGATCGATCTTCCAGAGCAACTGTTCTTTTTCGGGCAGATCGACCAACCGACGATCAATTTCTCTTTCGACTACGACATCTTGTTGGCAGTACTTACTATATTCCACCCATTTATTAGGCGCGTGTTCCGGTAGGTTTCTAGTTCTCTGATTGTTAGTTTTGGTAGGTTTGCAGGGCATTGAGAAATATCGGATCAGCGCTAAACCTTTCGGATCTTTTTTCGCTTCTAGATCCATAGCGTTTCCCGCGCCCTCTAGGCTTCCCGGAAGCCCGTTATACCTGGCTTTCGCACTGGAACAGCGCCATTGGCTAGGCGGCATCTCCTGTCCGAAATATTTAGCCAGGCAGACTCGTTCAAAGTTGGCATTGTGCGCTTTTTTGATCACGTGTGGATCAGTCAGCGCCCAGATGACCGTATCTGGAATGTTGTCAGCGCCGTCTAGCGGTCCTGATGTCAGATCGATCACGGATACCGGACCGTCATTCCAGGAGTATCCGAAAAGAAGGATATCGAATTCGGGACACTCTACGTATTTGTATACGCCTACGTCCAGTAGATCATAGGTGGAATAAGTTTCTATGTCTATATGCAAAGTTTTCATGGCTAAAAGGGCACCTCTTGATCTTTGAAGTTTGGCAGAAACTCCTCATAACTACACGTCAAGTTAATCACACCTATGAAAATTTCGGGGTCTAGTTTCTCCAAGGAATCCTTTATGGCAGATACGTCCCAGGAAAACGTACATATTGGCTTGTTCGTGCATTTGTCGCAGTGAATATCTAGATCCATAACTCAACCTCCCACCCTGGTTTTATTTCGGTAGTGGCCGCAGAGATCGTTTAGTTTTTCGGAGGTAACCTGTTTATATATGATCGGGATTTGGTGATCTTCCGCCGTCGCGATTTCGCGTTCCATGCCTTCTGTAGGCTTGCCGAAAACCCACATTTCATCACATAGACCGACCAGACGCAAGCCAGCTGATATTCCTAGATCTCTGTCATCCGGGTGTGTGTCATCTAAAAATTGCGGATACAGTAGGTGGGGCGTGATAGGTATATATTTTCCGTATTCACCCTGGTAGATCATCGCTAGAAGGCTATACATCTTAGCCGCGTCAATATTTTGTAGATGGATTTCCGGATCGTCGTTCCGAAAGGCGGAACAGATATATACTATTTTGGACATTTTTGATCCTCCCTGTTTTATATGCGCTAGGTATCTAGGATACCTAGCGCCAATTTTTTAGATCATATCGTCATAGTCTGGTTGCGCATAGTTGACATCCTCGAATTCTACATCTTTCATGACTTCATGGATAGATGGTTTTCCGGCCAGCGGTTCGCCGTCCTGAATTTTCACGATATCATTCAGACCTACGGCGATCCCTTTTCCGCCCGTTTTGTGGTTGTATGCGTAAAATGTCACGTTCACATAGCAGAAGCATCCTGAATACACGGCTGTAGTGTCCGTGATCGGTTCGAAATCCGGCGTACCGTCTATCTTTTTGCCGACATACCGGAAAACCCCCGGCTTACTATCGCTCTTTGCGCTGACATATAGGTGACCGTGATAAGCTTCCGAGTGAGGTTCCCCATTCGGGCGGGGTCCGTCCCCATCCTTTAGTGCTGGATTTTTAAATTGCGCGGGCGCAACCCCCGCCCATTTTCCATCCAGACCGTCTTTGTGCGCGGCGGCTATCGCTCTATTAACGCGGGCGATATTCGCGGCATCACTTTTCGGTATGAGAATATCACAGGAATACTTGTCTCCCATTCCGCCCGGCTCGAAAATGTGGGCGAAAGAAATTCTGACGTTTTCAAGTATAGCTCTAGTTTCTGGGTTCGCTGGCACTTTCTAAATCAACCCCCCTAAAAGTTTGTTCTGGTGATCCTAGGGCCGGCCTTGGATCTGTTTCTGGAACCAGTGTAGCTTTTCCTGCCGGTTTCGTTACATACTGCCCGATCAACCCTTCCAATTTCTTCGGGCCTATGTGTTTTTCTAGGTGCGTGATGCCCTGCAGTGACGCAGGTTTTATGAATTTCTCTCGTTCCGGGATCGTGTCTAAAAGAATCCTATAAACCTTATCTTTGTCTGCGATCACCCGGTTTGATCTCCCCTCTACGACTTTCCAGCCGGGTATCTTCTTCCCCGAAAACGCCCGGTTTTCAGCTTCGTCCCGCACGTCCCGGGCCCAGTGAATCAAGTTCTCGGCTATGTGTAGGCACGATCCCAGCTCCTGATCGTCCATCACACCAGGATTGAGTGCCCCAACACCAATGTTGCTCATAGCATCTTCTGCCCGATGGGTACAGGCACCCTTGGCCCTGCACCACCTACACCAATCGCCTGTTCGACGCTCTCCTTGCCCGGCGTGCGCCTGCTCAGCGACGCCACGTATACTTACGCCCCAGCCGTCCAAGTAGACCGGGTGTAATTTTTCGGTTTCTACATGGCCTAGTCGAGGTTGGTATACAGTTGTCAGGACCTCAGCAAATTGGGCGACTGCTACGTTGAACTTGGTAGCTATCCCTAGCGCATATAGCCTTAACTGGGCGTTGTTTTTAGCTAGCACCTTTACCCCCTTACCGTACTTTAGATCGAGTACCTCTATAGTACCGGAGGAGGTTACCACGGCGTAGTCACAAGTTCCGAATCCATCGGGAACGTACTTATCGAACTTGATTTTTTCGTCGATAAGGAGACAGGCCTGATCAAAAATCAGATAACCCTCATACCGGTTTTTGATCCAGTCCGCGAACTCGGTCGCATGTTCCTCCATCTCTGCCGAATACAGTTCATGTTCGCGTACCGCTTCTTCTGCCAGTTTTAGGACCTCCGGATCTCTGTCTGGGTACAGGAGCCTACGAACTTTGATCTCGCATAGCTCATGAAAAAGTGTCCCTTCCGCCGCGTAGACAGACTCTTGATCAGGGAAGTTCTCTTCCATCCGCGCGGAAGGCGGACAATTTATCCACCGTTCCGCGCCCGAGGCCGAAAGTAGCGCGTGCTTAGATTGGGTCGGCATCGCCGGACCCCCCGGAATCCTTGATCGATTTGAACAGATCGAACATAACATTGATCCTATCGTCAGGTATGTCGGCGGCTTTCGTATAGCCTTCCTGCTGTAGTACTTTCAGAATGATTGGATTTCCACTTCCTATCTCCTTCTGTTCGGCTTCATCCCGTATACTGATCATGAGCGCTCGTAGTTCGTCCCGTGTTATGCCTTCTGCCGCTGCTGGTGCTGCTGGTGCTGCTGGTGCTGCTGGTGCTGCTGGTGCTGGTGCTGGTGCTGCTGGTGCTGCTGGTGCTGCTGGTGCTGCTGGTGCTGCTGGTGCTGCTGGTGCTGCTGGTGCTGCTGGTGCTG
>Ga0123356_10006185_pt1 | contig 12127 bp, 11 predicted proteins | sample TergutEmb28metaG_2_FD_92546 | JGI IMG/M metagenome (GOLD analysis project Ga0123356, IMG submission 92546) | Embiratermes neotenicus P3 segment gut microbial communities from Petit-Saut dam, French Guiana - Emb289 P3 | ecosystem: Host-associated > Arthropoda: Insects > Digestive system > Gut ... | reverse complement strand
GGAAGCGTAGCTCAGCTGGTTAGAGTACCCGCTTGACATGCGGGGGGTCGATGGTTCAAGTCCATTCGTTTCCATAAGAACTAAAAAGCGTTAACGGCTAAACCTTAACGCTTTTTTCTGTGTGCTTTTTGAACCTTGCTACAAATGAGTTACTCGCTTTCCGTTTAACATTATAACATCATTTCCGTTTTTATAGCCTTTATAAGAACATAATTCTTTAACCATACCAAATTCATTTTCCGCATAAATCCATTTATAACCAACAAAGTTTTCTTTAACATAGATTTTTGGATTGCCGGAGCATTTATGCTCCCTTGGTTGCGGGGTTTCGTCTTTCTTGACCGGTTTCGGTTCCGGTTGCGGCTCAGGGGGTCTTTCATATTTATTGCTCGCAGAACTTGTTCCGGAGGAGCCTCCCTTGCCGCCGAAAACAAGCGATATAATAAACAACGCAATAGCTATAAAAATAATAAAAACCACAAGCGGAATAAGGTTTTGGGTGAGAAGCATTAAAAGCGGTAAGCCGATGAAAACTGATAAAAAGGTGTTGAGCCATAATAAAAACACTTCTTTCATGCCTCTTTTTCTGAGTATGAGCGCAACAAAAACCGCAATAAGTGAAAACACGAGCGATATTGAATAAATAAAACCTGCAAAACCACTCATATACAGTGAAGTTGAGCCTGTTGTAAAAGCGTTTCTAAAACCGGAATAACCCGATTTAACAAATTCTATTTGCTCCCCGAACCCGTTATTTGTTATAAACGTAATATATGAAATAACGAACATCGTAATCGCAAAAAGCCTTATGGCAAGAATAGATAAAGATATGCTGTTTTGTAAGGGAGAGCTACTCATATAGCTAATTCTGTCCTTCGCTTCCTTAAAAGTCCCGTAAAAGATACTCTTTATCCACTTAAATATCCCTTTTATCGCTTTTTCGGGAATTTGTTTAATGCTTCTTATCATTTTGAAGTTTTCCTTTTTTAAGATTCTTTATCTCCGCGCACTGCGCCACGCATTGCGCCAATGTCCCGCCTATAAAACGCCCCCTTGAAGCTGATTTTCCCGACTTCACGATAGGCAATCTCCAACGCTTCTTCAAGCGTATCGCCGAGCGCGGTTATACCTAAAACCCGCCCGCCCGATGTCACGGTTTTCCCGCCGGAAAGTTTTGTGCCGGCGTGATAAATAACAGCCCCCGTCACATCCTCAAGCCCCTTGATTTCAAACCCCGTTTCATATTTTTCGGGATAACCGCCGCTTGCGATTACAACGCAGGCGGATTTTTTATTGCGCCAGATTATATTCAGGTCAGAGAGCCTTTCGTCGATAATTGCCGTCATAATCTCAAAAAAATCAGTTTCAAGAAGCGGCAAGACCGCCTGCGTTTCGGGGTCGCCGAAGCGGCAGTTGTATTCGATAACCCGAACGCCGGAAGCGGTTAACATCAAGCCGAAGTAAAGACAGCCCTTGAAAACTCTGCCCTCGCTCGCAAGTCCGCGAATCGTCGGCTCGAAAATGCTTTTCATGCAAAGCTCTGCAATTTCGTCTGTGTAATAAGGCGCGGGGCAAATCACCCCCATGCCGCCGGTGTTTGACCCCTCGTCGTTGTCAAGGGCGCGCTTGTGGTCGATAGACGCGGGCATGGGAATAATCGTCCTGCCGTCAGTGAAAGCCAGCACCGTGGCTTCCACGCCGCTAAGATATTCCTCAACGACAATTTCCTTGCCGCTCGCGCCGAACCTCCCGCCGAGCAGAATGGAATTCACAGCTTCCTCGGCTTCTGTGAAATTCTGCGCGATGATTACGCCTTTTCCAAGAGCTAACCCGTCGCATTTAATTACAGTCGGGTAGACATTCTGCGTTTTTATGTAATCAAGAGCCTTTTCGGCGTCTGTGAAGGTTTCGTAAAGGGCAGTGGGAATATTATGCCGCTTCATAAAGCCTTTGGAAAAGACCTTGCTCCCCTCTATGAGCGCGGCGTTTGCGCGAGGCCCGAAAGCTTTTATTCCCGCCGCTTCTAACGTGTCAACCAAACCGAGCGTCAGCGGGTCGTCAGGCGCGACGAAGACGTAGTCGGCTTTTATGCTTTGCGCTAAGCTTACCATGCCGGTTATATCAATTGCTTTTATATTGTGGCACTGCGCGATTTCTGAAATGCCGCCGTTCCCCGGAGCGGCGTGTAATTCACTGACTTTGGGGGATTTTTTCAGAGCGGCGCAAATGGCGTGTTCGCGCCCGCCGCCGCCGACTATAAGTATTTTCATTGAGTGTCCTCACTTTTTATGATTCTTTCTATATTCCATGAGCTATGTAAAATATTATAAATTTCAACTAAGCCGGATTGATTATCCACAGGGTCGAAAATCTTGTAGAAAACAAGATAATCTCCAACTATAGCGCGTCTGTACTGCGGCGCAGGTTCGTACGCCTGATAAATATAAGGATTTTCCGAAAGGAAAGTTAAACATTTATCAAATGCGGTAAGATATTTTTGAACAGTACTTGCATAAAACTGCGATAAATACTCCAATATACTGTTATGTTCTTCTTGTGAATTACCCACGAATTCTACATTATAGTCCATATTTTTTCCTTGATTCCTCAAGAACCTCCTTTGCTGAATATCTCTTTGCGCCGGGCATTGCGGCACGTTCCTCAGACTCCTTTAATTTTTCAAGAATATACCGCTGATGCAGATACTCCTCATATCCGGCGTAATCCTCCGCGCTAATCAGAACAGCTTCACCTTTACCGTTGTTGGTAATCAAAATCTGATTATGCTCTTTCAGCATACGGATTATTTCAGCATAATTATTCCGCAGGTCGCGGGCAGGGCGCGCATAAGTGTTATACATATTTTCACCTCCTTAAAAAGTATAATGTAGTCATTTCTGACTACATTATACCATGATTAAATTTATTTGTCAATCCTTATGCTTTTATACTTTTTTATACTTTCTTCTTCCTGCTCACAAAAGTCGCCGCCGCGCCGAGCATCAGAAACGCCACAAGTGTACTTACCGAGCTTGCGCTGGTTCCGGGGTTTTCATCTGAATTTGCGGGAACAGCTTGATTTCCGCCGCCGCGAGCTAATGACGAGCGGTCAATCATGTTCCCGTTCGCGTCGTACATAACGCCGAAGCCGTCAGTGAAGCCGCCCATGCCCATCATCGCCGGTGAACCCCAACTGCCGCCTACCGCAGATTCCGCCGCAACCATATCTCTTGCATTGCCTCCTGCCGCCGGAGCGCCCATATCGGTTGCCGGCATCGGAACAGCTCTGCCGTAGTCATATTCAACGTCGTCATTGTAGTAAATATAACTGTCCCAGTCCCACCATTCTGTAAGCAGGTAAACCAAACCTGTCGTAAGAGAGAGGGTTACGGAGCCGTCTGCGTTAACCGGCAGAGGGTCGTTCCCGAACATTTCTGTATAGTCTGCGCTAAGAAAGCTTACTGAAACAAAGGCTTTTTGATTGGATATTCCTGCCGCGCTGAACATACCCGAGGGAACTTCAACAGCAATTTCAAACCCGAAATCGCCTTTAGCTTCCGGAACAATCAGCACTCTGTAGTCCATCCACCAGCCACCCTCATAAAGAAGCTCGCCGGTTGCTCTGCGGGTTTCTTTCCAAACACTGCGTATGCCGTTTACTCTGTCTATTTCATAAAAAGATTCATAGATATACGGGCTGACCCAAGTTTCCCAGTAGCTGTCCCAAAAGGCGTTATATTCGTCCCATGATTTTAAGTTGTCGAAAGCCGCCCAGTTAATATTGGGGTACCACTCGCCCGAATACCAGTCGCGGTAATGTACGCGGTATTCTGCCATATACTCGTCAAACGCGGGAGGAACGTAAACCCAGTTCGCCCAGTAGTTATCCCAGAAAGCGTAATAATCGTCCCATGATTTGAGGTTGTTCTGCGCGCTGAAATTAACATCGGGATACCACTCTTTATAACGCTCGCTGTAGAACGACCAGTAGTAGTTGAAATCGCTCATTCTTTCATTCCATGTATTCCAGTAGTCATTCCAAAAGTCGTAATATTCGTCCCATGATTTGAGGCTGTTGAGTGTATTGCGGTCAACATCGGGATACCATTCGCTGTAATATCCGCCGTAATCTGCCCAGTATTCGTCAAAAGACTGAGGGTTGTACCAGTAAACGTCGGGTTCGTCCCAGAATACAATAGGCTCTACAGCAGGCTGTACAACAACCGGTTCTTCCCAGCCCCAATCTTCCCAAACCCAGCCGTTAAGTACATCGGTATTTCCAATAGCGAGAATGAAAACATTAAGGTCGGTTGTTTTTGCCGAATCGGTAATTTTCGCAGGGTCAATCGAAACAGTTATGCCGCTTGGGAGCAGAAACTTCGCGGTTATGCCGCTGTCCCGAATTGCAAAAAGCGACTCTGCGGAAATGACTGTTCCCGTTTCAGCAGTAAGGATGATTATACCGCCGTCCTCAATAGCCGCTGTAATAAGCTCTGCGGGGATGATTCCGGTAGCGCCGGAATCAGCAGAAACCGCAAACGCCGTGAGGTTAAAAGCTAACGCGAGAATTGTCAGTGTTAAAACTATTTTCTTCATAATAATTTTCCTTTCGTTTTAGAGTTTTTAATTAGCCTTACACTATAAAAACAATGTATGTTGCCAAAAGGTTGCAAATTTATCCGGAAAAGTTTTTAAGCATTAATACGCTCTTTCTGCTTGACGATAATTGTAAAAACCTGTATAATTATAGTGTCGTCGGCTCCCCCGACAGGGAGGAGGTGAATATTTTGGGACATTTTGTTTCATTTGTAGTGGCGGTTATAGCGAACTTAGTCACTGACTGGTTAGGCAAACGCCGTCGCAAGTAGCGCGGCGACAGGCAAATACATGAGAATACACGGGAGATAGCGCTCCCGTGTATTCGTTTTCGCGTGAATATAATCGGACTGTTTCATTTGTCTTTAATAATATTATAGCACAAATTTCTTATTTGTCAAGACTTTTATCCAAGAATTACCTCAACCTCATGCTCTCCGCTCGCCATAGCCGGAATTTTATTCCCCTCGATTGCCTTGCCGTTCACGGTCAGGCTTTTCACACCCTTGCTGACCTTATTTGGATTCTTCACGGTTATATTATACTTCGCGCCGCGGAACGTCCTCTCCGCTGTGAAGCCGTCCCAGTCTTTCGGAATAGACGGGTCAATTACAAGTCCGTCATAATCAGGCGCAATACCGAGAATATACTGTGACACCGCCGCGAAGTTCCACGCGGCAGTTCCCGTCAGCCATGAATTCTTGCTTTCGCCGTGCCTGCCCGCGTCCTTGCCCGCAATCATCTGGGCGTAGACATAAGGCTCGGTTTTGTTAAGCTCCGAGAAGTCCTCCCTGAACGCCGGCGCGATTTTTGAATAATACTCGAAAGCCTTGTCGCCCCGCCCGACATGCGCCGCCGCGCAAATCAGCCAAGCGTTATTATGGCAGAAGACGCCCGCGTTTTCCTTGTAACCCGGCGGATAGGTCGAAATCTCGCCGTACTCTAAAATATATCTCGTAAAGGCGGGCTGATTAAGCACTAAGCCGTGGTCGGAATTGAGCCACTTGTCCACGCTGTCTAAGGTTTTTTCGGTGTCACCCAAATTCGCCATAACCGCAAATCCCTGCGGTTCTATAAAGATTTTGCCTTCTTCGTTGTCTTTTGAACCTACTTTTTTGCCGAAGTCGTCATAAGCGCGTAAGAACCATTCTCCATCCCAGCCGTGCTTTAAGACGATTTCGTTCATTTTTGCGATTTCGCTTTCGGCGCGGAGGGCTTCGGTTTCATCGCCTTTAATTCTGCACATTTTTGCATATTCCGGCCCTATAAAAGCAAACATGGTCGCTATCATTATGCTCTCGGCGACTTTTCCGTCCTTGCCCTCGGTCGTTTGGAAAGACTGCCCCGAAGTGGCAGAGAAGCAGTTGAGATTCAGGCAATCGTTCCAGTCAGCGCGCCCAATCAGCGGCAAGCCGTGAGGCCCCACTTTGGTTATAACATGATTAAACGCCCGCTTGCAATGGTCTAAGAGAGAAGCGTTGAGTTCTTCCTTGTTTTCATAAGGCACGACTTCGTCAAGAATAGCGACATCGCCTGTTTCCTTTATATACGCCGCAGTGGAAAGAATCATCCACAGCGGGTCGTCATTGAAATTACTGCCGAGCTCATGGTTGCCTTTTTTGGTCAGCGGCTGATATTGGTGATAGGCGCCGCCGTCACGGAGCATGGTTGAAGCTAAATCTAAAATGCGCTGTCTTGCACGGGAGGGAATCTGATGTACGAAGCCGAGTATATCCTGATTAGAGTCGCGGAAGCCCATTCCCCGCCCTATGCCCGATTCAAAATAAGACGCCGAGCGCGAGAGATTAAATGTCACCATGCACTGATACTGGTTCCAGATATTCACCATGCGGTTGAGCTTTTCATCGGGGCTGTTGACCGTATAAATCGACAGCAGTTCGTCCCAGTGTGCGCGGAGTTCGGCTAAGAGCTTGTCCGCTTTTTCGGAGGTGTCACACTTGGCTATAAGCTCATGTGCGCGTTTTTTATTTACAATGTTCTGCGTTCTACCCCCACTGGTTGTAGGGTGCGGCGTCCCCGACGCACCGATGTCCGGCGCAAATTTTTCATTAAATTCATTTTCAATATAACCCAAAACAAATACAAAATCCTTGCTTTCATTCGGGGCGAGTTCGACTTCAATGTAGTGCGACGCAATCGGCGCCCAGCCGTCGGCTACGCTGTTTTTGGGCTTGCCGCTCATTACAACATCGGGCGCGTCGAAGCCGTTGTACAGCCCTATGAAATCATCGCGGGAGGTATCGAAGCCGTTTATAGGCGCATTGACTGAATAAAAGGCGTAATGGTCGCGGCGTTCTTTATATTCTGTCTTGTGGTAAATAGTAGAATTGTCGATTTCGACTTCGCCTATGGAGAAGTTTCTTTGGAAGTTCGAGCTGTCGTCCATAGCGTCCCACAAGCACCATTCTACAAAGCTGAAAAGCTTTATTTTCTTAGGGGCTGAGCCGTTATTTTTGAGCGTCAGCTTCTGCACCTCGGCGTCTAAGCCTACAGGTACAAAGAACAACACCGAGGCTTCAAGGTCAAACTTACTGCCCGTAATTCTTGTGTACCCCATACCGTGCCGACATTCGTAACTGTCGAGCGAGGTTTTACAAGGCGACCAGCCCGGGTTCCAGATTTCGTCAGAATCGTTATCATTTATGTAGAAATATCTGCCGCCCATGTCAATAGGCACGTTGTTGTAGCGATAGCGCAGGATTCTGCGGAGTCTGGCGTCCTTATAAAAACAATAGCCGCCCGCCGTGTTGGAAATAAGCGAGAAAAAGCCCTCACTGCCTAAGTAGTTAATCCACGGGTAAGGGGTGCGGGGGGAAGTAATGACATATTCTCTGTTAGCGTCGTCGAAAAAACCGTATTTCATGGTTGTCCTCCATTTTTTTACTTATTTATTCTATTATAAAGGAAAAAAAGGGGAAATGCAAGGGGGGACATAGAATAAAACCGCAGAACCTGTAAAATAATAGTAACATGTTATCATCTCAAATAAAAGACATTCTAAAACAAGCCTCTGACATAATATATCTCGATTTTTTAATTAATGGCGTAAAACCCGCCACGCTCGTAGCTGTTGACGGGCTTGTAAGCCTGCGCTCGGTCAACGAGGATATTCTGAAGCCGCTCTCGCTTCACGGCAAGGCTTTTCACGCCGCGCAAACCGAAAAAGTAAACCCTGCAGAAATCGTCGCCGATGTCTTAGCGGGGAATACGGCGCTGATTATAGACAGCGAGAATAAGGCGATTATTTACGACGCACGCGGCTTCGACAAGCGCGGGATTTCCGAGCCGGGACAGGAGAACGTCATAAAAGGCCCTAAAGATTCCTTCATAGAAGCCATGCGGACTAATACCGCGCTGATAAGGCGAAGATTAAATACGCCGGATTTGCGAATCGTTGACGTAAAGCTCGGTAAAGATGTGCAGACTAATGCGGCTGTTGTCTACCTTGACGGCGTTGCCGAAGACGAGAAAGTTCAGGAAGTGCTGAAACGCCTTGAAGCCATAACAGAGCGTGTAATAAAATCCACGAGCAGTATTGAGGAAAGCCTCAAGGACAGCCGCTGGTCGATTTTTCCGCAGGTTATGTACACCGAGCGCCCCGACAAGCTCTGCGCCAATATCGCCGAGGGAAAAATCGGCATACTGATTGACGGCTATCCGATTGCCTTTGTTGTGCCGGCGGTGTTTAATATGCTGTTTCAGGCGGGCGAGGATTATTCCCAGAACTACGCTCACGGCTCTTACGTGCGGCTTCTGCGATATGCGGGCGCGTTTTTGTCGCTGATTATCCCTGCGTTTTATGTCGGGATTACGACTTTTCATCACGAAATGCTCCCGACGAATTTAATGCTTGCGATTATAAAAAGCAAGCAGTCGGTGTCGTTCACGACGTTTCTTGAAGTCTTCTCGCTCCTTGTCGCTTTTGAAATTTTAATCGAGGCGGGGATTCGCCTGCCGAAATCTATAGGACAGGCGGTGTCTATTATCGGCGGGCTTGTCGTAGGGGAGGCGGCGGTTTCAGCAAAATTAATTTCTCCCGCTATTGTGGTGGTTGTCGCGGTTACCGGAATCTGCGGCTTCGTAGTTTCGAGCGGGGACTTGGCGAATACGTTCAGAATCGCAAGAATATTACTGCTGATTTCTGCGGGTTTTGCAGGGCTTTACGGGCTGTCGCTCGGACTTATATTCATGCTGTATTATCTCTGTCAGACGACGTCGCTCGGCGCGCCTTATATGGTCGCGTATAAGAACGGCGAGTGCGCCGTGAAAGACGGGTTGTTGCGGCTTCCGCGGAATGACCACCCCGGCGCTTCGCGCCACCCCTCCAAGGAGGGGAATAAAGACCTATAAAGAAGAAAAAATTCCCCTCCATGGAGGGGTGTCACCGTAGGTGACGGGGTGGTTTAATGGAGAAAAACAAATGAAACATTCAATAATTACTGTCCTGATTGCGCTCAGCGTCATCGCTGTAATAAGCCGTGACAGGTATTTCCCCCGCATGACCGAAATCACCCTCGCCGAACCTGTTTTCATAATCGGGCTTGACCGGCACAACGATGACGCACAGGTTTCAATCGTCTACGAAAAAATAGAAGCCGCCGATGAGGGCGGCGGCGACATGAACCAAAAATACACCGACTTTGCCATAAGCTCGTCGCCCGCAGGGGCGCTCGAAGTCTTGAAAAAACGTTTTCCCCGCGAGATGGCGGTTTCTACCGCCGAGTATTTTCTAATCGGCGAAGAAGCGGCGAGAGAAGACTTTAATAGCTATACAGATTTTTTAGCAAAAAATAATAATCTCAGGCTTACTGCCTCTGTGTTTATTGTGCGGGGGGAGGCTTTGGATGCGGGTGAAATTTTAACCGAAACAAAAACGCTTGATATTCTGCGGAACTACGGCGAGTATTCGGGAATCGGCGCGATTTCGTCAAAGCTGATGTTTTACGAACTGCTGTCACTGCAGGCGTCATTGAACTCGTTTGCAGTCCCCGCGCTTGTAATAAAAGAAAATCAGGACGGCGAAAAAATCGTTGTACCGAGCGGTTACGCGGTTATAAAAAACGGCGCACTCGCGGGCTTCTTGGAGGCAGGGGCGGCGCGTGGTTATAATATAATCAGGAATAAATCCGTCTATTCCATAGTAGAGCTGACTAAAATAAACTCTGCGATAAGGCTTGAAAACGCGAAGTGTAAAATCAGCTTTAACTGGGACGGCAATGCTCTGACCGGAATCGTAATAGACGTCACGCTCTTCACTGACGGAGCTTATAACAAAGAAGCGTGCAGGGTTATATTCGGAGAACTTCAAAAGGTTATTAATGCCTCAAAGAAATATAGCTGTGATTTTCTCGGTTTCGGTGAATTTCTGCGTATGCGGCATCCGGTCAGGTGGGAGCGCATAAAAGACAACTGGGAGGAAATTTATTCGCAAATCCCGGTAAAAATAAACGTAATGTAGGGGCGCTTATCAAGCGCCCGAAAGGGTTCATAAATGCCGAATAAAATCACAACCAAGCAAGCGTATACTCTTTTTATGCTTGCCGCTTTTTCGCCGCTGATTAGCCAGACATCGGCTATGGGGGCAAGGCTCGGCGGGCGGACAGGCTGGCTTTCGCTTTTTATTTCATGCGCGGCGTTTTACGGCTTGATTGCGCTGTTTTGCATTTATTTCAGGCGCAGTAAAAACACCGACCTGTATTCACTTTACAAATCGGCGTTCGGGAAAATAATTGCAAAAATACTCGTGCTTATTTACGCAGTTTGGGTTTTTTTGCTTGCAGGTTTTTATCTGCAGGCGTTCAGCGAAAAGTTCACGGGGCTTATTATGCCGGGCGTCCCTGCGGGCTTTTTTACTATAACTCTGCTTGCTTTAGTTTATATTATTCTCAGCGGGCGTTTTCAAAGCTTCGCTATTTTAAGCAACATCTGCTTTTATGTGGCGCTACTTGCGATTGCGGTGATTTTCCTGCTTCAAATTCCGCAAATCAAACCCCAGAATCTTCTCCCCGTAACGCAATTTGACGTTCCGAATATAATGCAGGGCGTGCTTCCGACGCTGGGAATTTTCGCATATATAACGCCGCTGTTATTTCTCGGCGGTGAAATCGTAAGGGACGACGTCCCCGGCGTCCCGTTCAGAAAATACGGGCTGTACAGCGCGGGTACACTACTTGCGGTAAATATAATAATCTTTATGACTACCGTGGGGGTTTTCGGCAAAGACCTGACAGCACAGATGGAACAGCCTTTCCTGATGTCAGTGAAAACCGTGGGCGCGCAGGGAGCTTTGGAGCGGCTTGAATCGGTGTTTTTACTGCTTTGGGTCGTGACCGACCTTGCAATTATTGTTATGCTTATGCATATTTTATTGAAGCTTTTGGGTTTTATAGCGGGCAGAGGTGCAGGTTTTGCGCCGATTAAGGCTCTGCTGATTGTCGGGGTTTATGCATTAGCGCAGATTTTGGTAGTTTCAGAAATGCTCGGGCTGAGAGTAAATCTTGTTATGGGGTTTGGAGTGCCGGTGGTTGCGGTGGTGATTTACATGTTTAAAACTTCGTTTTCAAAAACCCCTTCAAAACCGGATACCCCATCGACAACCCGAAAACCACCGCTACCTGACTAAGCTCCAACGGCACGGTTTTAAATACCGGCGACATAAAACCGGAAAGCATAACGCACAGAATAATCGAAAAAGAAATCAGCACCGCCCCGATTAGTTTTAAGTTATTCCCGAAGCGGGCGTTGAATAAGCCCCGCTCGCTGTCTTTACATTCAAAAACGAAGACAAGCTGTGACAAGCCCAAAGTCGCAAGCGCCGCAGTTCTCGCCGCCGCAAGCGAACCGCTTTGCAAAACCGCGTAAAACGTCAGAAGCGTGAAGAAGCCTATTCCCATACCCCGCAGTAATATTTTCCACAGCAGATGCCCTGCGAAAATGCTCTCGTCATTTTTTCGCGGCGGCTTTTTCATTATGTCTTCATCCGGCGGCTCCATACCGAGTGCAATTGCGGGAAGTCCGTCGGTGACAAGGTTAATCAGCAGAATCTGAATCGGCAGAAGCGCCACAGGCATACCGAGCAGAAGCGCGAAAAGCATGGTGATAATTTCGCCGATGTTGCAGGAGAGCATATACCGCACGAACTTGCGGATATTGTTATAAATCGTCCGCCCCTGCTCCACCGCGCTCACCAAAGTCGCAAAGTTATCGTCCAAGAGTACAATTTGCGCCGCTTCCTTAGTTACATCTGTACCTGTAATTCCCATAGCCGCGCCGATGTTAGCTTCCTTTACGGCGGGTGCGTCGTTAACGCCGTCGCCCGTCATGGCGACAATATTGCCGTCAGCTTTAAGTTGTTTGACTAACTGCAATTTATCCGCAGGTGTCATTCGGGCGTGAACTTCGTCGATTCCCGCCTGCTTGGCTATTTCAAGGGCGGTATTTTTATGGTCGCCCGTCAGCATAATCACGCGGATTCCGGCGGCTTTGCATTTTTTGACCGCACTGCGTACTT
>Ga0123356_10006184_pt1 | contig 12129 bp, 10 predicted proteins | sample TergutEmb28metaG_2_FD_92546 | JGI IMG/M metagenome (GOLD analysis project Ga0123356, IMG submission 92546) | Embiratermes neotenicus P3 segment gut microbial communities from Petit-Saut dam, French Guiana - Emb289 P3 | ecosystem: Host-associated > Arthropoda: Insects > Digestive system > Gut ... | reverse complement strand
GCGGGCGACCACTGCTCCATCGAAGTACCGCCGTGGGCGCAGCACAGCACCCCCTGGGGTACGCCCGTGAGAGCTTTCATCTTCAGGGCAAATTCCAGCCCGGGCCCGACGCTGTTGAACATGGGCCGGGGACCGGCGCCTAGTTTAGCGTGCACGCCGTCGACTGCTATGCCCAGATTATGAAGCGGGTGGCACGCGGGACCCCAGGTGTCGTCCATGTACAGCGCGCGGACGTCCGAATCGGGACACTTGGCAAACTGTTCGTCTTCAGCCGTGAGCCAGCCTACCCCTTCCATATTCGACTGGCCGCCCAATATCCAGACGTCCCCCACGTAAATATCCCGGTAAGTCTGCCCGCCGGCTTCGATTTCATAGGGCCCGCCCGCAGGTATTCCGCATAGTTTCCACTTGTTTTGGCCGGCCCTTTCAGGCGACAAAAACTCAAAGTCCCCATTCGCGTTTTTGTACGAAATATTGGCCGGGGGGACGTCGCCTTCCAAATATATCTCGCAGAGGTTATCTTGATTTCGCTGCATTACCATTCCGTTTTTCATGTTTTTTCTCCTTAAAAGTTTTGATTTAGATTAATTCGTTTTGGCGGTTTCTTCGATCCGGTTGAATTCTTCGATTTCAATTGTCAATTTTGTTTTGTTTTTGTTAAATTGTAAGCTGATATGAAATTTATTCGGGGTTTCATAGTGCCAGACAGTCAAATCAAGCGCGTTTTTTTGAGGTTTCCATTCGCCGTGGATTTTGCATCTCAAAAACAGCTTGCTTTGCTGTTCGCCGCCGAATATATATTCCGAGGCGTTGTCGGCCCATTCGCCTTTTTTGAATCTGTAAGCCGAGGAAAGATTTTTGTATTTCAAATGCAATACCCCCTCCGTTTCGCCGACGTCCAGAAAAGCGCCGATATTTTCGTTTTTGTATTCGCCATTGATTTTCGGAAAGGGGGGAGCCGCAAAATTTATTTTGTTTTTTAAATGCGACAGATTTTTTTGCATTTGTTTTAATTTGTCATATTCCGCCCTGTCGCCGCTCGGTTCATTGCTTTCTTTGAGCGCGGGCCATAAAATCTCCCAGACCAAATCCATGACTTTACTCATATCGGAATTGCTCGTAATTGCGACGACGGCGTTTTCGCCGGGCATCACTATGCAAAACTGCCCCATCGCCCCATCTCCCCTGTAGACGCCTTCCGGCTTGCACCGCCAGAACTGATACCCGTAGCCAAACGACCAGTTGCCGGCGTCGCCGGGAGCGGCGTTTTCGATTTGCTTGGCTGTGGCCTCTTCTATCCAGGCTTCCGGAATCAGCCGCCTGCCGTTCCAGAGCCCTTTTTGAAGATACAGCTGGCCCAATTTGGCTATATCCTCGGTTTTTATATTCAATCCGAATCCCCCGTAGTTTATATTGAAATTGTCTTCTTCCCAGCGCGGCTCGATGCCGAGCGGGCCGAAAAGACGGGGCGAGAGATAATCGGCGAGTTTTTGCCCTGTGAGCCTTGTTATGATCGCCGACTGCATATATGTGGCGAGCGTGTGATAGAAAAATACGCTGCCGGGTTCGTTTTTTATATGCGACGACAAAAAATTCTTGATGTTGTTTGTTTCATTGTCTCCAAATCCCCAATTTTCATATTCCATGCCCGTGGCCATAGTCAAAAGGTTTTTGACCGTCATTTTTTTCATTTTTTGGTCGATGCCATTGCCGAGCTCTTCAACTTCTTTTTTGAAGATATCGGTTACGAGCGTATCGACTGTCAAAAGCCCTTCGTTTGCCGCGAGCCCGATGGCGGTCGATGTGAAACTTTTGCTGAGTGAAAACAGCTGATGCCTGTACTGCGGGGCGTAGGGTTCCCACCAGCATTCGCTTATCACTTTGCCGTTTTTTAACAGCATAAAAGAGTGAAGCTCCTGGGTTTCCGCCTCGATCTTATTCAAAAAATCCATGACAGCCCGCGATCTTACCCCCTGTTTTTCAGGGGTGCTCCGTTGCATATTCATCAAAAAAACCTCCGTATAACAAAATATCGTTATTATTATTGTAAATTATATCATTTTTCATCGGTATTTGTCAATACATTATTTTTTTACAAAATAATCCTAACTATCTATGAATATTCACTTTATTTCCAATATTCCCCACAAGCCGTCTTTTTTGATACCCAGCAATTTTCCATTGCGGCGTTTGGTGATTTGCTCGTAATCGTAATCCAGGACAATATCGCCTTTTGTGTTCAACAACCCCCATTTGCCGTTTTTTCGCGCGAATATCAACCGCTCATTGACAATGGCTATATCCTCGTATATCAATTCTGTCACAATGTCGCCTTTTGGATTTATGACCCCTTGCTTACCTCCTTTGTTGACTTGCGCCAGCCCATATTCAAACCGGATCGGATCGTCGTAAATCGGCGAAATGATTTCATCGCCCGTTTTGTTTATGTATCCGTATTTTTGGACCGTTTTTCCGCCCGGGTCCGGTATGGATTTCATGACGAGTATCGCTTCTCCCACTGTGAAATCATCGTAGTTAAAAATCCCGTCATATTCGCAAGGCACGACTTCTTTCCCGCTGGTATCTATCATTCCGTATTTTATTTTGAAATTGCCGGGACGGGGATTTTTTCCGCCAAGCCCCACCACCGCGAGCCCTTGATTAAAATATCCGGTATAGATATATATAAAGGGCGCGACGATTTCGCCTGCTTTGTTTATATATCCCCATTTTTCGTCTTTCTTCACGGCCAAAAGCCCCCCGCTCAAATGCCCTATATCGTCATATTCCCCATCGTTTATTTCCAACATTATTTCGCCGTATTCGTCAAAAAAACTTGTCCGGCGGGCGCTTTGGTTTACTTCGTCGAATTTTCCCGCTTGAAAATAAATCTCATCGGCGTAATGGTTATATTGTATTCCCGAGTATTCAAACGGGATAACGATATTTCCGGTCTTATCTATCACCCCGTATCCATCTTCAAATATTCTCATCACAATCAGGCCGTTTTTGAATTCCGCATCATAACTTATGCCGTTGTAAATAAACGGTATGACGATTTCGCCGGTTTTATCTATAAATCCAAAATAATGATCCCCGCGTTTTACCATTGCGAGTCCCTCGGAGAAATCAAAAGCGCCATCATAAATCAAATCGATGGCAAAATTGCCGTTTATATCTATATAGCCCCATTTGCCCTCCAGCCCGATTCTCGCCATTTCTTCATGAAATTCGCCTATATAGTCGTAAATCAACGGGAAAATTATTTTTCCGGATGTGTCAATCAGGCCGTGTTTGTAATCTTTTACGACCCGGATAAAACCGTTTTTTACATAAAATGGATTGCGATCTTCAATGTAATAGCCGATTTCGTCATAAACCGCCGGCGCGACGACTTCGCCCGCCTTGTTTATAATCCCGTATTTTCCGGATATTTCGGCAATAAACAGACCCTCGTCGATCGGAGATAAAAAATCATACTCGAGCGACGGTTCGAGAAGAATCTTTACGGGAACCAGCATAAAATTCGCCGCGTAAAAAGCCGGCGGGCCGGTTACAGCCAATGCAAGGCCGATTATCACAATCAGTTTCAGATGAAACTGCGATAACTGCCGCGCTTTGGGTTTGGGCGTATTGCGGGGGCGCTTTACTTCGACGGGGTAATAATGATATGATTTCAATTGTCCAGAATACCGTTTACTGCTTTTTCTATGATTTTATTGTACTTCTCCGTGTTTTTTTCGGTATGCGAGGCAAACGTGTTTTTGCCGCTTTCGAATATTCCCGTATATTCGACTCTTATCGGCGAATACCAGATCGTATCGCCCAAATCGTATACTTTCGTGACAAACATCAAATCGAGCATTTCGGCCGTGTCCGTATCGCGGGAATATTTGTTTTTCAGCGCCGATTCGTAATAGGCGGGGATTACCGTGTTGCGCGTTTCACACGCCATGGCTTCCATCACCGCTCCCGCTATTTCCGGCTTTGCGATCGTACTCGGCGTCACGAACGGGAATCCGCCGATCACGCGCGTGTAATACTGCGGCTGATCTTGGGTGTACTTCGGGAAAGGGACAATCCCGAAATCGTCGGGCATGTCCCTGAGCTGCACCATTTCCTGCAGGGCGCCCACCGAAAACAGGCTGTGCCCGTTTCTGAAAAAGCCCACTCTCGCATTCGTCCCCTGTCCGCCGTAACCCGAAAGTTTTTCTTTCCATGAATTCATGAATATCCCTTCCATGGCTCCAAACTGCTCGACGACCCGCTCCACTATATCAAAAAACTTCTGGTTTCCGGGCACGGCGAAATACGGTATGTCGCCGCCGTCTTTTTCGACCATGTTCACCCCCGAGCACACCGTAAAACAGGCGTACATGTAATCGGCTTCGCTGGCGATCCCCCAGTTGTCCGCTTCGGCGATTTTGCCGTCTCCGTCGAGGTCTTTGACTGCCGCTTTCGCGTATTCGAATAATTTGTCGTGCGTCCATTTTCCGTTTCTGACCAATTCGTATATGTTTTCAAGGCCCAGATCCTGCACCTGTTTTTTATTGAAATAGAGGGTCACGGTGTATTCGAAGTGCGAAAGCATTTCATCGCTGAAGGCCCAGTACAGCTTGCCCGCGACCGACAGCGTCTCATTTGAGCCCGTGCACCAGTACGGCTTTGTGAGGTCCGCGTAAGGCAGCTCGTCGGCGGGGTATAACAGGCGCTCCGAAGCGGCCGTATAGGCGTCGCGGTCGATTTGCATATACATGTCGTACGCGTCGCTTCCCGCTTTTACATTTTTTTTCAAAGTCGAGAGAAGCTCGAATAAATTTATCGTACTCGGCTTAAAAGCGATATCGAAGCGGTCCTCGATTTTTTTGTTGCGCGCGTATATGGCGTCGTTCAGCACTTCGCCGATCTCCGCTTCGGGATACAAATCCTGATTTTCCCTCTCATATGTCCCCACAAGCACCCTGTATTCGTATCCGCCGAAACCAAGTTGGGGCACATCGTCATAAAATATTTTGCCGCCGGTGTCGGCCGGGAGCTCGTCGTCTTGGATCTCGTCGCCGCTTTTGGTGTTTTCGTTTTGAACCGGACCCAAACTTTTGTCGCATGAACCAAACAGCAAAACAAAAAACAGCAGCAAACAACCAAAAAAAACATTTTTTATATTCATAAAACCATACCTTTCTGCAGAAATAATAAAATAATTTGTTACATATTGACATTTCGGTTTTGGTGTGTTAAAATGGAGTGGATTAAAATTACAAAACCCAAGGAGGCATATATGCCGCAGTTGTCCTGTCAAAACCTGACTTTGGGGTATGAGGGAAAAACAGTGGTTTCCGGTCTTTCCTTTACCGTGAACGCGGGGGACTACCTGTGCGTCGTAGGGGAGAACGGTTCCGGCAAGAGCACGCTCATAAAAGCCATATTAAAATTGAATTCGCCGATGTCGGGACGGATTGTGACGGGGGACGGCCTGGAACCCGACGAAATCGGCTATCTGCCCCAGCAGACCGTAGTGCAGAAAGATTTTCCCGCATCTGTGAGGGAGGTTGTCCGTTCCGGCTGCCTGAACCGCTGCGGGCTTCGCCCTTTCTATAATAAAGCGGAAAAACAGATGGCGGAAGACAATATGGAAAGGCTGGGAATTGCCCCGCTGGCAAAACGCTGCTACCGCGAGCTGTCCGGCGGGCAGCAGCAAAGGGTGCTTCTGGCGCGGGCTTTATGCGCGACCCGGAAAATATTGCTGTTGGACGAACCGGCGGCGGGGCTCGACCCGAAGGTGACCGCGGAGCTGTACGCTTTGATCGGAGAGCTGAACAAGGACGGCATCACCATCATCATAATATCCCATGACATATGCGCTTCGGTGAAATACGCCTCACATATTCTGCACATGGGCGAGGGCTCGGCCTTGTTCATCGGCACGAAGGCGGATTATCAAAAAAGCGAAGCGGGCCGCGTATATTCCGGTTCCCCATCCGGGGACGGGGCGGGGGATGATTTGACATGATGGGTATAACGGACAAACTCGCGCTGTATTTTCAATATCCGTTTGTGCGCTACGCGCTGATTGTGGGCGTGCTGATCGCGCTTTGTTCCTCGCTTTTGGGCGTCACTTTGGTGCTCAAGCGGTTTTCGTTTATCGGGGACGGGCTCTCGCACGTCGCCTTCGGCGCCGTGGCGATTGCGGCGGCGATGGATTTGACGAACAATTTTTTTTTGGTCCTGCCGGTGACGGTACTCTGCGCGGTTTTGCTGCTGCGCACGGGGCCAAATACAAAAATCAAGGGGGACGCCGCCATCGCGATGGTTTCCGTGGGGACGCTGGCTTTCGGTTATCTCATTATGAATCTCTTTTCAAAATCCTCGAATCTCGCCGGGGACGTCTGCGCCACGCTGTTCGGCTCGATGTCGATTCTGACATTGAGCGAGAGGGAAGTATGGGTCTGCTTTATTCTTTCGGTTTTGGTGATTGCGGTATTTTTGCTGTTTTACCACAAGATATTCGCCGTCACCTTCGATGAGGATTTTTCCACGGCGACGGGCGTCAGGGCAAAAATATATAATTTTATCCTGGCTGTCATAATCGCCGTGGTCATTGTGATGGCTATGAACTTGGTCGGGGCGCTTCTGATTTCGGCGTTGGTCATATTCCCCGCGCTGTCCGCCATGAGGGTGTTCAAGAGTTTCAGGGCGGTGACCGTATGCGCGGTTGTATTTTCTGTGGTGTGCTCCGTGGCGGGCATTTTGATTTCGGTCATAGGGATAAACGGCCGGGGCACCCCGGTAGGCTCCACTATTGTGGTGGTGGACATTTTGGGATTTTGCGTATTTTGCGCGGTCGGGTTCATATCGGGGAAAATACCGAAAAACGGCAAAAACCCGTAAGTTTCAACCGTTTTATCCCGCTACTGCATTTCGGCGAACACCTTCAATGATTTGTCTATTGCCGCCTGGCTGGATTGGGCATTGCGCTCAAAAACGGTGAACAGGCTTTCGCTTTTTTGCAAAACCACATTGTCCCTGTACGCCGTGGCAAAACCTCCCCAGTTGTATATAAGGGCGACGTCTACGATCCGGGTGGCTGCGATGATCTCGAGCATATCGAGCGATTCGTCGTCGCGCGCGCGTTTGCGTTTTAAAGTGGATTCAAAATAGGCCGGTTTCACCGTGTCCGCCGAAACCGCGTTCATGGCGCATGTCACAGTTCCGGTGCGGTCGATATCGGAGGCAGTCGTCAAAATTCCGAAAGACATCGCGTTTGTGCCCATCACGCTGTGATAGCCGTCCTGCGCCGCGTCCGCTTTCGGGTAGGGCAATATTCCGAAATCGTCGTCCATATCCCTTATGCGGTCGATCATGGTCATATTGTTGGATATGAACAGCGCTTCGCCTTGCATAAACAAGCCGCATTCGTCGCCCTGCGTCACCCGCAAGAAATTTCCGGAGGGAAAATCGAACAGATTCTTCAATTTTTCGGCGGCGAGATCGTCTTTTTCAGTCGGCGGGTTGAGGGTCGGGTAATCGTTTGCGTCCTTTACAATCGGGTTTATGTCCGCTCCGTTCAAAAAGCCGTTGGACGCGGAGTCGAAGGCGGTAAAACCGAAACGGTCGCCTTTTTTGAAAATCCCGTCGCCGTCTAAGTCGCGCGCCCCCTTTTTCATGAGTTCGAGCATCGCGTCGATAGTCCACGCGCCTTCGCGGACAAGCTCATAGGGTTCCGGAAGTTCCAGTTCCTTCATTATGGTTTTGTTGAAACAGAGCGCCCAGGCCAATTGATTGGGCTGGACTGTTATATCCGATAAACAGAAATACAGCTTGCCGCCGATGGAAACGTTTTTTATGAAATTCTGGTTCCACCACGGGGAACGCACGGACAGCGCATCTATACTAAACAGATCCATGAAGATGCCCCTGCCTGCGATGGAAGCGCTTTCGGTGGTATTGCAGAAAGCGAGATCGAACGCGTTGTCGCCGGCTGCGGAGGAGCGGGTTATCACATCCTGCATCTGCCCGTTTGGGTACTGCGTGTTTTTTATCGTTATGTTGAATTGTTCCTCGACGATCAGGTTTCGCTTGTAGATCGCGTCGTTTATGACGTTGCCGTCCTCCTTTTCCATCACTATGTCGTTTACCGCCCCGTCAAAAACCATGCTGCTTATCTTGAATTCATAGCCGCCGAAGTCGGCTTCGGGAAAAACATATCCCATATACGGCGCGTCTCCGGCGTTTTTTATTTCGTTTTCTTTGGTGACCTCGCCAAAAACTTCCGATGTAAGGGGCGGCGTGTTTTCAGCCGATTCGCAGCCGGAAAAAATAAATATGGCTAAGGTCAGCAATATCGGTATGACAAGGATGCACAGTTTTGTTTTATTCATAACTTTTGCCCTTTCCGCTATAATTTTACGTTTTTTACCCAGTCCGCCACTTTTTTGATTTTTTGGAGATCCGCCGCCGGCGGCATCACCCCTCCCGAAGTGACCACGATGCCCCGCAGATGCGGCAGTTTCGCGAATTCTTCTTCGAGGAATTGTATAATCGTCCTCTCGTCTTCAAGCCAAAGCATGGCGTAAGTGCCGCCGATGAGGCATTTGCCGGGACAGGCGGCGCGCCCGTCGCTCAGCGCGCAGTCGCCCAAAGGCGGGGCAGTAAAGGCTTCGAAGGCGCGCGCTTTTGTTTTGGCGAGCACCGGCAGCAAATCCTTCAGATGCCCGCACATATGCAGCACCAGATTGCGGTCATAGCGCTCAAACGCCGCGCCGTAGTCCCAAAGATGCTTAAAACAATATTTTTCATACTGGGCGGGGGAAATGAGCCGGGTGGAAGTGTTTTCAGTCAGGTATATCATATCCGCCGGGCAGTGCTCCGCTGTGATTTCCGCCCTTTTGCATAGTACCCTGTGTATTTCGAAAAACAATTCCTCCACTTCTTCGGGGTGATCGGCGAGCAGATAATGGGCATTTTCGACGCCTGCCATCCATTCGACGAAAAACATGAGCGGGGATTCGCCTATGCCCGTCGCGAATACGGCGCCGCCGTCCGCTCTTTTCAGCATTTCGACGCAGCCCTTTTTCGCCTCCGGGTCGAGTTCTGCATCGCAGTCCTTATACCAGCGGGTCATTATTTTCACATCCTCGAGATTTGCCACCGGCGCTTTTACCGGGTGCCACGAAACGGACTCTTCGTCGTATTCGTCGGCTGAGAAAAGCGTGCCCGCCGGGGTTATGTATTCGGTGACGCGCTGTCCGCCTTTTTCCGAAACTTTGAGCGATGTGTCCCTTCTTTTGTCGCGGCAGCAGGAATCCATCCCTTCGTGCCGGTCGCTTCCTATGTATCCGTGCATTTGGGCTATGTTCATGCCATTGCCGTTTTTTTGGTTGTAACGCTCTATCGCGCCGTCCAATTTGGGCCAGAAGGGCAAATGGTCCAAAGCTTCGAGCCTGAGCGCGGCGAGCCATCTTTCTCTTGCATTCATAAAATTCTGCCTTTCCGAGAAATCATCGTATATGCCCTCCATTGTATCATATTTTTTTCTCTTTTGCAACTTTTTTTTAAACAATTAAATAAAATTGTTGCCATGTTGCGAAAAGTATGGTATCATATATGATGGGGCGGGATTTTTATTTTTAAATTCGCGGTATATTTTGAAGAGATGGGGGATTTTTTTATGGATTTGCAAAAGAGGCTTGATTTTATCGGGGAGACGAAAAAAAAGATATTCGATGATTCCCGGTCGAGCGGCGGCAGGAAGACGGCGGCTGAGCGCATGGCTCTTTTATTCGACGAAAATACCTTCGTCGAAACGGGCGCCTATACAAAAAAAAGGGCGAATGAATTTTCCGAATCGGCTGCCGCCGGGCAGTACGAGGGGGTAACGGCGGGTTACGGTTCGGTCAACGGGCGGCTTGTGTTCGCCTATTCTCAGGATTTTTCCAAAATGTCGGGCGCGTTGAGCGAGGCGGGGGTAAAAAAAATCCTCGCGGTTTATTGTCTGGCGGAAAAAAACGGCGCGCCGGTGGTTTCGGTTTTCGACTCGTCGGGAGTGGATGTGACCGAGGGAATAGACGTCTTGGCCGGTTACGGCGCGATTATGAGCAAAGCCTCGATACTTTCGGGCGTAGTGCCGCAGTATTCGGCGGTATGCGGCACCTGCGCGGGAGGGGCGGCTTTGATCGCTTCGATTTCGGATTTCGTGTTTATCGAAAAAAACAACGGCAAAATATTTGTCAATTCCCCTTTTGTCATAAAAAACAAAACGGAGAATGCAGGACAAAATTTGGGGGACGCGGAGCTCGCGGCCGAAAACGGCCAGTGCGCCAAAGTTTTTGAAAATGAAAAAGAGCTGTTCGCTTCGCTCCGCGAACTCGTCGAATACATCCCCTCTAACAATCTCGAGGAAAATGTATATTTGGATGTCGAAGACGACGTAAACAGGCAGACCGAAACCCTCGGGGATTTTGTTTTGACTGATGACTACGATATGAAACAGGTCATCTCGGAAATCGCCGACAACGGCAAGATGTTTGAAGTATATGAAAATTACGCCGCCAACATGATTTGCGCCTTTGTGAGCATAGCGAACACGGCCGTCGGTGTCGTCGCCAATCAGCCAAAGCAGTCCGGCGGCGCAATTTGCCCGAAAGCGTGCGAAAAAGCGGCGAGGTTTATATATTTATGCGACAGTTTCAACATCCCCGTTTTGTCGCTTGTCGACACGGCGGGCATGCTTGTGTCCGAAAAAGCCGAAAATTCGCCTTTCGCCCTGAGCGCGGCGAAACTGGGTTCTGCGTATTCCATGGCGAGCGTCCCGAAGATCACGGTGAATATGGGAAAAGCGTATGGCGCGGCCTACACCGTGATGGGCTCAAAAGGGCTCGGGGTAGATGCGGTTATGGCGTATCCCACGGCGCGGATTTCCATATTGCCGCCGGAAACGGCAGTCGAAATCCTATACGGCGAGCAAATTTCAAACGATCAGGACCCCTCTAAAAAGCGCGCGCAGCTGACGGAAATCTGGGAAGTTGAAACATCTTCGCCAATTGAGGCGGCTTCAGGCGGAAATATCGACAATATAATCGAACCGGCCCAAACAAGGCAGATGATAGCTTCGGCGATTTATCTTTTGCAGTCGAAAAGAGAGGCGAGGCCCGCGAAAAAATACAACAAACTGCCGTTTTGATTTTGATGAGTAAGAGGTGATTGGGAAAATGTTCGGGTTTTTAAGAAAAAAACATGGCAAAAAGGCAGAAGATAAAACCGAAATCATGCAAATACCCCTAAAAACCGCGGAGGACACAGCCGAAACCGAAGAAGCGGAAATAATCGCGGTTATAACGGCGGCGGTTGCGTCCGTTTTGGATAAACCCCTCTCGGGATTCAGAGTGGTTTCTTTCAAAAAGAGAAGCGAATGGAAACATGCGTGAATAAATTTACAAAAAAATAAGGAGTATACACTGTTATGAGAGAATTTTTGATAACCGTAAACGGAAAAACATATGAAGTTCAAGTGGAGGAAACAGCGGCCAAAACCGCCCCGAAACCCGCGCCCGTACCTGCCGCTCCTGCCGCCGCTTCCGAACCCGCGAGCAGTCCGGAGGTCAAAGCGCCGCCGCCTTCGGCAAAGGCGGCGGGCAAAATAAGCATAAAAAGCCCTATGCCGGGCAGTATCGTGAATATAAACGCCAAAGTGGGCGATACGGTAAAACCCGACACCCTTCTTTGCATATTGGAGGCCATGAAAATGGAAAACGAAATATTCGCGGGAGTCGACGGAGTCATAGTTTCCGTCGATACCTCCAAGGGCGCGAGCGTAAATTCGGGGGATTTGCTTTTCACGGTAAACTGAAAACTCAGATGAAGTAAAGAGAGGATTTAAAGTATGGCAAAAGTTAAAATAACGGAAACGGTGCTGCGGGATTCGCACCAGTCGCTGATCGCCACGCGGATGACTACGGCTCAGATGCTGCCCATACTCGAAAAATTGGACGGCGCCGGCTATCATTCGCTTGAGGCCTGGGGCGGCGCGACTTTTGACGCCTGCCTCAGGTTTTTAAACGAAGACCCCTGGATAAGGCTCAGGAAAATCCGCGAAAAAGTGAAAAACACAAAACTTCAGATGCTGTTCCGGGG
>Ga0123356_10006182_pt1 | contig 12133 bp, 9 predicted proteins | sample TergutEmb28metaG_2_FD_92546 | JGI IMG/M metagenome (GOLD analysis project Ga0123356, IMG submission 92546) | Embiratermes neotenicus P3 segment gut microbial communities from Petit-Saut dam, French Guiana - Emb289 P3 | ecosystem: Host-associated > Arthropoda: Insects > Digestive system > Gut ... | reverse complement strand
CCATCTGTCCATAATGGTCATAAGCATGCAGAAGCGCCTCTGTTATGAGCGCTAAGCGAGTCACTTCGCCGCGTTTCAGGGGCGAGACCGGCGACCCGCTCACTGGGATGTTCGTCTGGCCGATGGCTTCGACTGCCTGGTCCAGATGGAGGAATGAACCTTTCAAGTACGTAAGAATTTCAGCCTTGGTCCTGACATTTCCCGGCCCGAGTTCGTCCCCCGCGTCTGCGGGTGGCTCCTCTGCGAACGCTGCGGCAGCCAAAACGTGGTTCGTAGCCGAGAAGTGTTTCACCATTTGACCCAACGTGCGAACCCCCTTGAATTCTCCATCCGTCGGCGAAAACCCGAACTTGTCGGCCGGCATGGCATCCACCGTGGATAGGATCTCCTTCTCCGCGATCTTCATCAGGGACCGCAGGGCATGCTTTTCGGCCGGTGCGTCGAGGCTCGCATCCTTCTTTGCATCAACGAGCTTCGCATCAACGATCTTTACATCAACGATCTTCGCATCAACGACCCGCGGGGCCGTCCGAGCCAGGGGCCCCGCTGCGGCGAACCACAGCACGAGGACCGTTCTCCTTACTATTTTCCTCACGACTCATTCTCCTTCGAGCGGAAAAGCGTCCCGGGTGCTCCCGCTCTTTTGTCACGGTACAACTTGAAGTGGGCTTTAAGACAAGCGGTGTTTTGTAAACCATGCACGGAGAGAGCGTTAGAATGGCGCATGCCTCAATGGACCATCTCCCAGGTGGCAGGCCAAATGCGACTGCGACCCTCGGCAATTCGATATTACGAGCGGATCGGGCTGCTTCCCCCCGCGCCGCGGCTCAGCGGGCAGAGGCGCTACGATCCAAAGGCGCTTTACCGCCTGGCAATCATTCAGCGCGCCCGTCAGCTCGGTTTTACATTGGCTGAAATCCGATACTTGTTCTCCGGCTTCGGCGACGCCACTCGCGCCTCGGAACGCTGGCGGACGATGTCCAAAAGAAAGCTCGCGGAGCTGGAGCGTCGGATGGAGGGAATAAAGACCGTGCGAGCGCTGCTCAAACAGTTGATGACGAAATGCCGGTGCGACACCTTGGATCAATGTGGCGAGGGCCTATTTCGCACAATCGATAGCGACAGGCCAGCCATGCCCCTCGCAGGAAGTGCCGGGGCTCCGCAAAAGCGGCCTCAATAGGAACCTTGGAGTGCCGATCGACCGGCATGCCGCTCAGAACCGAAGGCCGGGATCCTGGGCAAACCGGGCTGGAATCGCCCGATGGCTCGATCCCTTCTTTCTGACCGCAAAAAACGATATTCTACACAGGACAGGGGGAACACGGACGGCCTAAGGCGAGCGCCGGCTCCCGCGTCGCAAGGACCAGGAGGCGGGACCGGGTTTGAGAAAGCGGTCTTTGATTCAGCGGTCGATGATTCAGCGGTCGAGGTCAGGCAATATAATCCCTTCATCCCTCGTGATCCGGACCGTCCTTTTTCTGGCGTTTGCCGTGCAGGCTCTGTGGGCGCAGATGCCCGAATTCCAGGATGTGTCCCGCGCAGCCGGCCTTACCACCCCTCACATCTCGACTCCCGATAAACAATACATCGTGGAGTCCATGAGCGGCGGCGCCGCGCTGATCGACTGCGATAACGACGGCAAGCTCGACATCCTTGTGGTGAGCGGCTCGACCATCGAGAATTTTCGCCGGGGCGGAGATCCCATGATCACGCTCTACCATCAGGACGCGGGCTTCAAATTCACCGACATTACCGCAAGCGCCGGTCTCGTCCGCAAAGGCTGGGGGATGGGGGTGGCGGTCGCAGACTACGACAACGATGGATTGCCGGACATTTATGTGACCGGCTACGGCGGCAACGCGCTGTATCACAACCTGGGCAACTGCAAATTTGAAGACGTGACCGATAAAGCGGGAGTTCGAGGCGGCGGTTTCTCGACCGGAGCCGCCTGGGCGGACTACGATCACGACGGCCGCGTCGATCTCTTTGTGTCCCGCTACGTGCATTTCAACATCGACAAGCTGCCCACCTTCGGAAGCAACGAAAAGACATGCCAGTTTAAGGGCGTCCGGGTGCAATGCGGCCCCTGGGGCATGGAGGGCGAGAGCGATCTGCTCTTTCACAACCGCGGCGACGGCACGTTTGAAGAAGTCGCGAAGAAAGCGGGAGTGGATGACCCCGATAAGTACTATGGGCTGGGAGTCGAATGGGGCGACTACGACGACGACGGATGGCCCGACTTGTATGTGGCCAACGATTCCGGGCCCAATTATCTCTACCGCAACCGGCATGACGGGACATTCGAGGACGTGAGCATGCTCGCCGGCATCGCGGTGAGCGGCGATGGGCTGCAGCAAGGCTCGATGGGCGTCGACTGGGGCGACTACCTTCACAACGGCCGCATCGGCATGTTCGTGACCAATTTTACCGAGCAGCCGGACACCTTGTATCGCAATCTCGGCAAGGGCGGGTTCACCGACGCAACCTGGCAGGCGAAGCTGGCCCAGCCTACCTACATGAATGTTGGCTGGGGCACGGGGTTCGCGGATTTCCTGAACTCCGGCTGGCTGGACATTTTCATTGCCAACGGCCACGTCTATCCGCAAATGGACCAGGTTGCGGGCGCCGCACGCTACCGCGAGCCCATGCAGCTTTTCCGCAACCAGGGCGACGGAACGTTTCGCGACATTTCCTCGGTATTCAGCGGTATCCCGGCTGCGTCCCGGCGCGGCGCGGCATTCGGCGATTTGAACAATGACGGGAAAGTCGACGTGTTGGTCATCGACATGGACGGGCCGCCGCAGCTGCTTTTAAACGTCACCGCCGAGCACAACCACCGGGTGCTCGTCCGCCTGGCGGGCACGAAGAGCAACCGGATGGCAATCGGCGGGAAAGTGACGGTCGCCGCCGGCAAACTGGTTCAAACCGGGGAGGTCCGCGCGGGAGGAAGCTATCTTTCGAGCAGCGATCCGCGGCTGCATTTCGGTCTCGGGGGGGAAGCGAAAATCGACCAGCTCGAGGTTCGCTGGCCCGCGGGAGAAAAGGAAATTCTGAAAGACCTGCCCGCAGACTTTATCTACACCATTACGGAAGGAAAGGGAATCACCGACAAAGCCCGGCTCCCGGGCCCCGAACCTTGAAGCACGAAAGGTGAGTCATGGCTCACCCGGCAGAGGAGCGGGCGCGAACACCCGGCGAGAGATAACCTGACCCGCAATTGCTCGCGAGCCGCCTGATGTGTTACAAGCCTCTCATGCGTAAATGGATGCGCGATAAGCTGAAAAGACGGAATAAGAAGTCGCCGGAGGAACCCTCGAGCGGGCAGGCGCCGCTGCAACCCGCCTATTTCGAGGCGGAACCCGGGCCCGCGACTCCGGAGTCCGAACCTGAAGGCTCTTCTGAAGACGTTGACGAAGGAGAGACGGCCCGGGTTGAGCCGGTTCAACCGGCAGAGGACCAGACGGCCGCTTCGACGGAAGATGCCGCGGGCGCCGCTCCGACTGCGGACGCCCGCCGCCCGCGCCGCCGCCGCCGGGGCGGGCGGGGGAGACGCCGCCCGGCGCAGCCCTCAGCCGAGCCATCGGCGGCCCAACCGCCGGCGCCCGCAGAAGCAAGCCCCTCCTCGATCGATGAACATCAGCCGCCGTCGGGCACTCGGGATTCGCAGGCTCGCGCAGGCGCGGCGCCGGTTGCCGAGGTCGGGCGCCCCGCAACCGGAATTGTCGTCCTCGCCGTCGGCCTTCCCGGCTCCGGCAAGAGCTCCTGGTTCAAACGCCACCACATCACTCCCCTGTCGAGCGACGTCCTCCGCAGCATGCTGTTCGACGACCCTACCGAGCAGCGCTTTCAGGACCTGGTCTTCTCGAACCTTCGCTCCATGCTCAAAGCGCGGCTGATCGCGCGGCGGCCCATGAATTATGTCGATGCCACAAACCTCACTCCCCACGAGCGCCACAACTGGATCAAGCTGGCCAGGGATTTCGGCTACGAAGCCCACGCCGTGTTCTTCGACGTGCCCCTCGAGGTCTGCATTGAACGCCACCAGCGACGGGACCGCACGGTCCCCGATGACGTGATGCGAAAAATGTCGGCCAAGCTCAAGCCGCCCACGTTTGAGGAGGGATTTTCGAAAATCACTGTGGTGAGAGTTAAGCAGAAGGAACCGTGAGAGCCTGCATTGGCTTCGGGCGGCCAACCGGATCCCGTCCCGCCCTCCGGCCGCCGCAAATGAGCTCTTTCGCCGACCATCCGGACAGTGGAGAGAGGGGCCGTTCCGGCGGAAATTCTCTTTCTCCGTTCAGCTCCTCCACTTCAGCGTGACCGGCCCGGTCATCGGGTGCTTCATCTCCCCGCCCGTGCGCTTCGCCTCGAGATAAGCGGTCTTGAGCCCGAAATACCACTTCGCCGGGCGGTCAGCGTCGTCAATCAACATGAGGTGCGGGTTGCTCTTGAGTCCTTCCGTCTGCAGCTCCATCGTCCGCCGGTCCTGCTCCACAAATTTTCCAAATACGAATTTCAGCAGCGACGGCCCGAAGGGCACCCGGCGGAAAATGTTCCAGCATGCCACCACGTCAATCCGGCAGCGGTCGCCCGTAATCGGTGTGACGGTGGTGAGCGAGGAAAACCAGTACTTGCCGGCGCGAATCGTCTCCAGGCGCAAATTCGGCAGCACGAAATCGATGGTGGTCGTGATCGAATCCGCATCGGCGTAGAGCCGCAAGAGCTTGTAGGGCGCGCTGTTCGAACTGGGCGTATGCGCGCTCATGCGGAAGCCGTTTGCGATCGGCTCGAAGTGCTTGATCTTCTCGTGAATGCTGTGCCGCGTCCTCCACCACCACGCCTGGTGCACAAACGGCCCGTGCGCCGGATCCATCAACCCGATGATCCCGTGATCGACGGTCGACGGCATGTCGGCGCTGAGATATGCGGTCTGGAATTTATCGCTGGCGATGGGAACCCGTGGAGCCGAGGTCGACGGCTCTTCGCGGCGCGTGAACCCCGCACCCGGGGGCCCGGGATCGGGAATGAACACCCAGACAAAACTGTCGCGCTCTTCCGAGGCGTAGTTTCCCGCGTAGATGCGGTCGGATTTCAGATTCTGGTCCGCGGTGAGCGAGGGAATCAGCCGGCACTGACCGCTGTGGGCGTCAAATTTCCACCCGTGGTAGCTGCACTCGAGGTCTGCGCCGTCGAACCGCCCTGAGGAAAGCGGCATGCCGCGGTGGGGGCAGGCATCGCGCAGCGCGAAGCTCTTCCCGTTCCGGTCGCGCCCTATTACCAGCGGGACCTCAAGCAGCATCGCTTTCCGCAGCCGCCCGGTCCTGACCTTGTCCGACGGCAGCGCGCGATACCAGAAGCCGGTAAGCATCACCGAATCGGGTGCTTCGCGCTTGGGCAGGGCGGCAGTGGAGTCTGTGGCGAACACCGGCGAGTTCATCGGTTCATTCAGATCTGAGCCTGTGGGGGGTCAACGGGCCTCCGCCCGCAGGCGGAGGCGCGAGAACGCCCGATTCCCCGCGACACGGAGGCCTATTTCGCCGCCGCAGCCGGCTTCGCTTGAGCATTCAGCCTGGCCAGCGCTTTCTGCGCATCGTCGGCCAGGGGCCCATGCGGGAGGATCTTCAAATACTCTTGATAGTGCGCCGCCGCCTCGCTCGAGTTTCCAGTCTTATCCAGGGACTCCGCCAGCCGGAAGTTCGCTACGGCATCGTTGGGCTTGTAGACGAGAGCGTCCCGGTAGCGTTCGATGGCTGCTTTATAGTTTTTCTTCTTGAAGTAAAAATCCCCTACTTCCACATTTTTCGCCGCCTTGTGCGGGTCCCAGGGATGCATCTCCTCGACATCGGAGGCGTCATTCTCGTCCGCCGAAGGAACCTTGCTCATAGGATGGTCTTTCTCATCGTTCTTGGGCGGGGTGAGATCGACGCGTGTATCTTTGCTGGAGCTTTCTTCTGCCGCTCTGGCCCGATCTGCGGCGTTGTCTTCCCGGGGCGAGGAAGAGGCGGAAGAGCCATCCTGTGCTGCCACTCCCATGGAAGCGAAGGCCAAGGCCAACATTAGCCCGGTGCGGACGAGAAAACCAGGAACGCGAATCATGGTTCCTATTCTACTTCCCGGAGCTGGGTTTGTAGTCGAGGGGCCGGGGAACGATCAAACCGGGTCGGCGAGGATCGGGCAACTTCGTCTTTACAAGAAAAAAAAGGCCGTTCCCAGGTTAGGGACCGGCCTGTTGGCGAAGTCCTCCGGGGAGGAGGGAAAAACCGGTTACATCGAGGGCGGCGCGCCGCCGGCCGGCTGCTGCGTAGCGCCGGCGGTATTGCTCATCAGCTTCACGTTCACGCGGCGGTTGGCTGCGCGGCCTTCTCGGGTCTTGTTGGTGTCGACAGGCCTGTCCTTGCCGAGGCCAATCAAGTAAATCTTGTGGGCCGGAATGTTGTGTTTTGAGCTCAGATACTGAATAACCGAGTCGGCACGACGCTGGCTCAGCCCGTAGTTGTAGTCCGCCGGCCCGATCGCGTCGGTACCGCCTTCGATGGTCAGAATGTAGCCTCTGGTGTTCGCGACATTCGCGGCCAGCTTGTCGAGGTCTTCCTTGGCCTCTTTGGTCAGAAAGTCCTTGTCAAAGCCGAAGTGGACCGCCGTCTCGCTCACGACCTTGTAGTTGTCGAGGTTGGCGACGGCGTCAGACAGCGCGCCAACGCGGTGCACGGCATTATTGGCCAGCTGCTGGGCCTGATCGGCCTGCTGTCCCGCCGCCTGGGCCTTCTGGTCGACGGCCGCCGTACGGTTGTTTACCTCTTGAATGCCCGCCTGCGAGCGCGAATCGTCATCTTTGATCGCCTTGCTGTTTTGCGCGGTCATGTCGTCGAGCTCGTTGGTCTTGTTGATAATCGGCGTGGTCGTTTGTTTCACATAGTTCTTGCTGGCACAGCCGACCCCCGCCGTCATGCTGGCTGCCAACGCGATGACTAAAGAAGCGCGATTCATGGTGTGGAGGGCTCCTTCCCCTCTAAATCCTACCCTTCGGCAACGGTCCCGCTAAACTTCTGTGCCGGAGGCCCTGAAGCGCCCGGGCGTTTCAGGGGCGAAATCTTGAACCCGCCAGAGAACGGGCGGCTTGTTCAGCCTGTATTAAGCCACAGCACGAGCGATGCCAACTCGAGCTCCGGGCTAAACATGCCATAACCCGCTCACATCGCGAGGCTTAGATCCACCTTCAGTATAAAACCGATTGTACCTATACTGAAATTGAGGAAAATTTTATACGGTTGCCGATCTCGGGAACATTCGAGACGGCCTCGGGCATCGGGCGCATGCAGCCGGTTCGAGAGTTCGACCGCTAGCGGCCCCCCGGTGGAGTCGGCCCGGGTCCGCGAGAGCTGATCCACTAGAATAAAGGCAGCAACTCCCGCGAAAGCAGGCAAAGGCGCCGCCACCCCCATTTGACCCACGTGGACCTGCAGCAGAAAATCCGGTCCCTGCCCGCACAGCCGGGTGTCTACCTGTACAAGAACGCGCAGGGCGAGGTGATCTACGTAGGCAAGGCCAAGAGCCTGCGCCACCGGGTCAGCTCCTACTTCCACGAAGGCCGCGCCGGTGATGCAAAGACCGGCACCCTGCTTCGCGAGGCCGTCGATCTCGACTACATCGTGGTCGCCAACAACAAAGAGGCGCTGGCGCTTGAAAACCACCTCATCAAGCAGAAAAAGCCCCGCTTCAACATTCTGCTCCGAGACGACAAGACCTACCCTTACGTAAAGCTGACGCTCGGCGAGAAATTTCCCCGCGTGTACGTGACCCGGCGGCTGAGGAAGGACGCAAGCGTCTACTACGGCCCGTTCTTTCCCGCCAATCTGGCCTACCGGATTGTGGACCTGATCCACCGCAATTTCCTGATTCCCTCCTGTTATGTGGACCTGGGGCATTACCATCCGCGTCCCTGCCTGCAGCACTACATCGGCCGGTGCCTGGGGCCGTGCGTAGAAGGCCTGACGACGCCCGAGATCTACCAGGAGGCGGTTCGCGATACCAAGCTCTTCCTGGAAGGCCGGACCCCCGACTTGTCAAAATCTCTGCGCGAGCGCATGGCCCGGGCCTCGGAGCGGGAGGAGTTCGAACGCGCGGCCAAGTACCGCGACCTCATTTCAACCCTCGAGCAGTTCCAGGAAAAGCAGCGTATTGCCGCCGCCGAAGGCGACGACGCCGACGTCTTCGGCTATCACTTTGAAAACGGAATGCTGGCGGTCAACCTCTTCCACATGCGCGGCGGCCGCGTGCTCGACCGTCGAGAATTCTTCTGGGAAGAGCTGCCGGAGTTCGAGGGCCGGTCTCGGGAGGTAACCTTCGATCCCGCCGAATTCCTCGCCTCGCTTCTCAAGCAGCTGTACATCGGCCAGCCTTACGTGCCCCGAAACGTCTATCTCCCGTTGGACTTCGAGGACCGGGAGATGCTCGAAGAACTGCTTTCCGAGCAGCTGTCGGGAACCAGCGCCCGCCCCGCCCGGGTGCATATCGCGGTTCCGCAGCGCGGCGACAAGCGTTCGCTCATAGACCTCGCCGCCGCCAATGCCAAACAGCTCTACGACCAGCGTTTCCGCGTCATGCGGCCCGATGCGCGCGCCATCCAGGAAGCCTTGGAGGACGCGCTCGGCTTACCCGAGCCGCCCAGGCGCATCGAGTGCTTCGACATTTCCCACATTCAGGGCGCCGAAACCGTCGCCTCGATGGTCGTCTGGGAAGACGGCCGGATGAAAAAATCCGACTATCGCAAATTCATCATCCGCACGGTCGAAGGCGTGGACGATTTTCGCTCCATGAGGGAGGTGGTCACGCGCCGCTACAAGCGCGTTCAGGAAGAAAAGAAAGCGATGCCCAGCCTGATTCTGGTCGACGGCGGTGTGGGCCAGCTGCACGCCGCAGCCGAGGCGCTGAATTCGCTGGAGATCATCAATCAGGGGCTCGCCTCGATCGCCAAGCGCGAAGAGATCATTTACGTCTACGGCCAGGAAGACGAGCCGATTGTCCTCGACCGCCACCACCCGGTGCTGCACCTGGTGCAGCTCATCCGCGACGAGGCCCACCGCTTTGCCGTCACCTTTCACCGCAAGCGCCGCGAGATTCGCGACCGCTCCACCGAATTGCGCGAAATCCCCGGCATCGGCGAGCGCACCACCCGCCGCCTGCTCGAGCACTTCGGCAGCCTGCAGGCGGTGAAGCAGGCCGATGCGGCAGCCTTGTCGGCGGTGGTCACCAGGAACCAGGCCGAAGCCATCCTCGAGCACTTTCAGAAGTAGCAAGCCATTGTGGGCGACGGTTAGCCAGGTGGCGATCCACGCAGTGAAGAATCTGCATCGCAATCTCACGGTCGATGGCACGGAGATCGACGCGGGCCTCCGGTGACCAGATTACGCCGATTCGTTCGGGCGCTGGCGGTTCGGTCATTTTCCGCGCCGGCCAAACTCGCGCAGGATGTCTTCGTGGGGAATGCCTTCGCCACGCGCGACGCGAGGCGCGGGCGCGGTCGAGCGCCGCCGCCGTTTCAGGTGTGATCTCTTCCTCTTCCACCGGAGCGGAGGCCAGCGAACGCGACAGCGGGTTAGTCATCACCTGAAGTACTTCTTCGATGGAGAGAGCAGCGCAGGCCGGCAAGGAGGAGGGCAACCCGGACGGGAATGCCCCAAGACGTCCAGTCGTTTACTTCATCCCGACGAGCCTGGCGTTCAGCCGCGATTTGTAGCGGGCCGCCGTGTTCTCGTGGATCACGCCTTTCTGGATCGCCTTGTCGAGAGCCGAGGAGGTTTTGCGGAAAACCTGTTCGGCGGAGGCCTTGTCGCCCTTGGCCAGGGCCTCGCGCATCTCGCGCAGAGCTGAGCGGAGTCGTGAGGTGTTGCTGCGGTTGCGAGCGGTGCGGCGCTCGGTCTGGCGGGTGCGTTTCAACGCAGAAAAATGATTTGCCATTCGGGTAAAAACCTTTTGTGTGTTATGTTCCCAGCGGAGTTCCGGTGGGCAGGATAAGTAATTGTAACGGAGCAGGTTATCGGGGGTCAATGCCGCGAATTCCGGGCGCGATTCTGGTTGACTCTCCTCGGCCGACCGGGGTAGGCTTTTAACAGAATTGTTATCTGCCCATCTCATGCGGCGCAGTACAATCCGTCCATGGACGCTCCGCGTTCTTTACCCCCTGGCCAGACATCCAATAACAACTGGGAATTGCGCTACTGCGCTCGAGGTACGTCGAAAAACGGACTCTGAATGAAGAAGAGCATTGAAATCAGCTCCAACATCGAAACCCTCTTTGGCACCCGGGACGAGAATCTGCACGTGCTCGAAGACGGCCTCAACATCAATATCGACCTCCGCTCCGATGCGATTGAACTCGAAGGAACCCCCCGCGACGTAGCCCGCGCCGAGCAAGTCTTCTCTGATTACAACCAGCTGCAGCGAAGCGGCCACAGCTTCTCCAACGGCGACCTGAACAGCATGCTGCGGGTGCTCGTCTCGGACCCGAAGACCACGTTGCGGGGGCTGGTGGAAGCCGGAAGACAGCGTTCGTTCGGGCGGCGCACGGTGCAGCCGAAGAGTTTGAACCAGCGGCGCTATCTGGATGCGATTGAGGCCCACGACATGGTCTTCGGCATTGGCCCGGCGGGAACGGGAAAGACCTATCTCGCGGTGGCCATGGCGATCAGCGCGCTCGTAGCCAAGCGCGTGAACCGGATCATTCTGGCGCGTCCGGCGGTGGAAGCCGGCGAGCGGCTGGGTTTTCTGCCGGGAACCCTGCAGGAGAAGATTGACCCGTTTCTGCGGCCGCTTTATGACGCGCTGTACGACATGCTCGATCCCGAGCGGGTGGACCGCTACCTGGAAAAGAACGTGATCGAGATTGCGCCGATCGCCTTCATGCGCGGCCGCACTCTGAACGACTCGTTCGTCATTCTCGACGAAGCGCAGAACACCACGTCCGAGCAGATGAAGATGTTCGTGACCCGTCTCGGCTTCAACTCGAAGGCGGTCATCACCGGCGACGTGACCCAGATCGATCTTCCGAACGCGCGCCGCAGCGGACTGCTGGAAGCCATCGACGTGCTGAAAGACGTGCAGGGGTTGTCGTTTGTCTACTTCGACGAAGGCGATGTGGTGCGGCACCACCTGGTGCAGCGCATCATTCGCGCCTACGACGAGCATAAGGGCCGCGCGAGCGACCAGCAGATGGAGCTGCTCGATCCGAGACCGGCGAACGGAAATGGAGAGGTCCGGGACATCGTTCAACGTCCGGAATAAAGTTTGAAGGGAGACAGAGGAGGGCCGGCCGGCTCTCCTCTTTTTGCAGGCTGGTATTGATCCGGGAAATGAAGGGCAGCATGCGAACCACTGTTTTCGACCGCACGAGCCCTGGCTTAGAGGCGGGCCCGCTCGAAAGCTTCGTGGAGAAGGCCGCGCGCGCCGCCGGTCTCCGGGGTCGAGTGACAGTATTGATTACCTCGAACGCGAAAATCCGCCGGCTGAACTCGCGCTTTCGCGGCCAGGACTCACCCACGGACGTGCTGTCGTTTCCCGCCGGCGCTCCGGCCCCGGGACTGTCGGGAGACATAGCCGTGTCGCTCGACATGGCGGCGCGCAACGCGCGGGAGCTTGGGCACTCGCTGGCCGAGGAGACTCGAATTTTGATTCTGCACGGCATCCTGCATCTTGCGGGATATGATCACGAGAACGACCGGGGCGAAATGCAGGAGAAAGAAGCCTCGCTCAGACGCAAGCTGGGACTGCCCACGGGTCTGATCGAGAGAACTCGCCCGCCCGGGTCTCCCGCCGCTTCTCCGCCTTCGTCGAGATCGCGGACTCCGGCGAAGTCCCGGCGGCGAACGGGCGCCCGTGACCCGGAGCGATCGCGGACATGAACCTGGCCATCACCATCGCGCTCCTCGTCCTGTTCGGGTTGCTCACCCTCTCCTCCTACGTCGACCGTCTTTATACGGAGGCGGGGAAGTTCCTCTCCCGCGAGTTTCAGGCGAACATCGACGCCTTCGAACAGCACGTGGAGCCCCGGCTGAGGGTCGCCCGCCCGCAGGCGGCCTTGTCCATGTCGATCGTCACGCCTTTGCTCATGGCGGCCATCGCCATGGTGATCGGTTTT
>Ga0123356_10006181_pt1 | contig 12134 bp, 2 predicted proteins | sample TergutEmb28metaG_2_FD_92546 | JGI IMG/M metagenome (GOLD analysis project Ga0123356, IMG submission 92546) | Embiratermes neotenicus P3 segment gut microbial communities from Petit-Saut dam, French Guiana - Emb289 P3 | ecosystem: Host-associated > Arthropoda: Insects > Digestive system > Gut ... | reverse complement strand
TTCTGCGGCTCCGGCGTTGACATCGGCGATTTCCCCGAGCCTAACAGGGATTCCACCAGGACTCGAAATCACAATTGCTCGTAGTTCCTCAAGCGATCTCGCTTCAGCCTTTAACTTCACAATTCGCTCGAGCCCAACCTCGGCAGTTCGTCCGCTGGATATGTCCAAGTCTTGAGCGCGAATAGCGCCGACAGCGTCGAGAGGGGTGAGCCCGTGAGCGCGCAGACGCACCGGATCGAGGGTGATTCGCACTTCCCTGGTTTGATTGCCGAACAAGTCGACGGTTCCGACGCCATTGATCTGCTGGAGGGCTGGTTTGATTTTGTCTTCCGCAAGGGTGGATAGCCGATCAGGGGCTAGGGATCCACTCAGAGCAAGAGTGACGATTGGGGCGGCACCTGGATCCACCTTTTGGATCAGGGGAGTCTGGATCTCGTTGGGTAACGCGGAGAGCTTTGACTGGACCCGATCGCGGACATCTTGCGCAGCCACGTTGATGTCCGTATCGAGGTTGAATCGAATGACGATCTGGGAGATGTTCTCAACGTTTACCGATACGAGACGGTCTAACCCGGGTAGGGTGTTGAGAATTTCCTCGAGGGGTTCGGTGACGTTTTTCTCAATTGTCTCGGGATCTGCTCCCGGATAGACTGTGACAACTGAGACGATGGGGATGTCGATGTCTGGGTATTGGTCTACTCCCATTCTTGGGAATGAGAATAACCCAAACACGATGAGGGCCACGATTATCATCGATGTGAATACGGGCCGTTTGATAAAGAGCTTAATGGGATCCATTAGTTCCTCGTTTGGTCGTTCATGCGGTTAATCGGAAATCGCCCTAATAGAATGTCCCTCGGGAATGCCTTCGGCATCCAGAGCAACATCGTCATTTACTGTTAGCCCACTTGTCACGAATACGGTGCCTGGGGTTACGACGCTGGCGACTACGTCTTTTCGCAGCAATTGGTCGCCAACCACAACTCGAACATAGGAGTCCGTACCGGATTTTTGCCACGCGGCTGATGGGATATATAGTCCTTGCATTCCACTGGACTTGGCGAGATCAACTGTAACTAACGCTCCTGGTTTCAACTGAGTGGTTGGGGATTCCACATCGGCTAGTACTTCCACAGTACGAGAAATCGAATCAACAGTAGCACCCATTGCTGAGACGCGAACTTGGAATGTTGTGCCTGAAGGGCTTTCAACGGCTGTTAGCGAGTCTCCAATGGTTAGTTTTGGCGCTAATGCTTCCGGGACGGCCATTCGGACTTCCAAATGATCCGGATCGACAAGTGATAGCAGCGCGGTCGGCGGTGTGCCGCTAACGGTATCGCCGAGGTTTCGGAATCTGGCCGATACAACTCCCGCAAATGGTGCGAGAATGGAGGCGTCGGAGATTTGTTGGCCGGATGCGCGAATTGCAGCGCGGGCTTGGTCGGTTTGGGCAGATGCGATGTCAAAAGCCATCTGCACTCTTTCATAGTTAGCATCGGACAATGCGCCTTGCTCTTGGAGAGTTTTGGCTCTTTCGAATTCCGCTTTGGCGTTGGCCCGATTGGCCTGCGCCAGTTTTTCCGAAGCCTTGGCGTTTTGCAACTGAATTGCTGCCATGGAGGAATCGATGCGGACGAGCAATTGCCCTGATTTGACGCGATCGCCGACCCGGACATCGAGTTTGACGATCTGGCCGGTGGTTTTCGCACTGATGGTGGCTTCATTTCGAGAGCGGAGGGTTGAAGTGACCTTGGTTTCGCCGGATGTCGCTTCGGTTGAGGGTTTGATCACCCGAACTGGGTACGGCAGGGATGTGGCTGTCGGAAGGCTTTCGCGATTGTGATCGCTCGAGCATGCCGCTGTCATCAATACCGTTGTTGCGGCAATGATGCTTAGTGGAATTAGTCTTGTCGAAATTAATCTAGACCATCGCGTTGTATTCATGTCGCTAAACCTTTCCTGTCCATCGCAGACTTGGAAACTGTGATACGCTTGATGATATATGGAAATCCGGACACAATCGCAACTGCAGTAATTGCGACTGCCCAACCAGCTATTGCGTCGAGAACCCAATGATGTGTTAGATACACCGCTGCAAACACCATGCTACTGGCGTATAGAACATGTATCCATTTAGTTTTCCACGTGATTGATCTCCACGCGGTTAGCAGTCCTAGCATTGGAAATGCGCAATGCATCGAGGGCATTGCTCCGAAAACTGATGCTGCGCGTGAGTAGAATGAGGCAAAATAGGAGATGCCGAGTAAATCATCAACGCGAGCCAAGCCAGCGGAATTGGGTGGAGCTGACAAATCTATTTCGCACCCATTTGCTATAATATACCAGGGCGGTGCTGCGGGAACAAATACATACATGAAAAAGGCAATGTAATTGGCAACGCACAAAGCCCAAATGAAACGTCGCATTCTGGGACGGTCGGTTATGAATAAATACACTGCGTACAATACTGCGAAATAAACGAATCCGAAGTATGGCACAGCGGTATATAGGTCAACCACGGGATGGTGATTGATGGCGAACCAATCTGGGAGAGTCATCCCTTCCGCAAATGGATATGGAAATAGTCGGAGTTCCATATCCCGCAAGTCACAACCGAGGACGCCTTCTGCTCGGACCACTACGGCTTGGGCGTATCGGACGCTGTCATAGCCAACGGCCAGGAGGGAGAATGGTGTGAGGTCAACCACGAAAGCTCGGCAGCGGGGCCCAATTAAAACGAGGGCGGTCATTAAGCCGGTGATCACGATGTGTTCAGCGCGTAGTTCACCGAATGCGCCGAGGGTGATGCTGTACAGGCTCAGAACTGAGATTGGGAAGATCCAGGCATGAGGGGCTATGCGCGAGAGTCGAGTGGGCTGCTTTTCGGGCCCTGCTGGGGAGGGTGCCGGGTTGGGGTTTTGCTGATCATCGGACTTGCGGACTTCAGACTTGCAGACTTCTGACTTGCAGACTTCTGACTTGCAGACTTCAGACTTGCAGACTTCTGACTTGCAGACTTCTGACTGCCGGTCTTGGGACTTGCGTTCCTCGGTCTGGCGATCGTCGCCACGTTGATCATCGCCGACGTTGATCATTTGTTGGTTGCTCCGTGGATTGGGTTGCCGGTGTGGTTGGCTTTTGCGGTTGCTGTGGCTTGTTGGATCTGCCTCGGGTTGCGAGTTGGTTGTGTTGTTGGTGTGCATGGTGTTGTGGACTTGGAATCCATAGCTTGCACATCTACTTCATGTGGTTGAGGTGTCAACTATTTTTTGAACGCGTGTTCATAGCTTGTGTGAGGGTTCAGGATTTGCCGCGCAGGTGGCTATTTTTTTGTGTTGGCTGGGGTTGCGATTGGGCCATCGAGCTGTCGCGTTGGGACCAACCGCGTGGGCTGCTTCGGTGATTTCGAGGGGGTTCGATCTTGTTGTTAGTCGGGTTGAGGGAGCCTGCTTGGTCGTGTGGTCAAGTCAGGTGGTGCGAGTTCGAGCTGGTGCTCTCGGTCTCGTGGTTGTCGTGGTTTTTGATGGGATTTGGGGCTTGTGTCGGGTGGTTATCCGGGGCTTGTGGTGGGTGGTTTGTATCGGGTGGCTTCGATTCTCGGTCTTCACTCGGCGTCTTCGATTGACGACTTTGATCGACGTCTTGGATTGACGTTATCGAGTTGCTGCCTTTGATCGGCACTCGCGATCTGCACTTTCGATCGACAGACGCGGAGGGCATTCGGGCCCGGGTGGCCGCGATCTGATCCAGCGATTTGTACGCTGAGTCACGCGCTATCCAATGCAAGCAGAACGTCGAAATTGTGCTTGCCCCGTGTGCTCCAAACTGAGAAACTGTTTCGGTTGAATCGCTGTGTGCACTGGTTGGCGCTTGCGATTCGCTCCTTGTTAATAGGTGCTCCGCGAAGCATCAGGAGGTGTGACATGAAGTCATTCGGGTCAGGCTTACTTTTCATCGCTGCCATCTTAGGATTGGCAGCGGCAGCATGCAGCGACGGCGAATTGCCCACATTCGCAGGTACTGGCGGTGTTGACGGTGGCAAAAACAATGGCACGGGGGCCAACGACAACGGTGGTGCCGGTGGCAGTGAGGTTGGTGGGGGCGGAATAGGTGGTGGCGGCATCGGCGGCGGTGGTACTGGCGGAGGTGGCGTCGGCGGCGGAGGCATCGGTGGCGATGGTGGCGATGCTGGACCAGATGTCGATGCGGATGTTGACGACGAGGGCGGCGGAACTGTTGACCCCGATGCGGATGCTGATCCGCCAGACGTCATTCCCGACGGCCCCGATGGCGACATCAACGACACCGGAACTGACGGCCCGGTCTGCGGAAACGGAGTCATCGAACCCGGGGAGCAATGCGATGGGGAGCAGTTCGGAACAGCGAGCTGTATCGGCTACGGCCTCGGTCCGGGCGATCTACTCTGCACGTCGGAATGCACCATCAGCACCGAGAACTGTGCTGCGTGTCCATTCGCTCCAATCGGGACTTGGGAAGGATTCACCATCGGTCAGTACGATGTTGATCTCTGCACTGGTTCCACTCTTTACAACGGAGAAGCCTGCACCTCGGGCGCTGCCACCGAAGGCAACGAGTTGCTCTTCACGGTCAAGGTCCCCGGGCATCGAACAGTCCATGTGATTGTGGACAAGTACGACAACTTCGAAGCCTCGCTTTGGGCGGCCAACTCATGTGCTGACTATGAGGCTGCAAGCTGTGTTGCAGGCATTGCGAACACCAACGATGGCGCGATGGATTTGACCAACACTTCCGACGATGAGGTCGAGTGGTACTTGGTAGTCGACGCGTTGGATGGAGCGCAATGCGGGAACTTCGACATCGAAATCAGCGGTGACGTTCCTCCAGGTTGCGGCGATGGAGTTGCGACTTGGGATCCTGACAACGATATCTACGAGCAGTGCGATCAATCAGATCTTGCGGGCAAGACTTGCAAGGATCTTGGGTTCGACGGTGGGGATCTAGGGTGCTTCGACATTTGCACTTTCGACACTGTTGGTTGTTGGAATGGAGTGCCGCCAGATTGGAATTGCGATGACGATAAGTACAACGACGGCACTGTGTGTGATTGCGGTTGTGGGTATCTGGATCCGGACTGCGGAAGCCAGTTGAGTGGCGCGTGCGATACATGTTCGGAGGCTGGTTCTTGTGCGGAGAGTTGCGATCACATAAGGGCTGAAGAGAATTGGCTTTGTGTTGATAAGCCTGCGGAATGTGGGAATGGCGTTCTCGATCTGAAGGAAGAGTGTGATGGCGGATTGTTCCATTCTGTGTTCGCAGAGGGATGCGGGTTCTACGGACATGATTTTGGGAATCTTACCTGCTCGTCGTGGTGTTTGGTTGAGCATGGTGACTGCCACTCTTGTGGGAACGGGAAAGTCAACTTGCCAGATGAGGCTTGCGATGGATTGGATCTCAACGGGCAGTCATGTGTCACGCAAGGGTTCGAGACTGGGCAGCTTCTATGCAATACGGACTGCACTTTCGACACGTCTGAGTGCAGCCATTCGAAGTGTGGCAACCGCGAGATCGATGAGGGTGAGGAATGCGATGGCAACAATCTGGGAGGAAAGGATTGCGACGCCATTGGGTTCTCGAGTGGTGGCAGACTCGCGTGCAACTCAGAGTGCAAGTGGGACATCACCGACTGTTGGGCCAAGAACTGTGGCAACGGTGAAGTCGATTCCCCGTGGGAAGTCTGCGATGGTGACATCTACCCACCTTTGAGTTGCGTTGAACACCTGATGCTTGGCGATGGTTATGTGAAATGCACAGACTGCCAGTTCGACATTTCTGAGTGTGAAACCTGTGGCAACGGTACGGTTGAGGGCACTGATCAGTGTGACGGTGCCGATATCAACGGGGTGACCTGCGCCGATTTTGGGTACTCTGGTGGTGGGCTTCCAGAGTGCAACCTTGATTGCACTTTCAACATCGAATCATGCAAGTTGGCGTCGTGTGGAAACGGTGTCCTTGACCCTGGGGAGGATTGCGACGGTACCGCGTTTGGTCCCCAGACTTGTAATTCACGAGGCTTTGGGCTCGGAGATGTCAAGTGTACGGACGGCTGTATGTATGACTTCAGCGAGTGTACCAATTGCGGGACTGGTGTTGTTGACGACATTCGGGAGCAGTGCGATGGGATGGATCTCAATGGTCAGAGCTGCGCCACGCAGGGGCGCACTGGAGGATCGCTGGGCTGCGACAGTGACTGCAGGTTCGACTTCAGCGCTTGTACTACCTGCAATGACGGTGTGATTGAGGGCGACGAGCAGTGTGAAGGCACCAATTTGCAGGATGCGACCTGTGCTTCGATTGGCTTCACTACGGGGATGCTGTCTTGCAACCCTGCATCCTGTATGTACAACACGTCATTGTGTACAACTTGCGGTGACGGCAAGATTGAGGGTTACGAAGATTGCGAAGGCACGGATCTCAACGGGAAAACCTGTGCTGACCTTGGTTATGCGGATGGCGAATTGGCGTGTAATCTGCACACATGCCAGTTTGATCAAACCAACTGCAACAGTTGTGGAAACGGCACGATCCAACCGGGCGAAGAGTGCGACTATCCTGTGTTCACAAAGAGTTGCGTGGATGAGGGATATGCTCCTGGGCAGCCCACGTGCAATACCGACTGCACGATCGATTGGTCGAGCTGTGCCGACTGTGGAAACGGGGCATTGGATGATGCTGAGGATTGCGACGGGACAATCATTCCAGATGTCGACTGTGCTGGGTTGGGCTACGTCAGCGGACCACTGATATGTAACGATTGTGCGTACGACATCACGCAGTGCGTGAGCTGTGGCAATAACCGAATCGATTCGGAATTCGGCGAGGTTTGTGATGGTGATGCGCTCAATTCGATGGATTGCCAGAGCATCCCGGATGCAAGGTTCACCGGTGGAACGCTTGGGTGTAAGACTGACTGTACGGGGTATGACACCACTGGATGCTGGAGTTGTGGGGATGGCGCGGTGAACGATGGGGAGGAGTGCGATTCTAGCAACCTCGATGGAAAAACTTGCGCGATATTGGGGTTTGATGGTGGTGACCTCAGTTGCATGAGGAGCTGCTTGTTTGACACTTCTGGATGTTACTCCTGTCAGGACGGGGTTGTAAATCCCACGGAAGACTGCGATTCCGATGACATCAATGGAAAGCGCTGTGCCGATCTGCCCGGGTTTGATGGTGGAACCCTGAAGTGCAACAACGCCACTTGCGTGTTCGACACAAGTGAATGTTTCGCCTGTGGTGACGGGGCTGTGAACGATGGTGAGGAATGCGACTCGGGGAATCTCGGAGGTGTCACATGTGCCGATTTGGCAGGGTTCGATGGTGGCACGCTGAAGTGCTTCGATTCTCAGTGCAAATATGACACGAGCGCGTGCTATTTCTGCGGAGACGGCACTGTGAACGCGCCTGCGGAACAGTGTGACAGCAATAACCTCAACGGTGCTACTTGTGCGAGTATTGGAATGACCGGCGGGGATCTCGCCTGTAATAACGCGTTCTGCACATTTGACGTGAGCGATTGCTACACCTGTGGAAACGGCGCTCTGGAGCCCCACGAAAAGTGCGAGCCTGGGAACATGTTTGGCAAGGTTTGCGGCGACGTTGTTCCTGGGACGGTTGGGAATCTGAAGTGCAGAGCGGATTGCTTGGAGTTCGATACTAGTGAATGCACGAGGTGTGGAAACGGGACGGTCGATCCGGGTGAGGATTGCGATCCGGCGGGTACATTGACTGATACTTGCGAGTCTTCCAAGCTCAATCTTGTCAACGGAACTCTCAGTTGCAACCCAGACTGCACGTTCAACACCAGCTTGTGCTTGCGCTGCGGAAATGGGGTAATCGACTCCCCTGGTGAAGATTGCGATGGATCAGATTTTGGCGGGCTGACCTGTGTAGACTACGACCACGCTCCTGGTGCGCTCATTTGCAACAACTGCAAGATCGACGACAGCGGGTGCGGAGATTGCGGAAATGGGGTAGCCCAACCGCATGAGCAATGCGATTTGACGGACCTTAAGGGTGCTATTGACTGTTCGGATATCGGACTGGTTAGCGGGGTTCTGAGTTGTGGTTCCGACTGCAACTATGACACCTCGCTTTGCGAGAGTTGTGGCAATAGTGTGATTGATCTAGCCTTTGGCGAGGTTTGCGACAATCTCAATTTCGGCGGGAAAACCTGTATGACCGAGATGGACGCGGACTGGCACGGAACGCTTTTGTGCATCGATTCGTGTAAAACCATCAACACAGACAACTGCTTCAGGTGTGGAGATGGTGCCGTAAATCCAGGCGAAGTGTGCGATCTTACCGAATTTTCTGGCAGCACCTGCGAGACTATCAAGGGCGCAAACTGGCATGGAACGCTGAAATGCACTGACAAATGCACGAATATTGACTCATCGGAATGCCGCGAGTGTGGAAACAACGTTCTAGAACTGGGCGAACTGTGTGATACCACGAGGTTTGGGGTGCAGACCTGCGCGTCCATGCTAGGTCCAAACTACCATGGCAGCTTGGACTGTCTGGATCAATGCACGCGGATTGGTACCGAAAGTTGTAATGAATGCGGAGACGGTTCCATCGATCCAGGCGAAAAGTGCGACACGCTGGAATTCGGAACCAACACCTGCGCGAGCATTAATGGCGAGTACTGGCACGGCAGCCTCGAATGCAAGAACATGTGCCAGGATATCGATTCGAGTGGTTGCCACTTCTGCGGGGATGGGGATATCGACCCAGGCGAAGAGTGCGATGGGAATAAACCGTGCAGTGAGGTCGATGGTCCCAACTATAGTGGAACCGCCATATGCGGTCAAAGCACTCAGTGCAAATACTACAACAAGACTGGTTGCGAGCCGGGATGCGTTGACGATGGGAAATTTAGTCCGATAGGTGCCGAACGCCCATCCAACACATGCGAGAGTTGTGTCTCGGTGGGCAATTGGGTATACAAAGGGCAGTCCGCGCAGTGTGATAATGCGAGTCCTGGCCGCTACTGCAATGCGGATAAATGCTCGGACGGGTGTTTGGATGTTGGGGGAGTGTTTGTGCCATTCGGCACCACCCAGCCCTCCAACTTCTGTTACACCTGCGGCTCAGGCGGGACGTTCGTTGCCAAGGGTCAGGGAACGCAGTGCGACGACCACACTTTCTGCAACGCGTCGAACGACTGCCAAATCGGCTGTCAGGTTAATTCGGTGTTCTACGCGCCTGAAACGATCCACCCCACGGATCCATGCCAAATCTGCCCGATTGGTGGCGGACAATATGTTCCCAGAGGTCAGGGTACGGGTTGTGGCGGCACCGGGGACTACTGCGATTCGGGCAATGTGTGCTCGAAGGGTTGCTTGGTTGGTTCGGTATTCTACCCGGAGAAATCGATACACCCAACCGACAAATGTCAAATTTGTCCAGAAGGTGGCGGTTTATATGGCCCACGGGGCGAGGGCACATTGTGCGATGGGAACATGTTCTGTAACAGCTCGGACAAGTGCATGCCCGGGTGCGCGATTGGCGGGTCATTCTACGATCCCAATACCGTCCATCCAACGGACAAATGCCAGTATTGCCCGCCAGGCGGCGGAGATTTCGGACCGAGGGGGCAAGGCACCTCGTGTGATGTCAACCAGTACTGCGATGCGTTGGATTCCTGTAAGACTGGTTGCGCCATTGGTTCGGTGTTCTATGGTCCGAATGTACTACACCCGGTCGATAAGTGCCAGATCTGTCCGCCAGGCGGAGGGTTATTCGAGGCGAGAGGTGAAGGAACCCAGTGCGGCAGCGTTACTGAGTACTGCAATCAAGACGATCAATGCGTGACAGGTTGTGTGGTGGATTCGGTATTCTACGCTCCAGAAGCTGTTCACCCGGTAGATAAGTGTATGAAGTGTGCTCCAGGTGGCGGCGGATTTGTTGGTAGAGGGCAGGCAACGCCGTGCGGCGATCCTGGATGGTATTGCAACACCAGCGATTTCTGTACGCCAGGATGCGTGATCGGCAATACGTTCTACCCGCCCAACGGCCCCCATCCGACCGATGGGTGCCTCGTCTGTCCTCCGGGCGGAGGCAATTTCGCGCCACGGCCTGTTGGCACGGGGTGCGGTACCACAGGTCTCGAGTACTGTGACACCGACAACAATTGCTCGGCGGGGTGTGCTATTGGAAACTCTTTCTATGAACCCGACACGGTTCACCCCACGGATAAATGTCAGATTTGTCCAGCAGTTGGGGGGACGTTCACTCCCCGGGGCGAAAGCACGTCTTGCATTCCCCCAGGTTTCTTCTGTGACGCGCTTCATAAGTGCGAGCCAGGGTGTGTTATCGGTTCAAAGTTTTACCCGGAAACAACGATTCATCCAACCGATGACTGCCAGATATGTCCCGTAGGGGGAGGTACGTTCTCGCCGAGGGGCCAAGGTGTATCATGCGGGGAAATCGGACAGTACTGCAATGCGGCATACCAGTGTCGTACAGGTTGCGTTGCCGATTCGGTCTTCTACGAGCCGGGTGCTGATGACCCCGCCGACATTTGTCGGATCTGTCCGCCTTCCGGTGGATCGTTCGTCAACAAACCCTTTGGTACCGGTTGCGGTACTGGGTTCTTCTGCAGTCCTGGTTGCGACAAGGGCTGCATGGATGGCAGCACGTTCGTCGCTGCTGGGACTGAGCCAGCGGACACCTGCAAATTCTGTCCGACGGGCGGTGGGGGCCTAATTGATAAGGGCCCGGGCGCGCCATGCGGTGAAGGCTTCTGCGATTTGCTTAACCAGTGTTCGGATGGTTGCGAAGAAGGTGGATACATTCCTCCTGGTGGTCCAAGACCGTCGAATCCGTGCCAGGTATGCGCGGGGGGAAACTCGTGGGTAGCAAAAGCCCCCGCAGGTTCTGGGTGTGGGGCGAATTCCTATTGCATCGGCATCGATTGCACGCCCGGGTGTCAGGACAAAAACGGGTCAATAGTCCTTCCGACCTATCCTGATCAAATGAACTGCAGGACGTGCGATCCTGGTGGTGGTTCCTGGACTACCAAGTTAGGAGGTAGCGATTGCGCGGCGAATTCTTATTGCGTTGGGGAGGACTGCGTTGTTGGTTGTAGGGACACGGACGGGTCGGTCAAGCTTCCCAATGGGCTTGCCAGCAACAAGTGCGAGAGGTGTGCGGCTGGTGGCGGTTCATGGAATACTCTGACTGGAGGATCCGACTGCGACGCGAATTCGTATTGTGTCGGAACTACCTGTACCCCCGGTTGTAAGGACACGGACAATTCCATCAAGACTCCACCTCAGATTGCCATTGATAAGTGCAGGCAATGTACAACTACTGGTTGGAATACCTTTGTGGCAGGAACCGAGTGCGGCACCAACTTGCATTGTTTCGGAAACAGTTGTGAGCCGAGTTGCAAGGACCTGAACGGGACAGTCAAGACTCCAGGTCAGCTTGATGATGCTAAGTGTCGGCAATGTACAACTACCGGTTGGAACACCTTTGCCGCTGGAACCGGATGCGGAACCCATTCGTATTGCGTTGGATCCACCTGCAGCGGCCCAGGGTGTTGGAACGGCTCGGGGGTGACTTCCTACAATACCGCTAATCCAGGTAATTCCTGCCAGTACTGTTCTTCCGCGACTGGTACATGGGCAAATCAGGGAGTGATCCCCTGCCCGGGTGGACACTGCAACGGTAGCTCATGCGACCCGGGCTGCGTCGCGAATGGTTCGTTCTACGGTCAAGACGCGGGGCATCCAAATGATCCGTGTCAGCGGTGCTCTGGCACGAACTGGGTCCCACGAAGTACTGGGGAGAGCTGTGGCACATCCGCCCAAATTTGTAGCAGCAGTGGTAGCTGCGTTACCGTTCCACCCGCCTGGACATGCAGCACAAGTGAGTATTTGGACCCGTATTGCGATTGCGGGTGTGGTGCACCAGATCCAGCTTGTGGTCCGGGAGGAGGGTGTACGCCCGATCGGTGTACCGATCCAACGTGCAATTTCTGCCACGCCTCCACGGGGACCTATACCAAGAACGTGTGCGGTGGCGGTACCTGGACGTGCCTAGCGTCTTGGTTCTTAGACGGCATCTGCGACTGCAATTGTGGGCTT
>Ga0123356_10006180_pt1 | contig 12136 bp, 10 predicted proteins | sample TergutEmb28metaG_2_FD_92546 | JGI IMG/M metagenome (GOLD analysis project Ga0123356, IMG submission 92546) | Embiratermes neotenicus P3 segment gut microbial communities from Petit-Saut dam, French Guiana - Emb289 P3 | ecosystem: Host-associated > Arthropoda: Insects > Digestive system > Gut ... | reverse complement strand
TACAACGCCAGACTCTGCCCTCTCGGGCAAAGCCTCAAGAAGCGCCAAGCGCTACCGTGGCCGCGTGACCTCAGAGGTGACAGACCTGAGCGTCCGGCCACCCAGCAAGAGGCCCGAGCAGCCGATCTGACTCGTAGCGGGACCGACCGACCCGGTACGTGCGGCGATGCCTCGAGCGAGAGCGCGTGGCGGCCCAGCGCCGACGTTGCGCGGGCACGGCGCATGCCGCCTTGAGTCGCTGCATGATCTTGAGGGGGTACGTGCAAGTTGTTTTACTGGATCTATGACTATCCGGCTGCCGCGGTTGCCACGCTGTTCGCACTTGTCTTCGTGCTGACAACCTGGCTGGCAACCTTCATCCTCCGCCGCTACTTCCATCCCTGGTTCCACACCGAGCAGCGCGCCAATGAGATGGTCGGCTTCGTGCTCTCGAGCTTCGCGGTTCTGTACGGCATCCTGGTCGGTCTCATCGCGGTGGCCGCCTACCAGAACTTTGGCACCGTGAGCGACACCGTCACGAAGGAAGCCGCGGCCCTTGCAGCGATGTACCGTGATTTGCGGGGCTACCCTGAGCCGGTGCGAGGGCGCTTGCAGGACTGCCTGCGTGACTACACCCGCTACGAGATCGAGCGAGACTGGCCGCAGCAGCGTCAAGGCATCGTGCCGGCTGAAGGCACGCATCGTCTGGCGCAGTTCTCCGACGACCTGCTCGCCTTCCAGCCCACCGGGCAGAACCAGCAGATCTCCCATGCCGAGGCCCTGCGGGAGCTGAACAGCTTCATGGAGCTGCGCCGCCTGCGGCTCCTGAGCGTCACCGTGGGCATTCCCGCCGTCCTCTGGTGGGTTGTGGGCATCGGGGCACTGATCTTCCTGGTGCTGGTCGCGATGCTCGACATGGAGATCCACGTGCACCTGGTTCTCGGGGCCGCACTATCCATGTTCCTGGGCCTTGTGATCTACCTCATCGCCGCGATGGACAATCCCTTCCGCGGCCAGGTGAGCGTAGCGCCTGAGGCGCTGCAGGAAGTCTACCGCACGATCATGGTGCCGGATGAGGCCATCAACAAGTCAATGGCGAGTCTGATCTCAAAGACCAGCAAGCTCGGCGCCCCACGGATGCAGGGCAGCGAGCCGGTCGCCGGGCGCGACGTGCCGACCCTGTACTTTGGCAACACGAGGATGAACAACCTCTTCGACCTGGTCGACCAGGTGGTCGCGGAGACCGGTGGCACGGCCACTCTCTTCGTCAAATCGAACGACGAATACGTGCGTGTCTCGACTAACATACGGCACGCTGATGGCTCGCGCGCGATCGGCACGATCCTGGACCCCAAGGGCCCGGCAATCCAGATGATCCAGCGCGGCGAGGCCTATTACGGCGAGGCAGACATCCTCGGCCTCCCCTACATCACCGGCTACGAGCCGATCAAGAACACAGCGGGCGAGGTCATCGGCATCTACTACGTCGGCTACCGGCGGCAGTAGCCGCGCGCGGCGCGAGCTGCTTGCAGCTCAACCGAGCGCGCAAGCCGCGACATGCGGGCGTGGCCCGGCCGTCGGAGCGGCTTGTGGGCCGCCTTCAGGCAGAGCCATGCCTGCCCCTCACAGCGTCAGCTGATCGAGCGCAGCGACATCGCCTGCGTGACGGACCGAACGATCCTTGGTCGCACCGGCGGTAGGCCGCGGGTGTCGTTCGCAACAGTGGAGGCGGTTCGCAAGCTCAAGCGAGTACAATGGTTGGTGTGTAATGGGAACGTACATCGTCTGTATCCCGCGGCTCGATGCGATTTCTCGAAGCTGCTCGATCAGCTCCATGACGTCCTCTGCGGCGGTAGCCTTGGGCCACAGCCAGATCGTAGATGTATGGCTCGCTGCGCGCGCGCTAAAGCTGTTCGAGCCCGGTGCGTGCGCTATCGTCCTGCTGGATCGTACTTAACTTGAGGCCGGGTGAGCATGAGAACTGTGGTCTTGACCGGCGCCGCTCCTCGCCGGTGGCGCTTGCGACAACATCTCGCTGCCGTGGGTAACTCTCGTCTGCCGCGATGCTGCGCGCTGCTGCCTGCCGTGTTGCTCGCACTGGTGCCACCTTCTCACGCGGAGAGCCTCACCATCGAAGGCAGCCAGGGTATCCAGGCCACCATCGATCCCGCGTCCGGCCGGTACGAGGTCCGCAGCGGGCCGCTGCAGTGGGTCTTCGCGGGCACACTCGAGAGCCTTCCCACGGATGTCGTTGCGCAAGAGAGCGAGGATTCGTCCGGCTCCTACCACGAGCTGCGCTTTCGCTGGCACGGCCAGGCAAGCTTCAGTGGCAGGATAAGAGCATATGTGAAGCGGCCCGTCGTGCTGTTCAGTGTCACGACCGAGGAGCCGCTCGCGAGCGCGGAAGCGATCCGCTTCCCTCGCCTCACGCAGCTGCCGCAGCGCCTCCGTGGCCTAAGCTATGGCAGCGCCGAGTTCTCCCCTCCCCGCTTCACGCTCGAGGAGAATGGCTCGCCGTGGCTCCTGTTTGACGAGCAAGGCCACGCCGCGGTGCTCTCCCCTGCCAGCCACTTCCTGCTCGCGCGCCTTCGCGGGGACGGCACGTCCGAGGCGACGAGCGCTCTGAATGCCGGGGTCGGCTCGCTCCCAGCGGGATTCACGCACAGCACGCTCCTCGTCCTCGGAACCGGGATCAATACGACCTGGAGCACCTGGGGAGAGGCGCTCGCTGCGCGGCTGGGGGCTCATCGGCCGGCCAACGACGCGGACATCGGTCTGCGTTACCTCGGCTACTGGACGGACCATGGCGCCCAGTACTACTACAACTACGACCGGCGGCTGGGTTACGCCGGCACCCTGAGGGCCGTGATCGAGCGCTACCGGCGCGAGCGGGTGCCGGTCCGTTACCTCCAGCTGGACAGCTGGTGGTACTCGAAAACGCTGACCGATCCGGAGGGTCATGTAGGTAAGCCGACCAATCCCCGGCTGCCGCTCGAGGAGTGGAATCGCTACGGCGGCCTGTTGCGGTACGAGGCACACCCGGCACTGTTCCCACAGGGCCTTGCCGCCTTTCAGCGCGAGCTGGGCCTGCCGCTCATCACGCATAGTCGCTGGATCGACCCCGCCAGCCCCTATCACCAGAGCTACGGCATCTCGGGCCTGGCGCCCGTCGATCCGCGCTGGTGGCAGGACATCATGGCCTACCTGGCTGCCGCCCATGTCCTCACCTACGAGCAGGACTGGCTCAACGTGATCTACGAGGGCTCCCCGGAGCTCGGCCGCTCGCTCGAGGCGGGCACCGCGTTCAGCGACGGGATGGCCCGCGCGGCCCGGGATCAAGGCCTCACCTTGCAGTACTCGATGGCGCTGCCGCGGCAGCTGCTGCAAGGCGCGGCGTACGACAACCTGACCACTGCCCGGGTGAGCCTGGATCGCTTCAAGCGCCCGCAGTGGGATGCCTTCCTCTACACATCACGCCTGGCGAGCGCGCTTGGCATCTGGCCCTGGACCGATGTCTTCATGAGCGGCGAGACAGACAATCTGCTGCTGGCGACCCTGTCCGCGGGCATGGTCGGCATCGGTGACAAGCTCGGCGCCGAGGACCGTGAGCAGCTGCTTCGCGCCGTGAGACCGGATGGGGTGATCGTCAAGCCAGACACTGCCGTGGTGCCCATCGATGCGATGTATGCGCTCGATGCCGCCCAGGAGCGCAGTCCGATGATCGCATTCGCCACCACCGACCACGGTCGTGGGCTCAGGACGGCCTATGTGTTCAGTTACCGGCGCACCTGGCGCCACGCGCACGCATCCTTCACACCGCAGGAGGTCGGAATGTCTGGAGACGCCTGCGTGTACGATGCACGCGCCGGCACCCTGCGCAGGCTGGCAGCCTCCGCACGGTACACCTTCACACTGTTTCCACGCCAGACGGCGTACTTCGTCGTGGCTCCCGTATCACAGGCGGGAATCAGCCTGCTCGGGGATGCCGGCAAGCTCGTCCCCGCTGGTAGAAAGCGCATCGCATCCCTCGTCGAGGACTCAGGCTCGCTCACCGCAACCGTGGTGTTTGCGCCCGAGGAGAGCACGGTGCGCCTGTTCGGCTGCGCCACACGACGGCCACGCGTGAGCGCCCTGAAAGGGACCTCCGAGCAGGTCGTCTTCGATGCAGCCAGCGGCCGTTTCGAGGTCCAGGTCCATCCAGATCCGCAGCGCGTCACCGCTGGCCCGGGCGACGACCCGGTGACCCAGGCGGTGATCGCGCTGCGGTAGCCGACAGCCTGCAACACATCAGCCGGCCGGCTCACGAGTCCATCCCACTACTGCACGATGATCGTGCCCACCATGCGCGGATGCAGCGAGCAGGCGAAGTGATAGGTTCCGGGCTTCTCGAACCTGAATGCAAAGGTCTGATCGGTGTCGAGCAGGGCGGAACGAAACAACCCGCTGTCGCTCACGATTGTGTGCGCTTCCTCGTCCCGGTTCGTCCAGGTCACCGTCTCGCCCGCCTTGATGGTCAGCTCGGCGGGCACAAACTGGAACTCCTGGATGACGAGCTGCGGGCCAGCCGGCGACGCGGCAGGATCGCGCGGCGCGAGCAGCGCCAGCACCGCGATCCCGGCGACCCCCGCCCACTGCTGATGTTTGCGCGATAGCATCATGCAACCTCCTTGAGAACGAGCATCAGGCCAGGGTCTTGTCAGTCAGTGACAGCGAGCCTGGCGGCATGCTCGCGGACACGCTCGTGATGCCGAGCATCCGCGGCAGCTCATCCGCTGCGACCTTCAGGGGAGCCGGCCCCGGGCCCACGCCTGCCTGCGGCAATGGAAAGGCTGTCGAGCGTGCGGTGTGAAAGGTGATGTGGCCTTCCACCTTCTGCACGATCTGGTGGATATGGCCGTTCAGCACCGTCACCGAGCCAAAGCGTCCCAGGTATGTCATGAGCTGACCCGCATCGCCGGTCCCCCATCCCCAGGGCTCGTAGATCGTCCAGAGCGGCATGTGCGCGAACACCACGATGGGCGTGCTATCGGAGCGAGCCTTGAGGTCGGCCTCGACCCACGCGAGCTGCTGCGCTCCAAGCAGCCCCAGGCCCCCGGGCTTGAAGTCCCGCACATTGATGAGCCCGACGAAGTGCACGCCCGCATGATCGAAGCTGTAGTAGCCTTTGTTGCCGGAGGCCCTGCCGAAGCGTGCCAGGTAATCGGCCATGTCCGGGTCGGTGATGTCGTGCTCTCCAGGCACGGTGTGGATCTCACGCACGTGCAGCTGGGACAGCAGCTGCTGCGCTGTATCAAGCTCCGCCGGTTTGCCGAAGTGCGAGATATCTCCGGTGTGGATCACGAACGCCGGCCGCTGCGGCAGGGCGTTCACATACTGGATGGTCTGGGTGAGCGTCCCGCCGACGTCGGGATTGGCGTCCTTGTTGAAGCCGATATGCGTGTCGCTCACCTGGATGAACAGTGGCTTGCCGGCTCGCTTCCCCTGGACCGGCTCGGTGGCCTGCGCCAGATCAATGGGAGTCAGCACACCTCCTGACAGGACGAACAGGGTGCCTGCCCCCGCCGAAGCCATGCACTGCAGCGCCTTGCGACGCGAATACCTCGTCTCATCGCTTGTCACGACCGTCTCCTGCTGGTTGTTGCGTGTCGCACAGGAAGACGGTGTGGCGAGCGCGTTTATTCCAGCGGGAACGGGTTGTGGGCCGTGTGCGGCAGGGTTCAGACGGGCTAGGGCCTGTCCCGGACGGCCAGGTCGCGCAGCAGGCGCACCAGCCCAGCCAGCTCGTCCCAGCCTGTATCCGAGATGGCGCAGTACTGCAGATCCCCCGCCTGCCAGAAGACCATGCGGTAGCCGGCACGGGTCATCGGGACGCGCAAGGCATCCCCTGCGGCGACCCAGCTGAATACGTTGATCACGTGCGCCCCGTGGCGGTAGATGAGCACGGCGACGCGTTGGTTCGCGATATAGTCCACCCGCCCGCCCAGCAGCCGGTAGCCCGCTTCCGGAAAATCGGCCACGACCGGGGAGACATCGGCGTGGCCTGCGAACCACGGTTTCACGGTATGGCGGTCGGAGGACTCCACATCGATCAGGTGACCGGGCAGCAGCGAGCGCACGTGCGCGGCCTCGAGCATGTCCGGTACCGCCAGGCTCGGACCAGCGCCGCGCAAGATCACTGCCACCAGAACAGCAGCCAGCGCCGCGACTGCACCGGCCCCCCCTGCGGCTCCGAGCCAGAATGGTCTGGCGCGCCACATGCTGCGGGCGGCCGACTGTTGACCCGCCTCCTTCCCTAGTGCTCGCTGGACTCGCTCGCGTACCTCCAGAGGCACCTGAGCCGCGAGCTCGCGCCGTATGGCAGCACGAGTCCGTTCGAGCTCCTGCAGCAGTGCTCGACAGTCACAGCAGTGCTCGAGGTGCTCTTCAACTCCCGTTGCCGAGACTGCATCGACCTCACCGTCGAAGTAGGCCTGCAGCCGCAACGACTCAGCGCACGCCACGCGACTCCCCCTTGACCTCTCGCGGCCAGCGCATTCGCAAGGCGGCGCGGGCACGAGCCAGCCGGGACATCACCGTCCCGATCGGGACGTTCGTGATGCGTGCAATCTCCCGGTACGGCAGGTCCTCGACCTCCTTCAGCAGCAAGGTCAGGCGCTGCTCCTCGGGCAGCGCTGCGATCAACCGCTCGAGCATGCGGCCCTCGTCTCGCTCGATCGAGGCCGCCTCGGGGCCCGGCCCCATCGCCCTCATCGCCTCTCCATCCTGCGTATCATCCTCCGGCGGCAGCGGCACCAGGACGTGCCGTCGCCGCTGCCGCTGGGCCGTGGCGTGGCAGTTCCTGACGATGGCGAGCAGCCAGGCCTTCACGTCCGGGCCGCGCAGGGCTTCAAATCCGCGGAACGCACGCAGCATCGCCTCCTGCACGATGTCTTCGGCATCACCCCGCGACTGCGACAGCCAGCGCGCGAAACGGTACGCAGCATTCAGGTGAGGCAACACCTCCGCCTCGAAGCGACTGCGCTGATTGTCCATCGGTGAGACGTCACCCCAGAAGGTCCAGGTCCGCCCTCCACTCCAAGTGGAAGACTCCTGCCCCGGGCATTCTATTCCCTGCTGCTGATGCCTGTTGCTGCTGCCCAGCCTGGACGCCTACGCCTCGCCTGCCCCGGGGCTATTCCCAGGGGTGCATGCGCGCTCAGGCTGTCGGCCCGGTTCCCGAGGACTCGGTGCGCGCGGTAACGTGCATCTCGCTGCTCGGGAGCTCGACCCAGAACGTGCTCCCTCTGCCGAGCTCCGAGTTGACACCCACCTGCCCCTGGTAGGCCTCGACGATTCTCTTGACGGTCGCGAGCCCCAGCCCCGTTCCGGGCTGCTTGCTCGCCAGCCTGCGAAATGGCTCAAAGATCCGCAGCTCGGCGCCGCGCGGCAGCCCCGGACCGTTGTCCTCGACCTCGATCCGGGCGAAGCCGGGGAGCTGGATCACACGAACCGCGACCCGGTGGGGGAGCTGCTGCCCCTCGCCCACGTACTTCACCGCGTTGCCCACGAGATTCGAGAGCACGCTGGTCAAGGCCTCGGGCGCAACGGCGAGCAGCATGTGAGGAAATGCGTCGACGCGAAGCTCGGCGCGCGCGGCGTCCGCGGCCGGCCGCAGCGATGCGATGACCTCATCGAGAATCACTGCGAGATCAGCGCGCGCATCGAGGGGGGGATTTGCGCCAGAGCGCGCGAACTCGAGCAGCCCATCGATGACGCTACGCATGCGCTCGAGCTGCCGGCCCGCCTTCTCGAGGTTGCTGCGCAGTTGCTGGTCCAGATCCCCGCCGTGCAGGATCGCTGCCAGACGCAGCCCTACCGCATTCAACGGGTCTCGCAGGTCGTGCGCAACGCGGCCGGCGAAGGACTCGAGCTCCGTTGCGCGCTCGGTGAGCACGCGATCACGCTGCGTCGCGAGCCGCGCCCGGGACCGCTGCGCCCGGAGCACCACCACAACCGCCCCGAGCGCTGCGCCGAAGCTCAGCAGACCGAGAGCCGCCGCGACCTCCACGGCCCTGCGTCGCATCCCGAGAATGTGCTCGGCATGGCGCCGGATGCGCTCCTCGTTGAGGCTCCTCAGGCGCTCGAGCATCTGGTCGGTATCCAGCATGAGCACTTCCGCCGATCCAGTCATGCGACGCAGGGCGTGCTGTGGAGCGCCCGAGTCGGCCTCATCGAGGGCGCGCTCGAGCGATGTATCAAGCAAAGTGATGTCATTCCAGATCGTGCGCAGCGGCTGCACTTCTGCTGCGGACAGGGGCAGCGAGCGGTAGGCGGCCACATCGGCGTGCAACCTGGCCCGGCTTGCAGCGATCTGCTCGCGCGCCTTCTTCTTGCCCGACACTGTTCTGGCGATGTACTCGTCCGCGAGCGTCGTGGTCTCCAGCAGCTCGCGTCGAGTCAGCGAGATGTACTCCAGGCGCGGCACGCTATCCTGAGAGATGGTGAGCGCGCGCTCATTGACCCGCTGCACGAGGTAATTTGAGTAGGCGAGCGAGGCGGCGAAGGTCAGTAGCGCAACGACTACGGGATAGCCCGCGTGCATCGGTCAAACCGCAGGTCACGCTGACGAGGGCCGCACGTCGTAGCGCGAGTCAGCCGCCACCCTGGTGAGGCGCCCGCGCGTGCCGACTGGATCACGACTGCTTCTCCTCGCCACGGCCCTACGCTCTCGCCCTCCGTGTGCTGCGAAGATATTGCACGTGCGTCGCTCCACTGTACAAGCGTCGGCTGCACCTCCGGTGCAAGGCGCAGCCGAAGTAGGACTCCAACTTCGACTCAGTGTGCCTTTCGCGAGGCCTGGCCACACGCAAGGCGCGATGTTTGCTCCCGGCTTACGAACGATATCCAAGGATCGATGAATCCGCTACTCGAACAATTGTTTACACATCTTGTTATACACACCCGCCGAGCCGGGCCTCCGAGTCACGAGGGCGCTCAGTGCTTCCTGCCCTGGCGTTTGGCCGGGGTGCCTGCGGGCGGTGTGTGCTTTCTCGAGGAGCGCAGCAACCCGTCAGTGATGGAACGCGACGTATCACCGTGACGAGCGCTCGTGGCGCGCGGGCCTTGCGAGGCGATGACGGCGGGCTCGAGACTTAGCGGGATCTCGACCCAGAAGTTGCTACCGCTGCCGAGCTCGGCGTCGACGCCGACCTGTCCTTTGTAGGCCTCGACGATCTTCTTCACGGTCGCAAGCCCGAGCCCCGTCCCAGGCTGCTTGCTGGCGAGCCTGCGGAACGGCTCGAAGACGCACTGCTCGCTGCCGGGTGGCAACCCGGGCCCATTGTCTTCGACCTCGATTCGGGCAAAGCGATCGCGTCGGCTGACCCGGACGCAGATCCAGTGTGGCAGCTGCCGTCCCTCGCCGACGTACTTCACCGCGTTGCCGAGCAGATTCGAGAGCACGCTCGCCAGGGCTTCGGGGGCGATCGCGAGCGACACATCAGGCACGGTGTCCACACTCACCTCGGCCTGCGCGGCCTCGGCGGCAGGCAGAACGGCGGCCAGGACGTCGCCGAGCACCGCAGCCAGGTCTGCGCGCGCATCAGGAGCGGGGTTGGCACCGCAGCGCGCGAACTCGAGCAGCCCGTCGATGGCGCTGCGCATGCGCTCGAGCTGCAGTGTTACCTTGTCGAGGCCAGTGCGCAGCTGCGGGTCAAGATCGCTGCCGTGACGGATCGCAGCCAAACGCAAACCGGACGCGTTCAGCGGGTCCCTCAGGTCGTGGGCGACCCGGCCGGCAAAGAACTCGAGCTCCGTCGCTCGCTCGGTGAGCAAGCGATCACGCTCTGCCGCGAGCCGCGCGCGCGAGCGCAGCCCGTGGAGCACCAGGGCCGTCGCCCCGATCGCCATGCCGAGGCTCAGTAGACCGAGCGCCATCGCAACCGCGAGCGCGTTGCGTCGCAGATTGACAATGTACTCGGTGTCAGACCTGACACGCACCTCATTGAGCTTCCTCAAGCTCTCAAGCGTCGCATCGATGCGCAGCAGGAGCGGTTGCGCCACGTCACTCAAGCTCTTCAAGGCGGCCGCGTGCTCACCCGCGTGGGCCTCATCGGCCACCTGCCGGAGCGTTGCATCGAGCTGGTTGACGTCAGCATCGATCGCATGCACCTTCGCCACCTCGTCCGAAAATGGCGACAAGGAACGATAGGCAGCTAGCTCGGCACGCAGGTGAGCGAGGCTCGCATCGATCTGCTCACGCCCACGCGCTGTCTCCTGGCTCGACACGGCTCGCGCGAGATACTCGTTCTCGGGTGCCAATGTTTGCAGCAGCGCGCGGCGCATGTCAGCAATACGCTGGAAGCGCGGCGCCACATCCCTGGCGATGGCGAGCGCGCGCGCGTCGATCCGGTGCAGCAGGTATTGCGAGCCGGCAAGCGAGGTGACGAAGCACATCACGACCAGGAGCATCGCTACAACTACGGGGTATCCCGTGCGCATCATCGGCCAAACCGCAGCTCACGCCGCGCTGTCAGTCGCGACATTGCCAGCTCAACGAGAGCGTGTGCAGGCATCGGACCCGAACCGTGCGGCGCCACGCTGACACACAGGGAGGCTTCCAGCCGAAGCGACCTATGCGTTGGGCTTGGGAGTCTGAACCGATATTGCGCGTCCCCAGCGCCCGCGCACAAGCGTCGGCTGCGCCTGCAGCGAGAAATGTAGGGGCCCAGGGCAGATCTGGTCTGCACCGGGCACGAGCACACATGGGACCAGACCGGGAGACCGAGTGCCAGGTGGCCGGCGACCGTGCGCAACTCGATAGCAAGAGCGCGAGCCGCTCTGTAACCGTCCTGTCACCCGTCAGCGCTTGGTCGACGCGCTCGGCACCCACTCGCCGCGTCGGTCCTCGCGGGCAGGCTTTGTCACTCGCGCATAACCCTCGCGCGACTGACTTTCTCACCAGATGGCTCCTACGCTCTCTCACCATCAGGGCGGCCTCAAGGCCGCAAGCCCGACTGAGGAGCTCTAGGTGGCCACCCTGCTGCTCACATCTAACGCTGCCGGCGCTCGGCCGAGCGAATGCCCCAACCTGCGCGCCTGGCTGCGCAGGGACTGGGCCATACTTTTCTCGCATCCGGATGATTTTGTTCGCTGCGACCTGGAGATGGACCGCTGGCTGGCGGTCGTGCAGCGTGCCTTCGCGGGCTCTCGGATCAGGCCCCTGGCACTGGCTTCGCCCACGCTCGGGCCCCAGGATGGCTGGGTGGCGCAGGTGAGCGGCGACTCACTCATCCGCTTGCTCGAGACGCCTGGCAGCTCGAGCAGCGTTGATCTGCAGGCCCATGCGCTCCAGCACGACATCGCCTCCCTGGGCGGGCGCCGCTTCGTGATGATCATCGACGAGGCACTGTGCCCCCGCCGGACATTCACCTACAAGGGGCTGGCGGATGTGCCCTCGCCGCTCGAGTTTCTGGGGTGGGCCGACGCCGCTCGCGCCAGGCACAGCGAGCGCCGGCCGAGCGCCGCGGCACATCCAGCGCACGTCTCGATGACCCGACGTCACAAGCACCGCTCCTCGGGCCTGGCCTGCAGTCGCGTCACGCCCAGCGCTGCGGGCTGAGGGCAAGCGCTACCCGGGCGTCTTGCCGCCCGCAGGGCGCAGGCAGCTCACTTGACCGGGGCGCTCACCGCGTAGCGCACGCCAGCTGCGTCGGCAAACTCCGAGATCAGGACACCGTGCTCGGCACGAGGCTCGTGGGTCAGGCCGAGACCGCTGCGTTGCAGCTGCGCCTTGAACTCCTCCATGTCCGGCACTGCGAAGCCCATACGCATCGTCCCGGGCGGATTCACGGGCGAGGACGTGTGCAGCGCCAGCGTGGTGGAACCGGTGTCAAACTCCGTCCATTCCGGGGACTGAAAACGCAAGGCCAACCCCAGCGTGTCGCGATAGAACGTGACCGCTGCGCCCATGTCGGCGACGAACGTGATCAGGTAATGGAGTTTCATACCAACCCTCGCTTGTCTTGGTGTTGCTAAAAGCTGTCGCGACTCTCCAGATGCGCTTCCACTTCCGCGCGGCTGCGCCAGACATCACGTAGCATACCCGAGGACAAGAGCGGCAGCTGGTCGGCCGAATGCCTTGACCCGGGCTGGGAGCTCGAGCCGTATGACAGGAGCG
>Ga0123356_10006179_pt1 | contig 12136 bp, 10 predicted proteins | sample TergutEmb28metaG_2_FD_92546 | JGI IMG/M metagenome (GOLD analysis project Ga0123356, IMG submission 92546) | Embiratermes neotenicus P3 segment gut microbial communities from Petit-Saut dam, French Guiana - Emb289 P3 | ecosystem: Host-associated > Arthropoda: Insects > Digestive system > Gut ... | reverse complement strand
TCTCGATATCGCAGGCTCGTAGCCAGACATGCTGCCGACGTGGGGGCCAGATCGCCTCGCGCCACACCGGCGAGCTGCGGCGTCATCAACAGATAACGCTCGCCATCGAGGGTGACCTGCGGCGTCAGATACGCCAGCGGAAAGTCCTGCAACGCACATGCGTTGCTCAGCGGGATGACGAGGCGCGTCTCCAGGTCCTGAAGCAGGTCTGACTGAACGTCGACGAGAAGCGGGAACAGTGCCCTGTTCCGCAGGTTCTTGTTCCGGTACACCGCGAACTGCGGCATCAGAGCCTCAGGCAAATCCTCGAGAATGTGCCGAGATTCGTGACGTGGCTGTTATAGGCTGCGATCGCGGCGGCGTTTCGCTGCCGCCACTCCCACCGCCTTAGCCGCACGAGTTCCTCAGTCAGCGCTCGATCGAGAAGCGCGGACAGATTGACCCGCGCTTCGCGCGCTGCGGCGAGCAGCTCCTGCCGCACGCAGACGTTTACGCGGTGCCGGACGTCCGGCGAGCTGTCCATGGAGAGAGCATGCGCAACACCCTCCTCTGAGGGCAATGCGCATTACTCATGCGCATTGCTCGATTTGGGAACCATCGCGCGCCCCCTGCGCCGCCTCGCCCTGCGAGTCGTTGAGGTAGCTGTCGCAATCAGGCAAGAAAGGCGTAAAATTGGACACGTGCAACTGCCCCAAAGCAAGTATGCGTTTCTGACCCTGCCACGCTATTCAATGATTGCGCTGTCGAACGCGGTCGAGCCGCTGCGCATGGCGAACATCATTACCGGCCAGACCGCGTACGAGTGGTCGATCGTGAGCCTCGACGGGCAGCCGACCCTGGCCAGCAACGGGCTGCAGCTCTCTCCCACGCTGCCACTCGAGCAGGCCGGTGCGGTGGACATTCTCTTCGTATGCGGCGGCGTCAACGTGCAGGAGGCTGTCTCGCCGAAGATCCTCGCGGCGCTGCGGCGTCTCGCCGAGCGGCGCGTGCCGCTCGGCGCGCTGTGCACGGGCGGGTACGCGCTGGCCAAGGCGGGGTTGCTCGACAAGTACCGTGCAACCATTCACTGGGAGAATCTGTCCTCGCTGCGAGAAGAGTTTCCGCGCATACAGCTGAGCGATCAGCTCTTCAGCATCGACCGGGATCGCTTCACCTGCTCGGGCGGCGTGGCACCGCTCGATCTCATGCTGCACCTGGTGGAGTCCAGGCTCGGTGCCCGGGTGTCGCAACTCATCTCCGAGCAGTTCATCGTCGACCGCATCCGCAACGACCGCGATCGGCAGTACGTGCCGCTGCGTGCCCAGATCGGCGTGAGCCACGCGAGCCTGATCAGGGTCGCGCAGCTCATGGAAGCGAACATCGAAAAACCCCTGTCGCTCGATGAGATTGCCGCCGCCACGGGTCTGTCACGGCGCCAGATCGAACGCCTCTTCAAGCGCCATCTCAACTGTGTGCCCAAGCGCTACTACCTGCAGTTGCGCCTGCGGCGCGCCCGTGAGCTGCTGCTGCAGACGTCGATGCCGATCATCGACATCACGACGGCCTGCGGCTTTCAGTCGCCGCCGCACTTCTCCCGCTGCTACCGCGCACAGTTCGGCTGTCCGCCGAGCGCCGAGCGCCAGACCCGCCAGAGCCAGGCCGGCGCGCAACTCCCGCAAAGTGTGACGTCCGTCGGCTGAGGGCGGCGCCTTGATAGCCCGGGCTGTCGCAGGCGGACATGCGGCGGTCGCTAAGTAATCAGTACCTGCGGCACCCTCCCCTTACCATGCTGCCGGGCGGCCGCGCGCGCCGCTAACCCAAAGTCGCGCATGGAGATTCCCACCCATGGCCGACGCCGAATTCAATCTACGCGATCTGAACGACCAGGAGCTCATCGAGCAGGTGCACGATGACCTGTACAACGGGCTGAAGGCGGAGGTGGAGGAAGCGACACGCATCTTCCTCGAGCGCGGGTGGAACGCCGAGAAGGTGTTGAACGACGCGCTGGTCGAAGGTATGCGGATCGTCGGCATCGACTTCCGTGACGGCATCCTGTTCGTGCCGGAGGTGCTGCTCGCGGCCAACTCCATGAAGGGCGGGATGGAGATTCTGCGCCCACTGCTGGCCGAGACCGGCGTCGAGCCGATCGGCAAAATCGTGATCGGCACCGTCAAGGGAGATATTCACGACATCGGCAAGAACCTCGTTTCGATGATGCTCGAGGGCGCCGGCTTCGATGTGATCGATCTCGGCATCAACAATCCGGTCGAGAAGTACCTCGCGGCGCTCGAGCAGCACAAGCCGGACATCCTCGGCATGTCGGCGCTGCTGACGACCACCATGCCCTACATGAAGGTCGTGATCGACAAGATGCAGGAGACGGGCATCCGCAACAACTACATCGTGCTCGTGGGTGGCGCCCCGCTGAACGAGGAGTTCGGCAAGGCGGTGGGCGCCGACGCCTACTGCCGCGATGCGGCTATCGCGGTAGAGACCGCCAAGAAGCTGCTCGCGGCACGCCGCGCGGCACGGGCCGGCGCCGCTGCCGCGCCCGCTGCGAGCGCGGCCTGACACGATCCGGGGACGCCATGAACACGCCTTCGGGCACCTTGCTCATCGCCTGCGGGGCACTCGCCCGTGAGATCGCAGCGCTCAGGCAAGCGAATGAGTGGAGCGCGCTGGAGGTGCGCTGCCTGCCGGCGCAACTTCACAACCGGCCCGAACGCATAGCACCCGCCGTACGCGCGGCGATCCGGGAGAACCGCGGGCGTTACGCGCAGATCTTCGTCGCCTACGGCGACTGCGGCACCGGCGGACAGCTCGATGCGGTGCTGCAGGAAGAAGGCGTCGAGCGGCTGCCTGGCGCGCACTGCTACGAGTTCCTGGCGACGAGCCCGGTGTTTGCCCAGCTCGCAGATGCCGAGCCCGGAACGTTCTACCTCACGGACTTTCTGCTGCGGCATTTCGAGCGGCTGGTCATCCGCGCACTGGGGCTCGACCGGCACCCGGAGCTCGCCGCCGAATACTTCCGCAACTACCGCAGGCTCGTCTACCTCTCTCAGTCGCCGCGCGCCGGGGCCGTCGAGGCAGCGCAGCGCATCGCAGAGTCCTTCGGTTTCGAGTTCGAGCATCGCTTTACCGGCTACGGCGAGCTCGGCACGCGCCTCGCAGCCTGGGTTGCGAGCCAGAACACCCTGGCATGGCAAGCCTGACGGTCATTTCCTGGCGCGACATCCCTGCGCAGGTCGTCGTCAGGCGCGGCCGGGAAACCGCCAAAGTTCAGCTGTCGACACGCTTTCAGGAGGCGGTTGATCGCGCCGCGATGCGCGCCGGCAGGGGCACCTCGGATGCCTACCTCGCCGACTGGAAGCGCAGCGACGCACGCCCGTGCGGTGAGGACCTGCAGGCGGAAGCGGCGGCGGAAGCCGCGCGCATCGAAGCGCGCTTCAGCGACGAGGCTCTCGAGGTCCTGATCCGCGCGAAAGGGCTTGCGGCAGCGGCGGGGTCGTAGGGTGTACGCGTTGAGGCAATGGTCGGTGCGTCACGCCGGGGGGCTGAATGCCTTCTACAAGGCATTCGAATCGGCACTGGTGGCGCTCGATCCATTGTTCCGGCGGTTCGGCTACGAGCGGCTCGAGCGTCCGGTGGCCACCGTGGAGCGCGCGGTGAAGGGGCTGCTCTTCGATTGCCAGATGTGCGGCCAGTGCATACTGAGCGCCACCGGGATGTCCTGCCCGATGAACTGTCCGAAGAACCTGCGTAACGGCCCGTGCGGCGGAGTGCGCGCCAATGGGAATTGCGAGGTGCGTCCGGAGATGAAATGCGTGTGGGTCGCAGCAGTCGCGGGCGCCGCGCGCATCGCAGGCGGCCGGGATGCGCTGAGTCAGGTGCAGGTTGCGATCGACCGGCGCCTGCACGGCAGATCTTCATGGCTGCGCGTGGTGCGCGAACGCGTGGCGGCCGATCGCGCGGCGGACCGCGCAGCCGCCGCGCGTGCGCGGGGTGCGCCGTGATCTTCGAGGACGAGCCGGTTCCGGGATACCCGCTACCCATCCTGCCGGGCCACACCTCGCCGGGACGCTTCGAGCGCCTGCTGCACGCCGGGCAATTCGCCGTGACCACGGAACTCGATCCGCCCGACTCGGCCGACCCCGAGGACGTCTACCGCCGGGCGCGCGTGTTCGATGGCTATGTGGACGCCATCAACGCCACCGACGGGAGCGGCGCCAACTGCCACATGTCAAGTATGGCCGTGTGTGCCCTCCTCACCCGCGTCGGCTACGCCCCGGTGATGCAGATCTCCTGCCGGGACAAGAACCGCATCGCCATCCAGGGCGACATCCTCGGTGGCGCGGCCATGGGCGTGTGCAATCTGCTGTGCCTGACGGGAGATGGCGTGCAGGCCGGCGACCATCCTCAGGCGCTGCCCGTGTTCGACCTGGACGCGTTGACGCTGCTCGAGACGGCACGGACGCTGCGCGACGAGCACCGCTTCCTGTCCGGCCGCAAGATCACCTACGCTCCGCGCGTGCTGCTCGGCGCGGCCGAGAATCCCTTCACGCCGCCCGTCGAGTGGCGCGCGCAGCGGCTGGCGAAGAAAGTCGCCGCGGGCGCGCAGTTCATTCAGACGCAGTTCTGCTTCGACGTGCCGCTGCTGCGCGCCTTCATGCGGCGCGTCGAAGAGCTGGGACTGCTCGACAAGGTCTTCATCCTCATCGGGGTCGGCCCGCTGCGCTCCGCCAGGTCGGCCGAATGGATCCGCACCCACGTGCCGGGCGTGCACATCCCCGACGAGGTCATCAAACGCCTGGCCGGCGCCGCCGATCCGGCCGCCGAGGGCCGCCGCCTCTGCATCGACCTCATCCAGGAAATCCGCACGCTCAAGGGCGTGCACGGCGTGCACGTCATGGCCTATCGCCAGGAACACACCGTCGCCGAAATCATCGAGCGCTCGGGCGTACTCAACGGCCGCGTGCCGTGGTACCCAGGCCGCGATCCACGTGCTGAATCCAACAGGAAAGCCTCATGACCGAAACGATCGTCAGCTCTCAAACCCGCGAGGTCGTACTCGGCCTCGAGCGTCCCTTCGTCATGATCGGCGAGCGCATCAACCCAACGGGACGCAAGATCCTGGCCGCGGAGATGGCGGCCGGAAACTTCAGCCGCGTCGAGGCCGACGCCCTGGCGCAGGTCGCCGCCGGCGCGCACATGCTGGATGTGAACGCCGGCATCCCGCTGGCAGACGAGCCGGCGATCCTCGCCAGGGCGGTGCAGCTGGTGCAGTCGATCACCGACGTGCCGCTGTCGATCGATTCCTCCATCGTCAAGGCGCTCGAAGCGGGCCTTGCTGTATACAAGGGCAAGGCGCTGGTCAACTCCGTCACCGGCGAGGAGGAGCGCCTCGAGTCGGTGCTGCCGCTGGTGAAGAAATACGGCGCGGCGGTGGTGGCGATTTCCAACGATGAGACCGGCATCTCGGAACACCCCGACGTGCGTTTCGAGGTGGCGAAGAAAATCGTGCAGCGCGCCGCCGATCACGGCATTCCGGCGAGTGACGTGGTCGTCGATCCGCTCGTCATGCCGATAGGGGCCATCAACCAGGCAGGCCGCCAGGTCATGCATCTGCTGAAGCGCCTGAAGAACGAACTGAAAGTGAACACCACCTGCGGCGCCTCCAACGTGAGCTTCGGGTTGCCGGCGCGCGAGGGAATCAGCGCGACGTTCCTCAGCATGGCGATCGGCGCCGGGCTCACGTCCGCGATCATGAACCCCCTGCACCTCGAGATCGTCAAAGCCTGCATGGCCGCGGATGTCATGATGGGTCACGACCCGGACTGCGCGCGTTGGATCAGGCGCTTCCGCGAAGCGCCGGCGCTGCAGGCTTCGGGTGCCGCTGCCAGTGCTCCCGAGGGCGCAGCGCGCGGGCGGCGTGAGGGCGGTCACCGGAGGCGCGCTCAGAGTCCGGCATGAGCGACAAGGACGCGCTGGTCGTCTTCACTCCCTCGGGGAAGCGCGGGCGTTTCCCGGTCGGGACTCAGCTGCTGCAGGCCGCGCGCAGTCTCGGGGTCGACGTCGACTCGGTGTGCGGCGGCCGGGCGCTGTGCGGCCGCTGCCAGGTGCTGGTGATGGAGGGAGATTTCCCTAAGCACGGCCTCGCCTCGCACGCTAAGAACCTGTCGGCGGTGAGCGAGGCCGAGCATAGCTTCGCGCGGCGCCGCCCGCTGCCCGCGGGACATCGGCTGTCCTGCTCGGCGCGCATTGAGGGCGACCTGCTGATCGACGTGCCGCCCGGCAGTCAGGTGCACCGCCAGGTGGTGCGCAAGGCGGCGGATGCGCGCCCGATCACCCTCAACCCGCTGGTGCATCTGCACTATGTGGAAGTGCGCGAACCGGACATGCGCGACCCGGCGGGCGATATGCAGCGGCTGCTCGAGGCGCTCCGCCGGGAATGGGACTTTGGCCCACTGCGCTGTGACCTCGGCGTTCTGCAGAGCCTGCAGGCGGCGTTGCGCAAGGGCGAGTGGCGGGTCACGGTCGCCATACATGCGGGCACCCGGATCATCGGCGTCTGGCCGGGGTTCCACGACCGCGCGTTCGGCCTGGCGGTGGACGTGGGTTCCACTACCATTGCCGCCCATCTGTGCAACCTCGAAACCGGCGAGGTCGTCGCCTCCAGCGGCTCCATGAACCCGCAGATCCGCTTCGGCGAGGACCTCATGAGCCGCGTGTCCTACGCGATGATGCACCCGGGCGGGGCGCAGCAGATGACCGAGGCGGTGCGCGGTGCGCTCAACGCGCTCGCCGCCGAGGTGGCGCGCGAGGCGCAGATCTCCGCCGCGGACATCCTCGAGCTGACGATCGTCGGCAACCCGATCATGCATCATCTCCTGCTCGGCATCGATCCGGTGGAGTTGGGCGGCGCCCCGTTCGCGCTCGCCACCGATTCAGCGCTGGGACTGCACGCGAGCGAGCTCGGCATCGGCGTTCATCCCGGCGCGCGGGTCTACACTCTCCCCTGCATCGCCGGGCACGTCGGCGCGGATGCCGCCGGCATGCTGCTCGCGGAGCGTCCCGATCTCTCCGACAGACTCACGCTGCTGGTGGACGTCGGCACCAACGCCGAGATCGTGCTCGGCAACCGCGAGCGGCTGCTCGCCTGCTCCAGTCCCACCGGTCCTGCCTTCGAGGGCGCGCAGATCAGCAGCGGCCAGCGCGCCGCGCCCGGGGCCATCGAGCGCGTGCGCATCGATCCGGCAACTCTCGAGGCGCGTTTCAAGGTGATCGGCTCGGACCTTTGGTCAGACCAACCGGGGTTCGCGGATAGCATCGCCGGCACCGGCGTCACCGGCATCTGTGGCTCCGGGATCATCGAAGTGATCGCCGAGATGTATCTGGCCGGCATCGTCAGTCAGGACGGTGTCATCGACGGCGCGCTCACCGCGCGCAGCGCGCGCATCGTGCCGAGCGGACGCACCTTTGCCTACACGGTGCACCGCGGCCCCCCCGCGTTGCAGATCTCCCAGAACGACGTGCGCGCGATCCAGCTCGCCAAGGCAGCGCTGCGCGCCGGAGTGCAGCTGCTGCTCGAGCACCTGGGCGCAGAGCGCGTCGACCGCATCCGGCTCGCCGGCGCCTTCGGCAGCCACATCGACGTCAAGTACGCGATGATCCTGGGGATGATCCCGGACTGCGACCTGAAGCAGGTCTCGTCCGCAGGCAACGCCGCGGGCACCGGTGCGCGTATCGCGTTGCTCGACGGTGCCTCGCGCAGGACGATCGAGGAGCTGGTGCGGGGCGTTGAGAAGATCGAGACCGCGCTCGAGCCCGCCTTCCAGGCGCACTTCGTGGCGGCCATGGGTATCCCCCATTCGACGGAAGCTTACCCGCGACTGCGTGAGGTGGTGCAGCTGCCTCCCGCCAGAGCGGCAACACCGCGCAGCGGCGCGCGCGGCCGGCGCCGTGCGGGCGCCGCAAGACAGGACGCGTAGCTACCGCGGCAACAGCGTGCGCCGGCGCGCGCAGGTCACGATGCGCGGGCGGCTGATCTCAGTGCACCTGACGCGTCACGCGCACCATGCCGGCGGCATCACGCGCAATCCGGACATCCATTCGCCGACCGCGGAACGACACGTTCTGCAGCGTCAGCGAACGCCAGCCGGCCGGCAGCACCGGTGGGTACGCTGCCACCAGCCCGGCCTCGCGGATGCGCAGACCGCTGAAGCCATAGAGCAGGCTCTGCAGGTAGCCGCCGGAGCCCGTAATGAAATACCCGGTGTTGTTGCTGGCCGATTCGGTGCGCACGTTGAAGGGTGGCTTGAGCGTGCCGCCGGTGAAATTCGCCGCGAACCAGGCCGCCGCACCATCGGCACTGCCGATGGTCGCGGCGGCGACAACCCGGGGCGCAAGGCCCATTGGCCCGGAAACCACGCGCGCAAGCCTCGGGCGAACCGCATAGTCGTAGTCACCGCGGCGCAGTTGCGCGTCCATGGCAACGTCCAGTGAGGGCAGGAACAGCAGCGACAGCGGCCCGCCGCCAAAGTCACCGGTAGCGTGGGGCGTCACGCCGGGATCGAAGGCCAGATGATGCTGTCCGTCCGGCGCCATCGGGATATACATCTGCGCGGCCACGCGAGCCCAGCGGGGATCGGGCCGTTCGCCGAGCACCGCGGCCGCGGCGGTAGCGATGCCGAGGGCCCTGGCGGCCGAGATGTTCGTGAAGGTGTCGTTCGGAATGTCGTTGTACGACTCGGAGACCGACGTGACGTGCTCGATCTCGTAGCGATGTGCGTGCGGATTCCAGGTGGCGCGGCTCACCCAGAAGTTGCCGACCTCGCGAATGACCGGCCAGCCGCGCGAGCGCAACCACTCACGGTCGTGGGTGGCGAGATAGTACTGCCACTGCGCGATCGCCACGTCCGCTGTGACGTGGATCTCCGTATCGGCCAGCACCACGGCAGAGTGCGGGGTCTGGTCGCTGCCGTTCTCCGGATCGGCCTCCCACGGAAACATGGCGCCCTCGAAGCCGTGCTGCCGTGCCCGCTGCCGCGCGGCCTCCAGCGTGCGCCCGCGGAACGCGATCAGGGACTTCGCGCGCTCCGGGTGCAGCGGCAGCAACGCAGGGAAGATCCAGGTGTCGTTGTCCCAGAAGACATGATTGGCATAACCGGGCGTGATCGCGCAGGCGCCCGCCGCCCATGCGGTATCCACCGTCGAGGTCGCCAGCAGGTAGTACAGCTCCGAGTGCACCGCTCGCTGCGCCTGGGCGTCGCCGTCGATGCGGATGTCCGCCTGCCAGAGTGCATCCCACGCGGCGCGATGCTCGTCCAGCAGACGATCGAACCCGCGCTCGCGAGCCTGTCGGGCGAGCGCGAGGTCATCGCCGGCGTTGCCTCCCCAACCGGCGCGCGACATCGCGACGTACTTGGTGAAGACATACGTATGGCCGCGCTCGACTTTCATGCTGACGTGCAGCGCGAGCCGATGGCGGCCGCGGCGCAGCGTCACCGCCTCCGCTGGCACGCCCTCGGGCAAGGCGACGGCGGCAGCCATGGCCATCGTCAAGCCCTCCTGCGCCTGACCGTCGAGCCACAACGACAGTGAGCGGATGTCGCCTTCGCTCGTGCGCACCTCGGTGTAACCCGGGTACCAGACGGCCGCGCGATCGGCCGTAGCCGGCGGCTGCGGCTCGAGGTTGAGCCCGTGGGCCTCGAGCGCCTCCTCCATCTCCGGGCCGCTCATCCGGGCGAGCGGGAATCGCGGCGCGTGCTGCGCCCACAGCATGAGCGGGAAAGACAGCTGCACGTCGCCGTCGTAATCGGGGGTAATGCTGAGGCGGGTCGCCGCGAGGTGCGGCGATGCCTGACTGACGAGCGTCGTGACCTCGACCGCCGTTTGCCGCGCGCGATCGATGTAGCGATAGCGGGTCATCAGGGTGGCGGCGCGCAGGTCGAGGGTCTGGCCATAGTCCCTGAAGCGCTGTGCGTTGAGGGGCGCGCGGTTGAGCCACGTCTGACCGGGTCCGGCCGGTCCTGCACTGAAATCTATCTCGGTCCACCCCGGGATCGCGGCCGGACGCGACATGTCCCCGGCGGTGTAATCCATGAACGCCACCAGGTACGCACGCGTGGCCTCGGTGCCCCGCGGAGCCGTGAGGGTGGAGATATAACCGTTGCCGAGATAACCCGGGAAGTAGGCGGGCAGATCCTCGAGTCCGGCGCGCAGCAGAAAGCTCGCATCGGTCTCGCCGCGGGCAGCCGCGGTGCCAACCACAGCCAGCACGCACAGTAACGCGTGTGCTGCCTTCAGGACGCCTCGGTCCGGCCTCGTGACGCTCTTGCCGTGCGGCTCACTCATTGCACCGCCACCCCTCTCGCTGCCTGCAGACTGCGCACGCTCCCCGCGACCACCGTCCGCGCGGACGATGCGCTGGCCACCTTACGCGGCGGTCTCACGGCAAGGTACGCGGTGCTCCACAGCTGCGCGGCGTCGGACTCATCGGCGTCCGCGGCAGCCGCCCCGAACGGCGCCACCCGATAGTGTCCGCCGGCAAACGACCAGGACCACAATTCGAAATTGCTCATGCCCTGCGTCGCGTCGATCGCCGACCACAGGAGTTTCTGCGCGGCGAGCAGGCGAGTGCGTCCGTCAGGCGGAAGATCGCGGCGGTCGAGCTGCCGCGCGAGACCCGCGGCAAACAGCGCCTGCTGCCACGACCACACGACGGTGCCGTGGTAGGCGTTGCGGCTGAAGCGCGCCTGCAGCGTCGGTGGGCCGAATGCGGGATTGGCGACCAACATGCCCGCGCCGGTCATGAGGCCCGCGGGAAAGGGTCGCATCAGCACGCTCACCGTCCGCTCGACACGGTCCGCGTCCAGTTCTGCGAACAGCAGCGCGAATCCCTCGTCCGAATGCATCACGGGGATCGGCGCACCCGCGCCATCGAGCGCGAGCGCATGAAAGCGCAGGTCCTCGCGCCCCAAGGCCGCCAGCGCCGGCTGAGCCGGAATGTGCTGTGAGGCGGCGTAGGTCTCGATGGCGCGGGCGGCCGTTGCGTGAGGGATGAGAACCTCGAACAGTGGCGGTGCCTTCGCGCGCCAGGTCTGCGCCCACTGTGACGCCTGGCCGAACAGCGTACGGTCCGCCGCGCTCAGGTACGGTGACAGCAGACCGCTGTCGTTCAACTCGGCCGCAGCTTCGAGCGCCGCCGGAACCAGCACCGCGTTGACGTCGTAAGCGTAGCGGCCGCCGCCGAGGCCAGTCTCGCTGTCGCGCCAGTTTCCGACGGAGAACTCAGGCTTCAGCCCGATGAGGCGAGCGCTGTCCGGGTCCGCGGCGAACGGCGACGCGTTGCGCAACACGAGCCGCAGGTTGTCGACCAGCGCCGCGCCGCGGGTGCGGGCGCGTCCGGTACTGCCGCCCGCGGCCGCGCCGAGGAACGCCGCGGCGCGCGACCGGGCACGCTCATCGTGCACCAGCCACGCGCTGGCCACCGGGGCCAGCAGGTAGTCGCCGTCGATCATCTTGTAGTCGTAGATGGGTGCCGCCGAGCGCGAGCCGTCCCTTTCCAGATGATCGAGCACCGCACGCTCGCCGATGTCCTCCTCGTGTGCGACCTCGCCCTGCGCAGACAGCCGGGCGAGCACCGAGGCCAGGGCGTCCTCGACGGCGGTCGGGCTCAGCACCGGCATCAGCAGACGCACCGACATGAGCGTGTCCCGCCCGAAATACGTATTGAAGCGCCAGGAGCCGGCGAGCAGCTTTTCGCGGTATGCCAGAAAGGTCAGCGTGTTGCGCGCGGCGGTGTCGGACGCGGCGTGTTCGTTCAACAGCTCGGGGCCAAAGAGCGGTGTCAGAGGTGTCTCACCCGTGAGGCCCGTAATGCGTAGACCGATCCTGCCATCGGGGCCGGCGACGATGTGCCCATCGTGCAGCTCCCCATGGGTGACTTCGAGCACCAGGCGGTATCCCGGGGCCCCGTCGAGCCGGTCGCGCGCCCAGCGGAGCGTCCGCCCCTGCACGAGCGGCGTCGCTGCAACCGCTGACGGCACGCTCCCCTGCGCCTCGAAGTCACGCAACACACGAACGCTGGAAAGCACCGCCTGGCGGATCTGCAGATCCCGTGCCGCGACCGTGACGGTAGTCGAGATGCCGTACAGGG
>Ga0123356_10006178_pt1 | contig 12137 bp, 8 predicted proteins | sample TergutEmb28metaG_2_FD_92546 | JGI IMG/M metagenome (GOLD analysis project Ga0123356, IMG submission 92546) | Embiratermes neotenicus P3 segment gut microbial communities from Petit-Saut dam, French Guiana - Emb289 P3 | ecosystem: Host-associated > Arthropoda: Insects > Digestive system > Gut ... | reverse complement strand
GTACAATACGGTCGGAAGCGTCTTTGCCGTACACCTTGGTAAAATGTTCCGATTTTGCGGTAAACTCCCGGATGTCAGAAAAGAAAATTGTCGCGTGTTTGGGAAGACCTCCCGGTTTTATTTCACCGCGCATTGCCTTAACTGCAATTTCCCTGTTGGTAAATCTGCCGAAAATATGCAGGGCGGCGCACATTCTCTGGAAACTGTTGGTTAAAACGCCGATTTCATCGCGGCTTTTTGGTTTCAGTTTCATTTTGAATGTTCCGCTTTCAATGTTACGCGCAACCACAGCCAGCCTTTTTAAGGGGACGGAAATTGTTTTGGAAAAGAGCCAGATAAAAATAATCGAAATGCTTAACACCGCAATGGTAAGATAAATATTGCGCCGTGTAGTAGCGGCAATGCCCTCGAAAACCTTGTCATATTCAATACTGGTAATAACGATGGCTCCCGCCGTATCCAGTCTGGTAAACGCTACAAATTGACGGATAATGGCGTCCTCGCCTGTGCTGGTTATGCGGTTTGCCATTTGCAGTTGCTGCCTGTTTTTTTGCGGACTGTCAAGAATGGCCCGGATGAAATGTTCATTCGAAATATTTGTCGCGGATCGCACCAGGGAAAAATCGGCGTGAGAAAGAAGGTCACCGTCGCTGTTTATCATATACGATTGATTGATTCCAAAGCCAAAATTCTGGTTCAGGTTTTCAGAGGAAAACAAAACAGCGCCTGCGCCTCCGTCCTGCCAGGGGAAAAACAGGGCCAGAACCGGCCGCGCGAAATAAGGCGCGGCATTCAACAACAGGGTTTCTCCCCGGACGGCTCGCCCAAGAGCGCTTCTCTGTTCCTCAAACCAGGAATCCGCCAGTTCAATCGCGATTTCCTGCGCAATAAAGAATTGCTTGTTCAGCAATGATTGTACCGGTTTTCCCTGCGTAATAAAAAAAACGGACGCAATCTGCGGGTTTTCCGTAAAAAAGAAATCGGTTGTTCGCTGGAAACTTCGTCTTGCGGGTTCGTTGAGCATATCGGTGACGGTCTGTATCAGTATCCGCGCATTGGAACGCACATTTGCGATGGTTATTTCCGCTTCCATTGCCGATCGGCGGTTTGTTTCAAAGTTGTTTTCTTCCGCCAAAACCCGCAGATCCTCGTGCACAAGCCAGGATACAAGGCCTGTAATGGATCCAAGAGAGACAATCACAATGAAGGAAATTAAGAGGATTAACTTGGCGCCAATGGAAAACCGGACGGTCATTAAACCGGACTTTCGTTTCTGTTTTTTTGTCTTCATATTCGTAATATTCCCTATATATTTATTTTAACAGGGGATGACGAATCAATCAAGGCTATTAGTAGGTGAACTTTACCCCAAAAGATGGTATGGGAATGGGCATGCCGTAGCTGGCGGCATTGCTGCCGGTGTCTACCTCGCCGGTGTATGAGTTAAATCTGGTGTTTCCCTGAGGCCGATACACCAGGGCAAGCACATTTTCTGCCGCTACATACACTTCGTAGCGGACTTTTCCGGTGTGATTTTTGCCAAAAATGGAAAATTTGACATCCATGGGAAGTGTTGGGCTCACACGGTTATTTTCATCCCGCACGGATGGCCAGTGGTATCGCTCGACCAATTTGATATCGTCAATCGTAGCCGGATGATTATTGGGATCATACATTACTACCGGATAGCTTTCGGGACGATCACCAATGCGCCGCGCAAGCTGGGTTCCGCTGGCAAGGCCAAAACGGGTATAGATATTAAATGGCGGGGCAGGCCTGACATTAAAAACAAGGTTTACGTTATGGAAACGGTGAAAATGGGGAAAGTGCCATTTATCGTCCTGACTGCCGCCTATAACCATGTTTGCGTTCCCCACTGACGGGTTACGGTAACGGGCGTGGCTAAAGGAGTAGGAAAGCCAGCCGTCCCAAAAGCGGGACTGTAATTTTTGCAGCATCAGGTCAATGCCCCAGACCTTGCCTTCGCCATCGTACCGGGGTCGTATTTCAGGGGGCGCGTCAATGTTCAAATTGACCGGAACATACATACGGTCATAAATATATTTGTAATAGCCTTCGATATTAAAACTTAACCCTTCGGGAAATGTCAGTCTGGTTCCCAATACCGAAGTCCATGACCGGTTTGGTTTTATCTCTTTTATGTTATGTCTCTTTTCCGCCAAAAATACTATCTTGTCCATCGTGCTGAAAAGTCCGGTTCCTGCGCTAATGTCCCATGAATCAAGTATCCACCGGTTTTTGAAAATATTAAAATCGGCATTGAGACGGGGACCCAACGCAGGTTTGGTTGGGAGGGAAAAATCTTTGCCTAACAAATAATAATGATCAACACGCAGACCAAGCTCCATGCCAAGTCGTCTGTTTGGCGTATGGTATTCAACCAGGCCGTATCCTGATGTCGTAAACAAATTGTTTCCTGCGTCAGGGGATTCAGGAACGGAAAAAGCAACTCTAAGGTCTTCCAGGAAAAGAGGGGGTAATAGATGGATGAATGGGCCAAATTCACCTAACAATTCGTTCTGTTTATCTTCCGGTAAATCGCTCAGCCTTGATGTAAAGAATCCTTGCTGATCACCCCTCACCCTGAATCTGGTAAACATTTCCTGAATACCCACGGCAGCAAGAAAACCATTCCCCAGTTCCCAGTCATAGTCAATGCGTCCCTGAACATTGAACAGCATTTCAGATTGTTCAATATGTTCCTGCACATGATACGGCGAAGGTCCAAAGTCGGGCAGATACAGGTGTATATCATCAAGTTCATACTTCTCAAGAAATTCTTTTGAAAATGTTTTTTTTCTGATGCTGCTTTCCATGTCTCCGTCTATGACCGCGTCTTCATAACCAATGCCCGTGGAAAATTTTAATAGCATATCATTGCGGGGATTCCAGTTAAGCGCGGTAGTCAAAAAGCCCTGGTAATTGGTAAAGTCAAACACCATTCTGGAACTACTGGTAAGCTCTCCTGCTCTGGACGGTTCGTTGATAAAAGTGACGCCAACGCCGTCCATGCCCCAAAAGCCGGTAGTATGCAGCTCAAGATTATCGGCAAAGCGGTAGTTTCCGGTTACCGTTCCGCTTCTGATGTAGGGCGCTACCCGTATCGAATGAACCGCCTCAAACTGATCATTTTCAATAACGTTTGAAAGCGCTTTTGCCATGGCGATAATCGGGTCATAGTAGGTAATGCGCCCCATGAATAGAACGCCCCCTCTGCCCGCAAGGGGAAAGGAAAGGTTAACGCTGGCGGCGCTGGTACTGACACCAATCTCAAATTCGGTTTCGGTGGGGGAGGGGGATTTGGTTGTTATATCCAACATTCCGGAAATGGTGTGTCCGTAACGGGTAGAAAATACGCCGTGAGAAAGCTGGGCGCTTTGCACCATGCGGGGATCAAAAATCGAAACCCCGCCGCCCCAGTGGTAGGGATTAAAAATATAAAAGCCATCCAGCACTGCGCTCATGTCTCCCGGATGACCGCCGCGTATACTTGGCTGCGCGTTAAAAGTGCCTGCATAACCAACGCCCGGCAATAGCTTAACGGCGTTCATCACATCTTCGATGATCCCGATTTCAGCGCTTTGGGCAATTTCCCGCCCGGAAATGGCAACGCTGCGGCCGGTTACGGTTTCGCTGGTTCCCGGCCGCGCCGCTTCAATCACCAGTTCCCTGTTTTCCATGATGCCGGAAAGCCGCAGACCCAAGGTATAGTGATCTGTATCCGTTACTATGACCAATCTGCCGCTTTCATAACCCGGATACGATCCCTGAATCATCACCTGCCGATCATCCGGTACGGAAACCAGCGCGCTGCCATCCGCGTCGCAGACATACTGCCTTCCATCCCATGATCGAATAACGGCTCCTTCAAGCGCCAACCCCAGTTCAGTATCCTCAACCGTTATGGTCACATCACGCGCGAAAAGAGGAGAAAGAGAAAAGAACAAAGAACAAAGAACAAAGAAAAAAGGGACTGGGGACTGGGGACTGGGGAGTGGGGATCGTTGTTCGTTATCTTTGCGTGTTGACAACTTGCGGTGTTTTGTAACCATTATTGTTTGTAATCTGATCGTGTTGGTAATCCGCTTTATCCTCGAACCACTCTCCCTACTCCCCACTCCCTACTCCCTACTCCCCATATTCCCCACTCTTGTTAACACAATGTGGCCTTCGTGGAGTTCCTGGATGCCTGATGAGCCCAGACGTACTCTTGAAAGACTGATGTTTTCGCTGGTGTGGATAGTGGCTGCGCCGGTAATGGCATAGATGAAACGCTCACCATGGGTGCCGCCATGGGCGCTGCCATGCACGCCGTTTCGTTCGGGACGAAGTTCCAGCAGTTCCTGACCGCTAATTTGAAAAAAGGCGTATACTCCCTTTGTCAACACACCCGATGAACTTAATGTGTATTCTCCGTTCGTGAACAAAGACAGCCTTCCCATGGAACTGTCGTACACTGCGTCAGTGTATGGATTGATGGTATTTTTTTCCTCCGCGGAACCGGCGATATTTCCCGCTCTGCGGTACGAGCCGTCCCATGACGCGCTTAACGTAATTTTCATTCTGACATCATCAAAAACCCTTATGCGTATGCTGTCCAGGGATGTCATTTCTATATCCAGAAAACGGCGCATGGTTGATACTGAAATATTCTGACTGGAAATATACAGACCGTAACGTGTCGATGTGGAATTATGCCAGATAAATACCTGCTGGCTATCATCGCCAAAGAAAATTATCTCGCGTTTTTCCGGATCAAAATAAAGATACTGGCTTCTATCAATGGTTCCCTGCGGACTTACATGATACCATAAATCGTTAATAAAATTTTCAAAAATTTTCGGATTACCCGAAAGAATTTCCCGCACACGGCGTTGTTCGACCTGCGAACCCGGTACGCGGTTAATTCTGTTTTGCTCATAAATTCCATTTGACGGGTTAAACGTATAGGTAATTTCAATTCTGTCCAGCATATTATCCGATTCGCTGTCACGTCCGCCGGCAGTAATGGTAAATGGCTGCCTTCTGGCTATGCCCTGTTGGTATGCCCGCGAATGATCCGATTCCTGTATGATGATGGAACCGTCCATTTGTATTTTGGCGATTGTATTGAATGGCCGGTTTTTATCGTCAGAATTTTCGCGGAATACCGTCATGGTATGTTCGCCCTGCGTGTTCATGCCGGTAACAATAATGCAGACACTGCGGTCGCCCAGCAAATCCTGAGTATACAGGGAAACCGTTCCCGGTATTGTCGCGGCAGTGGCGGCATTCCACTGCCGCCGGTATGTCCCGCTGAGTTCATCGTAACTGAAAAAGGCAATGGAAACAGGGCTTCCCGCGTCAAGCAGATTCCGGTAAGCGATAACCTGCTCTTCTATGGCATTGTTGTCAAAATCAAAATTCAGCACCGAAATTGGAATCTCTCCCTCGTTAAGAGGGCTCTTGATGTTGGCTCTTTCCTCGAAAATCAAACGTTCCGCTAACAGGGCATTCGGATTGGAACCGTCCGATACGGAGGGGACAATAATACGGGTGCGGTGCCGTTCCTGCGGTTCTTTTGCGCCAAAAAGCCAACTGGCTCTGGATGGCCACAGCGCAAGTACAACGATTCCAATAGCGCAGAGCGAAAAAATAATAAAGCTGACTGCAGAAATAAGTTTTCGGTTCATGGTTCCTGTTCCAGACTTTCAGCGATTCTTGCCAGAGCTTTTGCGTGAGTCTGCTCAAGGTTCAACGTACTTGTATAACCCGATGCATTAACGTGACCGCCGCCGCCAAATTCCTGGGCTATTTTTGCGACATTTATCGTTCCCTTTGAACGCAGGGAACAGTGTATTACTCCATCATCCGCTTCTTTCAGCAGCAGGGAAACAGCGATACTTCTGGCCTTGAGCGGAAAATTAATAAACCCGCTGGTTTCGTCCAGGGTCGCGCCTGTTTTGACGAAATCTTCGATGCGCAGTATTTGCACCGCAACTCTGTTATTGCAGTGCAGCTTCATGCCGGCAAGGGCTTTTTGCTGCAACAGCAGCGTTTCTGTCGGAACATTTTCATAGAGCCGCCGGTAGGCATCGTTGGGGTTTACGCCCAGATCAAGCAGAGTCAGGGCTGAACGGAGTGTTTTTGACCCCGTCTTGGGATAGGCAAAAAAACCGGTATCGGCAGCTATGCCGGTATAGGCGGCAAAAGCAGTTTCCGGATCAATGATGGTTTCGGTGGTTTTTGCTATTTTTACCACCATTTCACAGGCCGACGCTGCGGAAGGATCCGTAATGCCCGAATACATGGGGTGAGGTTTTGGCTCGTGGTGGTCAATGATGAACACTTCTTTTGCCCGGCAGATCGCATCTTTCATTTTTCCGGTATTGAGCTCATCTGCGGTATCCAGCAGAAAAAAACCGGCCTGTTCCGGCAGGCTTTCATGCCGTTCATAGTCCCATTGCTCGATTATGTTATGCGGGTCCATAAAACGGTAACGCGTTGGTATGGCGCTCGCGTTAATGATACGAAACGGTTTTCCCTTCCCCCGCAGAATACAGGCCAATACCATTTCCGCGCCCAGACCATCGGCATCCGCCGGATCATGGGTGGTGAGAATGAAAAAATCGTGCCGGTCCAAAAACGCCAATAGTTTTTCAATCATAGGTAGAGAAGGTAATTATACCATGTTTGAGGGGGAAAGGCTAGGGCTTTACAATTCTCCCAAATAGGGGTAGGATAAGGCAGGAGTCACCAAATGGGAACAGTTAATTTGCCAAAACAGGGCGCCATGCAGGGTGGGGCGCCGGTACAGGGGGAGTTTGAAACGCAGGTTTTAGCGCAAAGCGTGGAAGAAGAGACCGGCGCGGTGCTGCGTTACCTTGCGGATAAACAATCTGCGGGAAAATTGTCCGCCGAAGCTCAAAAACGACTTGGCAAGGGCAGTTTGAAAGAAAAATTATACCATTCCATTGACCGGCAGCACCGGGATATGTTTGCCCGCTATGTGGCGTTTGAAACCAGCAGCGAAGAACTGGTTTTGCCGCGCAAAAAATCCGGGGAAATAGCAAACTTGCTCCACTCCATCGGCGGCGCCAATCAATTCAACACCGGCGAGCTCGAAAGATCCGCGGACCATGTGAACGATCTGGAATATATCACCAACAATATGCTCAGGCAGGAAACCGCTTCATCGCTGTATATGGATAACGCGTATTCGGTGGTTAAATGTGTTTTTAGAAATAATGCGTATAAACCCAGTACAGTGACCGATGTAAAACTTGCCATCATCATCCCTGACTCGGAGATTATCGGTACCGCGTTGTACCATTATGCGGTAAGCAAATACCTGCTCAAGGAAATTTCCGGACATCTCATAAAAACCATAGACAGAGAAATCGATAATCCCCAGCTCATGGATATTTTAACCGAGGGGGGAACGGTTACAGTTAATCCTTCAAGCATCCGCGAAATTATCAGAAAAAGTACAGAGCTGGAAAGAGTCCGCACACAAAAGTTCAATATAGCGATTAATACGCTTGTTTCGATACTTGACCAGATGCACATGAGTTATCAGTTTTTTGAAAATAGCAGAAATGGGCGTGAACTCATAGTGCGCGAATATGAAGATTCGGACTTGCAGTTTGCGGATTTGCAGTCCGTAGACGTATCATCCGCAGATTTACCGTCCGATGCGGACTACCTGCCCGATGAGCGCTTTCAAATACAGCTTAAATATTTTGACAGGGAGCAGCTTGCGGAAGCGCGCGCGGATTATGACACCCGGATCAAAATCTTTGAGAATGCGGTGCAGCACCTTTGGTATATGGTGGAAGTGCTCTATCAGGATTCCAAGTCGGTTTTTAAGGTAAATGACTTTGAGGATCTTGCCAAAAAATGCAAAAGCCGCATTAAAGCGCTGGTGAAGGATAAAACCCAAAAAGACCTGTATGAAACAGGCACGGCAAAAACCGGCGCCGGCAAAACAGATATACGCACACAACTGGTAAAAATGCATGAGCGGATACGGAATATGTACGAATTCCTGTATCCCGTTGAGCGGCGTATTGTAGAAGAACGGCTTGCCTTACTGGAAAAGGAATATAGCTGTGTGGACAGGCTTATCAACCCGCATCATCTGCAGCCCGGCTTGCTCATTGAGATAGATATAACCTCAATTAAGCGGCGAAAAATAACCTTAAACGCTATTGCCGAAGTGCTTTTAAAATTTTTACCGCGAACCAACACGAACCAACACGAATAGTGGTTTTCAATTTTCCTGCTTCGCGCGTGCGAGTGTTACGGCGCAGGTGGTGACGATATCGTCGATTGAGGCGCCGCGGGAAAGGTCGCTTATCGGTTTGGCAAAACCCTGCAGGAAGGGACCAAAGGCTTCGGCATTGCCCAGACGCTGCACCAGCTTGTAGCCGATATTGCCTGCGTTAAGGTCGGGGAAAATCAGCGTATTAACCTTGCCCCTGACCGGACTGCCCGGCGCCTTTTTATCGGTAATTGAGGGAACCAGCGCCGCATCTGCCTGCAGCTCGCCGTCAAATACAAACCCCGGGTTCCGCTCTTTCAGGATGGTAACCGCGGACTGCACCTTGATGGTATGGTCATGGACGGCGGAACCTTTGGTTGAAAACGACATAAGCGCGACAACCGGTTCCGTGTCAAGCAATTCCCGGCAGGATTGGGCGGCACTTTGGGCTATATCGGCCAATTGTTCAGAGCTTGGGTCCGGTATTACCGCGCAATCGGAAAAAATCAGCGCCCCGTCTTCGCCCCATTGCGAATCGAACCCTACCATGACAAAGCAGGATGAGGCCGTTTTAAGGCCGGGAACAGTGCCCACAATGGAAAGGCCTGCCCGCAATACGTCACCGGTTGTATTCGCAGCGCCGGCAACCATTGCATCGGCATGACCCAGACGGACCATCATTGCCCCCCAGCGCAGGGAATCGGTAATATCGGTTTTTGCCTGTTCCTCGCTTAGACCCTTGTGTTTGCGTAATTCATAGTATTCGCGGGCAAATAGGTCCAAATTGGCATCGGCATGAGGGCTTACAATGTCTATACCGGTAAGGCAGAGGCCTTCCGTTTCCGCCACTTTTTGTATATCGGCGACTTTTCCCAGTAGAATCACGTTTGCGGCAAGCTGCTCTTCTACGATAATTTTGGCTGCTTTTATGGTCCTTATGTCAGTTCCTTCCGGCAGAACCAGTTTTTTGCGCATTGAGGCGGCTTTTGCCTTCATCGTGCTTACGAAGTCCATTGTATGCTCCTTTGCTTTTATGATACATTGCTATTGAAAAAAATGCAAGTAGTAGGGTATACTATTATAACAGTTTTTACGGAGGGATAGCAATGACCGACGCGCATATTGATGTTCTTGAAGAAGAGGACTTTGACACGATACTGTCGCCCGATATTGATTTTTCGGGAATTTTGCATTTTGAGGAGCCTTTTCTTATTCGGGGCAGGGTTTCCGGGGAAATCAGCGCCAGGGGGCTTTTGGTTGTTGATGGAGATGCGATAGTAAATGCCAATATAGACGCTTCACGGGTGATAATCCGGGGGTATGTAAAAGGTGATGTTACCGCGGCCGAAAAGGTCGAGGTTACCGTTACCGGCAGGCTTGAGGGGAATGTCACCGCTCCGGAAATTTTCATGGAAAGCGGTTGTGTGTTTAATGGCCGCTGTATAATGGCCGGGAAAAAAACCGCATGAACGATACACGCTGTGCCCTTGCTGTTGGGCTGCTTTTTATACTGACCGGGTCCTTTGTATTTTCGCAGACAAGGCCGGATGCGCTGGCCGAATACCGGCAAGGCAATTATGAACGGGCGGTTCAAATTTGCCGGGATGAAATTGCCGAGGATCCGGGTAATCTGGAATCGCATGTGGTTATCTGCTGGAGCCTGCTGCGTCTGCGCCGCTACGATGAAACCCTGCGCTATGCCCGCGCAGCCCGAAGCCTTAACCGTTTTGACGCAAGGGTAGCCGAAATTCTGGGCGAGGTATTCTACTATCAGGGCAATAACAATGAAGCTCTGCAATATTTTCAGGAATACGCGAATCTTGCCCCCAGCGGCCAGCGGATAGAGCTTGTCTATTATTACATGGGGGAAATTTATATACGGATGGGAAAATTCCGCCATGCGGATATTGCGCTTTCTACCGCAGTCCACTGGGCGCCGGGTAATGCCGCATGGTGGACACGGCTTGCCTTTGCCCGTGAAAACGCCGGAGAACTGACAGAAGCAATCGCCGCCTACGAACGCGCCCTTGCGCTCAATGCCCAGCTTCCGGACGCCCGCCGCGGACTAGAACGCGCAAGACAAACACTAGCTAGTAGGTAGGGGAAGATGGGGACTGGGGACTGGGGACTAGGGATTTTTGTTTGTTATCTAAGCGGGTTGACAACCAGTTGTATTTTTAGCATTGCGTGTTGGTAATTCGTTATGATTTCTAACAACAGTCCCCAGTCCCCAGTCCCCAGTCCCCAGTCCCTTTCTTACTCTCTCTACACTCTGGGTTGTAAACTGAATCAGCTTGAGAGTGAGGCTATTGCTGATGCTTTTGGGAAAGCGGGTTTTACCTTGGTTTCAGGATCGGCTGTGCCGACGGCAAGGCCGGGGCTCATCATTATCAATACCTGTACGGTAACGTCAAAGGCCGATCAAAAAGCCCGGCGGCTCATACGCAAAGCATTGCGGGAAAATCCGGAGGCTTGCGTAATGGTCACCGGCTGTTATGCCGCGCTTGATCCTGCGGATATAACATTGCTTGAACAGGAGGCTGGCGGTACCGGGGGCCGGCGGCTTTTTATCGTGGGGGGAGGAGATTCCTCGGCAGCAGCCAAAAGCGCCCTGCTTGATTTACCGGGATATATCTTGGACGCAATGCATATGCACGGCAGTTTGCCGCACATTGTAGAATCGTGGATGGCTTGCGCAAAAGGGGATTCCCCGTTTGGTTTTAAGCCGGAAACATTAACCTTTCATTCACGGGGTTATTTGAAAATTCAGGACGGCTGCGATAATAGCTGTGCCTATTGCCGGGTGCGCCTTGCCCGCGGTCAGAGCATCAGCCTGCCCAAAGAATCCGCCCTTGCCCAACTGCGCGCTTTTGCAGAGCGGGGCTGCGCCGAACTGATGATTACCGGCGTGAACATTACCCAGTACCGGGACTCCGGTTTTGGTCTGGCAGAACTGTTGGACTATTTGCTGGAACAGAGTACGGGCATTGCCCTGCGGCTTGCATCGCTGGAGCCTGAAGGCATCGACGACAAACTTGCTTCGGTGTTGGCCAACCCTCGGATACGCCCCCATTTTCATCTTTCCGTACAGTCAGGCAGCGACACAGTGTTACGCGCAATGGGCAGGGTCTATACCGCGCAAACGGTAGAGCAGGGGGCGGCGCTGCTGCGTTCGGTCAAAGACAATCCCTTTCTGGCCTGCGATATTATTGCCGGTTTTCCCGGCGAAACCGATGCCGATTTTGCCCGGACAGCGGCGCTGTGCGAACAAACCGGCTTTGCATGGATACACGCGTTCCCCTATTCAAAGCGTCCGGGAACCGCAGCCTTTTCCCTGGGCAATTCGGTCTGTGAACGGGATGTAACCCAGCGGGTAAAAACCTTAACCGATCTGGCCCTGCGGGGCAGGCAAGCCTACACGCAAGCCTGGCTTGGCCGGGAACTCAGCGCCATTGTGGAAAAAGGCAGTCCCCATACCGGCCGCCGCCGAGCCGTTTCCGAAAACTACCTGAAACTCCTGATCCAGTGCCCCGACGATCTGCCGCCAGGCTCTGTCATCCGCTGTATCCCCGTATCCCTATGCCCCGCTGCCGGCGACGATGGACCAGATGCGCTTGCAGCATTGGTATAATTTTAATACCCCCCCATTGACAAATTCTTCCAGAAATGGTATTATACTCCCAATGAGCCAAAGAACCGCCATTGCAGGGCTTTTATCCCCATTTTCTCACACAAAGGCACGGGGACACAAAGACACGGAGAAAGAAATACGTGGTTTTAATTCGCAGTGTTTCGCACCCACCACGCTGTGCGATCATTTCCTGCTTTTTTTCATTTTTACCTTTTCTTTTGCATTAGCCCCCCCCCCCCCCCC
>Ga0123356_10006177_pt1 | contig 12137 bp, 11 predicted proteins | sample TergutEmb28metaG_2_FD_92546 | JGI IMG/M metagenome (GOLD analysis project Ga0123356, IMG submission 92546) | Embiratermes neotenicus P3 segment gut microbial communities from Petit-Saut dam, French Guiana - Emb289 P3 | ecosystem: Host-associated > Arthropoda: Insects > Digestive system > Gut ... | reverse complement strand
CACCTGAGCCTTGGGAAAGAGACGTCCGGCGGCAACGGCGAAGCGTCCAGAGCCTGCGCCGGGATCGATAACGCGCGCCGGCCTGCCCTTGCTTGTCGCCCACTGCGTCATCGCAGCCACGATCTCCTTGGGGGTGTAGGTCGCGCCGAGCGGTCGGCGCTCCTCAGGCGTGCGCAGCGCGCCGAACGACTCGCTGAGCGGATCCCCGCCCGCCACGATCGCATCCCGCGCATCGCGCACGAGCTGGCGCGGTGGCTTGGGGAGTCGCAGCGATTTCGCCAGTGCGGCCTCGCCCGCCGACCATCCGCGCACTCGTCTGGCACCGAGCTCCAGCGCCAAGCCAACGAGCTGCTCTTCGGATGCGAACTCGCCAGGAGCAGTTGCGCAGTAGGGGATCGCCAGCGAGCCTCTAGGGGCGGAATGGGCCATGCGTCGATTCTGGGCGTCTCACCGGACGTTGACTGAGAGAGCGCGGCCGACGGGAGCGGGCGCCGCGACAGAAGCGCCGCCAGCCTAGGCCGTACACTCTTATTCAGGATTTGCAGGGGAAATGGGGTTGCGCGCGGCTGTCTCAAGACCCCGCTAAAGCACATCCACCCATGCCCAGAAGATGCTGAGTCGCCGGCGGCATCTGGCGCGCGCGCGCCCTTCCGGCCCACGACCGGCGAGAGCGGCAACCGGCCGTTCCCCGCCGGAAGGCAACGATCCAGCACCCGCCGACCCAGCGCCGCCTCGGCCCCTGCACTTCATCGCGCCGCAGATGCTCCGGGAACCGGACGTCGCCGACGCCGGTCCCGCCGACGTGTACTCGCTCGCGAAGACGTTTTGGGTTCTTGCCGCCGATCAGCGCTATCCGCCAGAGGGGCAGATCCGCGTCGATGTCGCCGAACACGACCTCGGGCGGCGGACCCACGGCGGCGGCACACTCGCGCTGGGCCTGGTCCTCGAACGCGCCACGAGCGCCCCGCCGCACGCGCGCCCGATGACGGCCGAGTTGGCCGCGCAGCTCGAGGAGTGGGCGCAGGGCGGCGCCGCCCGGGACGATGTAGCGGGCGCCGGGATCCGCCGGCGCTACGTGGAGCGTCTTGGCGACAACCTCGCCGAGAGCCTCGATTCGAAGGCGTTCCCGGAGGTCGAGGAGCAGATGCAGAAGATCCTCGCCGAGGCTCGCAAGCGAAACAACGAGAGGGAGATCGAGCTCAGCGCGGAGGCGCTCGCGCGTGGGCGAGGCGAGCCGAAAAGAGTTCCTCGCCGACTGCGGCGTGCGGGGAGTGCTCGCGCTGTTGTCCCTTCCGTACGTGGCGGTGTAGGCGTGGATCTTCTCCGCCAGGTGTTGCTCTATCGGAATGATCGGAAGCGTGAGTGGTGCGATGCCAGCGAACGCGAGCAGGCCGGTGCCGCAGGGTGTCAGGCTCGTAGGCGATCGAGTCTAAGAAGCCGATGTCGAGCAGGAACTGCTCGAATGTGCGACCTCCGAGCTGCGCGTTCAGGTGAAAGCGAATCGCCGTGAACCCGTCAGTCTCATCCAGATCGGTCGTCCGCCGTGCCGCAAATTCACCGCAGAGGCCCAGAAAAGCCCATCAGAAAGCCAAATTTACCCGGTCGCCCCGATATGACTGTTGTCTGCGAACGTTTGCGAAATCCGGCGAACATGGGGGGAAAGCGCCGAACAACATTAAGGATCTCCGTGCGGTTCGCCCGCTTTTGCGGGCTTTCGGTGGCGCAACCGCCGTAAATCCACCGCAGACGGTGTGCGGGGTCGGGGCAAAGCTGGCAGGCCGCGCGTATAAATCGCGGGTGGCGGCGAGTTGGTAAGAGGCGCGTGGCTCGCCTACGATCGCAGCGGAGCTATGTCGTCCACCGGCGGCGCGTTGCGCAGTCTGGAACCAAGCTCACGCATGATGATGTCAGCGGCGATGTCTGGGTCGTACCCCGGAGGGGTGGCCGTGAGAAGCGCATCGAGATCGTGGCGGAAGCTGGGGTTTGCGAGCTTGGCGGCGAGGTTGCCGCGCAGCTCGGGAAAGCTGAACGCGGCGTTGCCCATGTGATGACGCAAACCCGCGACCATCTGCTCAGGGTCGGCTCCGAGAACCGTGAGCGTAGGGCTTGATGCCGGTGCGCGTTGAGCGGACGTTCGAGATCTTCGGAGTAGCGCAGAGCGCTGGGTAGATGGAGCTTGTGCAGGCACATCCGGCCCCGCATCGCGAGCTCCTGGCCGAGCACCTCGTCACGAGCGATCTCGATCATCAGTCGTGAGAGCAGCAGGTCCTGCTGGATCTGGACCCTGGTTGGCCACGGCGCCTGCGAGCGCGATGCGATGAGCGTCGGGCGGTCGATCATAGGTCGGGCTCGACGACGCTGTTGATCTGCAGATTCCAGTCGGCGTCGATCGGTCCGCGAGCGGGCAGGGCGCGCACCAGCCGCGTCGGGTGGCCACGCCCGGCCAGTGCGACCTCGCGTAGCGGCTTGAGCTCCAAGTCCTCCCGGAACCGGCCCAGGAGCCAGCCGAGGCGCCGTGCCACCGAGCGCGAGCGCACGCTCACAAGCTCTGCGAGCATTGCAACGTCGAGATCGCCAATCTCGGTGATGACCGTCGCTATGTTGCCCAGCCCACCGGCGTCGTCGGGATGGACGACGAGATCGACCACGGTCGTCTCGCGTGTGGCAAGCTGGATGCGGCCGGTGTCCACCTGGCGCTCCTGCACCGCCATCTGCTCGAGATACTCGTTGGCGTAGAAGCGCAGCCTGACTCGCTCTATGTCGCGGTCGGCGACAGCCTCATCGACCATCACCTGTGGCTCCCGCGTGCCGGACGCAGCCTAAGGCGCCGCACGTCTCGCTCGCCGCGGAGCAGCTTCCCAGGCCTCATTGAACGAGGGTAAGCTGCTCGTCCTCAGGCTTGGACCGCCCGACAGTCCGCGAGGTGGAGGGATCGATGACCCACGATATGCAGAGCGGCGAGAGCGACCTCGGTTCGCTCGCGGTCGAGGCGTTCTTCTACGGGTACCCGCTCGTGTTCAACTCGAGCGAGGTCGGCCGGTTCGCACGTGAGGGCATCGGCGCGGTGCCGGCGACCCCGTACAACCAGTTTGGGCACGCCGACCGCCTCGCGGGCCCGGAGACCAGGTTCGTCTCGGTCAACAACGACACCGTCTACTCGATCGCGAACGTCGACGTGAGCGGCGGGCCCGTGCGCCTCGAGGTGCCCGACACCCGCGGTCGCTATTACGTGCTTCAGTTCGTCGACGCGTGGACGAACAACTTCGCATACGTCGGCCATCGCGCCACCGGCACCGAGGCGGGATCGTTTCTGCTGGTCGCGCACGCATGGGAGGGCGAGGTCTCGAGTGGCGTGCGCGTGATCCGCTTCCCCACGCACATCGCGACGATCGTTGGTCGCTTCGCGGTGAACGGCGAATCCGACCTACCGAACGTCGCCGAGCTGCAACAGCGCCTGACGCTCACACAAACGGCGCCCGGCCACGGCGTGCCCGATGGCGACCCATCCGTGCCGGAGGACCTGAGCTTCTTCGAGCAGCTGCGCGTGTGGATGGCCGCTTTCCCGCCGTCCGAGCGCGACCAGGCCTACCAGCGGCACTTCGCCCCGCTCGGCCTGCTCGACGCGCAATCGCCCTACAGCGATGGCGACGGCGAGCTGACAGAAGTGCTGCGCCAGGCGCTGGCGAGCGCCAAGCAGAGAATGGAGGAGGTGCTGAGAGGAGACACCAGCCCGACTCAGAATGGCTGGAGCCTCACCTACCACGTGTTCGACTACAACCTCGATTTCTTTGAGGTTGGCGCCTTGGACGACGACGCGTGGAAGCTCCCCGACGGGCCGATGCGCTACGCGCAGCGCGCGCTGGCCGCACGTGGGGGGCTATGGGGCAACCACGGGTACGAGGCGGCTTATGCGATGGTCTACCTCGACGTCGACGGTAACCGGCTCGACGGCGCCAATCGTTACGAGCTGCGCTTCGAGCGCGAGCCTCCAGTCGGCGCCTTCTGGTCGGTGACGATGTATGACGACGCCGACTTCTTCCTCGTCGCCAACCCGATCGAGCGCTACTCGATCGGCGACCGCACCCGTGGTCTACGGCGCGACTCCGACGGCGGCCTGACGATCGTCATGCAGCACGACGAGCCCGCCGAGCCCGAGCGCCGCGCCAACTGGCTGCCGACCCCGGCGGGCGGGTTCCGGCCGATCCTGCGCATGTACGAGCCCGACACCGCCGTCTTCGACGGCCGCTACGAGCTTCCGCCGATCCGCAAAATCACCTGACACATGTCCACCTCACCACCCCGCGCGCGCGAGCGTCAACGGGTCGGGCCTGGTCCCTCCGGTGAGCGGGGCGCCCGCCCAGCCTTTTTCGGGGAAACGAACGCAGAGACCAAACGCCGGGGTCCGATGACGCGGCGCGACAGAGGACCGAACGTGCGCGGCGCCATACCGTCGTGTGCGGGTCGCTCGTGATAGATGCGCACCATCGGCCTCGATGCCGTCCACCGCCAGGCCGAGGGATCCGCCGGCAGCGTGGCCGGCGGATCGCCGAGCTTTGCTACCACCCGGCCGGCGTGAGCGCTTCGGCGGCCTCGAGCACTCGTGCGACGCCACCACGGCGCGCCATGATCTGGGCATCGGACAGCTCGACGCGGAGGTCGAGCGGGGACCGCGGAGTGAGTGTTCAGTCCGCACATCAGGCTACAGTCGGACGACCGTGGGGAAGCGAAAGGTCGCTGTACGTATGTCATCGCAATCGCGGGCGCGCTCCAAGCGTTCTCATCGCGCACGCGGTCGAGCACGGCGTGATAACCATCTCGTTCAGCCAGCGCTGCAGGCGGGCCGCGGGCATTCCCTGCACCCGCGCGTAGTCGGCGATCAGCCGTTGGAGGTGGGCCACGTTGCCCGGGAGCCTGGCGGGCTTACTGGGCACGAACGGCGCGCCGTGCGCGTCGGCGCGTGACGGTCGCGCCGCGGTTGGTCTGTCGCTCGCCCAGACGCCGCGCGGTGTCCTTGTCGATCGATCCACGCGCGCGCGTGGTACCAATGGCCTGGTCGATGAGGTGCCAGCCGAGCCCGTGCTCGATGCCGCCCAGGATCGCCTGCTTGGGCGTGACGATGGGGATGCCCAAGATGATACGGACTGCGCAATCAGTGCTGGTGCCCGCAGGGGCGGCTCCGTGCACGAAAGGCATCAAAATGATACGGTTTGCGTTTCACAGGCCACGCACCCCGCGTCGCGGCGCTGGCCCCGGCGTCCCCGTTGTAGGCGTCCAAACCCGCCGTGGTCCTGCGCGCCGCCCTGCGGCAGAGCCCGACGGCCGAGCATACGATTGTCAAGGCCGGTCGAGCTCCGTGCGTTGCGTCTTTTGTTTTAAGGATTGGTTCCGCGCGGAAGGAATCCTCAAAACAAATCCCCCAACGGCGACTCTGACAAACGTGTTCGTGGCGTCCCCAGATTCCCGCAAAATGCGCATTTTCATGGCGCCCGCGCGGGCCCGCGGCGCGGTAGGGGGACTTTGAGAGGCAACCGGCCGCCAATCAGCCGCATTCACAACTGCCGTGCTCAGCGAGCTGGACGAGCGACGGGCTTCCTGCGTTCGCTAAACGGCGCGATCGACCGCCGCGGGAACCTCGCGTACGGCGCCGTTCCCTTCGCACGCAGCGAGCGTATCGGCCGCCTTGCGGGCCGCGAGTGGAAGGCGCACCTCGATCCCCAGGCCCCCGTCCTTCTCACGCATGATCGTCATCGTGCCCTGGTGAGCACGGGCGACTGCTTGCACGATTGCAAGCCCCAACCCGTGGCCGTCGCCGACTCGCGCCTGTCCGCCGCGGCGAAAAGCCTGCGTGAGCTCCTGAACCTCATCCGCGGCCACCACATGGCCGCTGTTGGCGACCGCGAGCAGCGCGTTGCCGGCGCCGACGGCCGTCCGAAGCCCGATCCAGCCGCGGTCGCGGTTGTGCTTGATGGCGTTGGCGAGCAGGTTGCCCACCAGCAGCGTCAACAGCCGCCGGTCGGCGAGCACCGTCGCCGACGCGAGCCGGGCGTCGATACGCAGGCGACGCGCAGCCGCGTCGGCGGCTACGTCGTCGAGCGCTTTGCGGGCGACCTCGGCGAGATCGACGGGCTCGCAGGCGAGAAGCTCCGGCTCACTGCGAGCGAGCGCGAGCAGCGCCTCGATCAGATCCTCGCTGCGTGCCAGCTGGCGGCGAAGCACCAGCGTCGCCGCCTCGATGTCGGCGAGCGTTGCGTGCGGGTCGGCGGCAAGCACCTCGACCTCGGCGCGCATCGCGGCCAGCGGTGTGCGCAACTCGTGGGAGGCGTCGGCAATGAAGCGTCGCTGTGCGCTGAACACCCCGTCGAGCCGTGCGAGCATCCCGTCGAAGGCGTCCGCCAGCTCGCGCAGCTCGTCGCGCGGTCCTCCCAGGCCGATCCGCTCGTTGAGGTTGCTGCTGGTGACTCGCTCGGCCGTCGAGGTGATGCGGCGTACCGAGCGCAGCAGCCGCCCGGCCAGAAGCCAGCCGAGCGCGATTGAGACGAGCACGATGCCGGCGAGCACGGCCAGATACTGGCGCACGAGCTGACTGAGCGTGCGATTCGTGAGCGCCGTCTGCGCCTCCTTCGCGGCCACTTCCTTTTGGTCGCGCGCCTGCGAAGCCGCGACCGGGGGTTCTTGGGCGGACTTCAGGCTCGACAACGTCAGCCGCTTGGGGGCGGCTGATTCCTTCGCTGCGCGCGTCGGCGAAACCCCCCCAAGCCGCATGCGGGGCTCGCGGATTTCACGCGAAAGCATGCGGGGTTTGCGGATTTCACCCGAAAGCATGCGGGGCTCGCGAATTTCACCCGGGGCGGGCGCAGGCGCGTGTTCAAGCGGAGCGTTCAGGTTGGAGCTGACGAGCCCGTAGCTGATCGCAAGCAGCGCGGCGCCACAGACCAACAGCATGAGGCCGATCAGCAACGCGAGCCGCAGGCGAAGGCTGAAGCGCGTCACGCGCCGTCTCCGATCCGGTAGCCCGCGCCGGGGAGCGTCTCGATCAGCGGCGGCTTGCCGAGCTTGCGCCGCAGCGAGGACATCGTGACGCGAACCGCCGCCGTGAACGGGTCGGCGTTCTCATCCCACACGCGCGCGAGCAGCGCCTCCGTGCTCACGAGCGCTCCGTTGGCCAGGATCAGGGTTTCAAGCACGCCGAACTCCTTGCGCGTGAGTCCCAGCTCGCGCTCGCCTCGGCGCGCTTGCCGGCGAGCGGTGTCGAGCTCGATGTCATCCGTTGTCAGAATCGGCGGCCGTGGCCGGTGCACCCGCCGGCCCAGCGCGCGAACGCGCGCCACGAGCTCCACGAAGGAGAACGGCTTGCCGAGGTAGTCATCGGCCCCGATCTGGAGCCCCGCGACGCGATCTTCGACCGCACCCGCGGCTGTCAGCATGAGCACCGCCGGCGGCGGCTCGAGTGCGTTCAGCTGCCGACACACCTCGTCGCCGTGGACCACTGGCAGGTCGCGGTCGAGCACGACCACGTCGTAGCTCGCGAGCGTTGCCTTCAGGAGCGCCTCTCGGCCATCTTCCGCCACGTCTGCCGCAAGCCCCTCGCGGCGCAACCCGCGCACGAGTGCCGCCGCCGTGTCGCTCTCATCCTCGACGATCAGAACGCGCATCGGCACAATCATAGGCTTGCCCGGCCCGGGATCACCCGGGCCAGGCGAGGGCCGGATGCGACGATCACCTCAACCGCGCGGCGAGGCGCAAAGCGCGTCTCACCTGGCAGCCGGATACCCGGGGCACGGCATTGGCGCCTCGGCATGCCTTTCCTTTTCGGCGCGCGCTGCTTTGTCAGCGGCCGATTCCTGTTCAACGGGCGCTTCCTTCTTTTCGGTTTCGGCTGGCGCTGGCTTTCCTGCGAGCGCTTCCTTCTCAGCGCGCGCTTCGCCATCGGCGATGCCCGGCGGAGCCGCCGCGCGGGATTCCCCGGCGCCCCTCGGTTCGACCGACGACTCCGGACACCCTGTGCCGGTCGTGCTCGTGCTGGTTCTGGCGCGGTGATGGCGGCCGTGGCTGGCGTGGTGATGAGCACCTTGCGCCAGGGCGATGCCGCCGGTCGTGAGAGCCGCCGCGGCGGCGGCGACCGCGAGCAAGATGCTCACGGGACGGGCGAGCTTCGTATACGACATTGACTGGACCTCCAGTTCGAGTTGTGATCGACATGCGTCGCGCGACGCCACCTCTTATAGAGAGGCCGATGTTTGGCGGATGTATGGCGCGCGAGAACCCGTCCGCTTGGACGGGCCGTGTCGGTGGAGGTGGTGTAACGGGCGCCAGGGCCTGAGCCCCCCGAGAGGTTCGGCCACCGCGCCGAGAGGTTCGGCCACCGCGGCGCGGAACTCGTCGGCTGTCCCGGCAGTCCGACGTGAGAAGACACCACGATGGCCCGATCGAAGTGGCAAGCGAATTGAAGCCGCGTGCCCGCTTGGGCCCGCACGGGCGCCATGAAAACGATGAAAATGCGCATTTTGCGGGGATCTGGCCCGGCCTCGAACACGCCTGTCGGAGGCGCCGTTGGGGGATTCAAAAAGAGGATTCGTTCCGCGCGGAACCGATCCTCAAAACAAAAAACGCAACGGCCGGAGCTCGGCCGGCACCGCCGGAGCGGGTGCCGGCGCATTTTGCGGGAATCTGGCGCTGTTTCCTGTCAGAGACCCACACACCTCCCCCGGCGGGCCTCGAGGTGTCGCGTGGGGCGATTTCCCTGATATCGCGGGAGGGCCGGTGCCAATCGGCGTGCGCACGATCTCGTCGACCTGCAGATCCTCGACCGAGAGGAGATGGTGGATATGAGCGCCGTAGACGCTGTCGCGCGCTGCCCGAGCGTGAACAGCATGATCGGCGCGAACCAGCGAGTCGCGGACATCGGGGTCATGCCGCGGCTTGCAGCTCGGGTGTGTCCTGGTCGGCGAGCGCGACGGTCTCACCATGTTGCGCGCTCTTCGGCTCGAGCAGCAGCGCACCGAGGATCGCGCCCGCGGCGGCGATGCCGGCGAGGACGTAGAAGGCGATCTGGAAGCCGTGCGTGAGCGCCGCGCCGCCGAGTGCGCTTGCGCCGGGGTGCGCGTTCACGAAGTGGGTGGTCGCGGTGGTCGCGACGGTCGTCGCGATCGCCACGCCGATCGCGCCGCCGATCTGTTGGGTGGTGTTGAGCAGCCCCGACGCGACGCCGGCATCGGCAGGGTGAACGCCGGCGAGGGCGCCGATCGACATCGGCACGAACGCCAGTGCGAGTCCGACGCCGCTGATGATGAAGGCCGGGAACAGGTCGCTCCAGTAGTGGCCGTGGACCGGGAGCTGGGCGAACAGCACGAGTGCGACGGTCGAGAGCGCGAGCCCCGTCACGAGCACCCAGCGGACGCCGACACGGGTCACCAGTGCCTGCGCGACGCCGGAGAAGATGATGATCGTCAAGGTCAACCCCACGTACGCGACGCCCGTCTGGAGGGCCGAGTAGTGCAGGACCTCCTGCATGTAGAGCGTCAGTAGGAAGAACTGCGAGAACACCGCGCCGCCGAGCGCCAGGGCGCTCACGTTGGACCCCGTGAGGGTGCGCAGGCGGAAGATGCGCAGCGGCAACAGCGGCGCGGGCGAGCGGGCCTCGATCGCGAAGAACGCGGCGATCAGCGCCGCCGAGGTGGCGAGCAGCGCGATCGACTCCGCGGTCCCCCAGCCGTGCTGTGCGGCACGCGTCATCGCATACACGAGCAGCATCAGGCCGCCCGTGATCGACGCGGCCCCGGCGAGGTCGAAGTGACGGTGGCGCAGGCCCGCGCGACTCTCTGCGAGCACAAACGGGGCCAACGCCATCACCGCGACGCCGACCGGCACGTTGACGAAGAAGATCCACGACCAGCTCAGGCCGCTGGTCAGGGCGCCGCCCAGCAGCACGCCGGCAGCGCCGCCGCTGCCCGACACCGCACCCCACACCCCGAGCGCGAGGTTGCGCTCGCGGCCTTCCTCGAACGTTGTCATCAGGATCGACAGCGCGGCGGGTGCCAGCAGCGCCGCGCCCAAGCCCTGAAGCATCCGGAACGCGATCAACGAGCCCTCCGACCACGCGAGGCCGTCCAGCAGCGAGCTCGCGGTGAACAGCGCGAGCCCGATGAGGAACAACCGGCGCCGCCCGAACAAATCGCCGAGCCGCCCGCCCAGCAGCAACACGCCGCCGAACACGATCGCGTAGGCCGTGACCACCCACTGCAGGCTCACCTGCGAGAAGTGCAGATCGCTCTTGATCGACGGCAGCGCGACGTTCACGATCGCGACGTCGAGCACCACCATGAACTGGGCCACGACCACGAGCGCCAGCACGATCCACCGGCGCCGATCTGGCGGAGCCTGCTCATCCATCGTTGCCCCAAGGACGGTTTCGGACGCCATCTCTGGCTCCTTTCGATCGTTGACCAGCGCAACGATAGCATACCCGTAGGCTTGCTGCGCTACACTGTTCTCGGGATGAGCGAGCAAGCCGCCAACATCGAGGGACCGGGGCGGCCGGTCCAGCTGATCGCGAGAGAGCTCGCGGCCAGGTGCGGCTACCTGCTGGCGCGCCTTGGGTTTGCCTTCAAGGAACAGGCGCTCGCGAGCGCTGAGGCGGCCGGGTTCGAGCTCTACGACTACTCGGTGCTGGCGATTCTTGGCGAGGGCGCCCGCGAGACACAGGCGACAATCGCCGACGCGCTCGATCTCGACCCCAGCCGGCTCGTCGCCCTGCTCGACTCACTCGAACAGCGCGACTTCGTGGTGCGACAGCGGGACCCCAGCGATCGTCGCCGCCACGTCGTCAGCATCACCACCAGCGGCCGCGAGGCACTGACGCGGATGCGAGCGATCGTCAACGAGGTCGAGGACGACTTCTTCGGGCCGCTCGACCACGACCACCGCGAGACCCTCCACCAAACGCTCGTCGCCCTCGCCGAACGAAACGACCCACGCTGCTGCACCCCCGACGACAGCCTGCTGAGCCCCAGAGCGGCAGCCACCTCGAGCGACCTCGAAAGCCCGTCCTCGGTCCAGAAGTCGGCGTCCAACGCCCTATGAGCGAGCGTGCAGCCTCGAGCTGTCCGGGCGGGCGCCCGCCATGGCGGTGTCGGTCGGGCAGCGTCCGTTGCGTTTTTTGTTTCGGGGATTGATTCCGCGCGGAACGAATCCTCTTTTTGAATCCCCCAACGGCTTCTCCGACGGGAGTGTTCGAGGCCGCGCGCCAGTGGCGCAAGGCGTGACGGGAAGCGCCGCCAGTCTGGCGCGAGGGAAGATTGCCGGTGGGCCGCTGTCGCTGAGGTCCCGGCTCACCGCCTTTGTTCACAGAGCTCCAGCCAGCGTGCCCGGGCCTCGTCGACGCTCAGGCTTTCCGCCTCCTGCTCCGGCAGGCCCGCGATGAAGATGAGGCTGTTGAGGAGCCAGCCCGGCTTGGACGGGCCGCCGGGTGGCGGCGGCCGGCCGGTCGCGCGGTCGACCGGTTGCCCGGTGTGAAGTGCCTCCCAGAACTCCCGTTCTTCTGCGAGCGCCAACTGGTCGCGCCAGATTCGATGCCAGAGGGCGGGGTCGGCGATCGAGCCGCGCCCGTGTGAGACCTTTGTCTTCAGCACCCGTCCATCGTCGAGGATCTTCCGATAGCGGGTGTGGTCAGGATTGTGGCGCCCTTTCGTGGTCTGCACCCAGCCGTCGATCTCGCAGAAGCGGCGCAGGTCGGCGAGACGGGGCTGTGGCACCGGTCAGGCGGCGGCGTCCGTCAAGCCCTGCGCCGCCGCGCGGCCTCGAACACTCCTGTCGGAGGTGCCGTTGGGGGATTCAAAAAGAGGATTCATTCCGCGCGGAACCAATCCTCAAAACAAAACACGCAACGGCCGCTGCTCGACCGACACCGCTGGAGCGGGCGCCCACCCGAGCTCGAGCTACCGCCCGGCAACCTGTAGGCCTGTAGAATTCGGGGGCATGGCACCCTCGGTGCTCGACCGCCTCCTCGACGCGATCAATGAGCACGACCTCGAACGGCTGACGGCGTGCTTCGGGCCCACCTTCTCAGTCGTCTGGCCGGCACATCCAGCCCGTCCGTCCCACGGCCGCGATGGCGTGCGGAGAACCTGGGAGGCGATCTT
>Ga0123356_10006176_pt1 | contig 12140 bp, 8 predicted proteins | sample TergutEmb28metaG_2_FD_92546 | JGI IMG/M metagenome (GOLD analysis project Ga0123356, IMG submission 92546) | Embiratermes neotenicus P3 segment gut microbial communities from Petit-Saut dam, French Guiana - Emb289 P3 | ecosystem: Host-associated > Arthropoda: Insects > Digestive system > Gut ... | reverse complement strand
TGCAAAACTACCGCGTATCGCTTGCCGAGTACGTCATTCCGGCGGCCGACCTGTCCGAGCAGATTTCCACGGCGGGCACGGAGGCCAGCGGCACCGGCAATATGAAGTTCGCCCTCAACGGCGCGCTCACCATCGGCACCATGGACGGTGCCAACGTCGAGATGCACGAGGAGATCGGGGACGACAACATCTTCATCTTCGGGCTTCGCACGAACGAGGTTGACGCCCTGCACAGCAATGGCTACAACCCTCAGGATTACTATAATGCCAGCCCCACGCTCAAGCAGGTGATCGACCTGATTTCGAGCGGGTATTTCAGCCCTGAGGATCCGGGCATGTTCAACCCTATCGTCGACTCGCTGATGCACGGCGACCGCTTTTTGGTGCTGGCCGACTTTGACGCGTTCGTCAAGAGCCAGGAAGAGGTGGCAAAGTGCTACCGTGACCAGGACGAGTGGACCAAGAAGTCTATCCTGAACGTCGCGAGGATGGGCAAGTTCTCGTCTGACCGCGCTATTGCCGAGTACGCCAAGGAGATTTGGGGGGTAAAGGCAGCAGATGTCAAACTTGATATTTGATGTTAATGATGCGGATGGCAAGAGCATCATCAAGAAGATAAGGGACGCGCGGGAGAAGCGCAGCGACGAAGTTTCCCGCACGGCCGGCTCGATACTTGAAGATATCCGGAAGCGCGGCGACGCCGCGCTGTTCGAGTATACCGAGCGCTTTGACAATGTCCGCCTGACTCCGGCGACGGTGCGCATAGACACCGCCCGCCTCAAAGCGCGTGCGAAAATGGTTTCGCCGGCGCTCAAGCAGGCGATACGCGCGGCGGCGGGGCGGATACGCAGCTTCCACAGCGGCCAGGGGCTTGTCGGTTTCAAGGTCAGGACGCTTGACGGCGAGCTTAGCCAGTTGGTGAAGCCGCTCAGGCGCGTGGGCGTCTATGTTCCCGGCGGGCACACAGTCTACCCCTCGTCTGTACTGATGAATGTTATCCCGGCGCAGCTTGCCGGTGTTAAGGAGATTGTAGCGGTCACTCCGCCGAGGGACGATTTAGACCCCGGCGTCGCATACGCGCTCGATTATCTGAGGGTAGCGGAGGTTTACTGTGTCGGCGGAGCGCAGGCGGTCGGTGCGCTGGCTTACGGGACTAAGAGTATCGCGCCGGTTGATAAAATTGTCGGCCCGGGCAACTCTTACGTGGCCGCGGCGAAGCGGCTTGTCTACGGGAGCGTAGATATCGACACGGTGGCCGGGCCCAGCGAGGTGGTTATCATTGCCGACAAGTCCGCGCCACCGCGCCTTGTCGCCCTCGACTTGCTGGCGCAGGCCGAGCACGGCAGCGGAGACGAAATCGCCGTCTGCATAGTAGAGAGCAGGGGCGTCGCCGACAGGATCGCCGCCGCACTCGTCAAGGAGATCGAGAAGTCGCCGGTTAAAAACGTGCTGATGAAACTGCCGCCCCACGCAATAACCATAATGATAACGTCGTCCCGCAAGGAGAGCGTGGCGCTTTCGGACTCGATTGCCCCTGAGCACCTGCAAATTATGACGGAAACGGCTGACAAGGACGTCAAGCTCGTCAGAAACGCCGCGGCCGTGTTTTTGGGCGTCAACACTCCGGTAGCGCTAGGCGACTATTTTATCGGGACGAACCACGTTCTGCCGACCGGCGGAGCGGCGAGGTTCGCGTCGCCCTTGGGCGTTGAGAGTTTCCAGAAGCGGATATCGGTGGCGAAGGCGTCGCCGAAAGGCCTTTTGGCCGCGGGCCGGTACGTGCCGGTGTTGGCCAGAACGGAAGCGTTTGTCCACCACGCGATGAGCGTAGAAGAGAGAATAAAATAGTATGGCGACCCCGCTCCCTATCCTGACCGACAAGGCACCAAAGCCTATCGGCCCGTACAGCCAGGCCATAGACACCGGCGAGTTTGTGTTCATCTCCGGCCAGATTCCGCTTTGCCCCAAGGACGGGAGTATTGTGGGGGACGACATAGAGACGCAGGCGGCAGCGGCGCTGTGCAATCTTCGTGAGGTTTTGGCCGCGGCGGGGCTGACGTTTGAGAACGTGGTCAAGACGACGGTGTTTCTGCGGAACATGAACGATTTTTCGTGCTTTAACAAGGTGTACGAAACCATGTTCGCCGGCGCGGCGCCTGCCCGCAGCGTTGTTGAGGTGTCGGCGCTGCCTCGGGGAGTTATGGTAGAAATTGAGGCGGTCGCGTGGCGCTGACGATAAAGCAGCAGGAATACGAAGTAAGGCTCGACCTGTTCGAGGGGCCGCTTGATCTGTTGCTCTACCTTGTCAACAAGGCGGAAGTCAATATTGTTGACATAAGGGTCTCGGAGATAGCGGCGCAGTACATCGCGTATTTGGATGTGATGCGTGACCTCAACATAGACGTCGCAGGCGAGTACCTTAACATGGCCGCGACGCTTGTCAGGTTGAAGGCGCGGGAGCTTCTGCCGGACTCGCCGCCCGAGGATATGGGCGAGGGCGTGGACGGCATTTTTGACCGGGAGCAGCTTATAGCGGCGCTTTTGGAGTACAAGAAGTTCAAGGAGGCCGCCGGGGCGCTCAGAGGCTTTGAGACGCGGACGTTCGGGGCCTACGCGCGCGGGCAGGCCGAAGACGCCGGAGCGTTGCCGTCGGTTCAGAGCGCGGGCGACGAGGTCGTTCTCGGAGAGGTGTCGATATTCGACCTGATAACCGCGTTCAGGAGTATACTGGAACGGGCTGCGACGGCAGACGAGGCCAATCACATAGTAGAGGTAGACGGCTGCCGGATTGACGACAGAATTGAGCATATATTCACGGTACTCAGCGACATCGGGCGCGAGGTGCGGTTTGTAGAGTTGTTTGCGGACGACAGGAGAAAGATTGCGCTTGTCGTTACGTTTATGGCCTTGCTGGAGCTTGTCAAGATGAGACAGGTCAGGTTTCGGCAGGAGGCGGTGTTCGGAGAGATTTTTGTTATAAGGAGTGAGGGTGGTGACAGAGATTAATGAGAATAGCGGTGTTGATGTTGATAATGACGAAAATGCCGGCGTCGTCGATGAACCGGCGGAAAACAGCGTAGATGAACTGCGTATTCTGGAAGCCCTGCTGTTCGCGTCCGACGAACTGCTGACGGCCGCGCGTTTGAAGGCGTTGATACCGGGTGCGCCCGACGTGCGCCGTCTGCGCAAGATGGTAAATGAGCTCAACGAGCAGCTCAGCCGCGAGCGGCACCCGTTCGAGGTTGTCGAGGCCGGGGGCGGGTACCAGTTCAGGACGATACCGTACTATCATCCCTGGGTCAGAAAGCTGTACAAGGAGCGCGCAGCGAAGAAACTGTCGTTGCAGGCGCTCGAGTGTCTGGCGATCATTGCTTACCGTCAGCCCATAACTAAGGTTGAGGTCGAGGCGATTCGTGGGGTGCTGTCGGATGGAGCGATGAAGACGCTGCTCGAGAAAAGGCTGGTCGACATATGTCCTGAGAGGAGCGAGAAGCCCGGGCGCCCCTTACTCTACAGGACGACGAATGATTTTTTACGCTACTTCGGTATCAACAAAATCAGCGATTTGCCGAGGATTGAGGAGTTTGAGGCGCTGGCGCGGGCGAAAATGGAGGAGCTTGCTACTGAGGAGTTGGGCGAGGAGCAGGAGCAAATGCTGGATCAGGCGCAGGATCATGGGCAGAACCCGGACGACGGTGATGGTGGCGCGGTTAGTGAGGATTGAGATCAAGATTAAATGTTGCACCCCGGCAGGGGTGCGATGTTGGTAGCGGCGGGTTGGTGCACGCAGGGCACCTACCCGCCGTTGCGGAGTCCCATAAAAGAACAGCACCCCGGAGGGGTGCGACCGAAGGGCGGGAAATAATGATGATGAACGCCCGGGTTTTGGTGGCACCCCTCCGGGGTGCTAAAAAATTTGGTGGGATACGCTGACGACGGGTAGGCGGCCCGATGGGCCACCAACCCGTCGCTACCAACATTACACCCCTCCGGGGTGTGTCTTTTCGCGGGATGCTGTAAGGCATCTGCTTAAAACAGCGAAAAAACCAACATTTAATTGTGGGGACTATAACGGTGATTGGAGCTGACGAATGAAGCATGAGTCATTACAGATGTCGTTTTTTCCGGACGAAACGGAATCGGCCCCTCCCGTTCCGGTTGTCAGCCCGCCGCCTTCGTCCCCGAAGAAGGCCGGCAAGGCGGACGCCGCCGACAAGGGCACGCCGCTGATGCGCCAGTACAACGAGATAAAATCGCGTAATCAGGATACGCTGTTATTATATAGAATGGGCGACTTTTACGAATTTTTCAACGAAGATGCCCAAATCGCCGCAAAAATCCTCGGCATAACGCTCACGTCCCGCTATCAGGGCGGCATCGGCGATACGCAGCTTGCCGGTTTTCCGTACCATGCCTTGGACAGGTACGCGAACAAATTAGTAAGGGCCGGACACAAGATTGCTATTTGTGAACAGATTGAGGATCCGAAGACGTCCAAGGGGATTGTCAAGCGGGAGGTTGTAGAGGTTATCACCGCCGGGACGGCGACCGACGACAGCTTTATTGAGGAGCGGGTCAACAACTTCATCGCCGCCGTGTACTATTCCGAAAAGTCAGGTATGTGCGGGCTTGCCGTGTGCGACCTGTCGACCGGCTTTTTTCAGATTGAGGAGATGGAGGAGGAGGCGGCCGAGCATGAACTTGTAAGGGTAGACCCCGGGGAGATCCTTGTATCGCTGGATCAGGTCGAAAATATCCAAAAATACCTGCGGTCGACATATCGCCATGTGTTTGTATCGAAGTATGACGGATGGAAATTTGATACGGATACCGCTACCGAGGCGTTGACGAAGCACTTTGATATCATGTCGGTACAAAGCCTTGGGCTTGAGGGGCTGTCTGACGGTGTGCGCGCGGCCGGGGCGCTGATACGCTACCTCAAAGAGCAGAAAAAGAGCGACCTGCGCCACATTACCTCCATTGCCCCGCGCATCGCGAAGCAGTTTGCCGAGCTTGACCCGTCAACAATAAGAAATTTGGAACTCTTCCAGCCGATGCAGTCCGACGATACGGAGGGCGCGCTTATAACGGTGCTCGATTGCACGAGCACGTCGCTCGGCGCGCGGTTGCTGCGCCGGTGGCTTGCGCACCCGCTGCGCTCCGTCAATGCCATAAACGAGCGGCTTGACTGCGTCGAATGGTTCAGGAACGATACGTTTGTGAGGGGCGAGACAGAGCTGTTTTTAAAGTCTGTCGCCGACCTCGAAAGGCTCATCTCGCGGGTGACCTTCGAGCGGGCCAACGGCCGTGACATCAACGCCCTCAAGCGCTCGTTCGAGACGTTTCCCAACCTGCAAAAGGTGATTGACAAGTGCGAAATACCGCTGATACGCAATATCTGTAAGGATTTGGCGGGCTTCGAGAGTTTGGCGAGCCGCATCGCGTCTACATTGGTCGACGACCCGCCCCTCTCTATCAGGGAGGGGGGCATCATCCGCAAGGGCGTTAACGCCGCCCTTGACGATATCAAGGACGCCTCCGTAAACGGCAAGCAGTGGATTGCCAGATTGCAGGAAACCGAGAGAGAGAGGACTGGGATATCATCGTTAAAAGTCGGCTATAACAAGGTTTTCGGGTACTATATCGAGATTACCAACGCGAACGCGCAGTCGGTGCCCAGAGACTATATCCGCAAGCAGACGCTATCGACCGGCGAGCGCTACATCACTCCCGACTTGAAGGACATGGAGGATAAAATATTAGGCGCGGAAGAGAAGCTTTGCAGTATGGAGTATGATATTTTTGTGGCGCTCAGAAAAGAGATATCGTCTCACTGCGGGCGCATCCAGAAGGCCGCCGCCGCCATCAGCGCCCTCGACGTATTCGTGTCGCTCGCCCGTATCGCCGCCGAGAACTCCTACTGCCGGCCGATGCTCGACGAGAGCGCCGACATCATCATCAAGGACGGCCGCCACCCGGTAGTCGAAAATCTGTGCGCCGGAGAGCAGTTTGTGCCCAATGACACCGAGCTATTGTCCGGCGATTCACAAATCGCGCTGATAACAGGCCCGAACATGGCGGGAAAATCGACATATCTGCGCCAAACCGCCCTTATAGCGATTATGGCCCAGATGGGCTCGTTCGTCCCCGCTGCCGTCGCGCAGATAGGTATCGTAGACAAGTTTTTTACCAGAGTCGGCGCGTCCGACAGGCTTGCCAGGGGGCAGAGTACGTTTTTGGTTGAGATGATAGAAGTCGCCAACATCCTTAACAACGCTACCGACAAGTCGTTCGTGCTGCTTGACGAAGTAGGGCGGGGGACGTCTACGTTCGACGGTATTTCCATAGCGTGGGCGGTCGCCGAGTACCTCCACGAGACAAAGGGCCGCGCGGCGCGCACGCTGTTTGCGACGCACTACCACGAACTGACCGAGATGCCGCTTATCTATTCGAGGATAAAAAACCTGCACGTCAAGGTTAAGGAGTGGAACGACAAGATAATATTTTTGCGCAAGATCGACACCGGCTCCTGCGACCACTCCTACGGTATTCAGGTCGCCCGTCTGGCCGGTGTTCCGGCGAGCGTGATAGTGCGCGCCAAAGAGATTTTGAACAATCTCGAAAACATGGAGCTGACTCCCGACCGAAAACCGGTCCTCGCCCGCAAAAGCGACGGCAGCTTCGACCTCACGTCGTCGCCGGAGCCGGTAGACAGCGTACAGTTGAACATAATGGACGATTACGCGGCGTCGATAGTTACCCGCCTGAAAACGCTCGATATCAATTCACTGACCCCGATCGACGCACTCAACGTGCTGTATGAGCTGCGCAAGAGAGCGATGGACGGGTAACCGCGGATATCTGAACAAAGAGGGGTCGTTTTGACCGAATATCACGTTGAAGCCGCGGCGCCGGCACAGCCGGGAACGATAGAACCGCGTTTGGCCAGGGTATTTTGCCGCGACGCGCGGAGGGCGGCCGCTACGCTGCGGGAGGCGCTCGCCGCCGGCGATATCAGCCTCTTTGCCATCAAGGCCCACGCCATGAAATCAGCCCTGGCAAACATAGGAGAGGAAGAGTTTGCCAAGTCGGCTCTGGCGCTGGAAAAGGCGGGGAAAAGCGGGGATATGGAGTACATCGCCGAGAAGGCCGATGTTTTTATAGACGCGCTCGAAGAACTGGCGGGAAGTTTGGGCCCCGAAGACCACAACAGCGAGGATGCGGTGGAAGACACCGCGTTTCTGGCCGAGCAGATGCAGGTCATAATCGCGGCGTGCCAGAACTACCGCAACATGATTATCTACGCGGCGATAGACAGGCTGGAGGAGCGGCGGTGGAAGCCGGATACCGCCGAGGCGTTTGCCAGGATGCGGGAGACGCTGCTGATGCGCAGCGACTTTGAGGATACCGCGGAGCTTGCCAAAACGCTACTGGCGTCGGCGTCGTAACAATCCGGGAGCGGGCGAACGCCAAAAAGGCGGTTTGTCGACAGGGGGCTGCCGGCGCCTGCCGGTTGATTTTGACTTTATCCTTGAATTTTAGTTGCGGCATAGTGTATTTTTATACTCTATGAATACGGACCGGCCAAACCTCCGCATTTTCGTCAAAACCGTACTGACGGCACTCGCCTGCGCCGCGGCCCTTTTTGCGTCCGAAAACATCACTAACTACAGTTCGCCGGTCACCGCCAACGATTTTCTCAAGTGGGGCGATACCCTCTGGGTCGCTACCAGCGGCGGGTTGCGCGCCCACAACCTTCGCGACGCGGCCGCCGGCCGGTTTATTGGGAACAGCCGGGTGTTTCCCGACCTCCACCTGACAGCGATTTGCCGCGACTCGCGCGGGAATATGTGGATTGGGTCGCGCAAGGGGTACCTCTACATGCGCTCGCCGCGGGGGCAGTTCACGACCTTTTCGGCGTACAGGCACTCGGAGTGGGGCATAACGTCTCTTCAAAGCTATGGGGACTTGATAGTGGTGGGGTCTAATAAAGGGGTGAGTCTCTTCGACCCGGTTAAGGGCGTAGCGATGCGCAACTCCGTGCGGATCGCGGATTTCTCCAACCCGCGCGTCAACGTCATCGAGGCGCGGGGGAACATGCTCTTCCTCGGGTGCGACGATGGCGTCGCCTATCTTGACAGTTTGAACGTTGTGCCGCTCTCCCAAAGAAATTTCTATGATCCGGGCATTTGGAAAACGCGCAGGGGCGGGCCGGTACACGCGATCGCGTTCGCCGGCGACACCATGTCCGCGCACTCCACGCCGTCCGCCGAGTTCCGCGGCATGGTGTATACCACCGCCGACAGCGGGTGGATCATGCGCGACGGCCGGCGCGCGACGCGGATAACGCCGTGGGGTACGATACAGAAGCTTTTTAATGAGGACGACAGGCGGCTTTGGATAGGTACCCTCGACGGGTTCTACTACTCCTGGAGTGCCGAGGCCGGCGAGGGGGGGCTGTTCGTCCCGCCGGAACAGCACCGTATAGACGGCATGACGCTGCGGTTGGGTACGCGCGCGGTAACTGCCGGCGACGGTAATGTATGGTTTTTGCCTATGGTACCGTTCCCCAACGTGCAGTGGCACCACGGGATTTACAGGTTCGACGGCGCGCAGTGGTTCCTGTACAACGACAACACGCACCGCTACCAGTTCGGCTACATAGGCGATCACGGCATGCAGGGGGCCGCGATTGGGAGTGACGGTACACTGTGGGCCGGTACCTCGGGCGGCAACGTAAAGCACGTCGATCCCGTCCACAACACCGTAGGGCAGTTAATTATGGGGTACGGCGCTTTCAGAAATGTCAATTATGCCCTCTACGGTGAGGGAGATATTCTTTGGGGAAAGCAGGACGCGCTGGCGATGGATTCAACCGGGTATCTTTGGGTCGCTGTTTGGCAGAGCGACCACGGCAGCTTAGTTTGCTACGACCCGCGCCACCACCCGGTTTCGTCGATGGAGCACAATCCCGCGCGAGCCCACTACAGGCGCTTCTTTACCGAGTCGCCGTTAAAAACCGTAAATATCACTGCGCTGAATGTAGACGCTGACAACAGAGTCTTCGCCTACGACCCGAATCAGCAGCAGCTAACCATTTTCAGCCACAGCGGCAACCCGCTTACCGACAGTATAAAGGTAGAAAGAGTATACTCCGGCTTTGCCGCGGTCAGCGAGATACAAACTGCCGAGGACGGCACGACGTACATTGCCAGCGCGGGCGGACTGCGGAGCGTCGCTTCCGGCTCGTTGGAGATCAAAACCGTAGACAGCACGCTCACAAACATTTTAAGTATGGCCATCAGGGGCAACATAATGTGGTTAGGTACCCGCACAAACGGCATATTGCGTTTAGATTTGGACAGCGGTGAGCGCAGATGGATAAACGAATCGTCCGGACTGCCGTCGAACAGCATAATCTCATTAGCGTTAGACAAAAGGAACGGCCGCCTCTGGATAGTAACCGACGAGGGTATTTCGCACCTTGACACCGGCCGCGAGAGCAGGCGCGCACAGCCCAAGAGCCTGCGCGCGTTCCCCAACGTATTCTCGGTAAGCGGGAAGATGCAGGGCGCCCGCCGGATAACGTTCACCGGCCTTGAGCCGCGCGCTACAGTCACGGTCTACACGGTCAACGGCTCGTTAGTGGCAAAGGCCGAGGCGCAGCTGTTCAATGAAAACGAGTGGAGAGCGGAGTGGGCCCCGCGGCGCAATCTGACGCCGGGAACGTATATCGCGGTAGCGAAACCGTCGGGGAAGAGGACAAAGATAATCCTCAAGCCATGAAAAAAAAAATCTGCATATTCTGTTCGCTTACCTCATTCAACACGGGGATGCCAGTCAGCACGTACAAGCTGGCTGCCGGTCTTGTTGGCACCGGACGGTACGATGTCAGTGCCGTTTTGCCGGGGGATGGCGAGCTGGTCGAGCGGATGAGGCGTGCCGGGGTTGATGTTTGCGTTATACCGTTTCGCCGGTTGCGGGCCAATCCGCTGTCCATGTTGATGTTTATGTTTACGTGGGTTACCGCCGGACTTCGCTTGCGCAGGTTTGTCCGCGGGCGCGGTGTTGATATCGTTCACTTTTCAGACCTTATAGACGCCCCATTTTATCCCTGGGCGCGGGTTGCCGGCGCGAAAGTTGTCGCGCATGTTCGGGTTTGCGCGGGCGGGCCTTTGGCCGGGCTTTTGTTCAGGATATGGACGGATCTCTTTTGCTCGCGTATCGTTACCATATCAAAATTTGTGCGGCGTTATTACCGGTTTGGCCGGCGCGCGGTTGTTGTGTATAATCCAGGGCCGGACCGAAAGGTGTTTGATCCCGGGGCGTACCCGCGCAAAACCACGGTGGCCAAGGGTTCCGTGCCTGCTGCGCCTGCCGTTATTATGGTTGCGTCGTTTCGCCGTGACAAGGGGCACCATAATTTTTTGGAGATAGCGGCACGGATAAGGGAGCGCGCGGGCGATAAGGTGCGGTTTGTGATTGTTGGCGGCGAGGTGAAGGGGCATGAGGGTTACTACGAGGAGATGATGGACCGCGTGCACGTGCTGGGGCTTGAGGGGTGCCTGACGGTCACCGGCAACCTGCCGCATGAGAGTGTTCCCATAGTGATGGCCGGTGCGTCTGTGCTGCTGCATGTACCCGATTGGGAAGAGGCGCTCGGTGGGGTGATATTGGAGGCGATGGCGATGAGTGTCGCCGTTGTTGCGTACGGCTGCGGCGGGGTGGGGGAGTGTTTTACGGACGGGGGCTCCGGGTATTTGGTCAGGCGCGGGGATTTTGGGGCGGCTGCCGACAGGGTGGTGTCGCTTCTGGAATCGCCGGTATTAATGAAAAAAACGGTAACTGAGGCCTGCAGGGCGCTTGATGCCAAGTTTACCATGGATAAATATATCGCCGGTATCGAGCGCGTATACGGGTATGGGCCCGAAGATGCAGCGCCGATGGACAGCTTAAAAAAAATCAGGGGTCGCTGATGCCGGGATTATTTGGGTATGCAGGCGATAGCGGGTTGTCCGGCGGAGTGCGTACTCTTGAGGGTATGCGAGATTTGTTGATTTATGTTGACGGGCATAAATCGGAGCCGTTTTACCACGGCGGCGGCGTCCATGCCGGGTATTGCGCTCCGGCGTTTGAAAATGTTGATCCGCATACGGCTGAAGTTGACGGCGTTGTGTGCTGGTTTGACGGGGAGGTTTATAATGTTGACGAGTTGGCCGGGAAGAATTTGTCAGCACCGTTATCCTCATCGTCAGCAACCATGAAAGAATTGATAATATCTGCATATAGATCCGGCGTGCTGACGGATTTTCTTCGGCGGGTTGACGGTTATTTTTCCGCAGTTATTTACGATACCCAAAATCAGCAGGTAAGGCTGATTGTCGACAGGTTTGGGTTCCGGCCGCTTTGTTACACAGCGGCCGGCGGAAGAATCATTTGGGCGTCTGAGTCCAAGGCTTTTTTGGCGGTTCCCGGTTTTAAGGCGGACGTTGACCGTCAGTCGCTGGGTGATTTTATGAAGCACGGCATACTGTGCGAGGACAGGACGTGGTTAGATGGCGTGCGTCTGCTTGACGCGGCGGAGATGGTGACGTTTGACGTGCGTTTGGGGGAGCTGCAAAAGGAGCGGTACTGGTCTCCGGAAGAGATTCGTCCGTTTGCCGGCGATATTAATATTACCGAGCTGTACGAGGAGTGGGGGCGGTTGTTCAAGCGGTCTGTGGCAGAGAGAACCACGTATACCGATAACGACTTTACCGGTATTACCCTCAGCGGCGGTTTGGATTCCCGCGCTATTCTTGCGGCGATGCCTGCTCCTGCCGATGGCCGTTTGATCAACGCGGTGACGATTGGCGACAGCAGGTGTGATGACGCCCGGTTTGCAGCGGCGGTTGTTGGGATAAAGGGCGCGAGCCACCATATTTTTCCGTGGGAGACTGATGGGTGGTTAGAGAGGACGTTACTTGGTATTTGGGCCACAGACGGGGCGTTGGATGTTTCTTCGCAGTCCGGTATTGGGCAATTTGGTGAGATGTCGAAACTTTTTGGCGTTTGCATGAACGGCATTGGCGGTGGCACGATGCAGGGTGGGCGAGCGCTGGGGTCATCACTGTTTTTGGAGCAGGGGCGTACGGTTACCG
>Ga0123356_10006175_pt1 | contig 12140 bp, 11 predicted proteins | sample TergutEmb28metaG_2_FD_92546 | JGI IMG/M metagenome (GOLD analysis project Ga0123356, IMG submission 92546) | Embiratermes neotenicus P3 segment gut microbial communities from Petit-Saut dam, French Guiana - Emb289 P3 | ecosystem: Host-associated > Arthropoda: Insects > Digestive system > Gut ... | reverse complement strand
ATTACCGGAATGTAGCACTGTGATTTCCGTTTACCGTTTCAATTCTTCCGTTTCTTGTCACACTTGCAGTTACGGATAACCTGTACGTACCTGCAGAAAGATTACGTGTAGTTCTGCTTGTTGTTAGTAAGAATGCTACATTACCATTACGTGCTGTCCATCTGTCAACTTCTGTAAATGTTCCATTTGCATTTCTTTGTGCTAACACGAAAGTTGCACTAATGGCTGTGGTGCCGCTTTTTCCGGTTACTGTTCCGGTGCTTGTTATAGTTCCATTAGAAAAAGTCATATCTAATGATATTAAAGCTGCATTTTCCCAAAACGGTTCAACAATAATCTCTTGTTTTGACGTTGTGGCAACTGCTGAATAATTTCCAATAAACCCGGTTAACAATAAAAAACATACACCAAATAAAACTATTCGTTTTACCATTGTCTTCACCTCCTTCATAAAAAAATATAACAGAGCTTTTTAAGCGTCTGTTATATATACGATTTAGAATCAATTTATAGGACACATTTTCGGAAAATTTTTGTAATTATTTTTTTTCTAGTGATAAAGCCATTTCTTGTAATGATTCAATGCTTATAATAGAAAGAAGAACATATCTCCAACCATTTACTTCCCAAATAATAGTATTATCTTCATCGACAGCTAAAGAGGATAAAATGTGATAAAGAATTCCTTCATATTCAAAAAGCTCATAACTAGCGTGTTCAGAATCACTATATAATGCTCCTGCTGCTCTGCTTGCCTTAAATAATATGGTTTCTCCTCTTTCGTTAACGTAAATAATCATTGTTGTATCATTAATTTCTTCATAATACATTTCATAAAATCCAATCGGAATGTATGTCGGTATCATATTGTAACCTTCAGTTTCAACATCAGGTGATATAAACTTAACAAACTCATTATACCAAGATATTATTGTGTTTGATACTACTGCACGAACTTCTGGATTAAACATCAATGCTCCAACAAACATTGTAAATAGAATCAGGATAACAGCAGCAACTTTTCTGCCAACATACATAAAATTTATAAAACGTTCTTTTCGTTCATTTCTGGCGAAAAGTGCTTTCATACGTTTTTCATGTTTTTCCGAAAAAGTGTATTCTTTAGCAAGCTCTTCCAACGGAGGAAATGCATTATATTCTTCATAAAAATTATCAATTACTGCTTGTCCGAATAAAGCATCAAAGATACTGTAATTTAGCTGTTTTTCATCCACCATTGTTCACACCCTTCTGAATATAATTTGCGAACTCGATCTTTTGCTCTCACTATTTTTTTATTTATGCTTTCAAGACTAAATCCTGTTATTTCGGCTATTTCCTTATGAGACATTTCAAGAACATATCTCATCTCAAGAATATTTTTGCTTCCTTCGTCGAGTTTTGACAAATGCTTACGGAGCAATTCATATTCCTCTTTTTGAATGATTATGCTATCATGTGATATTTCATCGGATTCAAGATTATGTTCGTGATCATCAATGTTTTCCACTTTCGTACTTGCTCTTTTCAATATATCAAAACATTTGTTCCTTATAATTATAACGATTGGGACGCCCAAATCAGGACACTTATTTTGTAAATATTTTTCTTTATGATTTATTATTGCCAAAAAAGCTTCATGTACAGCGTCTTCAGCCTGTTCTTTATTTTTCAAAATTTTCATGGCAATGCTCAACATGAGCGGTTTATACTTCTCATATATTTTAATCATATTCATTCGCTCAACTTCTGTTTCGAGCATTGATATATAAAATAGGATCATTAATGCACCGTCCTTTGTGATGCTTGATTATAGCAATTAATCTTGAATTTGGTCAACTTATTTTGCAAAACCCAAGCAAATCAATGCTGGTTAAACAGTCAGCAATATTTATTAGTTGTACTTTTGAATCTTTTGGCAGTTCCATAAAGAGCCGCCTTATATTCACCTTTAGTTCAGTAATCCTTTTTTCAGCACCGAGTAGCTTCCTGTTACGATTTTCCAGCAAAGCATTAACGCTAATCATACGTAATTTTGATTCATGACGGGGTTCTAGTATTGACTTAGCAATTATGCTCTTAACTGTCGCGCGACTAACACCCAAAATCTCAGCTGTTCCTACAAACGTGTTTCCGCTGCGATAATAACATTCGAGAGCCAATTGTTCTCGCTCATCGAGTGAACTTATTACATCAAGAACGCCACGCACATAAACGTCACCGTCATCATGCGCTAAGTTGCGAACTTCGCAGCATAATCTTGAAGCATATTCATTATCTTTCATAAAATACACTACTCCGGATATTATGCGAATATATGCTGAACGATTCGGGTTTCTGCCTTTTCACACCACAATGCCTTCAAGTATTAGGTCCAACTCTGCTACTGCAATTGCGAGAGCCAATGCTGCCATATCCACTCTTTGCAGTTCTTCATAAACCTCTAACTCCAGCCCAAGCCTTTCAACGGTGCTTATTTCACCCAAAGAGTACATTATCACTATAAGCTCCAGCTGAGCAATAAGCGAAGGGCGCATAGCTTCAGCTAAGTCGTATTGCACCTTTGCGTCAAGATACGAAAACCACTTATTTGTCGCAGTCATTTCCAGCTGATTACTAAGAGATTCGCGCTGGGCGCACAAAGTGTCAATATTTTCACGAATAACATCTAATACCTCCGCATCTTCACCGATGCTTATTAATTCCTCTAACCATTCATTAAATCGCTCGATTTGCAGGTCATATTCGTAAATTGATGTATTATTATTTATAAAACTGGATTTTAGTGCACTCAAAGACCACGCCGTCGGAGAGGGTGGTGTGGGAATCGAATAATCCCCAATGAACTCGTATCCTGGTAAACCTCTTTTTGCATCAATCAGTTGCTTTTTAATTTGCAAGAGTTCATCGCCAATTTCCAGTTGGTGATAAAGGCCGGTTAATTGAGCATTGATTACATCAATGTGACCTTGCGTTGTTTCTCCATGCGTCAATCGCACTAATTCGACTTCCAGTTGCCGCTCGGTCAGAATGATGCGGTGTTTGAGCAAATCATTCATAGACAAAATAGCGCATGCATTATAATACTCACTTAGAAAAGTGTGCCTCTCTACCGCGGTAGCTTGCGCAGCTTGTAGCCTTACCACTTCTTCGTCCAACGGACCGCCGTCTATGACATTCCATAATAACGCCATCCCCATCTGCAAGTTAAGTATTTCAGTTTGCATCTCGAATATGATATCGTCTAAATCGCTTTCATGCTCGGTAGGTTCCACGGTATCATCCGTTTCTGCGTCCGTGTATTCGGTACCTATCGCAAGTGGTGTTATTATAACAAATAGTGTAACAATGCACATCAGGATTACGGTGTATATCTTCCATCTTTTCACTTCTAGTCCCCCTGTCAACTAATAAAATCCAACTTTTCTAAAACCCAGAATATTATCTTCTGTGTATCTGTTATGACACGCGCGTCACATATCATTCCGACTCTTATCGCGGCTTCAACACCATTTCTGTCATAAAGAGAACCGCCATCCATTTGCGCTTCGACCATGAAATAGCTTTGCCCGCCCTCACTGCTACGCGCGTCTGTGGATATTCTTGTAACCCTGCCAGGCATTTCGCCGTAATCGGCAAACGGCAGCGCTGCAAAACGGAAATTGATTCTCTGTCCTATTTCTATATCTGCTATGTCAGCGTTTGATACAGCGAGAATGACTCTGTGCTCTCCGTCTGAAACCGGAATAATCGTAGCAATATCCATACCTGCCTGAATAAAGTCTCCGACATGAAACTCGGAAAACATGCTGATTACACCGTCTATCGGTGCAACTACTTGAGCCTCATCTATGGTCAGTTGAAGGCTGATTATATCTCTTAGCAACGTATCACTGTTGCTTTGGAGTGAAAATAACGCGTCTGATATCGACGTCAGCATATCGAGCATAATTCTCTCGCGTAACATATCTTCATTGTAGCCTTCACCGGACAATGACAGCATGGATTGTGCAATGCGTATGACCGCACTGAGATCAGATATATTTACCTCTAAACCGGCGATTCCTTGTAATGCTGACAATTGTGCTTCGTTAATAAAGCTGTCTCGTTCCAATAAAATGGAATCATACTCAAATTGTGCCGCGTCAAGCTCGTTGCGCGAAACTCCGCCAACATCAAATAATGCTTTCATACGTCTAAGCACCGCGCTCCTTTGTTCAATTGCATTATTAAATCGCGCAATGGTCAACTCATAGTTTGTGTAATATCGGTACTGAACTCCGTGTTGCACCGGCACGAGGTTTTCGCCACGCTCAAATGATTCAAGTAAAATTTGCGTTGCGGATAATTCAGAACTCGCCAGATTTCGGTTACGGTTCGCATTCTCGCTCGATATACGCGCATCAGCCATAAAACGATCCATGTCAAGATTCGTATTTCGCATCTGTTCAACCGCCACGTCAACATCTGTAACGTATTTCTGGTATCTATAATAGTAGTCCGTCTGCGACGGATTGTTTATATTAAATTTATTCTCACCGATAATAATGCATTCGCGAAACAAATACATATTGTTTATCTCGTCAGACACACTTGCATATTGGCGCTCCAAGATTTCTAAAGTGCTATGGTGCGCCTCAACATCTATCTTAAAAAGCATATCACCACGGCTTACGGTCATGCCATCTTCAATGTGTGATTCGACTATCCTACCGGAAAGCGTACTGCGAATACTGCTGACGGTATCATTTGGACGCACTTCACCAGTGGCACGAACATAAACATCTATCTCGCCGATGATTGACCAAATCAACGCGACAGCAAGCAAGGCAATCAGAATATACGCAAATACTGAAACGAACTTATGCGGTCGCTCCGTTAATACTTCGCGACTGTCAGTTAATTCCGATATATCTCTAAAAGCTGTCTTGTTCATGTTGCCACCTATTCATACGCTTCCGGCAATTGCTCACGCCATAACTCATAATAACGTCCCCGCGCATTCATTAACTCTGCATTTCTGCCAACCTCAACAATCCTACCACCGTCCATCAGGTATATTCTGTCACAACGCATAATCGTACTGAGCCTGTGTGCAATAATAATGGTTGTGATACCGGAAGTCTGTTCATCTATCATACGGCTTATTGCTTTTTCAGTTATGCTGTCAAGGCTACTAGTTGCCTCGTCCATAATCAAAATGTCAGGTTTTTTTAGCAGTGCGCGAGTTATGGCAAGGCGTTGTTTTTGTCCACCGGACAAGTTCGCGCCGTTTTCTTCAAGATAAGTTTCATAGCGAAGCGGCATTTGACTGATAAAATCATGCGCTTGTGTCATCGCCGCCACACGGACAACTTCTTCCATATCAGGGTACTCCATGCCAAGCGTCAGGTTCTCATAAATGCTGCCGGAGAATAAGAACACATCCTGTGATATATATGCTATCTTTTCTCTAAGCGTCTCGATATTTAAGTCCCTGATACTAAACTCACCTATCGAGATATCCCCCTTCTCCCACTGATAGAAACACAAAAGCAATTTCACAAGCGTTGTTTTCCCGGAACCGCTCTCCCCAACAAGCGCGATTTTCTCTCCCGGAGCTATATTCAAGTTTATGTCCTCAAGCACCAATTGGCGTGTACCGTAGCGAAAATCCAAATCCTTGAACTCAATCGGTTTTTGCAACGACTGCGGCGCAATCTTCTTATCCTCATTTTTCGATTTTTCCAACTCCAAATCAAGTATCTCGCCAAGCCTGTTTGACGCGACGATAGCTGTTTGCATTGTCGGTTGTAGGTCAATCAAATTTCTCACCGGGTCGAGAAAATACATGAGTAGCGCATTGAATGTTAAAAGCCCCCCAAGCGTCATTTCCCCCCGCATAACACTCAACGCACCTACCCACAGTATCACCACACCGCCGATAGCGGACACAAGCCCGCTCATAGAACCGGACACATTTTGAAGCCAACCGAGCTTAAAAACCGCCCGGAGTAACTTTACAAATTTCTTCTCTGTCTCAATCTTTGCAGTACGTTCTGAGTTGAACGCTTTGACAGTTTCTATGCCATTTAGCGACTCCACCAAATATGAAGTGAGCTGCGCGTTTTCCTCCATTGTTTTTTCGTTAATATTACGTAGTGGTTTGTTGAATGAAAATACGATTATGCCATAAAGCACAACGACTATAACAGCCACAACCAGCAGTCGCGGGCTTTGGGTGTATAGAATAATCCCGCCAACCACCGCCATAATCGTATCAATCATTATTGTCAGCGATGCACCCGTTATAGCTTCACGTATTTTGGACGCATCCATAAAGCGAGCGATTATCTCTCCGACTCGTCTGGTTCCAAAAAAGTTCACAGGCAATTCCAGTACATGTTGGTAGTAGCCGAGTATCAGGCTTATATCAAGTCTCTGGCTCATATATATGAGCATGTGAGCACGAAATGCCCCCAATATATGCTGGAATACGTATAGCGCGATTACACCGATTGAAATAATCGTCAAACTACGAAAAAGCATGTTCGGTAACACTTCGTCCATCATAAACTTGAAGTAAAATGCCGCGCCAATGCCGAGAATCGTGAATATAAGCGATGTGAAGAAAATGTTTGCCAAAAGACCGCGCTGTGGAATCAGCAGTTTAAAAAAGCGTGCATAAATACTTTTTGTATAGTCGCCTTTTTCAAACTTCTTGTTTGGTACAAGCAATATCAACACACCGGTCCATTCTTCAAAGAACTTATCCGGTGTAACCTTACGCAATCCCTTTTCAGGATCAGCGATTATTACTTGCTTTTTTGTAGTTTTATGTATTACGACGTAATGTGGAAAAGAACCATCTGCAACGACATGCGCGATAGCGGGCAATGGAAGTGGGCTAAAAAAAGCCTCCCGCGCCGCTTTTTGCGCGTCCCCGCCGTCAGATACATCAACCTTTACACCTTTTGCAGTAAACCCCAGTTGCTCTGCGGCCTTTACTACGCCGTAGACATTTGTTCCTTTTTTATCTGTTCCCGCTACTTCGCGAATACGTGTAATAGGTATTTTTAACCCGTACTGCCTGGCAACCGTCGCAAGACAAGCCGCACCACAGTCGGTTATATCGTATTGGCGCATACAATGGTATTTCATAGTCGCTATACTTCCGAATAAGCAATCTGAGTGGGTTCAACTTCAACTTCTGGTTCTTGAATCAAAACAGCGGCTTTCGTAAGCTTAATCAGCAGCACTACACATACGATAGCGACTAAAGTACTGGGGATTAAAAGTAGCCATGCATTAAACTCTATGCCCGTAGTGTCCAGAATCTCAACTATAGCAATACTGGTCAAGTTGATTGCCGCATGAGCAAATATCGGTACCCATAAGTTACGATACCGAACGTAAAGTAATGAAAATGCAATACCTAAAACAAATGCATACAGTCCTTGCAACAGATTAAGATGAAGCAATCCAAAAAGCGCACTCCCCACCAACACTGCAACCCATTTTGGCATCCAGGATAATAGGCGATTGAGAACTATACCGCGATGTAGGAGTTCTTCACCAATAGGTGCGGCTATTACAATCGGAAGCGACCGCACTAAGAGGTTACCACTACCTAAAATTTCAACAATTTCTTCATATGATTGGAAGTATTGTATGATGTCAGTAAGATCAAATAACGATGTCATAATATTGCTAACGCAGGCGCACGATAAGATTGTTAACGCTACAGTCAATAATCCAAGTTTAGCGTTATCATACTTTGAAAGATTTATCCTTATCTTGCGCCACATAAGTGCAAAAACAATTAAACATATTAAATGCGTTATCAGAACTAGCCAAATACCATGATCTAGTAAAAAAGATTCTATTGCTACAGCAATCTCATCAGGGTTTACTCCATCGTGAATGACAAAAAATCCAGCTACAACACCTCCGACAATAGTTACAAACAACGATATGCCAAGATAAATTAACAATGGGTAAATAACTCTCCATATTTGTCGAGGAATTGAGTGTTTTTGCATAAGTAGTACCTTTCAATCTAATCAGGCATCCATCCCTCATATTTAGTAATTGTAGAATATGAGAGATGAACAAGACAAGGGTAAGACAAGGGAACGCCGTAGAGATTTGTTTCTTTTTTTCTGTTCCCGCTACTTCGCGAATACGTGTAATAGGTATTTTTAACCCGTGCTGCTTGGCAACCGTCGCAAGAAAAGCCGCACCACAGTCGGTTATATCGTATTGGCGTACACATGTATAACGACTCATTTTTCAGTTCCCTAATTATTATTAAAAGTGTAACTGTACTTTTTTCCTTACCCAGTCTTCATTGATTTTGATGAACACCTTTTAACTTTGTTTTCTAACCAATCCCATATTTCAAACTCTGGAAAAAACAACACAAACAATAAATAAGCCGGAAGCAATAGTAGTAAGATTATCGTAACTTTTTTTCCTTTTTTGTTTCTTATCATCACAATCCTCTTTTCAAAACACTAACAGCCATATTTGCACTTACTTGTATCATAACGTTTACACGAATTTTTATTTTCTGTAGCGTTACACCAGTGAGATGCCCTCAGTTTTTAGCCCAAAGCAAGTGTTATTAATTCATTAGATTAACGTAACCTCGGGGATTAACTCATCACAGCGTGATAAGAACTTGCGGTACAGGCGGTCTGTTATGCAGGCTGTTGCAACATGAGAAGTATTATAATAATTTACCTAGAGTATGTCAACATTTGCACCTCACATATCTGGGGGTGTTCCACCTTTAAAATGTAACCGTTTTCCTAACAAGGATTGAGAGCAGGGGCAGCAACAATATACTTTCAAACAGACTAAGCATTCTGTAACATTTCGCCACTCGAATATCAGGTAATCTTGTCACCGCCACTTAAAGACTGCTGTATTACTATTTGCTTAAGAAGTTCCTCTATGTGATATTTATAGGGCATACATCTATCTATTCCAACCAAACGCTCATAGGGACATCCTCCCATACATATTGGCAATAAATTGCATTTCTTACATTTGTCATCTTCAGTTGCATCATAGCCCATGTAATCAAAGAATAATGACTCGTTTGAAAAGGCTTTATCTGCTTCATTTTCATTATGTAAGCTTCCAATTCTCAAGCTCTCATCCCCGATGTTTACCAAAAACGAATATGCTTCGTTCAAAGCGCAATATAATACTGATGAAGCACGGATACATGATGCAATTAGTTTATTGCAGCAACAAAACGAGGATGCTCTTACTGGGAAGTGTGAACGGTTACGGTGGATTGAGCAATTTAAAAACTTTGAGAGTCTTGCAGAACTTGATCGTCGTGCTGTTGTGAACTTGATTAAAAGTATCCGTGTTGTAAACAAAAAAGAGCTTCATATCACGTACAATTACCAGGTTGATTTTGATAAGGCTTACTCATTTATCAGTGAGGAGGTGGCTTAGATGGCACGAAAAAGCAGAAAGCATCTGTATGATATAGATGAAATAATATATACACCAAAAATTAGTCAGACTTCATACCATGCCGGAGGATATGTAAGGTTATCCCGCGATGATAGCAAAAAACGTGGGGATTCGTTGGAAACACAGCGTAACATTATTGAAAACTACATTGCTGCTTCTCCTGATATCGAATTGACGGAAATTTATTCAGATAACCATAAAACAGGAACAAACTTTGAGCGTCCGGGGTTTCAGCGTATGTTAGCTGATGTCGAGAGCGGTAAAATTAACTGCATTATAGTAAAAGACTTGACCCGTTTTGGCAGAAACGCTATAGATTCAGGGTATTATCTTGAAAAATACCTGCCGATGTTCGGAACCCGTTTTGTAGCCGTCACGGATTCATATGACAGTTTGGAAGATGTCAGCGGTATTCTACTCCCGTTAAAGAACATTATCAGTGAAGCCTATGCTCTTGACATCGGGCGCAAACGTCGCGCTGTTCATCGTCAGCACATTGTTGACGGACGCTATGTAGGCAGAGTCGCACCTTACGGATATAAAAAATCTCCTGATGATTGTCATTTATTACTTCCCGACGAAGAAATATCACCCATAATACAACAAATATATGCTTGGGCAAATGAGGGTATCAGTAAATATGAAATCGCTCGGCGTTTGAGCGCTGCGGGAGTTCCATCTCCGAGTCATCGTAATTATATTATGGGGTATTTAAACAGTAAAAATCCTGGTGGAGCGATTTTTTGGAAACCCAGTACAGTTAAAGCAATTCTCACCGAGAGAGTTTATGTTGGTGATATGGTTCAAGGTAAGTACCGTACTGTTAATAACAAAGAAATAGCAATTGATCCGGCTGAGTGGGTTTGCGTACCGAATACACATGAAGCAATCATTGACCCTATTTTATTTAATCGTGTACAAAAACTTTTAAAGGAAAAAAGCGACGAAACTAAAACATTTAAAAGTAAACCTAAGTCAACAGAGAATATTTTTGTAGGTAAGGTTATTTGTGGCAAATGTGGATATCTAATGAGGCGTAAAAGCAATAAAGATGGTGTGACATTTTGGTATCGATGCGAATCACAACAAAAATACGGTAAAGATATCTGCACAATAGTTTCAGTCAGGGAAAGCGATTTAAAGACTGAGGTTTTGACAACATTGAATAAACTGGCTGAAGTTCTTCTTGGCAAATTTATCAGCATCGAGCATGAAGCTGAATCATCAAATAACATTGATACCGAGCTTATTGAAATTAATAAGTCTTTGGATAAAAACGGTCGTTTTCAGCGCAGTTTATACGAAAATATGGTAAGTGGAGTGATTGATAGAAACGAATATATGCAATTAAAAAGCGATTATGAATGTAAAATTAAAGCACTTTCAATAAGAGCTGACGAAATTCGTAATCGAAAGTACGAGTTGAAATCACTTGTTTCTGAATATCAGGATCTAACTGAAGCTGTTTCGGCTGCAGTAAAGAACAATAAATTAACATCGGAAATCATTAACAAGCTTATTAATAAAATAATTGTAAGCCCTGATAAAAGCTTTGAGGTTTCATTCATGTTCAAAGACGAGTTTTCGGAGGTAGCATAATGTATAGTGAATTTACGATTGCCAAGTATATACGGCTTTCAATAGAAGATGCAAAAAGTGACAGTATGAGCGTTGAAAACCAAAGTCTTATCATCGACAAGCACATTGCTGAAATGGATATTGATAATATTAAGGTTTTAGAGTTCATTGATAACGGTCACAGTGGAATGAACTTTGAACGTCCGGCTGTTCAGGAATTATTGGAACTCGTCCGTCAGGGACAGGTTAACTGCATTATTGTCAAAGATATTTCTCGGTTCGGTAGATCAATGATTGATACCGGCTACTATATTGAAAGAGTGTTTCCGTTATACCGGATACGCTTCATATCAATCGCTGACTATTTCGACTCTGTTAATCATGATGGCGATACCGGTGGTATGGAAATAGCATTAAAGTTTTTACTGCATGAATATTATAGTAAGGACTTATCTCGCAAAATCAAAACAGCTAAACGTGCAAAAGCATTACGTGGGGAATATATAAGTAAAAACTGCGTGTTCGGTTATAGGAAGAGTGTAGATCGTTTAGAGATCGATGAAACTGCTGCTGATACGGTACGTTTGATATATGACATGGCAAGCAAAGGTCAAAACATCAGAAGTATTAGTACTCGGCTATATGAAGAAAAACACCTGACTCCAAGTGAATACAAGCGTCTTAAACTAAAAGATAAAGAAAGTCAGTTATCATGCATTTGGAATGATTCAACTATACATTCTATTCTTTCTGACGAACAGTACATTGGGACATATATAACAGGTAAAACAAGGAATGTTGAAGTTGGGAGCGGTGTAAGTGTTGCGGTTGATAAATCTGAATGGATTATAATCCCAAATCATCATCCTGCAATAATCAGTACTAATGTGTTTGAAACTGTTCAGAAGCAACTCCCTAAACGTAGTCAATCGCATATAAAGCGCAAAATTGGTACAAGTGAAAGATATAATAACATCAGCAGCCCTTTAAAAAGCATGGTCATTTGCGGTTATTGCGGTCATAAAATGCAACTGAGCAGTACAAGAAATCCTATGTTCCAATGTACATTTGCCCGATCTGCACAGGAT